>Ga0105047_10014391_pt1 | contig 12554 bp, 9 predicted proteins | sample MAT04_FD_78384 | JGI IMG/M metagenome (GOLD analysis project Ga0105047, IMG submission 78384) | Freshwater microbial communities from Lake Fryxell liftoff mats and glacier meltwater in Antarctica - MAT-04 (megahit assembly) | ecosystem: Environmental > Aquatic > Freshwater > Ice > Liftoff... | reverse complement strand
TTTAATCCGCAATAGTAAAGATATTCGCGTGTATCGGGATCGTACTGGTCGAATGCCATGGCTTTTTCATACTGTTTCTGCGAAGCATAATAATCAGCTTTTACAAAATAAGCGTATCCCATTCGTTGCCGGAGTCTTTTAAAATCAATATTATGAGCTATGGATTGTTCAGCTGTTTCGAACAACTGATCCCAGTTACCAGTAAGATAGCAGTTGTATGTAATGCTGTCAACTGACTCATAGGTAATTGAATCCTGCGCCTTCGCTCCTGCCGAAACCAAAAGCAAAATGAAAATTATTAATTTATGCATAGTGCCTTTATTTTTATTTCGGATGATTCAAATACGAATTCCTGTATGCGATTATCGCGCAAGGTAATAATGCTGTTACTTTCTGTGCGGTTTTTCCCGAATACTGAAACCTCTATTCCGGATTTTAGTATAAGGAAACCTGTATCGGACAGATTATCGCCGGATTCAACTTTTATCGAATATCCTGCACGAATATAGTTATAAAAAGGAGCAACAAAATCGTGTATCCAGATGCTCGTTTTTTTATTCCTGATTACGTTAAGTGGCATGGCATCGCGCAAAACAATTGACTCGGGATTACCCAGAAACACTTTGTAAACTGAAAGGTAGAAATAATAAAGTAATGATTTTTTATCCCCATAAAAGGCAGTAAAATAAAACATGGAGCCGTCGTTCACATAATAAGCACTCGATTCTGTTTCTTTACAATACAGGTATTTATTGTTGTATGCATCTGTATAAGCAATCCATTGTTCAGCTACATCCATACCCTTATCATTGGTGTATGAAAATCTCAGGCTTGTGTCGGGCATTATGTCAAACGCTGATTTAAGGAGCGTATTGCCTGCAATTCCAGAGACCATATCCCCTTCGGCAGGTTTTGAAAACTGGCGCAGTTCCAGTCCTGGTTTTTCTTTCTGCTGGTAATATGCAAAAGGATAGTCGATGGTGCGGGCACCAACCAGCGGAGTTACCTGTACCTGAAAATGAAGGTGCGGCTCAGGCGAGCGACCTGAATTGCCACATAAAGCCAGCAAATCGCCTTTTTGAACAAAATCACCTTTCGATACTTTAAATGTGCCTTTTTTGAGATGCGACAATTGTGTATAAAGCCCAGGCAGATGACGTATTACAATTGTATTTCCCCAATTGTTTGAGGTGTCAACTTTACCTATTTCGTTATCATCAACATTATCAATAATTTCTTCAACAATACCATCGGCAGGTGCCAGTACAGGTTTGTTATAACAGTAGTAATTCTCGCAAAGTAATCCTTTCGACTTATATGTATTCTGATTTTCATCTTTAATCATAAAATCGAATGCTTTTCCCCAATCACCTTTATGTGTATGCTCACCATCATGCCCTTGTGTTACAGTCCATTCACCCCAGAAAGGCAGATAAAACGGGAAATACAGGAAATGTGACAGCCTTTCCTTGTTATTATTAAATGTGTAAAGGTTAATTTCGGGAGAATAATACTGAAAAGGCGTGAGTATCAGTTTTGATGGTGATACCCTTAAGCGGAGAAAATAAACAAAAAATATCACTACAAATGAGAATGGCAGAGAGAAAACCGGCAACTGAATGAATCCGAACAATTTACTTAAAAACAACAATACCAGCGATGTAAGCGGCACTAACAGTACTGCCCACCAGTAGGAATATCGCGAAGGTATAAGGAAGAATCCGCCAACGGCAAGGGCTACCATAATATAGTTGGCTCCAATGTTATAGTATGTAATACTGGCAGCCTCCGATCCTGAGAATTGTGCAAATATGTATGCTGAAAGAAATCCAAGAACAGAAAGCGAAAATGCAATCCGCGAACTTAGCAGTACAACAATTGAAATTATGATCCCCGCAATCAGGTTATTCTGAAAAAATATGGAACTCATCGACCGGAGATAAATATCCAGCATTTTATGAATCGGTATCGAATCGATGGTTTGCAGGAATGAAAGCATTGAATTGCCGCCTATGGCATATACTTCGTTGATCCAGTATATGTTGCGTTGAGTTAGTCCAAGGTTCTCGAATTGCGAAGAAGGTAATACCACAAACCAGAAAGAAATTACAAATGGCAGGCTGAGAAATGGCAACCCACTCTTACCCAGCCAGCCACCCAGAGTTACAGAGAGGATTAGCGTTAATAATGCAGCAATTAAAAGCAAACTGAAAAATACATAACCGGGATCAAAAAATGTTCCCATTCCCATGCCAGTCAGCAAAGCATTGAAACTAAAAATTCCGTTTTTCAGCTGTATTTTATCCAACCCCATTGTATTGGCAATGAGTACCGTTATCAAAACCGCAATTAATCCACTTAGCCCGGCATAAAAGTTCAAAAATGTAACCAGAAGAATTATAGATGCCAGCCATTTGTTGTTGAAAAAGAAAATAGCGGAATAACTGTTCAGCGTAGCTGGCAGAATAGTATTGCGGAAGGCGTAAGTAAATTGTCGGATGGACATAGTTGGAAGAGTGAAAAGTGAAAAGCTTTAGCGTAGCGTAAATTGAAGTGAAACAGAAACCAAGCCACAGCATGGTGGCGCTTAGCGCCATGAGGAGTGGATTTCAGATTTGATTCATTTCAGAAATAAAGGCAATTACTTTGCTGGATTAAATTGCAGGTAATCAGGAACCTGTTCATTCGACAGCATTGTTTCAAGGGTTTCGGCTTTCCGGATCACGTGTGTTTTGTTTTCGTTGTCAATTAAAACGATATTTGGCCGCAAGGTAATAAACTGCATCCACTGCGTCATATTGTATGCACCAACTTTATGCACAACCACATGATTCCCTTTTTCGAGCAATGGCATGGTAATGCTTTCGCGAATTACATCAATATTCATGCAAAGCGGGCCATAGAGCACCATTTCTTCGGTATGCTGCCCAAAGGACTGTGTGGTACTAATCTGGTGATCGTACCAAAATGCTGTGAATAAGGTATTTACTCCAAAATCGAGAACAGTAGCTCTTCGTCCATCCGAAAGACGTTTGGTGGCCAGAACAGTGCCGAGTAAAAAACCAGCATCATCAATAAGCACCCTACCCGATTCCAGAATCAGCAGTGGTAAGTCTTCCTGTTTGAACCCGTAGCCAAGAATTACATCCGTAATAGCATCGGCAAACTGATCGACCGAAGGAATAGTATCAGAACCCGGCAGGTATGCGCCTTTTAGCGTATTGGCCGAAGGGAAGCCACCACCCAGGTCAATATATTGCAATACTTTTTTAAATTTTTCCTTAATACTCCATGTCAGTTCGCAGAGTTTGGTTGCTGCAGTTGCATATGCTGATGGCGAAAGCATAAACGTACCAATGTGGCAGTGCAGCCCTACCAGGTCAAGATGTTCGGAATTGATAATACGGGAAATGGCTGTCCAGGCCTGACCGTTTTCAAAATTAAATCCAAACCTATCCCATTTAGGATAAATACCGGTATCCATATTTACGCGTATAGCGACCTTGGGTTTCAGATTATTTTCCTCGCTCAGTTTGATCAGCGAGTACAGTTCATCGAAATGATCGATATGGATAAGTGAATTGTTGCGGGCTGCGGCAATAAGCTGTTCGTCAGTTTTATCGGGTCCGTTAAAAATAATTTTATTCCCTGGAACCCCATTCCCCAGTGCTTTTTCGTATTCAAAACCTGACACCACTTCAGCCCAGGAGCCTTCCTGATGAAAAATGCGGCAAACGGCATCAAGGTAATTGGTTTTATACGACCAGGCAAACTGAACTTTTGGATAACGTGTTTTGAAAATCCGAGTAGCATTCTGATAATTGCGCCTGATCTGTTTCTCCGAAATTACAAATAACGGGGAGCCAAATTCATTAATCAGGCTTTTTACAGGCACACTTTCGATGTGTGTTACCGGAATATTTTCTGTACGGGTACCGAATTTATTCATGAGCCCTGTGCTCATTTTTTTAATAATCGGCCTTTCATATCTTAGTTTTTCCATGATAAAACAATCTTTTTTAGTATAATTCATAGTAGTGAGTCTAGTATTCAATTTAGTGATTCCCACCTACCCTGAGCGGAGACGAAGGGCATTATTCACTATTCATTATTCATTATTCACTTTTCTAAAGTTCGCCTGTTCCCGAAATCTTTTGAAATTCACTTACATCTGTAATCAAATCCCAGGCGTAGCGGATAAACATTTTACCGACTTGGTATTCATTGAAAGGTTCCACTTTTTGTCCCATTGCCATTTTGACCAGCGACGCCGGCTGGTTTTGACCTGCTGCTGCTGTTAAATAGATCCAGGCAGGAAACCTTGGGTTAACTTCCATAATATAAGGCTTCCCATCTTCCGACTGCATAATTTCAAGTTCGCATCCACCCCGCCATTTTGTAACTTCTATAAATTTACGGGCGAGTTCAATAAACGATGAATCGTCAATTGTAATACCCGACCAGGCTTTCCCTTTATCTGTGATATAGAGTTTTCGCATGGGGATTACACTTATCGCATTTCCTTCACCATCGCCCAAAGCGGCAACATTTATTTCGGTACCTTTAATAAACTCCTGAACTATGATTGGCAAGCCCCATTTAGCCTGTATTTTGTAAAATGCCTTTTCCGCCTGCTCAAGAGTATTAACTATAATGGCATCGTAAAATTTACCTTTTACAACCATCGGATACCCCATTTTTTCGGCAGTTGCTTTCATATCTTTTACCTCATGAATAATTTTATCCTCAGGCACCATTAAACCGTGTTTTTTACCAAACTCAAATAATTTCACTTTATCACGTGCCTCAAACTGCTGTAGATCGGGCAGAAAGGAGCGAATCCCAACATTAGCCAGCTTGTCTCTCAGTTTTATAAAATTGAAAAGTTCGGCATCAAAATTCGGAATTACCAGATCAATTTTTTCGCGCTCGTGAATGTACAACAACCGCCCCATCAGCGCATCAGTTCCGGCTGAAGGATATGGAATCTGATAAGTTTTATCAACAATATCGTGCATATACGAACCCGGTTCGAGCGATTCGTACGAAAGGCCAATAATACGGACTTCGAAATCCGTGCATTCGCGGATAGCGCGAATTACGGCTACACCCGGGCCCGGACTGTCAATGGCATTTAAACCGGTAACGGCAATTACAATTTGCTTATCGGAGATAGGGTCTCTGTTTTCGGCTTGGGCTTTCATGGGTTATAAACAGTTGATTTTAAAGTAATTTAAGTTAATTTTTTATTACCCCTTTCAATCTGTGCAGGTGTTTACGATCTGGTATTCTGTATCATGTTTTGGTTGTACGTAAACACTTTTTACATTCGCAATGGTTATCAGCAGGACGCAAATCAGCAGGAATTATTTTCTGACGGATAGTTTGTACGTTTCCGATTTAAACTCGCCCGACTCAATCCTGTAAAAATACATTCCGTCAGACATATCGTTGGTTTGAATAACTATAGTATCGAATGTACGATCAACAACAAATGACTTCACCAAATTGCCGCTTACGTTATAAACATTTAGTTCAGCCATGTTAACATTTACCGGCAGAGTGTAAGGAATTGTAACAGAATTAGATGTCGGGTTTGGAAAAGCATTTCGCAACGAAAACCTGTTAATGCCAGTCAATTCACTAATACGTGTTGCTTCTTGCCCTGGAATTGAATACACATTTGTATTAATCTTTTCAGGAAAAACTGAAAAATCATATTCCCATACAAGAAGTTTTGATCCGGTTTGAGCAGAGTAAATATTAGAGTAACCTCCACCCGGCACAGTAAGCAGTAGCGTTCCCGATTCGTTTGCAATACGAGTATCATACGTATAATAAGCAAGCGATGAATTGTAGTTACACGACACATAAAGCATCTCAATTGAGTTATCGGTATTAAACAGATTTTCGCTGACAAACTGAATATCGCACAGATAATAGTTGGCCGGGATACTCAGATTTATCGTTTTCCATAACGTATGATCGTTATTATACAACTTGCACTGGCTGTTCAACACGTCCATAGCGTAATATTTATACCCCGCAACAGGCAGATTAATATAAGCAGCCGATACTCCGGTGTATGTGTGCTCAGGGGTTACCTGGCTTTTTAAACCGGAAGCCGCAGCCATCAAAAAGATGAAAATAAATGCGATTTGTTTCATAAAAACAGTGTTAGGAAAGGTTCTTTTAGTTGTTGAATTATTAGTTTTTTGATGAGTTCAGGTTGAAGGTTAATAGTGGATTTAAGTAGCTCAACTGTAATTTTTCTTACGGATTTAAACGAATTACTTAAATAACATCCATTACCATTTTTTATATTCGTAGGCTGTTATTCCAATATTGCAGCTTCTTTAAGTTGCGACACAAAATCATCAAGATCCTTTTCGAGCTGGTGTTTATCCACATCGTACTTCGAGCAGATTGTATCGATAATTTCAGTCAGAGGCGTTTCAGCCTTGAGCAACGAAATTACTTCTGTACCGGTTGAGTTAGTAGTAAAAGAATCACCTGTACCCGGATTAAAAACAAATCCTTCTTCGCTGGTGGCAATATTTTTTCTGAGTTTCATGACATTTATTTTTATTATTCGTCAGGCAAGAATGAAAGCTAAACTATTTTTCCTTCATTTTTGAGCAACAAAGATAATTTGAGGAACAGCTGCATAAAAACGATTTCAGCAAGCCCTCGCTTCATTTCAGTAGAAACGCTGATTTAACAGGTAAATCAAAATTGAATGAGAAACATTTTGTGTAAACAGTACTTCATCTCAAAGATCACTTTCGGTAACAGTCAATAAAAATCAGGTCGCAATGCTAAAATCACGAAATTCGCGTAATTGGATTTACACGTCCTAAGCTCTTTAAATATTTTGTCAAAAAAAATGGCAGAGCAACATAAATAAAAAAGGATCAGAAGAATTTGACTATGAAACGACTCATGCTTCCCGATTTACTCAAAGGACTTGCAGCACTGTTTATGGTTCAGATCCATATCACCGAACTATTTATGGATGTGGCCGGAAGGGAAAGTTTATTTGGGAAAACCTCCTTGTTTCTGGGAGGGCCTTTCGCTGCTGTGGTTTTTATGCTTGTTATGGGATATTTTTTTGGCAGCAACAAAAGCACATTAACACAAAACATGTTTCGGGGAATAAAAATATTCATCCTTGGATTTTTACTGAATTTTGGCTTGAATTTTCATTTGCTGCTTAAAATCAGGTTTGCCGACTGGCCTTATAATCCGTTGGAATACCTTTTTGGCGTCGATATTTTATCCCTTGCCGGGCTGAGCATTATTGTGCTTGCCGGCATTAAATCCATCAAAAAAGGGCAGGAAACAGTTGCTCTACTATTACTTGTGGCATTTACGGCAAAAACAGGTTTCATGAACCTGAAGCTAACCTCAGATAATCATTACTACATATTGCCGTTTATTGCCGGTAACTATCCGTGGTCATATTTCCCGCTTTTCCCATGGCTGGCATACCCGCTGGCAGGATTTATCTTTGCTCAGCACGAACCCAGGATCAAACTCTTTTCCGAAAGGAACAAAACAGCTTCAATTGTTATAATTTCGGCAGTTGCTACAGGGGTTTTGCTTTACGCCAAACAAGGATTAAATACAACCATTAACCTCCCGGCCTATTATCATCATACATTCCTGTTCTTTCTGTGGGCAATAGGATTATCAGCTCTTTGGGCACTTTCGATCAAATTTATACTGAAACTTTTCCCCGAAACGGTTGTAACCGATTTTTTTTGCTTTATCGGGAAAAACATAACCCTTTTTTATGTAGTCCAATGGCTGATAATCGGGAATATTGCAACAGCAATTTATCAAACTCAAAATATCGGTCAATACAAGTATTGGTTTATCGGTATATTTACGGCTTCGGTTTTGTTTACCTTTATAATTAAAAAAATACAGTTGAAATTATTTCAAAAACCGAAAAATAAGGTGCTTTAAAATGTGCTTCAGTGAAAAGGTAAAAACAACTAATTCCTAATAAATAAGACTACCAGCTTTACTAAACCAGAAATGTTTTATCCACAAACTCCTGAAATTTCTCTTTATACTGCTCGCCTACAGGGATATAAACATTATGATCGAAAACTATCCTGTTTCGTTCAATCACTTTTATACGATCCAGATTCACTATAAATGAACGGTGAACACGCATAAATTTGTCTTTCGGCAATTGCTCTTCCATCGTTTTAAGCCGGATAAGAGTTGTAACAGGCTCATCATTAACTAAATGAATTTGAATATATTCGTTGGCGCTTTCAATATATTTTATTTCGGATAAGAATATACGTACCATTTTGTATTCCGATTTTACAAAAAGGCTGTCCTGGGTGGTTTGAACGGATTCCTGCTGTTTATGATTGAGCTCGAACCAGGTTTTCGCTTTGTTGGCCGACTTCAGGAAAACTGCGTAACTGATTGGTTTTAGTAAATAATCAAGCGCATCAACCTGGAAACCTTCAATAGCATATTCGCTGTAGGCTGTGGTAAAAATGATCTGTGGCTTTTGCATGAGCGATTTTACAAAATCCAGTCCGTTGAGGTCGGGCATGTTAATATCCACAAACATAAGATCCACCTCGTTGTCTGCCAGAAACTCAATAGCATCGAAAGCACTGCGGCAAAGCGCCACTGCTTCCAGAAACGGTGTTTTTTCGATGTAGGAGCTTATTTGCTTCAGAGCAAGAGGCTCATCGTCAATTGCTATGCATTTTATTATCATAAACAGGTATGGTTAACTGTACTTCATATTCCTTTTCGTTCTCATGGATTTTGAGCGAATAATCGGTCCCGAAAAGCAGTTCGAGGCTTTTTTTAATATTGGCCAAACCAATGCCCGAATATCCTTTTTCACTGGTTTCCTTAGCCTTGAAACGGCTGTTGCGGATTACACAATTCAGTTTCCCGTTGATTTGTTCTAAGCTAAACAGAACAAACGATTCCACCTGGTAACTTACACCATGTTTAAAAGCATTTTCGAGAAACGAAATAAAAAGCATGGGCGGAATCGGAATATCGCGAATTTCATCAGGAAGCGTCAAAGTAACCGTAACATTTTCGGGAAACCGCAACTTCATTAAAGTGATATAACTTTCGATAAAAGCAATTTCTTTTTTTAATGTTGTTTGTCCGTGTGCCGTATCGTAGAGCAAGTAGCGCATCATGGTCGATAACTGAATAATCGTATTTTTAGCATCTTCTGCATTTATATCGATAAGCGCATGGATGTTGTTGAGTGTATTCATAAAAAAATGCGGGCTCACCTGGTGCCTCAGCAGAGCAAGTTGAGTTTTTAGTTGCTCTTTTTCCAGGTCTTTACGCTTGTTCTCTTCCTTGAGCCATTGCGAAACCATTTTAAAAGATGTACTTATTCCTACAACAAGAACTGCAATGATAAAATTATCAAGAAACAGCATGAACACCGATTTCTGCTCAGGCTGAGTAACCGGCTGATACCCCATTGGCGGCGGCATGCCCGGGCCTAATTCCATTGGTGGCATTCCCGGACCCAGCTCCATGGGTGGCATGGACATTGGCTGTCCCGGAGCCAGGAGCATCCGGATGGTTATTGTTAAACCAACTACAGCAACGGTAGCAAATAAGGCAGAAAAAATATAAAACCGGTATTTCTTTTGAAATAAAAACCGTGGAACCAAAACCAATGTATTGAGCAGAAACAGCAATAAAAAGGAGAACATCCTGATCCATTCGCCATAAACCCTGCCCCAGTAAACGGTATTATCTATACGGTGAAAAAAGAATGGCATTGCAAATACTGCCGTCCAGATAACACCAAATACTATTACTTCGATAATCCGGATATTGAGTATTTTTTCTCTCATTTTTAAAAATTACAGAAACCGATGCTTCAACTACAAAGATAGGTTCAGTGGCATTCATTAACAAATTATATCAGCAGAATGCCCTAAAAGTTAAATATAACAGCATGATATGTCAGCAAACCTTATTTATTCCGGATGCACTTTAACCGATCAATCAGCCAATATCACCGTTAATATTCACGATTACACATATTTTAATGCAACTACCTATTATTCTGAATCAAAAGACAGTAATAATTCATGTTATTTGTAACATTTTTAACACTTTCACGTCTTTAACTAAAAATCTTTTATGCCGAAGATTCTTACCTTTTTATTTGTACTAATACTACATTTTGCTGCTTTTTCGCAGAACAAATCCTATACAACAAAAAGGATAAATACAGCTCCTCCGGCAATTGACGGAAAACTCACTGACGACTGCTGGAAACTCATTGAATGGGGAGGCGATTTTATACAATTTGAACCATACGAAAACGCACTTCCCAGTCAGAAGACAATTTTTGCCATTCTTTACGACGACGACAATTTATACGTCGCTATCAGAGCTTTCGATAGCGTGCCCGAAAAAATTAACAAACGGCTTTCGCGCCGGGATGATGATGATGGCGATTGGGTCGGAATTGTAATCGACAGTTACGAAGACAAAATGACCGGTTTCAGTTTCAGTGTTACTGCAGCCGGTTCGAAAATGGATAAAATTTTCACCAATGACACTGATGAGGACGATAGCTGGGATCCGATATGGTATGTAAAAACAAGTGTGGACGACGAAGGCTGGAACGCGGAAATGAAGATCCCTTTGTCGCAACTCCGTTTTACAAAGAAACACAGCTACGAGTGGGGCGTTGAAATTGCACGCTATATCTTCAGGAAAAACGAGCTCTCACTCTGGAAGCCATTGAGCAAAAGCTCCAACAAGCTGGTCAGCGATTTCGGTACGTTGGAAGGTATTGAGAATATTTCGCCTAAAAAAGATATTGAGTTGTTCCCTTTTGCTTTAAGCAAACTCACTTTCGCTGAAAAAGAAGATGGCAACCCGTTTGCCACAGGAAAAGATAAAAGTTTTTCGGCCGGATTAGACGGAAAAATCAGTCTCACCAACGACCTTACGCTTAACATGACTGTAAACCCCGATTTCGGTCAGGTTGAAGCTGACCCCTCCTTAGTTAATCTTTCGGCTTTCGAATCGTTTTTCCCCGAAAAGCGACCATTCTTTATCGAAGGACGAAATATTTTTAATTTCAGAATGACGTCCGGCGATGGCGATGGTTCAAGTACCGGTATGTTTTACTCCCGGCGCATCGGAAGGCCGCCCCACTTTGAGCCTGATCTTAACGACAATGAATATGCCCGGATTCCTGACAACACCAGTATTCTCGGTGCATTTAAAATATCGGGTAAAACCCGTAAAGGCACGTCAATAGGAATACTTGAGTCCTTTACACAAAAGGAAAATGCCGACCTGTATAAGGATGGCGAAACGTCCGAATATCCTGTTGAGCCTTTCACAAATTATATTGTAGCCCGTGTTGAACAGGATTTCAATAAAGGGAATACGGTTGCTGGTGGTTTGTTTACTGCTACAAACCGCAAAATCGACAACGGGAACTTTATCACTCTTCCGGTTGCTGCTTATACCGGAGGTGCAAATGTGACACGTTACTGGAAAAACAAAAACTATTTTGTCACTTTCAGAGGCATTTTCAGCAGCATAAACGGTTCGAAAGAAGCGCTTACAGAATTACAGACAAGCCCTACCCATTATTTCCAGAGACCTGATGCAACGCATCTTAAAGTTGACAGCTCGCGTACCAGCATGGCAGGACATGGTGGCACCTTCGAATTCGGTAAATTCGGTGGTGGGCACTTAAGAGCACTGACCTGGATAACCTGGTCGTCGCCCGGACTCGACTTCAACGACCTTGGGTTTATGCAGCAATCGGATGTAATACAGCAAGTTGCATGGGCAGGATATAACGAATGGAGACCAAATCATTTTTACAATTCCTATAGTTTCGGGGGCAATTTTTATACCGTCTGGAATTTTGCCGGGCAAAATACCTACAAAGGATTCGAACTGAACGGAAATATTCAGTTCAAAAACAATTATTCCCTCTTTACAGGTGGAAATATTCAAGGAAATTCGTTGTCGGCGCACGATTTACGTGGTGGCCCTATGCTCAAACTTCCGGCCAATGCAAGTTACAGAATCGGGGGTTCAAGCGATCAGCGAAAAAAAATACAAATGGATATTTTCCTGCTTAAAAACTGGGCGAAATATGATAATTCATCTTATGCACTTATCGAATATTCAATTATTTACAAGCCTGTAAACACCATATCAATTTCCCTTACTCCAGGCTACAGTGCTTCCTACGATAACCTGCAATATGTTACCACAATCGACGAAAATACAGCGAATGAAAATTACATCATGAGCCGCCTCGACAGCAAACAATTTTCGCTTGCCGCCAGGATTAATGTTGGAATAACACCTGATATGTCGTTACAATTTTACGGACAGCCCTTCTATTTTGCCGGGAACTATACAAAATTTAAAACCATAACCGATCCTGATGCAAGTGAATATTTCGACAGATTTCACGAATATTCCGAAAGCGAAATTCAATACGACGGTGAATCAGAGCAATACCTGGTGGATACGGATGGCAATGGAAC
>Ga0105047_10014390_pt1 | contig 12555 bp, 6 predicted proteins | sample MAT04_FD_78384 | JGI IMG/M metagenome (GOLD analysis project Ga0105047, IMG submission 78384) | Freshwater microbial communities from Lake Fryxell liftoff mats and glacier meltwater in Antarctica - MAT-04 (megahit assembly) | ecosystem: Environmental > Aquatic > Freshwater > Ice > Liftoff... | reverse complement strand
TCGACCTGCCCGCCGCGTCGGCGGCGTACCACGGCCTCATGCTGGTGGTCATCGACGCCGCGTCCATCCAGGATATCGAACCGCGAGCCCTGACCGCCTTGCGGGAGTGGATCCTCGGCGGCGGCCGAGCCGTCGTGCTCTCGCGTGGAGCAACGCCCACCTGGCGCGCCCTCCTGCCGCCCGGCCCAGTCGGCGAGCTCGTGCGGCCGCTGGCACCGAAGGTGGACGCGCCGCCGAGACAGCTCATCGAAGACCTGCGCGTCGTCGCTGTCGATCCCCAGTCGAACAAGGTGGCCGCGAGCCTGCCGCAAAGACCCATGGCGCTCACTGATCGCGGTATCGCCGAGGGCTGGCGCCTGCGCTGGTCCATGGACGGCTCGGGCGAGGGCCTCATCGCCGAGGGGCCCGTGGGCATGGGGTGGCTCTCGATCGTGGGCGCCGACCCGGTCCAACTCGCCGACGCATTCGACGAGGCGACCACCAACACAGCGTGGCAGGCGGCTCTCTTGATCGATCGGGCAGTGACGAAGCAGCCGCCGCCTCCAGATAACTCTTTTAGCTACGAGCGCGAGAGTGCCAGCTCGGGCGGAACGCTGTCGGAGCAGGCCGCGGTGCGCCGCACGCTTGATGCGACCAGCGATGAGCCGCCGCTCTCGGATTGGATCTTCGTGGTGATCTGCGCCGCCGCCGTGCTGTTGGGCTTGATGCTGGGCGTGGGCGACTACTTCATCCTGGGGCGGAAGCACCGCCGAAACTCGTGGGCGACGGCCCTGGGCTGGATCACCCTCGCCTCGCTGGCCGCGCTCATCGGCCCAGAGTTCCTGGGCCGTGGCGACACGCGCCTCAACCGCCTCACGATGATCGACCTGCTCATGCCCGCGGGCGACGAACGGCCCCTGGCCTTCCAGACCGCAGTCACCGGGCTTTGGTCGGGCACGCGCGCGCAGGCCCACTTTGTGAAGGCCAGCAACGAGCCGCAGTTCACCGATCCCGCCGGGCCGGGCATGCTGTGGCGTGGCGTCTCTTCGCTAGAACTCCGCGGCGCCGAGGCCAACCCCTTCGCAGCGGTCGTCGACGTTATCGTCAGACCCACCCCCAACCCCACCGCCGACCAGTGGGGCGGACTGGCACCCGGCACCGATGCCAGCGCCACCATCGCGCCGGGAGGCATGCGGACCGGAAGCTGGACGCTCCGCTCGTTCCTCGATTCGGGACGCGTGGCCCCGTCGATCCTTGCCGCGATCGGCCCAGGCACGCGGGGGTGGGGAAGCGGAGCCCCGGTCGTGCGGCTCGGGCCGCTCGCCCCAGGCGTGGTCGCCCGATCCGGAACGCTGCGATACAAGCACGGCTACTTCAGCCTGAAGTTCGAGCCCGAGCCCGGTGCCGGCGACAGCGTGACGCTCGTGGCCGAGGTATCTGCCAACGTCGAGTGGAGCCTGCGAACGCCTTGGATGTCGATGAGCGCGGAGGATTTGCAGCCCGGCTACTTCTCAACGCCCTACGCCAGCGGCCGGATTCATTCGGGGGCCTTCCGCCCCGGCCACGCGCTCGACCTGCCGACCGCCTCCGGGCGTAGCCGGGCCTTCGAGGAACGGCTGCGGTCGGGCCGATGGGCGATGATCCTGGTAGAACTCGCCAAACTGCCGCTAGACGTTCGGCTCAGCGACCGACCTCAGACGGTCGGGACACGCACAGTGATGCTGCGGGCCTTGGTGCCGGTGGAGCCGGGCTGGATTTCGGAGCCGCCGCCCGCACCCACCGACGAATCACTCTGGCCGCTGGCACCACCCGCGCCTCCCCCGGCCCCCGCGCCAGACAAGGGCTCACCATGATCGAAATCAAAGGCGTGACCAAGTTCTACGGGAGCCTGCTCGCGCTCAACAACCTCACGCTCAACATCGGCCCCGGCGAGGTCTTCGGCTTCATCGGACCCAACGGCGCCGGCAAGTCCACAACCATGAAGATCCTCTCGGGGCTCCTCCGCGCCGACCGTGGCACGGCCAAAGTCTGCGGGCTCGATTGCGTCACTCAGACCCGCGACATCCGCCGCCTGTTGGGATACATGCCCGATTTCCTGGGCGTCTACGACGACCTGACCGTCGATGAATACCTCCAGTTCTTCGCGGCGGCGTTCAAGCTGCAACGCGACCGACGCCGCGCCATGGTCGACTCGGTCCTCGAACTCACCGACCTCCGCGACAAGCGCGACGCCATGGTCGACTCGCTGTCGCGAGGCATGCAGCAACGCCTGGGCGTGGCCCGCGTCCTGCTCCACGAGCCCAAGGTGCTGCTCCTCGACGAACCCGCCTCCGGGCTCGACCCCCGCGCCCGCATCGAGCTCCGCGAGCTACTGCTCGAGCTGCGACGCATGGGCAAGTCGATCATGGTCAGCTCGCACATCCTCACCGAGCTGGGCGAGATGTGCACGTCCATCGGCATCATCGAACGCGGCACCCTGCTCTTCGCCGGCTCCATCCAGGAGGCCTTCGCCAAGGCCGCCGCCGGCGAGCGCATCGTCGTGACGCTCGAGTCCGGTTCCGCCGTCGCCCCCTCGCAAGCCGCCGAGCTGATCGCCCGCGACCAGCGCGTCGCCCGCGCCGTCGTCGAAGCCGATGCCCAAGCCAGCGGCGTCGCCAGCGTGGTCATCGACCTCCACCCCGGCGAACACTCTCACCATTTCCTGCTCGAAGCCCTCATCGGCTCCGGGGCCCGTGTCGCCACGTTCACCCCGCGCCCCATCAAGCTCGAGGACGCCTTCCTTCGCCTCACCAAAGGGGCGCTCAACTGATGGATGCCGCGCCTTCCCCAACTCCCCCCACTCCAGCCGCGCCCGCCGCGGCCCTGGCCTTGCCCCGCTCGTCTTGGCGCGGCTCATTCGCGCAGACGCTCAACCCCGTCAGCCTCTTCTTCGGGCCGGTCTTCACGCGCGACATGCGGATCCTGGGCCGGAAGCGCTTCACCTTCGCCGCCCGCGCCGCCTATCTCCTTTTGCTCACCGGCATCCTCTCCCTCGTCTTCTTTGGTGTCAGCGCCTCCTTCAGCATGCTCGCCGGGTCCCAGCGCCTTCAGCAGCTCCAGACCGTCGCCCCCATTTCGGCCCAGATCGTGCTCTGGTTCCAGTTCTTCGCTGTCCTCTTCCTCGCCCCCACGCTCACCGCCGGCGTCATCTGCGACGAAAAACGCAACCGCACCCTCTCCGCGCTGGCCACCACCCCCCTCACCAGCGCCCAGATCATCTTCAGCAGCCTCGCCAGCCGCATCGTGCAGTTGCTCATCATCGCCCTGTCGACCATGCCCCTGCTGCTCGCCCTGCGCTCCTTCGGCGGGCTCGATGTCAGGGTCATCATCGACTGCACGATCATCACCAGCACCTCCGCCGTCATGGCCGCGTCGCTGGCGCTCCTCGCTTCGGTCTTCTCCCGAAAAGCGTCCGGGGCCTTCACCCTGGCGATCGTCGGCCTCGCCTTCATCAGCATCATGCCCTTTCTGCTACCGCCCATCTGGGGCTGGCTCATCCAGACCAACACCCCAAACTGGATGCTCTATCTCTCCACCCACGTCAGCCCGTTCGGGGCCATGTTCACAGCCGCCAGGAGCGGCACCGATACGTTCGCTTCCTCGCTGCAATCCGGTGCGATCTTCTTCGGCATCGGGATGCTCTCGTGCGTCACTGGGGCGTGGCAGCTCCGCCGCGTCATGCTCCGCGATGCGGCAAGCGAAAACGCCGCCACCAGCGGCCGCTCGGCCCCCCGGGCCAAAAAGTCCTCACCCGCGACCAGCACCACCAGCACCACCGCCACCTCCGGCCCAGCCGCCCCAACGGATGCGTCCGCCCGCGCCGCCACAACCGCCGATGTCGCGCCCGTCCGCCTTCGCCTCTCTCGAATCGTCGGCACACACCCCGTCGCCTGGCGCGAGATCCGCCAACGCGCGATCCGCTCCAAGTGGGTCGGCATCGTTATCGTCGGCGTCATCGCCCTCTTGCTGCTCTGGGCATACATCCAGACCGGCTTCCATCCAGCGCTCGCCCACGTGCCCACCGTGATCGGCCTCGTGCTCTTGATCGTTCAAGCCTGCGGCTCCACCTCGTCGGCCATCTCCGGCGAGATGCAGTCCAAAACCTGGCACGCCCTGCTCACCACGCCGCTCACCGCCAAGGAGATCCTTCTGGGAAAGCTGGCGGGCGGGCTCGTCCGGCTCATTCCCACAGCCGCGATCGTCATGGCCAACCTGCTCGTGCTCACCATCGGCGGGGCCCTGCACCCCATCGCGCTCGTTCATATCGCCATCGTGCTCGTCGCCGTTGCACTGGTCCTCTCGAGCTTCGGGCTGCTGATGAGCTTGATGCAGCGTCGCGGCAACGCCGCCACCACGACCACGGTGCTCGCCGCCCTGGGCTTCTGGGCCGTGCTGCCCTTGGGACTCGTGCTCGTAGGCCAGCTCGTCGCGGGTGTCCTGGGCGGAATGGGCCAATCAAGGTGGCTCACCGACCTCGCCCTGGTCGCCAATCCGTTCTACTTGATCCCCACCGCGCTGGGCGGGGCCTTCTCCAGCCCCGGCATGCCCGCCTCGCTGACCTACTCGCTCTCCATCGGCAGCGTCGGCCTCACGATCTTTTCAGCGCTGCTCCTGCTCGGCTCGTTAATTTTGGTCGGCATGGCCGCCGGATTCCTCGCCCTGGCCCGGCTCCTCTTCCCCCGCTACTCCATCCGCGGCCTCTGAGCCACGCACGTCTCAATAACCACCGCCCACTAGGCCCGTCTGCCGATCTTGCCGGGGGGCCGCAACCCGGTGGGCGCGTCGGACCGATAAACATTTAGTGACCGTGCGTGGCCGACATCACGATAACTGGCTAACGCTTGTGGCCGCCGGCCTGGCGCTAGCGGCCTCGGCCGCGCCGGCCCAAGCGCAGGATGACCCGACCGGAGCCGACCAGGCGATCAACCGCCCGGCCAGCGCTGGGCGGATCGTCCGTTATTTCGACTTCGAGGAGCGCGTCGACACCAACCGCGACGACTTCAACCCCGAGGCCGTTCCGCGGCACTGGGTGCGGGCACAACACGACCCGCCCGAACGCGAGCGACCCGGCTTCCCGCTCTCCAATAAGGCCGGCTACGACACCAGCATCTTCCACCAGGGCGGTGTCAGCATCAAGCTCCCCGTCAACGGCGGGAGCACCTCGCTGCGGCTGGCCAACAACCTCCTGCCGATCTTCCCCGGAGCCGACTACCAGATCTCCGCGTTTGTCCGCACCGAGGGCCTCACCCACGCCCGCGCGCTGCTCACGGCTCAGTTCCTCGACCCGTCGGGCAAGCCGATCGCCGGGGCCAGCCGCCGCAGCGAGCCGATGCTCTCGACAGGTACTTGGTCGCTCGTCCGGCTCGAACTCCCCGGGATCTTCGACAACGCCGCGTTCGTGCAGGTCGAGATGCTCGTCGAGCAGCAGGCCCAGTTCGCCGAGCCCCCCCCCAGCGGGCGGCACCACGCCTGGGCGCAAGACTATAACGGGGCCGCGTGGTTCGATGACATCGGAATCCTCCAGCTCCCGCGCGTCTCGCTCAACACCCCAAGCCCCAGCAACGTCTACGTCTCCGACACACCACCGCCCAGCCCGCTCCTCACGGCCGTCGTCCAGGACCTCGCCGGCGAGGAGACCACGGCGCGCCTCTCCCTCTTCAACATCCGCGACGAGCTCCTCGCCACGATCTCCAAACCGCTTCCGCCCGGCGGCGGGCAGTTCGGGTGGTCGCCCACGCTCCCCGAGGCGGGGTTCTACCGCTCCGAGCTCGAGGTGATCTCCGGCGAGACCGTCATCGGCCGCGGCGGCACGCAGTTCCTGTGGATCAAGCCGCCCACCGAGCTTCGCGGCCTGGGTGTCGAGCCCCCGACACCATACCAGGCACGCCGCTTTGGGATCGCCGTCAACAGCCTCGAAAACTGGCAACGCCGCCTCGCACCCGAGCTGCTCGCGGCCGCCGGCGTCGGCTCGGCCTCGCTGGTCATCCCGCCCATCGGCGACCGCCGCCCGGACGCCGACGCCATCCGCCGAGACTACCAAGAGCTCCTCGACGAGCTCCTCGCTCGCGGGCTCGACCTGACCGTGGCTCTGGAGTCGATCGACCCCAAGCTCGCCGCCGAGCAGCGCCTCGACCCGCAGGACCCAATGGCCCTCTTGTCCCGCGAGGAGGCGTTGTGGCTTCCCACGCTCCGCGGGATGCTCGACCAGTACGGCCAGCGCATCCGCCGCTGGCAAGTCGGCACCCAGGTCTACGCCGAAACTATCTGGCGGCCCGATCTCAACGCCGCCCTCGCCCGCTTCCGCACCGTCCTCTCTCGCCTCGTGCCCGGCCCGCGACTGACCATCCCCTGGCGCGCCGAGTGGGGCTGGCCGCAGGCCATGTCGGCCCTCGACTCGCCCATCGAAGTCTCCGCCATCAGCTTCCCCTCCTCGTTCCCGGCGTCGAGTGTTCCAGCGACCGTGAGCGCCTGGGCCAGCGCCGCCGGGCGTGACCCGCGAGCGCAGACCGCCGTACTCATCGACCCGGGCGACGAGCAGGCCTTCGGCCAGGAAGCCGTGCTGATTGAATCGCTGCAACGCGCGCTCCTGGTTTGGGCCGCCATGGGCCCCGAACGCGACGGGCTCGACGCCCCCGCGACCCAGCTCCTGCTCCCTCAACCCTGGCGCGACGACGGCCAAACCGGCCTGCACCGCCAAGTGCTCCCCTCCGCCACGCTGGCCGGATGGCGAACGCTGGTCGATCATCTCGCCGGACGCAAGGTCATCGGCACCTTGCCCACCCCGCCCGGCGTCCGCTGCCTCATCCTGGCCGATCTCAAAGCCCCTCCGGGCAGCCGAGGCTCGGGCGCACTGGTCATCTGGAGCGACGGCCCCCCCTCCTCCGCCTCCGAGCCCGGCACTTCAGTGCCCGGTACCCAGCCCGGCGACAAGACGGCTTCGGCCGCCAGCGGCGCGTTGGTCGTCCCGCTCGGGCAAGGCCGCGTCGTCCGCTTTGATCCCTTCGGCAACAGCACCCCGCTACAGCCCATGAGCGCCTCGGGCCTCTATCGACTCACGGCCGAGCCCATGCCCGCGTTCATCGAGGGCGTCGACGCGGAGCTCGTGCTCTTCATGCAGGGCCTGCGCGTGGATCCGCCCTTCGTGCCCGCCGTCGCCGCCGAACACCAGCGCGAGCTGATCATCACCAACCCCTGGCCCATCCGCATCACCGGCGACGTGCAGTTCCTCCAGCCTCCCTCCGCCTCCAAGCGCTCGCCCTGGCGCTTCGCCCCGACCGCACCGGTCACGTTCTCCATCGCGGCCGGCGAAACCAGTCGGATCCCCTTCGCCTTCGCGTTCGGCGCCAGCGAAGAGGCCGGCACCAAGCAGCTCACGATGATCGTCCGCCTCAACACCGACCGGCCCCTGCCGCCGCTGCGCGTCAGCACCGCGCTGACCATCGGGCTCGATGACCTGCAACTGGTGCCCAATATTCTCGCCTCGCCGGGGCCGAACGGGCCGGACTTGACGGTCGTCGCCGTCGTCACCAACACCGGGGCCACCTCGCGAACGCTTCGGCTCAACGTGCAAGCCCCCGGCTTCGCAGGCCAGGAGCAACCGATCTCCAACCTCGCGCCGGCCGATACGGCGACACGCCGCTTCGTCATCCCCAACTCCGCCGCTGCCCTCTCCGGCAAACGCATCCGCGTCACCGTCGCCGACATCGACGGCGCCGAACGCCTCAACAAGTCCGTCCAGGCCCCCTGATCGCAACGCGCAGCATCAAGCCCCCTGTCTCCATTTGGCCCTTTGACCATTTGGCCCTTGAGCAATTTGGCCCTTGAGCAATTTGGCACCTTTCCCCCGCTATCCTCGCCCATGCGACCCCTCCTCTCCCTGCTCTTCCTTCTCGTTACAGCCGCGTTGGCCTCCGCTCAATCCCCGCAGTTCCGCGTGACGCTCGACCCCGCGGCCGCCGACGGCCCCCGCGACGGACGCCTGGTTGTGCTGCTCATCCGCGAGGGCGCCAAGCTCCCGCCCGACACCGTCCCGATCGAAGGCCCGTTCTGGTTTGACCCCCAGCCGCTCTTCGGCACCGACCTCCGCGGCCTCGCCCCCGGCGCGGCGACCGTCGTCGATGGTCAAGCCGACGGCTTCCCGATGAAGTCCACGCTGCTGCCGCCCGGCCAGTACCGCGCCCAGGCCCGCCTGCACGTCCAACGCGACAACTCCGATTGGAAACGCCACGACGGCAACCTCTTCGGGCCCGTCGCCAGCTTCGAGATCAAAGCCGATTCCACGGGCACCCAGACCGTCGAGCTGCGTCTCGATCAGAAGACCACGCGGCAAGCCCCCAAGCTGCCGACCAACACCGAGCTCTTCCGCGTTCGCTCCGAGCGCCTCTCCGCATTCCATGGCCGCGACGTCTTCCTGCAGGCGGCCGTCAGCTGGCCCGAACCCATGCCCGAGCCTGCCACCACCCGCAAGTTCGCCGCGGTCTACAGAGTCCCCGGCTTCGGCGGCGACTACAGCGAAGGCCTGGGCGAGCAGAATCCCTGGCGACGCACACTGACCGACGCCGACGCCGACCTCCGCACGCTTCGCGCCCAAGCTTTCTCCATCACCCTCGATCCCGAATCACCCAACGGCCACACGCTCTTCGCCGACTCCGCCAACAACGGGCCCTACAGCGAAGCCCTCGTAAAGGAACTCATCCCGGCGCTGGAAGCCAAGTTCCCCCTGATCGCCGAGCCCTCCGCCCGCATGGCCCGTGGCCATTCCTCCGGCGGCTGGACCGTCCTCTGGATGGCCCTTAACAGCCCCGAGACCTTCGGCACCTGCTGGTCGAGCGCGCCCGACCCCGTCGACTTCCGCCGCTTTCAACAGACCGACATCTACGCCGCCAGCGACTTCTTCACCATCGGCACCCCCGCCGAAGACACCCCCTCCTTCCGCCGCGCCGGCTCGGTCCTGATGAGCGTCCGCCAGGAAGTCGGCGGCGAGAACATCGTCGGCCCGCGCAACACCGGCGCGGGCCAATGGGCCAGTTGGCAAGCCGTCTGGGGCCCCAAAGCCGCCGACGGCCACCCCGCCGCCCTCTTCGATCCGATCACCGGCATCATCGACCGCGTCGTCGCCGAGCAATATCGCCGCTTCGATCTCCGCCACCTGCTCCGCTCCGATCCCGCCCGCTACGCCAACACATGGCGGAACCGCATCCGCCTCGTTGTGGGTGATCAGGACAACTTCTACCTCCACGAAGCCGTCGCTCTCATCAAGGCCGACGTCGAAGCCCTCCCCGCCGCACCCGCCGACGCACCGCCCTTCGGCTACATCAAAATCGTCCCCGGCCGCGACCACGGCACCCTCATGTCCAGCCCCGAACTCCGCGCCTTCCCCAGCGAAATGCTCGCCCACCTCCGCGCCGCCGGCCACGTCCGCTAACGCCCTTGTTCACCTTGGCCATTTGGCAGTTCGACCCTTTGGCCATTTCGCACCCTGCGAACCCGCCGTCCAGTACAATCGGGCCATGAACCGCCGCGACCTGCTCGCCGAAGCCGTCCTCTCCACCAAAGCCCTCTCCTCGCGCTACCTCGCCGGCTTCAACGACGTGACGGCCGTGCGTCAAACACCCGACCTCCCCAACCACGTCGCCTGGCTATTGGGCCACTGCGCGCTGACCATGCACCGCGTCTCCGAGAAGCTCGACGGCCAGGGTTTGCCGCCGGCCGACTTCATCACCGGCGACGGCCATTCAGGCTCGCGCGACAAGGGCTACTTCGACTGCGAGGCCGTCGCCTTCGCCTCCCAACCCCAAGAGCGCCACGACCGCTTCCCCAAGCTCGAACGCAGCGTCGAGATCTTCAACGCCGCCTGCGATCGGCTCGCCACCGCCGTTCGCAGCGCCGATGAGATCAAGCTGGATACGCCCGTCCGCTGGGGCAACGCCGAAATCCCGCTCTGGCAACTGGTCATCCGCATGGTCTTCCACAACGGCTTCCACACCGGCCAAGCCGCCGACCTCCGCCGCGCCCTCGGCTTCAAGTCCATCTTCGCCTGAAGCGGATCATTCACTCAGTCGCGCCGGTCCCGCCCCGCCTCAAGTCGGCCCTTTAGCAATTTGACCCTTTGGTAATTTGGCTCCCCCTCTACTTCCCACGCTCCAGCTCCAGCACATACGCCCCATACGGCTCCAGCTTGGCGATCGGCGTGTACGCGATGAACATCCCGATCGACCCGCGCAGCGTCGGCCCCGTCATCGCCTCGCCACCCGCCGTCGCGTTGAAGATCTCCTTGCCCGACAGCCGTCCCCCGGCCACGCGCAACGATGATCGATCCGCCGACAGCACCACGTCCGTCACCGGCTCACCCGTGAGGTTCACCACAACGAGCAGCTGCTGCACGCTGCCATCCGCCCGCTTGCCGGTCCGCACCATGGCCGCCACGCCCGGCTTGCTCGCCGTCACCACGTCGCACTGCCCGTGCAGGATCGCCGGGTTGGCCTGGCGGAACGCGATGAGCTTGCGATAGAGGTTCCATAACGACGCCGGATCCTTGCGTTCCGTCTCCACGTTTCGCTTCTCGAAGCCCGTGTTGAGCTTCCGCCACGGCTTGCCCGCGCTGAAGCCGCCGTTCTTCCCGCCCGTCCACTGCATCGGCGTGCGGATGTCCGGATCGGGCTTGCCGCCCGTCATCCCGATCTCCTCGCCGTAGTAGATAAAAGGCACGCCGGGGCCCAGCAGCAGGAGCTGCGCCGCCGCACGCATCGCTCCCTCATTCCCGCCCAGTTGCGTCATCACCCGCGGCTGGTCGTGGTTGGTCAGAAATCGCCCATATTGGTTCGGCGGGAAGTACAAGAGCGTGTTCCCCTGCACGCCGTTGAACCTCGCATTGGTCCCGCGCTTGGCCGCGTCGACCATCGCGTCGGCCAGGTCGAACTCGAACGTCGCGTCCATCTTTCCGCCCACGTACTGCGCCGCGATGTTCGTCGGCGCCCACACCTCGCCCACGGCAAACGCCTCGGGGTTCTGGCCCTTGTACACCTTGTACCACTGCTGGAGCCACTCGTGCGTGCCGGGCGTGTTGTCCTGCTTCTCGCCGTCCTCGATCAGGTGCCGGATGGCGTCGAGCCGGAAGCCGTGCGTGCCCAGATCCTTGAGCCAGAAGCGCGTGACCTCCTCGATGGCCTTGGTCACCTCGGGGTTCCCAAAGTTCAAGTCGGGCATCTGCCCGCTGAACAGCCCGTAATAGAACGCGTTGCCCTGCTTGTGCCACACCGGCTGGTTCCACGGGCCACGATAGCCCGGGTCCTTTGCCGACCAGATGAACCAATCGCGCTTGGGCGAGTTGGGCGCCGCCGACTCGCGGAACCACGGGTGTTTGCTCGAAATGTGATTGATCACCAGGTCGATGATCACCTTGATCCCGCGCTTCTCGCACGCGGCGATCAGATCTTTAAAGTCCTCGTTGGTGCCGTAGTCCCGCTCGATCTTCATGAAGTCGACCACGTCGTAGCCGTGGTAAGAATCCGACTGGCAGATCGGCATGAGCCACAGGCCCGTGACGCCCAGGTCGGACGTCGTGCTCGGGTCGCCGTCGTTGAGCTGGTCGAGCTTCTCGATCAGACCCCGCAAGTCGCCCTTGCCGTCGTTGGCCAGCGGGCCCGTCGTCGAGTCGGCAAACGATCGCACGAACACCTGATAGAACACGCGGTCGTTCCACCACCCCACACGCTCCGGGCCCTCGCGCGGCAACCGGCTCGGCTTCTCCGCCGCCGGCTCCGTTGCGGGGCGCGTCGCCGGATTAGTGGTCGCCTGCCCCAGCGCCAACGCCGGGACGAGCAAAAGAGCGGCCGCAAACGACAAGCGCCGATGGTCCATCCACAACGATACGCGCCCCACCCTATCGCGGGTCAACCTTGCCCCCCGCCGACGGCACCAGCCACGCCCGCGCCGCCGCGATCACCGGATCGTCCACCACCTTGCCCCGAGGCCACTCGACCCGATGGTCCGGCGCAATCCCCGCCCCCTCCAGCGGCCGCCCGTTCGCGTCCATGTTCACCCACGACGGCAGCAGCACCTTCACCCCCGCCACCAGCTCGTACCAATGCGGATTGCCCGACCTGCCGGCCGTCGATGTCCCAAACAGCTCGCGCCGCGCCGGCTCCTGCATTATCAACACAAACGACTCGTTCGAACTCACGCACGCCGGACCGATCAACACCGCCACCCGCGCCGCGAACAGCGCCGCCCCTTCCGCGGGCTTGATGATCCGGTCGAAGCTGGCCGTCCAGCCACCCTCCGCCCGCGGATCCCTGATCCGGTGCCGGCTGTAGATCTTCTCGCGCTCCACAAACCGCGAAGCGAACGCTTGCGCCACCGCTTCGTCGCCCCCGCCGTTCTGCCGCACGTCGATGATCAGGCCCGGCGCGTCGGCAAACTTCTCGAGCGCCGCGTACGCCGGCTTCATCAAGTCCTCGGCCCCGTGCGCATTCCAACTATTGATCGCGATGTACCCCACGCCGTCGTCGAACCGCCCCAGCGAGATCCGCGGGCTCG
>Ga0105047_10014387_pt1 | contig 12557 bp, 9 predicted proteins | sample MAT04_FD_78384 | JGI IMG/M metagenome (GOLD analysis project Ga0105047, IMG submission 78384) | Freshwater microbial communities from Lake Fryxell liftoff mats and glacier meltwater in Antarctica - MAT-04 (megahit assembly) | ecosystem: Environmental > Aquatic > Freshwater > Ice > Liftoff... | reverse complement strand
ATCAGGTCCGGCGTAAACTGAATGCGTTTGAAGTCCATGTTGAGCGTGGTGGCAAGCGTTCTGGCCATCAGCGTTTTGCCGAGACCTGGTACACCGTGCAGCAAAATGTGGCCTCGGCACAACAGTCCAATCAGCATGGAATCGATGATGCCTTCCTGCCCCACCACCACGCGACTCATTTGTTCACGAATTCGATGTCGTGCCTCACGCAACTTCTCGACGATCGCAAGGTCGGCCTTCGAATCCGTTCGACTCGACGTTGCCATTGAATTCCCATTGTCCAGCATTCATCTATTCCTTATTCGTTATGAATTCGCAGGGATTTATTTTTTGAAACCTGGATCAAGTGATTTTGTGATTCACGGCTCCCACCGACACGAGGTCGGATGGAGAGCTTACGTTCATGCCTTCCCCCACTGGAATGCTGGCGAGCGTTTTGGTTGTCGCAACCTCTCGATATGGTGTGTTGCGCTGCGCTTCACACACCCTACGGTTTTTATCCACTTCCTTCGACCTCCGCTTCTTGAAGGTCGATCAGGCCGTCTTTATCCGCATCAATGCGGTCAAAGTCTCTGCGAGATCCGAGGAACTCTTCCCATGTTAAGTCGCCGTCGTTATTTCGATCCATTCGCTGATACCATACGGGGCCCTGTGACGCTCGACTTGCGTAAATGGGACTTGCCGTCACCGTCATGCTGCGTGGTTCGATCTTTCCGAACAGCACAAAACTGCCGCGAGAAAACTCCACGCGGTAATTGCGAGTCGGCTCAGTCGGCGCCAAGCCCGGAACGCCGTCACGATCCATGGCAGATAACGATTTCCCAACGTCTTTCATTTCACGAGCCGAAAGGCGACCATCGCTGTTAGTGTCGAGGATCTGAAAGAATCCAAAACCTGTGTCATACACATTCAGACGGCAGGTTGAGGCCACTGGAATCCCCGCCACGGAAACGAATTCTTTCATTTCAGGCCCGAAGATTTTGCCATCCCGATCTGTGTCCATCATATCAAACAGCCCGCGCTGCATGCGAATTCTCTGGCTCGCTTCAGTGACGTCGATATACCCATTTGCGTCCGTGTCGAGTTCATTGAATCCCTGCATGGCATTGCTGATGCCCTCTTCGATCGGATCGATTTTTCGAGAAGTCAGCATCAGAGTGAACGCCGGACTTTTCAGTGTCACAGCGTCGCTACGGCTGGAAGTGACTTCTGCATCAGCAAAAGACCTGATGATTGACATCGACGGGCCGCTATCTTCCTTTGGATTCAGCTCCACGGTTAATTCGATATCGAAGGGGAGTTTCGGAGCTTCCTGTAGTTCAGAAATGTTTAAGTCGCCGTCCTGGTTTGAGTCCATTTGATCGTAGACCTCCACTGGCCACTGAAGCTCACCCGCAGTAAGTCGCTTGTCTTTGTTAACGTCGTACTTTGACAGTAAGGCCGAACGCAATTGCCGAGACGCTTTTGATCGAACCATCATGTCCGACATTGCCGACTTCGCCTGATCTTCTTCTGGCAGAGTGGCAACGATGAGTTGCTGATTCATGACGACAGGCTGAAATTCTTCGAAACTCACGCACTGGTCGTAGTCGGAATCCTTCTGCCGCAATCGTGTATCGGCTCGTGAGAGTTCCTCAGCATCGACCAGACCTGAACCATCGGCATCGATCAGGTCGTAGATAAGAGTGTCATCTTTCGCCGTCGATCCGTCTGCACGAATGGACAGCATGGCACCGCCGGAAACGCGAGTAAACTGAGCGCGGATGTCGTCCGGTTTCGGATCCGGCTGAGGGCCAAGCGTACGCAGGAATTTTTCGGCTTTAGGGCGTGCGACTTTCCGAATCAGCGGCGACTTCTGAAACTCATCGTGGCTGAGTTTTCCGTCATTGTCAGCATCGAGTCGGCTGATGAGTTGCTGAATGCCGTTTTCGCGAGCCTGGCTGAGTGAAACGCCATCGATCGTAATGCGAAACTGAAGGTGAATCGGACGTTCATCCAGCATCAGGAACACACTGGACCATTCCTGTTCTTCGTCCGTCAGCAAAGTTGCGTCGGTAGTAGGCGCATCTTTGCCTGTATTCCCGATCCCCGTCAATTCCGACGTCTGCGTCTGCGCGCACAACGATCGACTCGCGATGATCGCCAGAAGAATTGCCGCGAGATTTCGAAATCGTGAGTTCATATTTCGTAGGGTGCGTGATACGCACGGCTTTCACTGCGTTTGTCCCCTCTCCCCCGCGATGGATTTTCCATCCTCTCAAAATGCTCCACGGGGGAGAGGGCTAGGGTGAGGGGGCAGAAAAGTGGTCTGATTTCAGGTTCATCACGTTGAAACCAAATCACCCCCCCCTCATCCGGCCTGCGGCCACCTTCTCCCCCTTCCAAGGGGAGAAGGGACGACCATCTAACTCCGCAGCACTTCCTTCACCGCTTCGGCTCCTGCCTCGGCAAGTGAAATAGGTCGACCAATTGTTGAAATGTTTTCCTTATTCGGATTCAGTCCCACTGCCCGGCAAATGGTCGCGTAAAAATCTTTTACCTGAACTGGACGATCAACAACTTCTGCTCCTGCCTTGCCCGTATCGCCGACGACCTGTCCGCCGTTGAGTCCTCCTCCGCCCATGACCGTCGACCATGCCAAGGGAAAATGGTCTCGCCCGCCATTGGGATTGATGACCGGAGTTCGACCGAATTCACCCATCCATATGATCGTCGTTGTTTCGAGCAATCCTCGATCCCGCAGATCATTCATCAGCGCACACCAGGCGGGGTCGAGCACATCGCACAGAGACTTCACCTGGTTAAAATTGTCTGTATGAGTATCCCAGCCGAAGACATTTCCTGAATTTGTCAGCGAAACTTCGATAAACGGCACGCCGCGTTCGACCAGACGGCGAGCCAGCAGACACCCCTGACCGAAGCGATTTCGCCCGTAGGCATCTCGCAGAGCATCCGGTTCTTCGTCCAGGTTGAATGCATTTCGCCCCTGTGTTTCCACCATTCGAATTGCGCGGTCGTAGTTGGCCTGATGTGAAAGGGCCGCCTCACCAGCGACTTTGCTGGTGAACTCCTGCTGCAGAAAATGAAGCATTTCCACGCGAGACTTCATCGACCCCGGAGAAACATGCGCAGGCGGCAGCATGTTTTCAACGGTCAGGTCCGCTCGGGCGTTTGGATCGGAACTGTTGCCACTGACGGTGAGCGGAGCGTACTTCGGCCCCAGAAATCCCGGGCCGCCAACACCGCCAAATCGGAAGGGCGAAATGCTCACAAAACCTGGCAATTCGCCGTCCGCAGGAGCCAATTCCTTCGCAAACAAAGAACCGATGCCCGGATAATTGACTGCTTCAACCGGGCGATATCCGGTGAGCATCAACTGAGTCGCACGAACATGGTCGCCCTCTTTGGATGTCATTCCGCGGAACAACACCAGGTCTTTCATCTGCTTCGCCAGTCCTGGCAGATACTCGCTGATCTGAATGCCAGGCACCGCAGTGTCGATTGGTTTTACAGGCCCGCCATTCTTATGATCGGGCTTCGGATCAAACGTGTCGAGCTGACTCGGCCCACCACCCATCCATAGCAGAATGCAAGCGCGACCATTCTTCTTCGCAGTTTCTGCCTGCGCCGCGAGATGCGGCATCCAGCCAGAATAAGATATCCCGGCAGCTCCGGCCATCAACATGCGTGCGATGTCGCGGCGGGTGAATTGATTAAATTGTGACATGGATAACTCCTCAACATCTTGTTCCGAGGCTCCAGCCTCGGAACACACTGCCCCGGAGGCTCCAGCCTCCACAATTGCCGATGGAGGCAGGAGCCTCCTTACAGTGCGTTCCAGGGCTGGAGCCGTGGAACGAGGAAAACAATTACCGACTCAACACAAACTCCGGTGAATTCAACAACGCCCACATAATGTCGGCAAACACGGTCCCGCGATCTGCTCCGTCTGCCTTGACACTCGCAAGGAGCACTTCACGTTCGCGTTCAGAAGGCTTGCGAGTTAACGTCGCTAGGAACAATGTGTCCAGACGTTCTTCGTCCTTCATAAACGGTGCATCCACGACGGCGCGCAGAGTTCTGCTGGTCTGCAGGTTCGTCGCATCCGAAATCAATGTTCCGTTCATCATCATCAACGCCTGAGGGATCCCGGCGCTGAAGTCTTCAGGGGAATCGCTGAACGCCTCATTCATTCGAGACACAATGGTCGCCCGCTGCCCATTGAATCTGGCGGCGTTGTCGGTTTTGCCAACAGGCAGCATCAGAGCCTGTTCCATCGCATCAAACACTTGCTCCGGCGACAGCGTTTTCAAGGGACGGACATCGGCAACTTCAAGCTTTCCACCCAACTGATCAGGTGACACGGTGCTGCACTGATACGCCTGACTGCGACAAATCGCACTGATCAAATGACGAAGATCAAATTTGCTTTCAGCGAACTCCTTTGCCAATCCATCCAGCAGTATGGCTCGATCTTCGGCATTCGCCTGGTCCAGATCATCAACTGTGCCCGCCAGACTTCGCCCGCAAAGATGCTGCCAGACTCGATTGACTGCAGTCGCGGCAAAGTTCGGATTGTGTTCTGATACGACCCAATCTGCGAACACCGCGCGAGGACTTGCGCCGTCGATTTTCGTTTCGTCCTCCCACAACAGTTTCGCGGTGTATTCGACGTCACTGTCCGATGGACGAATGGTCGTTCGCGGACTGTCGTCTACCGTGCCATTCTGGACGCCTGCAAAAAATGCGGCCATGCCCCAGAAGTCTTCCTGCTTCCATTTCGCAAAGGGATGATCGTGGCATTTGGCACATCCGAGACGCACGCCTAAAAAGAATCGCGTCGCAGAATCCGCTGCGCCTTCAGCGTTCCCGCCAGCTGCCTGATAAAACATGATCGCGGATGTCGCATACGGTTTTGTGGGATCGGTCGCGTCCGTCGATTTCACGGTCAGCAGGTTACGAGCGAACTCATCATACGGAGCATTGCGAGCGAACTGGTCCTTCAGCCACGGCTCAATCATCTGCCCCATCGCTTCTGTGGGCGTTCCCGTCGGAACAAGCATCCGTCGCCAGACCCGAGCCAGATGTTCCGCAGACCGTGGCTCTCGCAACAAGACCTCGATGGCAATGTCACGTTTATAGGGATCAGTGCTGTCCAGAAACTCTCGGGCGGTTGCGACCGATGGAATCGTTCCCGTCAAATCGAGAAACAACCGCCGCAGGAACGTGCTGTCGTCCACGATCAGAGGTGCAGCGACGCCTTCCTGGTCCCATTGTGCCTGCGATTTCTCGTCGATCCAGTTCGCCAAGACCTTTCCGGCATGAAGATCCACGTCGCGAACGACATCACTGCTGAGCAACTGCCCGAAACACTCGCTGCTATAAAAAACAGCAAGGAACAGAAACATGCCACATTGCAAAACAAAAAACTGCAATCGCGAGGTCATAGCAACGCACCTTACCACCAGCAATTCGAATTCGATCGACGCCAGTGTAGACACAATGTCTATAAAGTCAAGCCAAACTCGTTGCAGGAGACTTCCTATTGAACGAAATGTCGGATAGGTTGCTGTTTGCGATTATAGTAGCCGTCACTCTCTGAGTGACGAATGCCCCAGGGCCGCCATTGCGGCCAGCGTCACTCGGAGAGTGACGTCTACTTTGTTACGGATCGCTCGACGAATAACAGTCATAGTGGATTTCGCCAGAAATCCCGCAATCGCACGGGATTCTTGCGAATCCCACTACAAGAACAGACAGCGATGTGCGTATTTGTCACCTCTGTGGAGCTGATTCATGAGAAGCATTCTGCCGCTGATTTTTTTTATCGCGACGCTGGGGGATTCAGCATCTCTGGTCGCTCAGGAGGCAAAGTCTCTGAAGACCGACACCAACACTGAAGTCTTCCTTCAAAAGCTGAGAGCTTATTACCTGAAGCGAGCCTCAGCACTCAAATTCGCTCACGACAATGATGCAGCGCAACCGTTCACTCTGGAGCAGAAACCGGTCCTGACATGGACCAGCACAGGCGACGGATTGTGGTCCGGCGACGTGTTTGTCTGGGCTGCTGAGGGACGGCCGCAAGTCATCGGCTGCATCGGATCGTGGCCCATCAATGACGATACACGCGGCGTCTTCGAGGAGTTGCAATCAATATCAACAACGCCTCTTGCGGAAACGGATCTCGATGAATCGCTGAAGTGGCACTCCGAATCACCAGGAATCACTTTGCTGGAAATTCCTGAGGCCGGTCCGCCTGCGGGCGATGCTCGCAGACGCCTGAGCCAAATGCGTCGGCTGACCGATCGTGTTAAATCGCACATGCGCATCAATAATGCCAACGAAGAACTTCGACTGCTGACTCAGCCTGTCTATCGCTATTCCGGCGAATCCAGCACCGTCGTTGATGGTGCCGTGTTTGCGTATGTCACGACCGCCGGAACTGATCCGGAAGTGCTGTTGCTGTTGGAGTGTCACAAGACTGGCGACAATCTGAAGTGGTATTATGCTCCAGTGCGGTTCACTCATCGAGAACTTTGGATGACGCTGGATGAATCGGAAGTCTGGCGCGTCGGAAATCACGTAACGCCATACCGGACGGCGGTGATCACCGATTCGTACCTGTCACGGCCAACAGCGCCCGTTTCGATTGATGAAGTCAAGGCACTCCAGTAGGTCCCGCTTGCCGAGCGGGACTTTCGCCGCAAGGCGAAGCGTGTTGGGGCGAACGCGGATTCCACGTCGCCACGCTGTCTTTCTTTCAACGTCGATTGGTCGCTGGTCGCGGCAAGCCGCGAAGTCCTGCTCGGCAAGCAGGACCTACAACGAAGTCCTGCTCGGCAAGCAGGACCTACAACGGCTCAATAATCCCAATCCGATCTAAACATCACTCTGGAAACCACCATGCACAAACTTCTGTTTCTGATCCTTTGCACCATTGCAGCATCGGCATCCGCGCAGGATAAAGCAACGCCGGATGCAGCAAAGCCTGACGAGGCGGCTGTCAAAAAAGCCGTCACAGAGCACTGGCTGGGTGTCGCGGATGAGATCTCAAAGGATTACGTCTTCACGCCGCTTGACGCTCCGGATGCGCCGTTCATTCGGCAGGACAAAGCCATCTTCCGGCACACGCAAACTGTTCGCGGTGATGACATCGGCGCTGTGTATTTGTGGAAGGAAAAGAATGGACGTCCGGCGATCATCGGCGTGATCTTCGCGTGGAGTCAGGGACGAAATCGACAGGTGAATCATGAATTCCATTCGCTGTACCGCAAGGGTGTCGCCATGGATTTGCCCGGCAAGAAGAAATGGACGACTGAGCAACCAGGATTGGACTGGAAGCCATTCCCGAAATCCGATGCACCGGCATTGACGGATCTGAAACGTAAACTCCAGGCAAAAGCGATGTCTCGCCGAGTCTCCGCAAACGCGACCGATCCCACAAAAGCACGCTGGGAGCTGCGACTTGTCCCAACTGCGATCTACGAATACGCGGTTCCCGAAGAAGGCATCGACTATGGAGCCGTATTCTCACTGTGTCAGGGCACCGACACAGAACTGCTCGTAGTACTCGAAGCGCGCCGTGATGCCTCCGGCAAGAGTGAATGGCAATATGCCTTCGCCTCGTTCACCGACTATGAACTGGCGGTCTCCATCGACGAAGAAGAAACGTGGAGATCACCTGATGGGACAATCGCCGAAAACGGAAAGCCGCACCACTGGGACTTTCTGGAACAACGGCCAAAACGGGACTTTGAACCGTAAAATTCCGAGACGTCGGTTGTCATCTTTGGGCGACCTGCGGATAAACTCGACCAGCGCGAATCGCCAACAAGTGGATGCGGCAATTCGCTTGCTGATGTTGCGTGCTGGAATTTCTCCAACTGTCGATCACCTTTTACAACCGGAGTAATGATCAATGCAACTAGAGTCATATGTCCGACGAATGGCCATACTTGTTGTGCTTGGCGCGAGCACATCATTTCTGCTGGCGCGCGGAAGCGATGAGCCAATCGTTGGTTCACCCACCACCGAAGAAAAGCCCGCAGAAGTCGCGATCGCAGCCAAAAATGCGAGTCCCGTGATTTCCGCTCGCATTAAAGACGCGATCACCCATGTCGGAAACATTGAAATTACACTTGCAGGTGAAGCGCCGGCAAAAGTGCTTAAAGCCTGCGAGCATCCTTTACTTTCATTTGGTGATCCGGCGCGTGGTAATGAAGCCGGTACCCTTTGGGCGTGGAGCGATGGTGGTCGACCGGTCGCGATGATGGAGTTGTTCCGGCGCAGTGATACTGACACAGTTTGGATCAGCGCATGGACACTTACGTCCACTGAACTCGTTTCCATGACGTTAGATTCCCGTCCGGAATGGACTCCTGCGAAAAGCGATTTCGCGCTCCAGGATTTTTCTGATAGTGCTACGGTCAGTGATCGTCCGCTAATTCGGCTGCGCCAAATGAAGGACATGGTTCGACCATTCGAATCGCATGAATTCTGGGATCCGGGTAATTCTCGCTTTGAGTTGCGATGCCTTGAAACTCCTGTGCTGCGATATTCTGACGAAAAGAAAGGCATCATTGATGGATGCGTTTTCGCTTTTGCTCATGGAACGAATCCTGAAATTCTGCTTTTTGTGGAAGCTCATGGCACGTCCCCCGAAATGGCCAAATGGCAGTTCGCGGCATTCCGCCTGGGAAGCGCGGAAATGCATCTGGAAGTTGACGAAAAAACGTTGTGGTCACGCGACCGAGCCCCCGGCCGCACAGGCACGCCAAACGAACACTACTGGGTGCAGATCATGAATCGCGACACTCCTGGGACAACCCCGTGACAAGCCGTGTCGGTCGGACCGAGCGTACAGTGTCGCCGGAACAGTGGTCGCACGCAGGTAAGGAGCTGATTGGTATGGTGTTCCACGATAAATTCTTTGGCCAGTGTTGTATTATTCGAAAAGGTCTGTCGTCATGAATCAGTTAGTCCGAACTTGCGTTGTCCTGATATTGGCCAGCATTTTGACTGGCGTTGACCTGCGAGTGGTGGCGGATGATGCCACCAGCACGACTGAGCGACAGGCGATTTTGAAAGAGATGCGTTCGGCTGTCAGAGCAATGACGGTCAGCGAGCAAGTGGGTGATGCGATTGTGTCGGCGAAAGTCGTCACTGAACCGATCTTTCGCTATAGCGATGAACAGCGGCAGATTCGCGACGCAACGATGTGGGTCTGGACCGTGGACGGACGCCCGGTGTCGTTACTTAAGTTTGAACGATATGGTTTTGAAGACCCTCAGAATCATTGGCTGTTCAATGTCACGTCTACGACGCAGAATACACTGGATGTAAAGTGGCAATTCGATCGCAGCTTTACCTCAAAAAAGCCCGGCTTTTCGTTTCAGCCATTGATCGAAGATGGTGACATCCCGAAGACGGATTCCGCGCGTCTTATTCGACTCAGACAATTGGCTCGCCGTTTCTCAGCGACTCTAACCGGCGTCGGAGAGATCGATTCCAAGTCGGAGATGCGACTGCTGCCGACGCCGCTGTTTCGGTATGCAAGCCCCACCAGCAAGATCGTGGATGGCGCGTTGTTCGGCTTCAGCGCAACGGGCACGAACCCGGACGTCATTCTTGCAATTCAGTGGCGCGGCGAAGAGAGTGCATCGGCTCACTGCGAGTTCGCCCTCACTGGCATGACATCGGGTGGCGTGGAAGTTCGCCTTGATGAACAGCCCGTTTGGAATCAGCCTTCGCTTGTCGGGCAGGGACAAGTATTTGATGCCTGGACATGGTTCTTTTCGGAACGGGCCATGTAGCGGGGCGAGCCAATTCCTGAAATTTCGGCAGACATTTTTGGCGAGATGGGTCTCTTCCAATCACAGTCTTCACGTTCAGTCACCAGAGAAACACAATGATGCACTCAACTCGGGCAATGTTCAATGCAATGATGATTTGGGTACCGATTGACGCAATTCTGAGGTCGCAGCCAATCGTACCTGGCGACAATGTTTTCGTGACAACGGCCGTCACGGAGAACGAGGAGAAACCAAGACGCTACGATGGCGGTTTGCCTGCTGGTGCAAAAGACGCGACCAAAGACGTCGATCAGTGGAAGGTGCTGTGTGTGTCGTTGCAGAGTGGAAAAATCCTTTGGGAACAGACACCCTTTGAAGGCACTCCAGGGATTCCAAAGCATCGCGGCAATTCGTATGCGTCCGAAACGCCGGTCACCGATGGCGAACGAGTGATCGCGTGGTTCGGGGCCAGAGGGCTTGTCTGTTACAACCTGGCGGGCGAAATGCAGTGGACAAAAAGCCTCGGCCCGTTTCAATATCAGGCAGGCTGGACGATACCGGGATCACTCACGTGATCGCACCTGGCCCGAAGTTCGAACTGATTGCCACCAATCGACTCGACGACGAAATCTTCTGGTCCTCAGCGGCGATCAGCGGAGACCAGCTTGTGCTGCTAGGTCAGCAACATTTATATTGCATCCGGAAATAGCAATGTCAGCATTCTGATTGAATCCGCAGAAGGAATGCATCCTGTGAACAGCACTTTACTGTTTGCGCTGGCTTGTGCCGCTGTGTCGTGCCCAGGCACATTCGTCGGTTTTTCCCAGGACCCGGCGGCATGACGCTTGAGGAATACAGATGACATTGCGATTTGTTCATTTGCTGACGTTGATCGGCGCCATTACGGTATTCACTTGCGATGAAAACGTCGCCGTTGCCAGTGATAAATCCGGACGTGTTTCCGGGAACGGGGCATGCGGCATCGCGGAGTTGTTCGATGAACGCATCGTGGCAAGCAATGTCGCGATTGTTCGACAGCATGCGGCTCGACTGCCGGACGCGGAGAGGTTCGATCAGCTGCTTCAATGGGTGCTGCCGTCGCTGACGCATTTCACGATTCGCATGAATGGCGAATTCACGCAGACGAACCCGGCACCGCTGAACAGCAGCGGACTTGAAGGCGATGATCTCCAGGGCGGCGTGCAGGTGTCGCCAGTGTTTGATCTGCTCGACCTGGCGAAGAAATCAAACCGGCTGCATGAATTCCTCAAAGTTGTCGAAGCAATTCCCGAGTCAGCTTCCAACCAACTTTCCGAGATGTGGCCCGAGACGCTGGTTGTGTCCATCGCGCAGTCGTGCATTTTGGCGGCAATGTCGCTGTCGATGACCTGCTCGCCTATGTGTTTGTGCAGCGAAGTCAGAGAGAAAGACCACAAGGACTCCTCGCATGGCACAATCAGATTGCGTCACTGGCAGGGCGAATCAGATTGCGTCACTGGCAGGGCGAAATGGTCACGCAGAGACGCTCCGACCGGACCCGAATGTGATTGTGCCCCCGGACCTGTTCCAGTGGGTTTCCGTCAGTCGATTGAGATCGATCACACGTGGACTTGGATTTCCGCAGGCTCTTTGGGGACGGCAGGGCAATCGCATCGACAAGACTTCGGGGCACGACGAAGACTATTTGTTTTTTCGCAGCCCATTGCTCGGCAACTTCGAAATGGAGTGTGACATGTCAACCTCGACTTCCTTCGTTTCGACACTGACTTTGACGGACTGGTGAATCAGGAGGAGTTGCTCAAAGGAGTTCTTGAATGGAAACTGCCGCTGGCCCGATACAACACTTCCATGCGTCTGGCGCTGCTGACCGACGATTCATAGATCTACGAAACGGTGTTACCAGCATATTGCTGCTAAAGGACAGGAAGAGCCGTGTTCTCCCTAAATTCATCGGGCACGTGTGCAGATAGACGACCAGTAAAGTGAAATAGTTCCCGGTTTCCGCGAAACAGCCCACAAATTGAACCCGCACCGCCAACCGATCGCAATTCTCGTCCGTGGCCTGAGGGACGAGGAAAGTCCGTCCAACACGCCGCATGCAGTTTGTGTTGTGCGTCACGCGTCGGTGGCGCACTCAGGCGCAATGAGTAAACCAAGTTGGACGCTTAGGTCTGGGCGACCGACGCGCGCTGGTGACAGATGTTTCGCTGCGTCCGTCGATGTCACCGAAAGCAGGTTGCGACCATTCACAATGCGGCACTGGTCGGTCCAGGTCGAACAGCTCGGCGCGTAACGCGGTCAAAGCTGAAACCTTGGACCGATCGAGCGCGGAGTGACAGGATGAATCTCCCGGAGTCATGCGGCGATCGATGACATGGGTGGTATCTTGGCTGGCGACCGAAAGGTTCGCCAGCGCGGGCGACGGATGCGCCGTCCACTGCGGCTTGACTTCAGCCAGGAATACGCAACAATACTGTTGTACAACATTCTTGCTGTGTAATGAGGTTAGATCATGCAAAGACCTGAGTTTTATACTGGCGAGCCCGTCGAAGCTGCTGATTTGTGGTTTCGGGATGAGTTCATAAAGCAAGTTTGGGACAAGCTTCGGAGGCAGCACGTACTGATCTCTGCACCGCGTCGCACCGGAAAAACGAGTGTGATGAACCATTTGGTGGAGGCTCCCCAGAACGGATATTGTGTCGTCTACCAGAACGTCCAAGACCTGGACCACCCTGCCGATCTCTTTCAAACCATTCTTGACAACTT
>Ga0105047_10014385_pt1 | contig 12558 bp, 10 predicted proteins | sample MAT04_FD_78384 | JGI IMG/M metagenome (GOLD analysis project Ga0105047, IMG submission 78384) | Freshwater microbial communities from Lake Fryxell liftoff mats and glacier meltwater in Antarctica - MAT-04 (megahit assembly) | ecosystem: Environmental > Aquatic > Freshwater > Ice > Liftoff... | reverse complement strand
TGATGAAACCCTGGCTGATTTCTTCACCGGCCGTTTCTTCGGCTTCATGCCGGCCAGCCTCTTAACGCTTTTCGCCGTCGTGCTTGTTGTCTGGGTGCCTTTCAGCCGTTCCGTCACCGGCAGAGCAGCCTATGCCGTGGGCTCCTCCGAAGCTGCGGCCTATATGTCTGGCGTCAACATCCGCCGCGCCAAGTTCGCCGCTTACACCCTGTCGGGCCTGCTGGCCGGCATCGGCGGCCTGTTTCTCACCTTTTTTACTTATACTGGCGAGGCCGCCTACGCGAGCGGCAATGCTTATACCCTGTTCTCGATCGCTGCCGTGGTATTGGGCGGCGTCTCGCTTTTCGGCGGCAAGGGCAGCGCCATCGGCGCCATCTTCGGCGCCATGGCTTTCCGCACCATTGGCGATTTGCTTTTCGTCTTCGATTTTGATCCCCTCTGGCAACCCCTGTTCCAGGGCGTGGTATTGCTTCTCGCCGTGAGCATCGGGGCCTTTGGCCTGTTCCGCATTCGTAATCGATTGGATTGGTTTGGATGAACGCTCTTGCTGACCGCCTTCCCCCCTTCGTGCGCCGGATGGACCCCGCCGTCGTCACGGCCTTTGCCTGCATTCTGCTGCTGCTCTTTCTCGGCAGTCTTTACTCGAGCAATTTCCTCTCGCCGGAATATCTCCTGCAGCAGTTGAAGGTGGCGTCGTTCCTCGGCATCATCGCCACCGGCATGATGCTGGTCATCCTTCTGGGCCAGATTGATCTTTCGCTGCCCTGGGTGGTGAGTGTCGGCGCCATGATGTCCAGCGCCGTGGCGGGATTGGGTGACGTTGGTGCCGCCATTGCCATACCGTTTGGAATTTTCTGCGGCGTATTGATCGGCCTGGTGAATGGCGTGGGCGTGGCCTATCTCCGCATCCCTTCCATGATCATGACACTCGCCACCAATGCCGTGGCCCAGGGTCTGATGGTTGTTTACACCGGTGGCTTCTCGCCGCAGGATTCCGCCTCTCCCGCCGCGCGATACTTGGCCACCGGCTTTATCATTCCGACGGTTCCGAATTCGGTTATCTGTTGGGCTGTTATTGGCGCCGCCGCCGTTTTCCTGATGACCCGCACCACCTTTGGCCGTTCCATCTATGGCATCGGCAACCGTGAACGCGCCGCCTATCTCTCAGGCATCAACACGCGGCGCGTCGTCATGATCGTCTTTGCCATTTCCGGTGGCCTCGCCGCGTTCGGCGGCGTGCTGCTCGCGGGCTACGCCTCGAAGGCCGCCCAATCCATGGGTGACGCCTATCTGCTGCCCGCCATCGCCGCCGTCGTGCTGGGCGGAACCTCTATCCTCGGTGGCCGTGGAAGCTATCTCGGCACCGTCGCCGGCGTGATGTTGATCACACTCTTGCAATCCATCCTGTCGGTAATGCAAATGCCGGAATTCGGCCGCCAGATCGTCTATGGTCTCGTCATCATCATGATGCTTCTGCTATACGGGCGCGAACGCCTGCAGCGTTGAATATGGAGGTTTCCGTGATTCCCAAGAACGCCTGCCTGGTTGCCCGTGTCTTCGTTCCCGATGTTGGCCCCTGCGTGGCTCGCGTCGATGGCGAAAGCCTTGTCGATGTCACCGCCAGCTTCCCCACCATGCGCGATCTCTGTGAACAGAAGAATCCGGCAGCTGCCGTGCGCGCCACCAAGGGAAACACGCTCGGCACAGTCGCCGATATCCTGGCCAACGCCGCCCCCGACACCCGCAACAAGACCAAGCCTTGGCTCCTCACGCCCATTGATTTGCAAGCCATCAAGGCAGCCGGCGTCACCTTCGTCGTCTCCATGCTGGAGCGCGTGATCGAGGAGAAGGCCCGTGGCGATGCCAACGCGGCCATTTCAATCCGCTCCCATATCCAGGATCTCGTCGGCAGCGACCTGCGCAAATTGAAGCCCGGCTCGCCCGAAGCCGCCGCCTTGAAAGAAACGCTGATCAAGGCCGGCGCCTGGAGCCAGTATCTTGAAGTGGGCATCGGCCCCGATGCGGAAATTTTCACCAAGGGCCAGCCCATGTCGGCGGTGGGCTCCATGATGGATGTGGGCATTCATCCCAAATCCACCTGGAACAATCCGGAGCCGGAAGTTGTGCTGGTGGTCTCATCAAAGGGAACCATCGTCGGCGCAAGCCTCGGCAACGACGTCAACCTCCGCGACGTCGAAGGCCGCTCGGCCTTGCTCCTCGGCAAAGCCAAAGACAACAACGCCGCCACGGCCATCGGCCCCTTCATCCGCCTGTTTGACGACAAATTCGATCTCGACACCGTGCGGAAAATGGACCTCACCCTCACCGTCGAGGGAACCGATGGTTTCAAGATGACCGGCAGCTCCTCCATCTCGCAAATCAGCCGCGATCCCGCCGATATCGCCGGCCAGACGCTCAACGCCCATCACCACTATCCCGATGGCTTCGTTCTTTTCCTCGGCACCATGTTCGCGCCCAGCGATGACCGCGACGTGCCCGGCCGCGGCTTCACCCACAAGACCGGCGACATCGTGACAATCGCCACGGCGGAACTCGGCGCGCTCGTAAACCGCGTCGTCCCAACCGACAAAGCCGCCCCCTGGACCTACGGCACCGCCGACCTCATGCGCAATCTTGCCAAGCGCGGATTGCTCTAGTCAGCCTGAAGCAGAAACTTATTCAGGCAAGCCCGCCTTGCGCAGCCCCGCCGCCAGCATTTGCATCGACGACGGCCCCCAATAATCTGCCTGGACAAAGCCGCTGATTGTGAAATCTGGGGCAATCTCGAGAAGTCGCCTTGCCGCCTCGCGAGCCAAATCAAACCGATCAAGGTTCACATGGCTGACGACCAGGAGCGCAAATGGAACGCTGAAATTCGGTTTTGCCTGGGTTATCAAGGTTACATAGTGGACTGCTTTCTCAAACTCCCCCGTAAAAATGCACCCAGCGGCAAGCGCCAGGTTGGGATGATAATTGAGGGGGTCGGAAGGACTCAGCCGCAACGATTTTTTGGCGTCTTCACTCGCCCGCTGATAGTTTCCGTTGCAGGCATGCAGCAATGCGCTGAAGCCGAAGGCGAGCGCCGAGTTGCTGTTGATTTTCAAGGCAGGGTCCAGGATGCGGATTGCTCTTTCGAAGTCATGGGTAATAATCGCCTGGACAAAAGCCGCAATGGATAGCGCTTGCGTGTTGTCAGCGCCAAACTCAATGGCAAGGCGAGCATGTTCAAGCGCGGCTGTACGATCATCCGGATGGTAGCCCCCGCGAAAGAAACGCTGTTCATGACACCAGGCTGCATGGGCGTGGGCAGGGGCGTAATTCGGGTCGAGACCTAGAGACTTGTTCAGCAGACGGATAGCCTCGTTGTTCTCGGCCAGCGTGTTGTCAAAGGCGTGTGGAAGTGCCCGGAGATAGAAATCATAGGCATCAAGCACCTCGGGCCGCTTGCGTCTTGCCCGCTCTATCTCCACGCGCCGGAGCGTGGGTTCAAGCGCTCCAACGATGCTGTCGGTAAGTTGATCCTGCAACTCGAAAATGTCTTCGATTGCCCCTTCAAACTTGTCGGCCCATACGTGGGTGCCTCCCGCTCCTTCGACAAGCTGCCCCGTAATGCGCACTCGGCCGCCAAACTTCCGGACGCTCCCTTCCAGCACGTAGCGGACGATAAGCGCCTTGGCGACATCGCGTATATCCACCGATTTACCCTTGTAGGCGGACGTGGAATTTCTGGCGATGACAAAAATCCCCGGCATTTTGGACAAATCGATGATCAATTCTTCCACCAACCCATCGGCAAAATAATCCTGCGCGGGATCGTCGTTGAGATTCTTGAAGGGGAGGACGGCGATCGAAGGCCCGCTAAGCTCCTTGCTTTCGGATGCTCCATTCTCACCGGCAATCGGGCTCTCAACTTGCCCCACGAAGCGATAGCCAACACGGGGGATCGTCGCGATCCAGTCTTCACCCCCCGGCGCTTGCCCGAGGAGCTTCCTGAGCGATGCGATCTGAACCGAAAGGTTCCCTTCCTCGACCGCGGCACCATCCCAGGCTGTGTCAATTAGATAGGATTTGGTGAGCACTTCGCCCGGACGTTCCAGCAAAGCCGTCAAAAGCCGGCAGGCCCGGTGGCCAACGGACACGGTTTCGCCTTGGCGCAAAAGCGTCCCAGCCTCGGGATTGAGGACAAAAGGACCAAATACGAAGGGCTGTCCTTGCATTGCCAAACCCTACGCCATTTTGGAAGTTTTAGGAACAATTTGGCTGGGCTTAGGGACAAACGGGACCCGCTTGCCACATCCTGTCTTCATCGCAAGACAGGAGAAATATCAATGACCGCTATCACTTTTAACTGGGTGCCGTTTGGGATTGAAACTGAAGTTGACGCGCCAACCAAGAGCCAGGTCAAATCGAGCGGCCGATGCAGCCGCGAAGAGGAATTCCGCACCGCCCTCGAGGGCTATATGGCTGACTATCGGAAAAACCGCAGAACAATAGAGGCTAAGAAACTACTCTAGCACTCCGCTTTCCCCAAAATGCCGGGGAAACAGCGCAGACGCGCACACATAAACCGTGCGGATGGCTTCATCGCGTGAATAGGGCGTGGTCATCGACATGATGTCAAGCCACAGGCCTTCGACGACAACGCGCAGCAGGCGGGCGACACGCGCCGCATTGTGGCTGTAACCGCCATCCGCAATCAGCCGCGCGCAAACCTCTTCCAGCTCGCGGTTGCAGTCCTGGTCATAGGCGTCGCATTTTTCCTGGTAGATCGGCCGGCTCTGCGCCTCGCCCCAGAAGGCGCACCAGGCCCGCAGCTTGCTTTGCGTGCAGATTTTTTCGTTGAAGTCCGCCAGCAGCAGGGCATTGAGCTGCGCCGCAGGCGAGGGCGCGGCACCTGCTATCGCGTCCTTCCAGTTCTCGCGGTATTCGGCGGCGAGATAAAGCAGCGTCTCGGTCAGAAGTTTTTCCTTCGTCTCGAAATGAAAATTCACCAGGCCATGCGACACGCCCGATGCCGCCGCCACATCGGTCATCGTCGTCTGGGCATAGCCGCGGCTGGCCAGGCTTTCGATGGTGGCCTTGATCATCTGTTGCTTGCGGTGCTCCCGGCTGGCCTTGCGTGGAGGCTGTAAACTTGCGGCTGTTCTCATGATTTTCATTTTGATTGACAATTCAGTCAAAATCAAGCCAGACTAATACTTAATCGAACAAAACCCTGAAATCCGGCCACACATATAAAGACGCCGGGGCGGGGCTTGTGGCCCAGGGAGTGTTTATGGAACGTCCGAAAACGCGCGTGCTCGCCAAATCCAACGCGCAATTCCAGAAGGCATTGAAACGTTTGCCACTCGGCGTGGCCTCCACCTTCCGCTACTGGGGCGATGAGCGCACCATTTACGTGCATCACGGCAAGGGCGGCCGCACCTGGGATATTGATGGCAACTGCTATGTCGATTACCGCTTGGGCTACGGCCCCGCGATTCTCGGTTACGCCGATGACCGGGTTGATGCCGCCGCCCGCAAGGGCATGGACGTGGGCGGTGTCTTTGCCCTGTCCACCGAACGCGAACTGATCGTCGCCGACCGCATCGCCAAGATGGTGCCCGCCGCCGAACTGGTGCGTTTTTCCAATTCCGGCACCGAGGCCGTGATGGCGGCTCTCCGCTTGGCCCGCGCCTATACGAGTCGCGACAGCTACCTGCTTGTCGAAGGCGGCTACCATGGCCTGTTCGATGCGGCCATGTGGATGTCGAATGTCGATGGCTGGGACAAGAACTCCAACGACGATCCGGAAGTGGTGGCCTACTCCAAGGGCATTCCGCAGACGCTGAAGTCCCTCGTCCATGTGGTGCCAAACAACAGCATGCAGCGCCTCGAGGACACTTTCAAACAGCACGGCCACACCCTGGCCGCCATGCTGATCGAGCCGATCCAGGGCAATTGCTGCTCGATCATGGCTTCTGTCGAATATGTAAAATTCGCCCGCGAACTCTGCGACAAATATGGCGTGCTGCTGATCATCGACGAGGTGAAGTCCGGCTTTCGCGTCGGCAAGGGCGGCATCCAGGGTCTCTATGGCGTGACGCCCGATATCACTACCTTCGCCAAGGCGGTGGCCAATGGCTATCCCATCGCCGTTGTCGTCGGCAGCGAAAAGGTCATGCGCACTTTCAAATATGGCGGCGCGGCCCATGGCGGCACTTACACGGCCCATTCCGTAAGCCTTGCCGCCGCCGAGGAATGCCTGCGCATTCTCGATGAAACCCCGGCCCTTGAGACGCTCGCAAACTATGGCGAGAAACTTAAAGTCGGCCTCTCGGAAATCCTGAACCGCCGCGGCATTGTGCACTCCTATACGGGCCACCCCTCCATGTTCGGCCTGTTCTTCGCCGAAAGGCCTCCGGGCAATTACCGTGAATGGAAAAAATCCGATTACACCTTCTACGACACGATGGCCTATCACCTGCACGACCTCGGCATCATCTGCGAACCCGACTCGCGCGAGCCCTGGTTCATGTGCGAAGCCCACGGGCTCGAAGCAAGCTGCCTCACGGATACGCTGAAGGCAGTTGAACAAGCCGTCGATATGACGCTCGAACAGCTGGAAGCTGAGAAGAGCGCATGACGGCCTACGACGCCATCATCATCGGTGCTGGCCACAACGGACTGGTCACCGCCTGCTATCTTGCCAAGGCCGGCCTCAAGGTTGTCGTCGTCGAAAAGAATGACTGGATCGGTGGCGCCGCCGTCTCCCGCTCGCTCTACCCCGGCTTCACCTATTCAAACTGCTCCTATGTCTCTTCGCTGCTCCGCCCCGAAATCATGCGTGATCTGGAATTGCCGAAATACGGCCTGCAGATCCTGCCCTATGAAGGCGGCGCGGTTTTGCAGCAGGATGGCGGCTATCTCGCCATGTATCGCGACCACGACGCCAATCGCCGCGAATTCGCCCGGCATTCCAAACGAGATGCGGAAGCCTATGACCGCTACTCCCGCGATATCCTGCGCCACTGCCGCTTCATCCGCCCGATGCTGATGCGCACGCCCCCCGATCCAACTTCGTTCAAGCCGCGCGATCTCAACGAGCTGATGTATATCGGCAAGAAATTCTTCGGTATGACCGAAACCGTACGCTACGAAATGGTCCGCTTCTGGACCATGAGCATTTCCGACTACCTCGATGAATATTTCGAGCATCCCGTGATCAAGGCCTATCTCGCCGTCTCGGCCATCATCGGCACCGCCCTTGGCCCCATGTCGCCGGGCTCGGCTTATGTGCTGCTCCATCACTACATGGGCGATGTCGACGGCAATATCGGCGCCTGGGGCTTTGCCCGCGGCGGCATGGGATCAATCACGCAAGCCATGTCAAAGTCGCTCGCCGCATCAGGCGGTGAGATCCGCGCTGGCAAAGGTGTGGACCGCGTGCTCGTTAAGAATGGCCGCGCCGTTGGCGTCGTGCTGGATGGCGGCGATGAAATTCACGGCAAACTCGTCGTCTCGAACATGGATGTGAAACGTACCTTCCTCAAAACCGTCGAGGAAAAGGAACTGCCCGCCGCTTTCGTGAAGCAGGTGAGGAATTTCAAAATCCGCGGTTCCTCCGGCAAGGTGAACATCGCGCTTGATGGTGTGCCGAATTTCAAGGCGCTGCCCAAGGATTCGCCCTGTTACAAGGGAGACATCCACTTCACCGATTCCATTGAACGCATGGAAAAGGCCTATGACGACTGGAAAGCCGGCCGCTGGTCGCGTGATCCTTTCCAGGACACCATGATCCCCACGCTCATTGATCCCACCATGACGCCGCCCGGCAAGCATTTCATGAGCTGCTTCGTGCAATACGCGCCGCCGAAAATTAACGGCGGTGAATGGACCGACAAGGATCGCGACGACTTCGGCAAAACAGTGATAAACCAGATCGCCAGCTATGCCCCCGGTTTCAAGGACCTCATCCTGCACATGGAAGTGCGCTCCCCGCGCGAGTTGGAGCGCGAAGTGGGCCTCACCGAAGGCAATATCTTCCAGGGAGAATTGACCTTTGATCAATTGCTCTTCAACCGCCCGGTGCCGGGCGCTTCGCAATATCGTTCGCCCATCAAGGACCTGTGGATGTGCGGCTCATCAACCCATCCCGGCGGCGGCGTGATGGGCGCGCCCGGACGCAATGCGGCGGCCGAAATCCTGCGCGACATGAAGAAACCTTTGCCCATGAGCGATGCCTATGCCGTTCTGTGATGTGATCATCATCGGTGGCGGCACCAACGGCCTCGCCGCCGCAGGCCGTCTCGCCAAGGCGGGCCGCAAGGTTTTGGTTCTGGAGCAGGCAGCTGTCGCAGGCGGTGGCGCAACAACCAAGGAATTCACCAAAGGCTATAAGGTCAGCGCCGTCGCCCATCTCCTCAATCTGCTCGATCCACGAGTAGAGCGGGGGCTTGGTCTCAATCTTTCACTTGCCGCCACCAACATTTCCACAACCGCGCTCTCACCCACGGGTGACCATCTCGTGCTGCAGGGCAATTACGGCGAGACAATTGCGGGAAGCTTTTCGGATGCGGACCGCGCCTCATGGGCCGAGCTGCGCCAGAAGCTGCTGCGCTTTGCCGCCGTATTGAAGCCCTTCAAGGCCATGACTCCGCCGCGCCTCGGCAAAGGCGTTGGCAATGAATTGATGAAGCTTGCTGGCCTTGGGCTCAAGATTCGCGGGCTTGGCCGTGATGACCTCCGCGAATTCATGCGCCTCATGCTGATCAATGTGGCCGACGTGCTCGACGACGAACTGAAGGATGACCGCCTGAAAGGCGCGATCGCCTTTGATACGGTGCTGGGCGCCCATCTCGGCCCGCGCTCGCCCAACTCGCTGCTGCTTCTTCTTAACCGGCTGGCAGGCGAAACCCTCTCATTGCCTGCGGGCGGCATGGGTTCCGTGGCCGCCGCCATGGCCAAAGCCGTGCAGGCCCTGGGCGTGGATATCCGTGTGAATGCCAAAGTGAAATCGGTGAATATCGTGGGCGACAAGGCCACGGGTGTGACGTTGCAAAACGGGGAGGTGATTGACGCCAAGACGGTGATCTCTGCCATAAACCCTAAAACAACATTTCTTGATCTTGTCGGACCCCGCCACCTCGATACCGGCATGGTGCGCCGCGCCGGCAATATCCTGATGCGCGGCAACGCCGTGAAGCTGCATCTGGCTCTCAAGGGCGCTCCCGATTTCAAGGGTGCCGATCTGAAAACCCGTCTGGTGATCGCCCCATCGGTGCGCGCCGTCGAAGATGCCTTCAATCCGGTGAAATATGGCGAGTTCTCACAAGACCCCGTGATGGAGATTGTCATTCCGTCAGCTTTTGAAGAAGGCCTTGCTCCCAAGGGCCACCATGTGCTGTCGGCCATCGTGCAATATGCTCCTGTCGCCATGGACGCCAAGGCCCGCGATGCATTCCTGAAACGCATCATGGCAACTCTCGAAAACTATGCCCCAGGCATCGGCAAACTCGTGGTCAAATCCGAACTGCTCACCCCCGAAGACCTCGAAAAACAATACGGCTTCGTCGGCGGCAACTGGCATCACGGCGAACTCGCCGCCGAGCAGATGCTTTTCCTCCGGCCCTTCATCGGCGCCGCCCAATATGAAACCGCCATTTCCGGCCTCTGGCTGGCGGGCGCCGGTTCCCATCCCGGCGGCGGCATATCGGGTGCGGCCGGATGGAACGCGGCGGAACGCATTCTCAAGTCGGAGGGCAGGCGATGAACGATCCCCGTCTCCATTATAAGAAGCCGCTGCTCACCTCGCCCTTCCATGCGCGCACTTCGGCGCTGAACAAGCTCAATGCCTGGGGACCCTGGGGCGGCTACACCACGGTGTTGGCCTATGATGACGAGCCGATGGAATATACGGCGATCCGCAACCAGGCCAGCGTCTATGATCTCTCGCCCATGGTGAAATACAAAATCGCCGGGAAAGATGCGGCGGCCTGTCTCGATCGCCTGATAATCCGCAATGTGGCGAAGCTCAAGGTGGGCCACGTCCACTACACCGCCTGGTGCGATGATGAAGGCAAGCTGCTGGACGACGGCACGCTGTTCCGCCGTGCTGCCTCCGACTTCATGCTCTGTTGCCAGGAACGCCACCTGCCATGGCTCCTCGATAGTGCCATTGGCTATGATGTGGCCATCAGCGAAATCAGCGAGGAAATCGCGGCACTCTCATTGCAAGGCCCATGTTCTTATTCCGTATTGAAAGCCGCAGGATTCGAAAAAGCTGCAGCCCTCAAGCCCTTCCAGATGGCCGATTTCAAGTTTGGCAAATCCGGCACCCTCACCATTTCGCGCACCGGCTTCACTGGCGATCTCGGCTATGAACTATGGACCTCGCCGGACCGCGCCCTGGAACTCTGGGACCTCCTGTTCACTGCAGGCGCACTTTATGGCATCCGCCCCATCGGCACCAATGCGCTCAATATGGCGCGCATCGAGGCGGGCTTCATCATCGCGAACATGGATTTCATCACCGCCGAACAGGCCGTGCGTGGCGATAGGGCAAGGTCGCCCCTCGAAATGGGGCTTGAATGGATGATCGATTTCGACAAGGGCCACTTCAACGGCAGGCGCGCTCTAGTTGAGGAAAAAGCCAGAGGCATTTCGAAATGGGCCCTTGTCGGCCTCGATATCGAGGGTAATGTCTCAGCCGAACATTCGCTGATCTATCACAACAAGAAGGACGAAGTGGGCCACATCACCGCCGCCCTATGGTCACCTGCCACCAAGCGCAACATCGCCCTGGCGATGATGGAGCGTCCCTACCACGCCGAGCGCAATGGTGACCTCTGGGTTGAAATCTACGCTTCGCGCGAACTGCAATATCACAAGCTCATGGTGAAGGCCCGGGTCACGCCCCGTCCCTTCATAAATCTGGCGCGCCGCAAGGCCGTGCCGCCCTTGAATTATTGAAAAGTGGCATCAGGCCACGGAACAGAGGAGTAGGAAGCATGAAACGCATTCAATTCATCGACCGGATGGCCCAGGGCAAGATGTCCCGCCGCCAGATGTTATCCTCGGCTGGGGCCTTCGGTGTCGGGCTGCTCAGCCTGCCGAAACTTTCAGCCGCCGCCGAAGTCCTCACCTGCATGGAATGGGGCGGCTATGATGCCGCGGAGTATTTCAAGCCCTATGTCGACAAGCATGGCGCCGCGCCGAATTTCTCCATTTTCTCCGGGGAAGAGGATGCTTTGGCCAAGGTGCGCGCCGGCTTTGCCGCCGATGTCATGCATCCCTGCAATTATTCCGTAGGCCGCTTCGTGAGCGCCAAGCTCGCGGTCGAAATAGACACGTCAAAACTTTCCCACTGGAAAGATATTTTTCCGGCCCTTCAAACTGCCGATGGCGTTCTCGTTGACGGCAAGGTGATGATGGCGCCCGCCGATTGGGGCAACTCCAGCATCGCCTATCGCACCGACCTCGTCGACGATGATTTCAAGAAAAATGAATCCTGGGGCATTTTCTATGATGAGAAATATGCCGGCAAGGTGTCCATGCTGGACAATGAGCTTCTGATCTGGGTTGGCGCCATGGTAGGGGGCATGCCGCACGACGAGGCCTACAAGCTGTCGGGCGCCGCCCTGGCTGAAGCCGCGAAAACCTGGGGTGTGAAAGGCGTAAAAAACAGCCGCTTCCTCTGGACCGATGCCTCCGAATTGCAGCAGGCCATGGCTTCGGGCGAAGTGGTCGCGGCCTATGCCTGGAACGATGTCGTGAAGAACCTGACCAAGGAGGGAATTCCCGTTACCTATGCCAAGCCTAAGGAGGGCTACTTCACCTGGTTCTGCGGCCTCACCCTGCTGAATACCGGCAAGGCCGATCCGGCGCTGGCCTATGACTTCATTGATGCTTGGCTTTCCCCGGAAACTGGCAAGACGCTGATTGAAGGCTCGGGCTATGGCCATGCCAACATGAAGTCGTTTGAAGCTGCCAATCCCGACGATGTAAAGGCCATGGGTATTCTGGATCCAGTCGAACACATGAAATCGGCCATCCTGTTTAAGACCCCGACCGATGCCGTGCAGAATGAGCAAAACAAGGTCTGGGGCGAACTCAAGGCCTTGAAGCAGTAGGGTGCGCGTCCGGCGAATGATACCCCTCATGCTGAGGTGCTCACGGGCAATGCCCGTGAGCCTCGAAGCACCCGCATTCGCCAGCCCTTCGAGGCCCAGCTTCGCCGGGCACCTCAGGGTGAGGGGGAAGTGGTGTGACCGGGAGAAGCCCAATGTTGCGCAGCCCTAAACCGCGTCAGTGGCCGGATTGGCTTGCGGGTTACGCGCTTCTGTCTCCCGCCTTGCTTGTGATGGCAGCAACGCTTGCCTCCCCCGTCATTGCGCTTTTCGTTTTGAGCTTCTGGTCCCAGACGGGCTTCGATATCGACCGCTCCTTTACGCTCGCCAACTACTGGAAGCTGATCGAACCCTCGTCGGAGCCCCTGATCTGGATGGGCATACCTTTTCCCTTTGCCTATCCGGTCGCCGCCATCCTGATGCTCAAGTCTCTCGTTATGTCGCTGGTGGC
>Ga0105047_10014380_pt1 | contig 12559 bp, 14 predicted proteins | sample MAT04_FD_78384 | JGI IMG/M metagenome (GOLD analysis project Ga0105047, IMG submission 78384) | Freshwater microbial communities from Lake Fryxell liftoff mats and glacier meltwater in Antarctica - MAT-04 (megahit assembly) | ecosystem: Environmental > Aquatic > Freshwater > Ice > Liftoff... | reverse complement strand
TGAAGGCCTATTCCGTCGGCGGCGGGCCGGCGCCGTCGCACGTCTACACCACCGGCATGATGATCGCCTACTTCCTCACCGGCGATCCGCGCTACCGGCAAACCGTCGTCGGCCTCGCGGACTACATTTTGAATTGCGAAGACCCGACCAAGACCATCTTCCGCTGGCTTTCGCGCGAATACACGGGCCTGGCCACCGATAGCCAAGCGGGCTATCACGGCCCCGGCCGCGCATCCGCCAATTCGGTGAATACGTTGCTCGACGGCTTCCGCCTAACCGGGGATCGCAAGTACTTGGACTTCGCCGAAGTGCTGATCCGCCGAGTCGTCAGTCCGTCGCAGAATCTGGACTCGTTGAATTTGCTCAACGCGGAACTCCGCTGGTTCTACACGATGTTCCTGCAAGCCCTCGGACGTTACCTCGATGCGAAGGTCGAACTCGGCGAGTACGACCGCATGTTCGGTTACGCCCGCTTGGAGCTGATGCACTACGCCCGATGGATGGCGGCGAACGAACGGCCGATTTTGGATACACCGGAGAAGTTGCAATACCCCACGGAAACGTGGGCGGCGCAGGATTTGCGCAAGGTCGAAGTTTTTCAGTACGCGGCGAAGTACACCGGTGGACCATCGCGGGAACTGTTCCTCGAACGCGCGGCGTGGTTCTTCGAAACGAGCCTGAACAACCTCGACACGTTCCCGACGAAGTCGCTCTGCCGGCCGGTGGTGCTGCTGATGAACTTCGGCTGGAGCCGGAACTGGTGGCTGCAAACGAAGGTCAAGACGATCGAACCGACCGAGGCCGGTACTTTCGACCCGTGGGTCATGTTCGTCCCGCAGAAAGCGAAGGCGATGAAGCGTGCGAAGTTGCTGGCACTGACCGCGGTACTGGGGTTCGCGGCGCTGGTGGCGGTCCTCGCGATCCGGTGGTGGGGGTAGAGCCCTCAGAGGTTGCCGCCGAAGAGGGAGTCGCCGTCGCGGAAGAAGCCGCCGCCGGTGAGGACGGGGAGTTCCGTGAGTTGGTACGGGAAGATCAGTTCCACCTCGGCCCAGGCGCCGAGCGAATCGACGCGGGTTTCGACGCGGCCGCCGATGTTCCACACGAGCGAGGCCGCTTCGCCCGCCGGGTGGCTGTCGTCGTCTTCCAAGGAGTTGTCTTTGCGGATGCGGTAGTTCGGGGACCAGATGCAGGCCAGTTCGTTCGCGTCGGCATCCCGGCACGGCACCCGCAGCGTCAAGCTCAGGTTTTCGTGCAATTCGTCCGGTCGCAAACTGAAGCGCGCCGGCCCGGCTTCGCGGCCCATCGGTTTGCGGGCGAACGCGATCAGTTCCACCGCGACGAGCGCGAAACTCTCGAAGGGGATCATGAGGCCGCGCTCGGGCATCGGCCCGTGGACGGCGACGGTACTGCCTGCCGGGGCCGCCTGTTCGACCCACGTTTGCAGCACGGGGATCGTTTCGTCGTGCTTGGCCCCGCGCCCCGATTCCGCCGTCTGGCAGCGCTGTTGCGACTGCGACACCGAGACGCGAATTTTGTGTTTCTGCGTGGTGCGGAAAGACCAGAGCGATTGTCGCATCCGGCGCTCTTCGGTGATATCGTGGAGGCGGATGACGGAATCGGCGGAGGTGTCGCCGGGGACGGTAAACTGCTCGAGAAAGAACCAGACGCCGGTGCCGTTGGGGGTCTCGGGCCGAACCATGTAGATCGGCGTCGAAGGGACTGCGGCTTTGAGATTCCGCCCGATGACGACGTGGTCCGACGATGCGGTGATCCAGAAATCGCGGCGGGTCGCGTTCGTCGGCAGGTGGAGTTCCAGGCGGGCCGCGGCGTTGGCGTACGTCATCTTCCCGTTGCGGTCGAGTGTCAGGTACCCGTCGTCGGCGTGCTCCACGACCCAGTCGAACTTCACCCGCTCTTGGTGTAGCCGGCGGTAACGGTTCAATCGCAACAGCGTCCGGACGCGGGTGCGGAGTTCGATGCGGTCGTACGGCTTGACGATGAAATCGTCTGCGCCGTTCTCGATGCCGCGGATGCGCGACCCGCGGTCGTCAAGCGCCGTCACGAGGATGATCGGCACCTCGGCCAGCACGGGGTCGTCACGGAGTTTCGCGCAGACTTCGAAGCCGTCCATCACGGGCATCATCACGTCGAGGAGCACCAAGTCCGGCGGCTCCGCGCGGGCCATGTCGATCGCCTCGCGGCCGTTGGCGGCGAAGAGCAGGCGCATACCTTGGTTCGTGAGCAGGGCTTCGAGGGTATCGCGGCACGGGGGTTCGTCGTCGACGATCAACACGATGGGCAGGGCGGGCATCGGCGGTCACTCCGGATGGTCGGTCGGTTGGGCGCGCAACAACTGGGCGACTTTCGCCGCGAGCGCCCGCAGCGTGAACGGTTTGCTGAGGTAATCGGTCGCCCCGGCCTTCAACATCTTCTCGCGATCCCCGGCCATGGCCTGCGCGGTCACGGCGAGGATCGGCACTGCCGCGGTGATCGGGTGTTCCCGCAGCAATTTCATCGCGTCCATGCCGTTCATCCCCGGCATGTGGCCGTCCATCAAGATGATGTCGGGCCGCGTTTCGAAGGCGTATTCCAAAGCCATGCGGCCATTGCGGGCGAGGGTCACTTCGTAGCCGCGGGCCCGCAAGTAGTCGGTGACCATCCGGATCACCGCCTCGGAATCTTCGACCAGTAAGACCCGCAACCCACTGCCGTCGTGGGCGGGCAACGGCGTGGTGATCGTCGTCGGCGTATCGTTTTTACGGGCGACGAACGGTTCCCACGGGAGTTCCACGGTGAACCGCGCGCCCGAACCCGGTTGGCTTTCCACCGTCACGGTGCCGCCGTGCAGCTCCGTCATTTTCTTGACGAGCGACAGCCCCAATCCGGTGCCGACGAACTGCTTCGACAAGCCCGCATAGACCTGCACGAACGGCAGGAAGAGCCGCTGTTGATCTTCCGGGCTGATGCCGATGCCGGTGTCCCAAATGCTGAAGCGGATCGTGCCCGCCGTGGCGTCGGCCGACACTTCGAGGCCCACGGAACCACTATCGGGGGTAAACTTCACCGCGTTGCCCAATAAATTCACCAATATTTGTTTCAACCGTCGCGGATCAGCCATGACGAACTGCGCTTCGGAGTCGGGCGTAAAATTCACGCGGAGCCGCTTCTTGAATGCGGTCGGCTTGACGAAGAGCAGCGCCATCTCGCAGATTGGGGCCACCGGCACCGACTCGGTCTGCAATTCGAGCATCCCGGCTTCAACCTTAGACAGGTCGAGGATGTCGTTGATGAGTTCGAGCAAATGCCGGGCGCTGCTCGTGATCGTTTTCAAACTGCGCAGTTGCATTTCTTGGAGGTCGCCGTATACCCCTTCGCTCAGCGCTTCCGTGAGGCCGAGGATCGACGTCAGCGGCGTCCGGAGTTCGTGGCTCATGCTGGCGAGAAATTCGTCCTTCAACTTGGCCGCGCGGGCGAGGGCTTCATTCTCGGCCTTCAATTCCGCGGTGCGCCGTCGATCGGTGTGATCGACCGAGATGCCGTGGAGCATCACGCCGCCGGCGGCTGTAATGCCTTTGATGATGGTCGATTCGATGCGGCGGGTTTCGCCGTCGGGCCGCACGAGGCGATATTCCAGCGCGAGTTGCGATTGCATCCCCCCGACGAATTCTCGGAATTGCCGGCGAAACTCGTCGACATCGTCCGGGTGGATGTGTCGCCAAGCGAGTGCGGCGTCGGCGTAGAGTAGCTCCGGGGTCACGCCCCAGATCGTGGTGCACGATGGGCTGACATAGGCGAAGCGGTCGTCGCCGTCCGGTCTGATTTCGTACTGGTAGACGACGCCGGGGACGGAATCGAGCAATTTGCGAAGGCCGCCGTTGACCAACTCCGGCGACGGGTGCGTTCGGGTATCGAGATCGCTCATCCGGTAAACTCGGTTCGTCGTCGCCGGGCCCATTGTGTCCGCATTCCGTTATCGAAGGAAATAGCACAGAATTTCAGGCCCGCGCCGATTTCGCGCCGGCGCGGGATTTTGGCAACCGGCGCGCAGAAGAGCGCCCGGAGCGAGCACGATGGGCGGGGTGTGTCGCCCCACTCCATTGCGGGGCGGGCTCGCTCCACCTCTCCCGGAGTTTGACGATGGTCAGTTTGTTCGAGCGGATCGGCGGCGACGCCGCGGTCGATACGGCGGTGGATCGGTTCTACGGGATCGTTTTGAAGGATGATCGAATCGCGCACTTCTTCGCCGGGATCGACATGGTCCGGCAGACCCAGCACCAAAAAATCTTCTTGAAGTACGCGTTCGGCGGTCTGCCGAACTATCCCGGCCGCGCGATGCGCGCCGCCCACGAGCGGCTCGTCGGTTTGGGGGACACCCACTTCGACGCTGTCTTGGACGACCTCGGCCAAGCCCTCCGGAGCTTGAACGTCGCGGACGGGATGATCGCGGAAGTGGTCGCCATCGCAGAGACGACGCGTGCCGACGTCCTGAACCGCTGATCGAGACGCGCCGCGTGTTAGAATGAACCGCGAACCCGGAGCACCGACATGAGCGCCTTGCCGAAATTGAAGCTGACCGCCCTCGAGTACCTCGCCATCGAACGGGGCGCGGAATTCAGAGCGAGTTTTTCCGGGGTGAAATGTTCGCCATGGCCGGGGTGGGCCGCCAACACAACCGGGTGAAGGAGAATTTGATCATCGAAATCGGTGGTCGGATCAAAGGCGGTCGCTGCCAGACGTACTCCAGCGATCAGCGCGTCCTCGTGGATCACACCGGGCTGTACACGTACCCGGATATCGTCGTGCTCTGCGGCCGCAGGGAGTTCGACCCGGACGACCCCGACACGCTGGTCAACCCAACGGCCATCGTCGAGGTGCTCTCGCCGTCCACGGGAAAGTACGACCGCTGGGCCAAGTTTCGCAACTATCAGCAGATCCCGAGCTTGATCGAGTACGTGTTGGTCGCCCAAGATGAAGCGCTCATCGACCGGTACATGCGCCAAGCGGACGGTGCGTGGGCGCTGGTGTCATTCGTCGGCCCCGAGGCGACGCTCGCGTTCCATTGCGTGCCGGTGACGATCCCGCTGACGGATGTGTACGCCGGCGTCGACTTCCCCGAACCGGCGGGACACTGATTCAACCGTACTTCTTGTGGCAGGCTTCGGAGCTGATCCTCGGCGCGCGGATCAGGCCGCCGTCGAGTTTCTCGCCGTCCGGGTCGAGGTACATCCGTCCGGAGTTGCCCTCGATCTTCGGGTCGTAGCCGATGACGTGCACGTTGAAGATGAAGGCTGTTTCGGACACCGCCTTGAACCAGTGGATGTTGTCTTTGTGATCCGAGATCGTCGACAGGCCACCGGGTTCGAAGGCTTTGTCGATGGTCGGTTTAATGATGAAGTGTTCCTTCTGAGTTTCGACGCGGTCGTAGTGCTTCCCTTCCCATTTCCCCTTCAAGATGATGAAGCCGGTGCACATGTTGCTGTGCCCGTGCGGGACGATGGAGCGCCCTTTCTTGCAGCCGAAGATCTGCCGGCCGAAGCCGATTTCCGCCGGGAGGCCCTCGATCTGTTTGAGGTCGATGCCCGAGCTGGACGCGCCGCTGTCCGGCAGCTTGACCTTCTTCTCGATGTCGTCGAGCTTCACGAGTTCGACGAGCGACTTCAGATCGACGGTGCGGTAGAGTGCCTCCATCTTCTTCTGGAATTCGAGATCGGTGAGTTTGCGGCCCTTCAACTCTTTGGTCATTTCGACGAGATCTTTCAACCACGCGGCGATCGTCGGTTTGACCGATTCGGCGAAGAGGTCGCGGCTCCAGAGGGTTTCGATCAACCCGTAGGCGGCGAGCGAGCCGAGTGCTTGGGACGAGAATTGGCGGCGGGACGCGATCATGGCAGTACCGGGGGCAGGGAAAAGGGGCGGGTTCAATCGAATCGGTGCCGCAGGCGGCGGGAATTGATGTCGAGGGCTTCGAGGATGCGGCAAACGGGTTCGGATTGGATCTGGTTGTTCTCGGCCCAACAGATCACGTCGAGATTTTCTTCGCCCGATTTCAGCCGATCGAGGATTGGCAAGAGGATATCGCGGTGTTGTTCGAAGTTCGTTTGGAGCAGGCCGAAATCGTCGCGGTCGAGTTCGATCCAGAATTGAGTGCCTTGGAGGTGTTCGAGCCAGCGCGCCCGGAGGTAGCCGCGCCAATGCTGGTTGACCCACCGCTTCACGGCCGCCTCGCCGAGGTCATAGCCGACACGCTCACTTTCGATCCACTTGAAGTCGTTGATCTCGCTCTCGCTTTCGACGTACACGCTCAGCCTCGGAACGCGTAGTTCCGATTGCGGCAGCGACGAGGAGAGGCGGTCTCGTTCCATGAGTTTTATTTTACAGCGCGGCGGGGGACCCGAGCAAGTCATCTCTCGGAAATAATCGACAGGGGCCGCACACTCGGCGGTTTCCGCGCTTGACACGGGCGAACCGTTTGGTAATTCCAAACTCCCGGCAACTAAAATAGTGAACGATGTCCCGTATCACCGCCTGTCGCCGCCATCACTGCTTGGAAAGGATCGCACTGTGTCTCACATCGTCACCGAAAACTGCAACGAGTGCAAATACACCGACTGTTGCGTCGTCTGCCCGGTGGAATGCTTCTACCAAGACGACACCATGCTGTACATCGACCCGAACGACTGCATCGACTGCGAAGCATGTGTCCCCGAGTGCCCGGTCGAGGCCATCTACGCCGAGGCCAACCTGCCCGCGCAATGGAACAGTTACATCCAATTGAACAAAGATAAAGCCGAGGCGTTGAAAGCCGGCGATGGGCACATTACCGAGAAGTGCGATCCGCTGGAAGGTCCGGGTTGCAAGAAGAAGTAGTGGGAGCCGGCCGCCGGGCGAGCCGAACCGCGTGAGAGGTCGGGCGACGTCACACGGACATCACCCGACCGCTCACGTGGTTCGGTTCGCCGGGAAGGAAGATTCGTGACTAGTATGACGGGGAACGCCGGATTCCACGAGGCCCCGACCCCATGACCGGCATCTTGCTCATTCAACTCGGAACTCCCGATGCGCCGACGGCGACGGCGCTCAAGCCCTACCTTCGGCAGTTTTTGTCCGACCCTCGCGTGATCGAAACCAAGCCGTATTCCAAAACCTATTTGCTGCCGGGCCGGACCAAGATCGCCCGGCGTAGCCCGCCGGCTTGGCTTTGGTCGATCTTGCTCAACGGCATCATCGTGCCGTTCCGCTCCGGGAAGTCGGCCGCGAAATACGCCCGCGTTTGGGACGACGGAACCGGCTCGCCGCTGATGCATTGGACCAAACGGCAAACGGAACTGGTGCAGGCCCGCTTCCCGGACACGCCTGTGCGCTACGGGATGATGGTCGGCAATCCGTCGGTCGATTCCGTCTTGCAAGAGATGCTCGCGTCCGGGATCGACCGGATCGTGGCGATGCCGATGTTCCCGCAGTATTCCTCCACGACCACCGCCAGCGCGACCGACGCGATCTTCAAGACGATGTTGAAACTGCGCGTCGTCCCCGCGTTGCGCCTCGTGCCGCCGTATTACGACCACCCCGCGTACATCGGCGCGATGGCCGCGGTCATCCGCGACGATATCGCCAGTCTCGGCTGGGAACCGGAGCACTTCGTCTTCAGTTTCCACGGCATCCCGCAGAAGTACGCCCAGCGCGGCGACCCCTACGCCACGCACGTCATGCGGACGACGCAAGCCCTCGTGAAGGCACTCGGTTGGCCGCGCGACAAATGGACCCAGACGTTCCAATCCCGCTTCGGCAAGGACCCTTGGTTGAAGCCGTACACTGACGACATATTGGAAGATTTGGCGAAGAAGGGCGTGAAGCACGCGATGGTGATGCTGCCGGGGTTCACGGCCGATTGTCTGGAAACCATCGACGAAATCGGGCACGAATCGGAAGAAGTCTTTCACAAAGCCGGCGGCGCGAAGTTGCGCGCCTGCCCGTGCCTCAACGACCACCCGGCGTGGATCGACGCGATGGAGGCGATCCTCCGCGGGGAATCGCAGGGCTGGATCGGCGAGAAATCGGCCGACATGGTTTTGGCGAGGGTGTAAAGTAGTGCGGTGATCCCACCGCTCCGCGAGCCCCGAGGAATCCGCTTGAAAACCTTCGCCGTGAACTTGCCCGATGAACTCGCCGCGTTCGTGGACACGGCCGTGGCCGTCGGAGATTGGACCTCGGCGGACGAATTGTTCGCCTTCGCGATTACGCTCGCTCGCACCGGGGCGATGCTGGGTCGGATGCCCGACGCCGACGCCCCGCGACAGCCGAAATCGGGGCCGATCCGGGCCGTCGATCTGACCCGGCAGAACTTCGACAGCGCCGCCTTCGTGGCGGGACTCGTGGATAAAATCCATATCCAAAAAATGACTCAGCCCCCGAGCGGGAGCTGAGCCGGACCGAAACTCTGCGATAAGAAAATTGCGATAATCCGAGCGGAACTCCAAAATCGTTCTGGAGAACGGATCGGGAATCCCGTACATAGCGTGATGGAAATCCCATCCACCCCCGCCGAACGCCCACCCATCATGAACTATATCCAACAGCGACGCACGAACCTGTTCCGCGACAACAAAGTGGACAACCCCGATGCCCTGCTCGTCACGAACCCGCAAAACGTGTCCTACCTCACGGGGTTCACGGGGGACAGCAGCTACCTCGTCCTCACCCCGAAGCAGGCCATCCTCGTCTCGGACAGCCGCTTCGAAGAGCAACTCCGGGAAGAGAACCCGGATCTCGAAGCGGTCATCCGTCCGCACACGAAAACCGTCGTCGAAGCGACCGTGGAAACCTTGGCCAAAGTCGGCGCCAAGACCGTCGGCTTCGAATCGAGCCACGTCTCGATCGCCCTGCTCGAGTCTCTAAAAGACAAAGGCCCCAAGCTGGCGTTCGCTCCCATGGGGCCCAAGATCGAACAGCTCCGCGCGATCAAAGACCCGTCCGAAATCGAGCAAATCCGGGTCGCCGTCCGGGTCGCCGAGCGCGCCTACCAAATGTTCATGGCCTTCCTGAGCGAGCGTGACACCGAGAAAGAATGCGTCGATGCGATGGAGTCGTACCTCCGCCGCGCCGGGGCTAAGGGCTCATCGTTCCCGACCATCGTCGCCTATGGCGAGCGCGGGGCCCTGCCGCACGCCCCGCCGACGAATCGCCTCTTGATGGACAACAGCAAGCTGCTGTTGGACTGGGGCGCCGACTGCGGGTACAAATCGGACATGACGCGGACTTTCCGCAGCCCGTACAGCGTCTCGCCGAACCGGAAGAATCGCAACGAGCGCGTCGGCATGAAGTTCACCGACGTCTACGAAGCCGTGCAACACGCCCAACAGGCGGCGGTCGGAGCGCTCCGGCACGGCACGCCGGCCAAAGACGTCGATTCCGCCGCCCGCAAAGTGTTGGCGACGCACAACCTCAACGAGTACTTCACGCACGGCCTCGGGCACGGCATCGGCCTCGACATCCACGAGTTGCCCCAGATCCGCCAGAGTTCCGACGCGATCCTCGAAGCGGGGATGATCGTGACCCTGGAGCCCGGCGTCTACATCTCCGGCTGGGGCGGCATCCGACTCGAAGACATGTATCTGATCACCAAAGACGACGCCCCGATTCGACTGACGACGCTGCCGCAGGAGCCCGGCGCAGTATTGTAAAGGTTCACCGATCGCACCGATTCTCGCTGGGTCTGCATGTGGCCACCGATCCGAAAGCCGCCCCATCGGGCGAACCCCGTCCGTTCGACGTCAAAACGGTGGAATACCTCATCGGGTTGATGGGGAAGCACGACCTCTCCGAAATTTCCCTCGGCGAAGGCGAGCACCGCATCCGCCTCCGCAAAGGTTTCGCCCCGGCCGCGGCTCACTACGCCCCGACCCTCGCCGCGTCGGCCCCGGTGGCCGCAAGGCCGACGGCTCCCGCCGAACCGGCCAAGCCCACCAAGAACCTGCTCGAAATCAAATCGCCGATGGTCGGCACCTACTATTCCAAGCCGGCGCCGGACAAACCCGATTACGTCGCCGTCGGCGGCCGTGTCGGCCCCACGACCATCGTTTGCAAGCTCGAAGCGATGAAGATTTTCAACGACCTCGTCGCCGAAGTCTCTGGCACCATCGCCGAAGTCTGCGTGAAAAACGGCGAAGCCGTCGATTACAATAAAGTGCTGTTTCGAGTCGATCCGTCTTGATCGGGGATCCGCCATGATCGCAAAGCTAGCCGTGTCGGGGAACGACCTCATCGACCAACCGTACGACGGCGTCGATCGCTACGTCCTCGACGGCGAACTCCGGGAAAATCCGAGCGGCGCTCTCGACTCCGAAACGGGAGAAATTATGCCGGTGCGAAATATTGAACACAGCCTAGCCACGACTGCCACCGGTAGCGAACTCAGGAGTTGGACGCGGACGTTCCCGCTTCCGAGAAGCCAAGTCCTGACCGGGGACGCCGGCCTGCGACTCGCCCTCGATCCGGAGCGTACCTTCGGCGTCGATGTGATGGTCGTGTCGGCGGAACTGCTGGCGGCACAAACCGGCGAATCGACGATCGTCGAGGGGGTTCCGACGCTCTGCGTCGAAATCCTGTCGCCGAGCGAAGTGATGGAGAACATCGACGAAAAGACCGACGCATACCTCGCGGCCGGGGTGCCTTTGGTTTGGCTGCTCGATTTGCACGATAAGAGCGTCACGGCCTATAGCCCCGGCGCCGAGCCGATACTTTTCAATCGACTCATGGAAATTACGGGCGAGCCGCATCTCCCCGGATTCCGCGTGCCCGTGGCGAACCTTTTCGAGTGACTCCAGAGGCGACATAAGCTTCGCATCGCACTTCGCCCCGGCGCTGGTCTTCGAAGCCGACGCTGCCAAAAAGGCCTTCGCCGAATATCAAACCAGATCGAAGCCAGACCGATAGTCCCCCAGGCTCCCAGTCGAAATGTTCCAACGCATATTGGTAGCCAACCGTGGCGAAATCGCCCTCCGCATCATCCGGGCCTGCCGCGACCTCGGCATCGAGTCCGCCGTCGTCTATTCCGAGGCGGATCGCGGGGCGCCGTATCTGTCCCTCGCCGACAAAGCCATCTGCATCGGCCCCGGCCCGGCCGGCGAAAGTTACCTCAAGATCGACCGCATCATCGCGGCGGCGGAGATCGTCCAAGCCGACGCCATCCACCCCGGCTTCGGGTTTCTGAGCGAGAACTCCAAGTTCGCCCACATCGTCCGCGAATGCGGCTTCGAATTCATCGGGCCCTCCGAAGAATCGATGGAGTCGGTGGGGAATAAGGACAAAGCCAAGCAGATGGCGAAGCGCGCGAAGGTGCCCATCGTCCCCGGCAGCGACGGGCTGCTGGCGAACGAAGAGGAAGCGCTGAAGTTCGCCAAGGTCGTCGGGTTCCCGGTGTTGATCAAAGCCGCGGCCGGGGGCGGCGGGCGCGGGATGCGAGTGGCCCGCGACGAAGCCTCGCTGATGGTCGGCTTCGGCCAAGCCAAAGAAGAGGCTGAGGCGGCATTCAAAGACGGCTCGGTCTATCTGGAAAAATACGTCGAACAACCGCGGCACATCGAAGTCCAATTCTTGGGCGACAAGCACGGTAATATCGTCCACCTCTTCGAACGCGATTGCAGTTTGCAACGCCGGCATCAGAAGCTCGTCGAAGAATCGGCCGCGCCGAACCTGCCGGAGAAGGTCCGCGACAAAATCTGCGACGCCGCCGTGCGGATGGCCAAGGCGTCGAATTATTACAACGCCGGGACTTGCGAATTCCTGCTGGACAAGGACAATAATTTCTACTTCATCGAGGTCAACGCGCGCATCCAAGTCGAGCACCCGGTCACGGAATTGGTCACGGGCATCGACTTAGTGAAGGAGCAGATCCGCATCGCGGCCGGGGAGAAACTGCGCTTCACGCAGCGCGACATCGTCCACCGCGGCTGCGCGATCGAGTGCCGCATCAACGCCGAGGACCCGGCTAAAGATTTCCGCCCGAGCGCCGGGACCATCACCAAGTGGCAAGTCCCCGGCGGCCCCGGTGTGCGCGTCGATTCGCACGTCGTCCCCGGGTACCGCGTCCCGCCGAATTACGACAGCATGGTGGCGAAGTTGCTCGTCTACCAACCAACCCGCGCCGAAGCCTTGGCGACCATGCGCCGGGCCTTGCGCGAGTTCGTGGTCGAGGGGATCCAAACGACGATCCCGCTCCACCAGCAGATTTTCAACACGCAAGCGTTCATCGAAGGCAAGGTCGACACGACCTTCATCGAGCGGACGTTCTTGCACCCGTCCGGGAAATGACCATTCCTGAGGGAGACTGCCTATTTCGCAAAGCACTTCGGATCGGCTCGCCCGCGAGCATTCGCCGCGGGGCAGGCCGCGTCGTGACTTGGCGAGTCCGACATCGAATGTGACGGTGTAATCCCCGCCCTTCGTTGGAAGGAGCCAAGACGTTCGGATTTTTCCGGAATTCTTTGGTGCTTGCCCCCGGCCGAATCCGCATGGAAGATAACGACCATCGAATCGACCCGAGGCCAAGTCATGTCTGAAG
>Ga0105047_10014379_pt1 | contig 12560 bp, 12 predicted proteins | sample MAT04_FD_78384 | JGI IMG/M metagenome (GOLD analysis project Ga0105047, IMG submission 78384) | Freshwater microbial communities from Lake Fryxell liftoff mats and glacier meltwater in Antarctica - MAT-04 (megahit assembly) | ecosystem: Environmental > Aquatic > Freshwater > Ice > Liftoff... | reverse complement strand
GCGGGGAGGGGAGCACATCCCCCTCCCTTTCAGGGAGGGGTTAGGGGTGGGTTCTTCACCAGTGACAGTGTCAAGTCGCGACTTATTGTTAGGGTGCTTTCCCGCTAAAGTTGGGAGAGCCCGAATTTTCAACTACGGGGTCCGCCCTCAAGCTGTTAGCATAGGGTCATGGGGAAGTCTGAACCAGAACCACCACCCACTGTTGAATCATTGCTGAACGCCATTGAGCAACTGCCGACCGAAGACAAAGACCGGCTGCTCAAACAATTACTGACGCATTCACCGGTAGCGGCCAACACCCAAAAGTCGATTACCCGACCCACCCAGACTGACGCCGCCCATCCGGCCTTTGGCTTGTGGGCTAACCGAGCCGATACGCAAGACACGGCCACATTCATTCAACAGCTCAGACAACGCATAAACACGCGCCGCGATGGCACCACCGACACCCACCCGCCTCATTGATACTTCGATCTTCGTCGATCTGCTGCGCGGCCACGCCCCGGCGCGGAACTGGCTCGATAGTCTGGTGGCCGGCGACGGCGCCATCTCGGCTGTGACCTTTGCGGATCTGGTGGCGGGTTGCACCAAGCCGGAAGAGCAGCATGCGCTGGAGAAGGAGCTGGCCGGCTACGCCATCCTGTGGCTCAACGAGTCTCTGTCGCAGGTGGCGCTCTCGCTCTACCGGCAAAACCATCTCGCCCACGGCGTCCACTTCATGGACTGCATCATCGCCTCTACCGCGCTGGCCAAGGGTCTGACCTTGTGCACCAGTGTGAGCCCAGTTTTTCAGGCGTTTAATGGGTTGACGATTGAGCGGCCGTATTAGGGCGTCACAACGCAAAAGCAAATCACACATCGGTGCTGATCGCGTCTGCCAACACGGGCGCATGCCCCAACCGGCTGGAGATCTCCCGCGCCGCCTGAACCAGCGCCTCCGCAATTTCAGCCTCGTACGCATGGCTGATGCGGGTGGCCGGTGCCGACAAGCTGACTGCCGCGATCACATGACCATCCTGGTCAAAGATGGGCGCGCCGATGCATAGCGCCCCTTCTTCATTCTCGCCGCGTTCCAGCGCATAGCCGCGCCGCCGGGTCTTCACCAACTCGGCGCGCAGCACCGCATGCGTGATAATAGTCTGGCCGGTGCGTTTGTGCATCTGCTGAGAAAGATGCTTCTTCCATTGGCTCTGCGGCAGAAACGCAATCATGGCCCGGCCCAGCTATGTGGTGTAGGCCGGATCATGCGCGCCAATGGTCGCCTGCATGCGCAGGGCCTGCCGGCACAGCGCCATTTCCAGATAGACCACTTCGTCGTCGTGCAGCACGCCCAGATTAATCGTCTCGCCAAAGCGGTCGCGCAAATGGTCCATGATGGGCCGGGCGACTTCGCGCACCCGCAAACTGGGGTTCACTGTGCGGCCCAGCGACCACGCATTCGGGCCCAGCCAGTAACACTCGCACTCCGCGTCGTATAACACAAAGCCGGCCGCGATCAGCGTTCGAAGATATTTGTAGATGGTGGGTTTAGGCAGATCCACAATGCGACAAATCCCCGCCAGCGACAGCTCGCGCCCGGCATCTCCCACGCACTTGAGCACACGCATCGCCTTGAGCACAGGTTTGATGACGTAGGCCGCTGACCTGTTGGACGAAGACTGTTTCATACTTTCCAGTTTAGGTGTTTCCTCACACGATACAAACACATCTTCCTACGGCACAAGTACCGTGCTAATTTGTTGCACACATACTCAGCCCTGCCAAATCCAGATCGCAGCGGCTGCCCGACACGCATGAAGCAATCGGTACGCAAGCATGTTCAAAACCGCGCTCCGCATCACCGACGCACCTGAGGGGCACATCGATTTTGTGACTCAGATGAAGTCCACCAGTCCCAGTTGGTGGGTCGCTGCCGCACGCCGCTTCACGTACAACCGGGTAAGCATGGGCGCAGCCGGTCTGCTACTGCTGATTGTGCTCGCCAGCACCTTTGCGCCCTTTTTTAGTGGGCACGATCCGGCCAAGCAATATCGCAAAGACGGCCTCAAAAATGGTCTGCCAGTCGGCCCCACCGACCAATTCGTCCTCGGCACAGATGGCTTTGGACGCGACCTGCTCACCCGGCTGATGTATGGTGGCCGGGTGGCCTTGCTGGTCGGCATCTTCGCCAGCGGCATTTCCGTCATCATCGGCACCATCATCGGGAGCATCGCCGGCTTGGTGGGTGGTGGAGTCGACACCCTGATCATGCGACTGGTCGATATCGTGCTCAGCCTGCCTACGTTATTCGTCATCCTGCTGTTCGTGTCGCTCTTAAAACCCAGCCTGGGCATCACCATTGTCGTGATTGCGGCGCTGAGCTGGGCCGGCCCCACCCGCGTGTTTCGGGCCGAGGTATCTTCGCTACGCGAGCGTGAATTCATTACGGCGGCACGCAGCCTTGGAACACCCACGCCGCAAATCTTCCTCCGCCACATCCTTCCGCATCTGTTGCCCCTCATCATGATCTACATCAGCCTGGGTGTGCCGACAGCCATTTTTGCGGAAGCCAGTCTGGGCTTTCTCGGCCTGGGTGTACCACCTCCCACAGCAACCTGGGGCAATATGATGCAAGTCGGCATTGGCTTTTACCGGGCATCACCGATCCAGATCGTTGCGCCTGGCATCGCCATCGTGTTCACAGTGGTGTGCTTCAACCTCGTCGGCAGCGGCCTGCGCGATGCACTCGACCCAACCGTATCAAGGTGAACGAACAACCATGACCCAATATTTGCTGCGCCGATTGTTCTTTGTGGTGGTCACCATGCTGGCCGTGTCGACTCTGACGTATGGCCTTATCTTCGCCTCGGGCGACCCAGCCGTGATGCTTGCACCGCACAAGCCCGGTGTCGAACCCGATCCGCGCGTGATTGCAGCCATTCGCAAACGCTACAACCTGGATCAACCCGTGCCGATTCAGTTCCTCAGCTACATCGGCCAAGTGTTGCAGGGCGAGTTGGGCGAGAGTTATTACTACAGACGCCCAGTGCGCGAATTGTTGTTCGAGAAATTCCCCAACACCCTCATTTTGGCGATCACAATCATGGTCGTTGCGCTGACCATCGGCCTGCCATTGGGCATGGTCGCGGCCATCAAACGCAACACCTGGGTAGACCGTGCCATCATCACCAGTTGCACCCTCATGATCGCGGTACCGGCCTTCTTCTTGGCCTTGATCCTGATCTACTTCATCGCTTTTCGCATGCGATTACTCCCGCTCAGCGGCTATGGCACGCCCTTGCACCTCATTCTGCCTGTGCTCAGTGTGGCGCTGCCAACCGCAGCGGCCTACACCATTTTCCTACGCTCCAATGTGCTCAACCAGGTATCGAGTGAATATGCCCGCACGGCCCGCGCAAAGGGGCTGGCCAACACTCGGGTCGCCGTCAAGCATGTGTTGCCCAACGCACTCATTCCGGTGGTCACACTCGCCAGTCTGGATTTCGCCTACCTGTTGACCGGCGTCGTGCTGGTGGAGTCGGTCTTCAATTACCCCGGCATCGGTTTGCAGGTCTTGCAAGCTGTCAACAACCGCGATGTGCCCGTCATCATGGGCAGCGTGTTCGTCGGCACGCTGCTCATCGGTCTGGGCAACCTCATCGCCGACCTGATTGTGGCGCGGCTCGACCCACGCATTCGGGTGGGTCACTAACGGCTTGTTGTGGCTATTGAGACAAAGGTTGAGCCGGTTGAAACTAAGTTCATAAGCGGGCGGCATGTGCCGTCTGCACGTTCCCCATCATAGGAGGTAGAAACATGTCGGTTTCAAACTTGGGCTCAAGAAAATCATGCATGATCTCGCGCAGACAGGTCTTAAAGACAGTTGGGTTTGCATCGGGTGCGCTGCTGGTGGCTGCGTGCAGTGCCCCTGCCCCAGCAGCACAGCCTGCGGCACCAGCAGCAACGAGCGCGGCATCCTCAGCACCCGCCGCCGCCGGCCAAAAAAAGAAGGGCGGCATTTTTCGCATGGCCCACAATGATGACTTCACGACGCTGGATGTGGCGTTAGCCTATAGCTATGTGGACTGGTGGGCATCGGCCTTCATGCTCTACAACCGGCTCTATAGCTACGACAACGCCTTGAAATTCGGGCCCGATCTGGCCGCCGACATGCCCACCATCAGCGCCGACGGTTTGACGGTGACGATCCCGCTGAAAAAGGGCGTGAAGTTTCACAACGGCCACGAGATGACGGCCGAGGATGTGAAATTCAGCATCGAGCGTTCGGCATCGCCGACGATCAACACCACATCCAGCTACATCGCCAACATCGTCGGCATCAAGGATGTGACGGCGGGCAAGGCGACTGAGGCAGCGGGCATCATCGTCAAAGACCCCTACACCATCGAGTTGAAGCTATCCGAGCCGCAGCCGACATTGGTCTACAACTTCGCCGTGTCGGTGCTGGGCATTGCACCCAAAAAAGCCATTCAAGATGCGGGCGCAGATTGGGGTACCAAGGTGGTGATCGGCACCGGCCCTTATAAGCTCACGGAATGGAAAACCGGCGAGAAGATCACCTTCGAACGATACCAAGACTACTTCAATCCCTTGGTCGGGTTTGTGGACAAGATTGAGATTAACCAGAAGGTGGAGCCAGAACAGCAAGTGCTGCGCTGGGAGGCCGGTGAGCTTGAGTATGCCGTCAACTACCCGTCGGCAGAACTGGCGCGCATCCAGGGTGACGAGACCTTAAAGCAGCGACTGGTATCGGGCAAAACCGTGCTCATCGACTATCTCACGTTGCGAAATGCGGCGCCCATAGATGACCTCAACGTGCGCAAGGCCATTGCGTTTGCGATTGACAAGCAAGCCATTGTCGACAAGGTGCGCACGGCGGCACCGCTGAATCGACTCTACCCCGACGGCTTTCCCAACGTGGTGGCCGACTTCACCAGCCAGTACCCCTACGACCCGGAGAAAGCCAAGGCGGCGCTGGCCGAATCGAAGTACAAAGATGGCGTGAAATTGGCGATGTGGGCGTTTCAAAATAACGAAGTAGCCGAAATGATCCAGGCCGATCTCAAGGAAGTCGGCATTGAGCTGGAAGTGCAACGCGGTGACTACGGCTCGTTCAAACCCAAGTTCGACTCGGGTGAAGTTCAAATGAACATGAATGGCTTCGGGGCCGATGTGCTCGACCCCAGTTTGTTTGTGCAAGACCGGATTCTATGCGCCGCTGATGCGCCAGCAGTCACCTTCTGCGACCCGCAGGTCAAGGAATGGTATGACAAGACAACGACCCTGCCGCCGGATTCGAAGGAGCGTCTGGAGGTATTCCGGCAGCTCGAAGATTTTGTGGTCAATCAAGCAGTGACACGCATCCCACTGACGCAACGCGACGCGTTCGGGCTCAGCCAGACCTACATGAAAGACATGGTCATCCACCCTATCTTTGGGTTACCCGATCCCCAGATCATGTGGTTGGATCGGTAACGTTTCCCTTTCTGTTTGGCTGTTTGGCTTCACGATCTATCACCCAGCGCATGGGATGTTTTACATGCGTTGGGCCTTACTTAGAGCGATAAAAATCGAAAGAAATAGAATCACCCATGATCAAACTTGCACTCATCGGTTGCGGCAATATGGGCAACGCGCACAAACAACGGCTGGGCTCGCTGGCCGGCCGGATGCGCGTGGCCGCAACCGTCGACGTGGTACCCGAACGCGCCGAGAGCGCCAAACATATGCTGGGGGCCGACCTGGCAACGACGGACTATCGTGAAGCGCTGGCGCTGGTGGACGCGGTGCTGATCGCGACGCCGCACCACCTGCATCACGCCATCGGCATGGCCTGCATTGCCGCCGGCAAGCATGTGCTGATGGAGAAGCCGCTAGCCAACACCGAGGTGGAATGCCTGGAGCTCATCGAGGCGGCCGAACAGCGCGGCGTGGTGCTGATGGTGGCCTACATTCAGCGCTATCACCCGCTCATCATTCAGATGGGCGAGCTGATCAAGGCCAAAACTTACGGCGAGCCTTTTCATGTGTCGATGTGGACGGAGCAGTTCACCCGCTTCCCCGAGGCCGACTCGTGGGGCCACAAGGCGGCCACCCTGGGCGGTGGCCAACTGTTCTCGCACGGCTGCCACTACATTGATCTGATGCTGGACTGGATGGGCGAGCCGGCCGAGGGCATGCACATGGGCACTAACTTCGGCACGCCGTGGATGGAGCGCGAGGGCACCAGCGATGTGTCCATCAAGTTCGAAAGCGGCGCGGTGGCCTACCACGGCGCAACCTGGGGCGCGCGCGGCACTCGGCTGGGCTATGCCTTTCACGCCCTGTGCACCGAGGGAACCCTGGAGCTCGATCAGTTCCACGGCACGCTGTATCTGCACCGTGATAACGACCGGCATGCTGGCCGGGCGCGCGAGCCCGAAGTGCTGGCCCACATCGAGGGCGGTCTGAAACACACCGACCGCGAGATGGCCCACTTCCTTGATTGCATCGAGCAGCATAAGCGCCCTCTGACGGATGGATGGCACAGCCTGCAATCGCTGCGGGTGATCTGGCGGCTGTACGAGGCCGAATCGCGCGGCATCGTCGCCGACCTGCGCGGGTTGGGCTTCAAATCATTAGACGTTATCGAGAATAAAAATTTGCCAGGGTAGGGGCGAAGCATTCGCTTACAAAACTACAGTGAACATAGACTTTGGCGGCGAATGCTTCGCCCCTACGACAACGTAAATACTTGTTCCCGATAACGTCTATTGGAATCGCAGTGAGTCAATCGCATCATTTTCTGCCCGCCTCGGCCTTCACCCTGGAGGCGTTTGCCGACCTTTATACGCGCTCGTTTGCCGGCTATTTCTATCCCATGGCCCAAACCGTCGCCGGGTTCTCGGCACGCGTGCGAATCGATCAGCTCGACCTGCATCACTCGGTGGTGCTGCTGGTGAATGATGTGCCGGCCGGCCAGGCCACTCTGGGGCTGCGCGGCACACAGGCGTGGTGTGGCGGGTTTGGCATTGCGCCGGAGTTTCGCGGTCGCGGGCTGGGGCCGCCCCTGTTTGCTCAGTTCATCGCTCGCGCACGCAAGGCCGGCGCAACACATCTGGCGCTGGAGGCCCTGACCCGCAACGCTGCCGCGCTCAAGGTATATACGGGGGCCGGTCTGCGCATCGCCCGCGAGATGCGCTTGTTCGAGTGGATCGGTGATGTGCCTGACCCAAAGCCAATGGATTGGCCCACAGCCGACCCGGTGCAAATTGCCCAGCACTTCCAACGATTGCACGCCGTTGCGCCGGTGTGGGGGCGCGACCTGCCCAGCCTGCTGCTGCGCCCAGGACTGCGAGAGATCACCATGAATGCGCACGGACATCGGGCCGGCAATGTTTTGTTCTCGGTGAATGAAAACACGGCTCGCATTGTTGATGTAGGTGCCGAGAGCGCCGACGTTGCAACCGCGCTGCTGATGCAGCTTCAGGCCTCGTTCGCCAAAGTGGTCAGCATCGATGAGCCGGCCGATAGTCCATTGACAGCGGCATTCGACCGTTGCGGCTTCCGCCAGTTTGACCAGCAATATGAGTTGAAGCGGGCACTGTAAATCGTTGACTCTGTGGAGGAATTCATGACTTCATTTCTCGCCGGCGCAGCGCGCGCCAACATCACCCCGCCGCTCGGTGTCGCCATCGAGGGCGGCTTCAGCCCGGTATTCGCCGATCACATCCTGGACGAGCTGTATGCCAACGCGCTGGTGCTCGACGATGGCACCAGCGAAGTTGCCTGGGTGTCGGTCGATGTGTGCCAGATGCCGACGGCGCTCTACAACGAGATCGCCGTCGAGGTCGAGCGCGCTTGCGACATCCCCAAGGCACAGCTCTTCGTCACATCCACACATACCCACAACGCGGCCACCGTCGGCGGCGTGGTGCTGGGTCACGAGGTGGTGGACTGGGCCTATGTCTCATATTTGAAGCAGCAGATTGTTACAGTGCTGTTGATGGCGCAGCGCAACAAACAGTCGGCCGTGATCGGCGCAGCACAGGCGCAGAATCCCCGGCATGTGTTCAATCGCAGGCTACGCCGGCCCGATGGCTCCATCATCATGAACTGGTTCAAGCCAGAGGTGCTGCAAGGCAGTGCACCTGCCGGGCCGGTGGATCCCGCTGTGCAGGTGCTGAAAATTGCGCACCCGGACACGCATGCGCCAATGGCGTTTGTGGTGAACCACGCGCTGCACAACAACGCAGCCTCGCCCAACAAGACCGCTATCAGCGCCGACTTTTCGGGTGTGATGGCTGATGCGCTGCGGCGCGTGTATGGCGCACACGTCATCACCCTGTTTCTGCCAGGTGCGATGGGCGACATCAACTGGATTGATCCGAAGACGACACACGAACGCACGACGCTGTATCGTGAGATTGGCCTGAGCCTGGCCGGCACGGTGATGGGGGCGGATTACGACATGGCCTATATTGCCAAGCCCAGGCTCGACCTGGGCCAGATCACATTGCACATCCCCGAACGCTCGTGGGATGGTGATGCAAATGCACTTTCGGACCAAAACGTATTTCAGCTCGAAGCGCAGCTTGAGCACAGCCCGTTCTACGCGGCCTACACGGCCTGGCAAGCCCAAGGCGCGCCGCCGTTGGAGACCTTCAATGTAGACCTTCGCGTGCTTGCGTTGAGCGATGAGGTGGCACTGGTGACCAATCCATCTGAATTTTTTGTCGAGCTGGGGATGGCCGTAAAGGCGCAATCGCCGTTCAAACACACGCTGGTGTCCACGCTCACCAACGGCAACATTGGCTACATCCCCACCCGCCAGGCATTTGCAGAGGGCGGCTATGAAGTGAAAAAGTATCCCGAAAACAGCTTCCTGGATGTAAGCGCCGGCGAGCAGATGGTGGCAGCAAGCCTCGATTTGCTTCGATCCACCGAGCTGGCACAGGACCAGGCGAGATGAACATTCGCCACCTTACTTCTGCCGATCACGCCCCCATCATTCGCGTGCTGGATGACTGGTGGAGTGGCCGTCATATGAGCGATATGCTGCCGAAGTTGTTTTTCACGCATTTTAGCGACACAAGCCTCATCGCCGAAATAGAGGGCGAGATAGCCGGCTTTCTGGTCGGCTTCTTTTCGCCCGCGTATGACGATGAAGCCTACATTCACTTCGTTGGCGTGAACCCAACCCAGCGCAAACACAGCGTGGGACGCCTCATGTATGAGCGATTCTTCGAGATGATGCGGGCCCATCATCGCCGCACCGTGCGCTGTGTCACATCGCCCATGAATACAACATCCCTTGCTTTTCATGCGCGCATGGCTTTTGTGCCCGAGCCAGGCACCCTGACCAATATCGCAGGTGTGCCATATGCGGCTGATTACGACGGGCCGGGAGAGCACCGCGTTCTATTAAGCAAGCGTGTGTAACTGGCACGTTCATCGAGTCCATGTGTATAGCACGGCCTATTTCACAAATCCCAATAACCATGAAAATCACCAATGCCCTTGATTCCCCAAGCCACTTGAACAACCGTTGACACGCATGGAGTGATTTGAAAGGCAGTTTTACAAATGATAAATTCGTCTGTGTTTGCCGATGTCTTGCAAGTGTTGGGGCCAGATGTGCGTGCGCTGAATTGCTGCATTGCATTTGCGGACGGCCGCACCATGCTGGAGGCCGATGCGCTGACGTGGTCGCGTATTCCATCAGATGATGCTGCCATGATCTTTCGCGGCGAGTGCGATGTGCTGGCCGCGACCTGGACATTTGTGCCATGGGGGGATGGGCTGTGGGTCACGCTGTCGCTACACGCCCATACACCGATTCAGTGCGCGGCCATCAGCAATGTGATTTTGGACTATGCACCGCTCACACCAGATTTGGGGGCCTGGTGGGTGCCGAATTTTGGCGGGAATGTGCATACGGTCGGCTTGCATCACGCAAGTGAAATAACGGCGCGCATGCGCGCCGACAGCGTCATGCGTGGCGCATTCCCCAACGCCAGCGATTCAGGCTTGTTTCTCGCCACACGTTTCCCACAGACCCACGAACATGATTATTCAATCGATCACATCGACAACACCTTGCGTTTTACCGGCGAAACGCGAGTGCGCCAGACCATCGGTGCGCAAATCCAGGTGGCCTCGGAGACCACCTGGATTTGCACGCGCAAAACAGCCAGAGACGCAGTTGAGCATTTTGCGACGCATGTCGGCCTCCCTGCGAAGCACCAAACAAAGCCCATTCCCATCGGCTGGAACTCGTGGGACTACTACTTCTCGTCGGTGACGCTGGCCGATATGATCGAGAACATGGAGGCGATTCGCGCCGATGCCGTGTTACGTGAGCGGGTGAACTTCATTGTGCTCGATATGGGCTGGGAGCATGTGTGGGGTGAATGGCAGCCCAACTATCGCTTCCCGGGCGGCCTGGAGCACCTGGTCGAAGCCATCACCTCGCGCGGTTTTGTGCCCGGCATTTGGACCGCACCCATCTGTGTCCACGCCTTGTCCAGGCCAGCGTTGCGCAATCCAGACATCTTGCTGAAGAACGCCCGGGGCGATCCGCAGCCCTCGCTAAAATCGGGTCATTTCATCGTCGACCCGACGCACCCGGCCGGCGCAGCGTTTTTGCGCGAGCTGTATTCGCGTCTGCATCGCATTGGCTTTCGGCTCTTTAAAGTCGATTTCGTCAACGACCTCACGCACAATCATCACTTTCACGACCCGCAGGCCGGCCCCTACGATGCCATGCGCACCCTGTTTCGTATCATCCGCGAGTGCGTGGGCGAGGAAAGTCACATCATTGGGTGCAGCCTGCCGGCAGAGGCGGGTGCTGGCGTGGCCGATTCGGGCCGGCTTGGCATCGACATCCACAACCAGTGGACGCATGTGGAATGGGTGTGCGATTTTTTGCAGTGGTGTGGGTGGTTGCACCGGCGGGTGTGGATCAACGACATCGATTTTCTGGTGGTGCGCGGGCGAGACACCTCACTCGAAGCCGAGACCAACGTCACCAACCCAAACGCGCACAGCGCAAACCCACCCCGCTGGCGGCGCGGGCCGGTCTTCACGTTGGACGAAGCCCGCACCTGGGCCAGCATGGTGGCGTTGAGCGGCGGCAATGTATTTTTAAGCGATCGGATCAACATGCTCAATGAGGCGGCCCACGCGTTGATCAACGCAGTGATAGCGCCACTCGACGTGGGGGCGGTGCCGCTGGATTTATGCGAGGACCGGCGCGCCTCGCTGTGGCTGCAACGCCTGCCCACTGAGACCCGGCTCACCGTCATCAACTGGCGCGATGAGGCTGTGATGCGGGAGTTCGATTTGCTGGCATGGACAGGCGATGCGCCCGCACATGTGGCCGAGCAATGGAGTGAGGCCGATATAGTGGTGACGAACGGAAAAACGACCCTTCACCTGCCGGCACATGGCTGTGCCGTATTAATCTGGAAAAACACGCGATGAATAATTTAATCTGGGGCAACCTACTGCACATCAGTTTCAACATGTGGCCCGACCGCAACACACCCGACATGCCACACGAGTGGAAGTTTCATGAGCGCATGTATTTCGACGATGCGTTGTGGGAGGAAGTGACACGGGAGATGGCCGCCGCCGGCATGAACATGGTGGTACTGGATTTAGGGGATGCGATCCAGTATGCGTGTCATCCGGAGATTTCGCTGCCGGATGCGTGGAGCCACGACCGGCTGAAACACGAGCTGGCCCGGCTACGCCAGCTCGGCCTGGAACCCATTCCCAAGCTTAACTTCTCCACCGGCCACGATGCATGGATGAAGCTGTATTCGCGCATGGTCAGCACGCCCCAGTACTATCAAGTGTGTGCGAATCTGATTGCCGAAGTGTGCGCGCTGTTCGAGACCCCACGCTTTTTTCATCTGGGCATGGATGAGGAGACAGCGGTCAACCAGAAACGTTTTAATCTCGCCGTCATCCGCCAGCACGAGCTGTATTGGCACGACTTTCAATTTCTAGTGGACGAAGTGGAGAAACACAGTGTGCGGGCGTGGATATGGAGCGATATGGTGTGGGACCACGCCGAAGCGTGGTTGCAGCATATGCCCAGGCACGTTTTACAAAGCAATTGGTATTACCACAACGAGTTTGAGAATGTGCCTGCAAAGTATGGCCGTGACATGCATGCGCCAAACGCCTATGCCCTGCTGGAGCAACACAGCTTCGATCAGATTCCATGCGCCAGTGTGTGGGCGACATCAGAGAACCTCGATCTGACCGTTGAACATTGCAAGCGGGTCATTGCCCCAGAGCGATTGAAAGGATTTTTGATGGCCTCGTGGGAGCCCACAGTGCAAACCAGCCGCGAGAAGCACCTGCTGGCACTCCGGTGCATGGCCGATGCAAAAGCCAGGCACGATGCGTGAGCCCTGCGATTGCGCGGCCACATTCACCCCACAACCTCATCCGAAAAGTGCACGCAGGTAAAGCACTCCGGCACATGCGTGTCGCCGATGACGTGCTTGTTCCAGGCCCAGCCGGCATGCGGCTGCACCTCTTTGCCCTTGATCTCGAGCTTCTGAAAG
>Ga0105047_10014378_pt1 | contig 12560 bp, 10 predicted proteins | sample MAT04_FD_78384 | JGI IMG/M metagenome (GOLD analysis project Ga0105047, IMG submission 78384) | Freshwater microbial communities from Lake Fryxell liftoff mats and glacier meltwater in Antarctica - MAT-04 (megahit assembly) | ecosystem: Environmental > Aquatic > Freshwater > Ice > Liftoff... | reverse complement strand
TTCACCGAGTCGGATTCCGCAACGTGAACCGCGGCTTCGGTGAGAGTCCGGGCGAAGGGCAGGACCTGTCGCGGCGATGCTAACCCGGTCGGCACCGTGGCTTGAACCGTCACCTTGTGTTCGCGAATTTTCAATTCGATTGTGGCCGTTGCCTCAATGGGCGGCAGCGGCGGAATCGGTTTCTCGGGCAACGGGCACGGGTCGACATTGTTGGCAATCCGCTCGGCCTGCAGGTTCACTTCCGCGGCGAAGGCCTTGGAGAGTGCTTCTCCGTCCCGAACCAAGCGAACGTTCGGTGCGACCGTGGCCGCCCACTCCAATGCGAGTACGAGGGGAACCTGACCGAACGGCAACCCCGCGGTGCTGTGGCCAAACGCCATCAGAATCGGGCTCATCCGAACGGGCGGTTGCACGCGATCAATCGGGGAATCGAACACACTCGCACAGTTCTCGGCCGGCGTGGTGACGTGATATTCCCGACAAACCGTGGGCCAGTTCGGATAGATCGAACACGACTCGTTTTCCAACAGCGGGCAGGGAAGCCCGAGTTTGAAATAGCGCTCGGCAAGGTCGAACACGGCATTGTTATCTTCGTCGTCCGGCACCAAAAACGACCGTTGACCGCGGGCTTCTTTCGGATCGAGAAAATTCGCTTGTTCCAATCGACGGATCGTATCGGCGAAACGTTGGCGAACCTCGGTCTGACGTTTCGGCGGCATCGCGGCAACGAGGTCCGCCACGGCCACGGCCTCGATGTACGACACGGCGACGAGTTGCCGACAGCATGCGGAGCAACCCGCTTTGCAACTGATGCTCTTGCCGTCAGCTTTCGCCACAGCCACGGCGGCAGCCGAGGTGGTGTTCGACAGGGCGTACGCCGTGGGAAGTATGTCGAGAAGAGATGCCGGGCCGCCGGGAAGGTTAACGGGGTCCGTTGGCCCGCCCGGGAGGACGACGGGCAACCGAATCCGGCGGGAAGCGGTAGCCGCGGTCATTCAGAACCTCAAACCGGATGAATTGATCCGTCGATTAACGAGACTGGTAATCGCGCCAGTCGAGCAAACTGTAGTGGTTCTCGCCTGCGAGGAAGATGCGCAGGCCAGTGCCGGTTACGGGGCGGTCGTCGACTTCGGTCCAGTCGGTGCCGCGTCCGAGGCGAATGTTGTCGTCGGTCGAGGCCGCACTTCCGGGGTAACGCGTCGGTAAGAAAATGTCCCCTTCCGGGCCATCTTTCAGGCTGATTTTGGCGGGGAACCAGATGAGGTCCCGCGGTGTCTTCGGCGGGTTCATGCCGAGGGTTTCAATCTGTTCGAGCGGAATCCAGTAATACGTGGCCTGGGCGAACGCTTCGATCACAGGGCCGAAGCGGTCGTCGCCGTCGCGCAGATCCTCGACCGGTTGCCCGTTCAGTTGGGCATTGATCGGGGCGGCCATCTCGTTCGCCTTCGCGAGTTCCGCGGTGGCGGTGGCCCAGTCGCCGACGCGAGCCGAAGCAATGGCCTGCAAGCGATGCGACATCCACAACGGCGGCGGCATCAGAAACTCGGGCATCACGCCATCGCGGAAAACGCGAGTGCGGTGCTCCTCAGCTTCCAGGAGTGTTTTGTATTTCAAGACCGTGGCGATGCGGTCGGGGTCGGGGTACGAGATCGCCTCGACTTGGCGCTTGGCTCGGTCCCATTCGCCGGCAAAACTGAGGAGTTCGAACAAAAAGAGGCGCTTGCCGTGGTCGGCAGGGCTGGCCTTCACATCGGCGATTTGTGCATCGATGGCAGCCTGAAGTTGGCCGGCTTTGAAGAGGTCGTCGGCTTTCATAGTTGGCCTGCGGCGTTAGCGGGTTCGATCGATCCGTCCGCGGCGCATCGCCGGAAATGGCGAAAACGGGCCGATGAGGTTGCCCCCATCGGCCCGCGGCGGTCGCAAGATTTACTTCTTGTTTTCCTTGACGTTCCACGTGAACGGCGTGCCGGCCTTGCCGCCGCCCTTTTCGTCTTGGGCGGTGTAGGTCACTTCGACCTTGTTGAAGGCGAGCGTGAAGTTTTCCGTCAAGCGGTCTTCGCCGCCCGAGCCGCCCGTGCTAACCGAAGTCACGAACACGTCGGTGATCTTGATCTTGAGGTAGTCCACTGGCTTGCCGCCGGCTTGCTTGCGGACCGTCAGGGTTCCTTCTTTAATGTGGTCGCCTTGAGCGACGGACAACAACAGCTTGGAGCTGGCGGTGTCGATGTAGTGCGTGAAGCTGATGTCTTGAATGTTCACCTTGCCCGCCCCGTGCCCGCTGCCGATGTGCGAGTGGGCGTTCGACATACCCCAACTGAAGGCCAGAACGTCGATTTCGTCCTTGTGCCCGTGACCATGAGCTTCGCCTTTGACGCCATCCAACTTGAGAAACATGTCAACGGCCATTTTCAGATACTCCAAAGAAATTTACGCTGTCCGGAGGGGTCGGACATCAGCCGGGCGGACAGCATCGCCAGGCTTTGTCTTGGTGTTTCAAGGGAGCGGATCACTCGTCCGCATCCCCCTTACACACTTAACAATGCCGACCCTGCGTCCGACCGAACAAAGATTTTCAAATCTCTTCGCTTACGCCTTCTTCGGCAGTTCAGCGACGAGACGCATCGAAGTGGTCAACGATTCCAACTGGAAGTGGGGCTTCAAGTAAGCAACTGCCTCGTAGTACCCCGGTTTGCCGGGGACTTCGCGCACTTCCACTTTCGCGGCTTGCAACGGCTTGCGAGCACGCATTTCGTCGCTCACCATCTTGGGGTCGTCGACCACGTAGCTTTGGATCCAGTCATTCAGGTCACGCTCCTGTTCTTCACGGCTCGTGAACGAACCGATTTTGTCACGAGCCAACACTTTCAGATAGTGCGCGAATCGCGAAATGCAAAGCATGTAGTTGAGTTTCGTCGACAGCTCGGCATTCGCGTTCGCCAGCGGATCGTTGTAAGTCTTTGGCTTCTGGGCCGATTGGGCGCCCATGAACGCTGCGAAGTCCTGACCCTTCGCGTGAACGAGCGGCAAAAATCCGAGATTCGAGAGTTCGAATTCACGGCGGTCGGTAATCGCCACTTCCGTCGGACACTTCATGGCGATGTCGCCGTCGTCCGTCTGGAACGTGTGAACCGGCAACCCTTCGACCTTGCCGCCGCCTTTCACGCCGCGGGTCCGGGCGAACCAGCCGTCTTCGGCGAACGCCGCGGTCATCCGCGACGCATAGGCCCAGGCAGCTCCCATCCACAAGTACTTGTCGTGATCTCGGCCGTCGACGAACTCTTCAAAGTCGAACTCTGGTACTTGCTTGAACTCTTTGCCCCAGGGCAACCGAGCGAGCACCTTTGGCATGCAAAGCCCAACGTACCGGCTATCTTCCGATTTCCGAAACGACTCATACTGGGCGTAATCGACGCTGTCGAAAATGTTCGCCAAGGTAGCGGGGTTCCCAATTTCGGTGAACCTCTCCATCTTGAACAGCTTCGGGCTCGCATTGGTCACGAACGGAGCGTGAGCCTGGGCTGCGATATTGGACATCTTCGACAACAAGGCGACGTCTTCCGGGCCCTTGCTGAAATCGTAGTCACCCACGAGCATCCCGTAGGGTTGACCACCGAGCATGCCGTATTCTTCTTCGTAGACTTTCTTGAACGTCGTACTCAGGTCGAACCGGCTGGCTCGTTCGAGATCCCGGCTGAGTTCTTTCTTGGTGACGTTCATCACCTTGATCTTCAGCCCCGGACCAGTCTCGCTGTTGTGAACGAGATAGTGCAAGCCCCGCCAGCTGGCTTCGAGACGTTGGAAATCCTCGTTGTGGATCACCTCGTTCAACTGAATCGTTAGCTTCTTATCGATGGCCGCAATCCAGTACTCGATGTTGTCCAGAACTTCCTTCGAAACCATTTGGCCCGGCTTCACCGCTTCTTTGACGAACTGCTGCAGGTAGCTTTTGGCGCGATCGCGCTCTTTCTGGTTCTCGGGCTTGAAGCCCTTGCTGATGATCTGATCGAGGAGGCCATCGCCTTCGGTGGTGGTGGTCCCGGCGGCAGCAGCAGTGGCTTCTGCGGAAGTACTCATATTATTCGCCCTCCTTCTTCGGGGCTTCGGTGGGATCCAGCGCTTGCGCGAGGGCCGAGGCCTTTTCCGTGTTCGAGATAATGTCGTTGAGCATCGATTCGAGCTTGTCGTTGCCCGAAAGGTTGGCCTTCAATTGGGCCAGCTTGTGCCGCATATCCATGAGTTCTTTGAGGGCGGGGATCTGCTCGGCGACCTTCGCCGGTTCGAAGTCTTCGAACTTCTTGAAGTTCAACTCGACGTTCATCTTCGAGCCGTCGTCGGAGAGCTTGTTGTCCACGCGGTATGTCAACCGGGGTGCAGCTTTCGACATGACTTCGTTGAAGTTCTCGTGGCTGATGTTGGTGAACTTCCGGTCTTTCAGGGCCGGGAGAGCTTCTTTCGGCATCCCCGAAAGATCCGACATCACCCCGACGACGAACGGGAGTTCGATTTTTTCCGGAGCACCACCGGTTTCGACCTCATAAATGATGTGAACCCGGGGGCGGTTAACGCGCCCGACCTTTTTTTGTCCGCTTTCACTTCCCACAGTCGTCCTCCGCAAGATGCCCATCGGAAAGTCCGACGGTGCGACATTGGATGCGTTCCCGTCCGCCACGTGCGTCGGCCGGGAAAAGGTTCAAAACCGCGTGATTTATTCGCTGGCGCCTGGCAACGCGAATTCCCGCGAAATCTGCGCGAGCGTGACCGGATCTTGGACCAACGCCCGAAACAGCTCCGGAAATGGCAAGTTGCCCAGCGCGACTGCCCGCCGAACAAGATACGGGACAGGGCTTCGCGGCTCCAGCTTTTCCAACAAATCTGCGGTTGTTTCGAGATCGCGATACAACTCCGCTCGCGTGGCCACGGCTCGTTCGGCGACAGCATAGCGATCCGAGCTCCCGGACGAACCGCCGCCACCCGACGAACCGCCGGAATCGTCGCCCGGGGCATCGGACACGCCTGTCGATTCCGAACCTGCAGCGGGCCCCTTCTGCTTGATCACCAGCTCAGCCAGTCGGTAACAATCGCTGACTGCCGTGGTGAGGTCAATGAGACTCGGGGCCAGATTCTGCATCTGGTACGACAGTGCTTTATTCAGGCTCGCAATTTCTTCCAGTGCGGTTTTGAGCGAATCATAATTCGTCTGGCATTTCTCGGCTGACGTCGACGAGATCGCCGAATCGAACGCTTCTTTGCTACCACTTTGCCGGTCGCTCCAACTAAACGTGCCCGCCTTGCCCGAAACGAGAATGATGTTGCGAACCGTGTTCGGAAAGTTGAATCCGGCATTGTGCGTGCCGAGGAGTTCGAACGGCCCCGAGCGGACTTCGAGGTCCCCATCTTCGATCACGGGGTGCATTCGATCCCAGCACTCTTCGATCAACCGACGTAAGAGAGTCAAGCCTTCGGCGAGCCCCCGGCATCCATGTTTCCGCGTCAAGGCTTCGGTGACGCGAGCCGCAAATTCCAGGTGTTTACACTTCTCGCTCAGCGTCTCGGTGCCCAGCGAGATGATCTTGCCCCAATCGGCAGGGACGGGCTCCGACGGCCGCGTCGGATCGTCTTCGGCGTATTGCGACGGATCGATGGCGATGCGGTATTTGTCGAGGTCGTCGCGAACGAGATAGAAGACGTCCTTCTCCCCGGCGGGGTCATCACCGGGGAGTGGGGCCAAGCAGGCTTCGAGGTCGATAAGAGAGTCGGCCATCCGCGCGCAATCTCGTGAACTGAGCAGTTTCGGACCTCGGAGATTCGAGTGCCCGAAGGATTTTCTAAGATGCTAAGCCGACATGCGCAGAGTCGCAACAGAATTATCGAGAAGAATGAGATCTGACATTCAACCGATTAACACCGTGGGTAAGCCCAAGACGATGGCCCCGCCGTGGGCGGTCATGTCGCCGAGTCGGGCCGCGGGCAGCGAGCCGATGAGCGTGGTGAAGGACCCGAGAACAATAATGTCGGGCGGTCCGACGCAAACGCACATATCAGTGACCCGAGCGGCGGGCATCCCGCCGATCAGAACAGGGATCCCGCCGGGGGGAAGGATCGGCCCGCCGACGTGCGGTACCAAGACCGTGACCATCGGGCAGACGTGCATATCACCAACTCGAGCCGCAGGCATTCCCATGATGACCCTTTTGTGGAATTAGTACCAACCCTTGGGCGGTGGGGGGGGCGGTGGCACTCCAGGGCGACCTGTTGGCCTTGGTGGGGTGAACCCACCAGGCGGCGCCGTAGGTGACATTGGGCGTTGCTCGGCCCAGCGATTCGTGCCCGCGGCAACATCGTTGCCCAGGGAAAGGAATCGCTTGTATTTTTCGTCCGCGTGTTCGGGTTCGAGTTTGACGGCCGACAGCACCACGGCCACGGAAACCATCACCTGAGAAACGTGCGGCGGCGGAGGTACGACTTGCAACGCCGCAGGAGCGAGGCTTCCTTCGCTGAGGAACACCGCCATCGCAGCGCAGCCGGCGGGCGTATCCAGGGCCGCCGCTTCCGCCGCGGTGTGGGCGGTGCGGCGGTTCTCGTCGGTCGGCGTATTCACCCAGCGTTCCGCCGCGGCTAACGCGGCGGTGGGTTTCTCACCCGCCGCGAGCGCCGGGACCGATTTCACGCACTGAATCGCCCACCAAATCGCTTCCCGACGTGGCAAAGCATGGGCAAAAAATCGCACCGCATCGGCCATGTGCCCGGCTTTGACCAGCACCTCGACGAATTCTCTCGGCGTGTACTCCGGCCGCAACAACTCCTTCGCTGGGTCTTCCAGCGCAGCGACTTTCGCGACCTCGGCGGCGGCCTTCGGCTCGTTCAATCGTTCGGTTCCGGCTGGTACTGCCATGAAATAAACCTCGGCCTTCCTGCCTGGGGGATCCAGGTTTAGTTAATCATCGTGAGCCCGCCCTTACACATCAGAATGGCATCGCCGCCGACCTTGGTCATCACGCCTTTGATGTCGACCATCGCGGTGCCTTCGATCTTGATCATGATGCCTTTGATGGTGACGCCCGTCTGGTCGATCTTGATACTGTTTCCACCGACCTTGAATTCGATGCTCTGCATGGCTTCGGCCTTGCTGGAGCCCAAAGCAACTTTCGTCGTTTGATTGCCCATCTTGACTTCGAGCTTGTCGTCGCCCTTCTTGATCGTGGTGATGCGGCTGCCCTTGTTGAGCGTCAGCTTGTCATCCCCTTCGATCGTGGTCGTTCGCATCCCTTTCGAGACCGTCAGGGTGTCGTCCCCCGTCGTGAGTGTGACGGTGCGATCTTTCCAGATGGTGACGAGCTGGCTTCCATCCGCGTTTTGGCCTTTGCCCGTGCCTATGAGCACTTCCTGGTTGTTCCAGATCTTCACGAGTTCACTGCCAACCTTCGCGTCACCCTTGCCTTCACCGACCGTCACTTCATGATTGTTCCAGACGTAAACGGCCTGGGTACCATCGTACGGCTTCGTGCCGTCTTTATGTGGCCAGCCGACGGTATAAGTTTCGTTATTGAAAATGGTGACATCGCGATTGCCCTTATCGGGCTTAACGCCCCCCTCGCGAAAGCCGACGTTCAGGTAATCGTTGTTCTCAACGACCCGTTCGTGGTCTTTCTCCGCATGGATGTAGATGAACTCCTCGCCCTTTTTGTCTTCGAACGTGATTTCATTGAAGTTGTCCGGGGTTCCCTTGAGCGAACTCCGGCTCTTCACCCCACTTTGCGTCCGGTTATCCGGCAGAGCGAACGGAGGCATTTGTTCGGCGTTATACACCGATCCCACGATAATCGGCCGATCCGGATCACCTTCCTCGAACGCGACGACGACTTCCTGGCCGATCCGCGGGATGTGAATGGCGCCCCATTGCTTACCGGCCCAGTGACTCGCCACTCGCACCCAACACGAACTATCCGCGTTCTTCTTGCCTTCGCGATCCCAGGGGAACTGAACTTTCACTCGACTGTACTTGTCGGTGAAGATTTCCTCGCCTGCGGGGCCGACGACCACGGCCGTTTGCGTGCCGATGATCTGCGCCTTCGGAGTGACCTGCGCCGGCCGGAACGGCAGCGTGGACGGCACGCACCGGAACTGATTCGAGTAGGGGTAGGCATCGCCCCCGTCCGAGGAATACGCCCCAATCAGGCTCGCCCGGTGATCGACGCGCGTGATGATGTAATCGCCATTCGCGTTGAAGTGCCGGGTCAGGCTGAACGTATGCCCCGCGGACATCTGACGGACCGTGCCTTCACCGACAATCACGACCCCCTGGGCCGTTTCCTGCTGCATGCGAATGCCGGTCGTCCGGGCATTGTCCTGGAAGATTTTTTGCACGTCATCCTGGCGGTCGCCGCCGCCGGGGGCTGTGCCATCGAACCGCTGAGCGTAGCCGCCAGGGTAATCGTAAAGTTCGAGCTGATCGTTTCCGCCGACCTTCAATTTGTGCGCCACGGTGCCGACGTTGACCGATTCTTGGGTCGTTGCCTGAGCTTGCAAGTTCTGCCCGGGGAGTTCGAAACTGTGATCCCACAGTGTTTGCTTCCCGGAACGGATTTCCTGGGTCTTAACCCAACCCAGAATGCGATCATCCGGACGGGACATCCCGGTGATCGTTTCGTAAATCACGGGCTTCGCGATGGGGCTTGGGAGGTGACCCTGCGGCGTGTCGGCGACGACGAGCTTGTGCGAACCATTCTTGTGATCGAAAAAGTAATAGATGCCTTCTTCTTCCATCAACCGGCTGGCGAACGCGAAATCGGTCTCGCGGTATTGCACGCAGTAATCCCGCGGTTCGTAAGTGCCGCGCAGGTCGAACTTCACATCCAGGCCGGTGAGCACTTCCCGCAAAATTGCGGGGACGGCCACGTGTTGAAAGATCCGACAGCGGGCCCGCCGGGTAAGCAGCCAGAATTTGGGTACGATCGAAGCCCGGTAGCGGACGAACGTCACGTCCCCTTGCACGCCCCGGATTTCTTCGGCCTGCGAGAAGCGGTTGATGATGCCATTGATGTAGCGATGCGAATCGTCCGGCAACTGGATGGCAACAGTCGCCGCCTGGCCGAGGATCTTGTCGAATTCGATCGGCGTGGCTGGCTCGGCGAGCAATTCGAGGTCAAAATGAAACAACTCCGAAATCGCTTCGGAACCGGTGAGTAACTCGAGTAAAAGAGCATCCACGCCGAGGGGTGTGGTGATGGCCAACATGCGGCCCGCTTGCGTGTACTTCGGCATACCGGACTCCGGGCCGCTTTTGGGTGAGCGGCAAGCGCGGGCCGAGGTGTCGGTCGCGCGACAATGATACCAATCCCAAACCGCTCGGGCAATCACCCAAACGGCCGATTGCGTGGGAACCGTCCAATGAACACCACCGCCCGGGCTGGTGCGGGACGGGTGCAAAGATTAAATGCCAACTCCGGTCGCGAGCGAACAGCGATTGTGGCGAAGTTACCCCTTTGCGACGCCGCTGCGGATGAATCGCAGGGCTTGGGTGAGCATGGCAAAGTGTCGGGCCGCGGTCTGCGTTGTCACTTCGTGTTGGTTCAAAGTGACCGCGAAGAGGAAGACCCCGGCCGGCTGGCCGTCGTTCGGGTTCGGGTCGCATTCGAGCATTTCGCCGTAGATTGCTCCGTATCGCACATCGAAACTGACGCCGATGTTCTTCCCCTGATTCGCCGGAGTGATGATCGATTCAAGCTGGGGCCACTTGCCAAAAATATCGAGGGCGAGGGCTTTCCAGAGCTCCTTTTGGGGCATGATGTTTGGGCGGCCACGGGCATCCGTCGGGGTATGGATTCCCGGGAGTCGGTTGAGCCCTCGCACAATTGACCGATCGTCGGAGCCCTCGGCCACGACTTCGAGTTTCCCGCCGCGGACTTCGCAGAGAATCGCGTAGTCGAGCCCCCCGCTCCAACGGACGTAATGGCGCAGGGCCCGCGAGTACTCTTTAATGAGATTGTTGGGGTTCGGGTTAAACGTCTGCGGGGCCCGTGGCAAAAACCACCAACACCAGATGGCCACCATCATGATGGCCAGGCCGAAGACCAGAAACGAGACCGCACCGACAACCTCCGGCTTGGCTTTCTCCTCGGAGATCAGCTCGCGGAGCAGTTCGAAGTGGTTCAGGCCGTACTTGTAAGTGGCGCGAAGCAGCGAGGTGTACGCACCACCGAACATCGCGGCCGCCAGCCAGGGGATGTAGCGTCGCCCCGGGTTGATCCACTCGACGAGTGGCCGACCGCTGCCGAAGGAAATGAGGTAATTGAACGCCACATAGACGAGCGCCGCATAGCCGGTGGCTTGGAGGAGGTCGTTCATAATGATCTCGGTTAGCCGCGAGACGCAGTCGAGCGCTTCCTCGCTCGACTGCGTCTCGCGGCTAACCATTAGTCGTTGATCATTTCCGCCGTGATGTTCGCGTTCGTGTACACGCTCTGCACGTCTTCGTTACTGTCGAGAACCTCGATCAATTTCAAAATCCGCTTGCCGGTTTCGACATCGATATCGACATGCGTCTTCGCGAGCATCCGCACGTCGGCCTCGTCCGCGACGATTCCGGCGTGGATGAGTTTCTCTTGCACATTCGGAAACTTGCCGAAGTCGCAAGTCACTTCGTAAACCGTGTCGACGCGGTTGAAGTCGTCGGCCTCGGCGTCCATCGCGGCCATCATCACCGCGTCTTCGTCCGGGAACTTCTTCGCACTGATGACAAAGAGCCCCTTGCGTTCGAAAAGATACCCCACACACCCCGGCGTGCCAATGTTGCCGCCGCCTTTTTCGAACGCGGTGCGAACATCGCCACCCGTGCGGTGGCGGTTATCGGTCGTCGCTTCGACGAGGATCGCCACGCCCCCGGGGCCGTAGCCTTCGTAGGAAATTTCGTCGAGGATTTCGCCCGCGAGTTCGCCAGTGCCTCGCTTGACAGCGCGTTCGATATTATCTCGCGGCATCGACACGGAGCGAGCCTTGTCGATGGCATAGCGAAGCCGGAGGTTGGTATCCGGGTCGCCACCACCATTGCGAGCCGCGATAATGATGTACCGGCTCAACTTGCTGAAGAGCCTGGCCCGCACGGCGTCTTGTTTGCCCTTGCGGACCGCGATATTCGCTGAGTGCGAGTGCCCGGCCATGCCGAAAACCTCCGTCGATCAATTCACTTCGTTACAGTATAGTGGCCACGAATCCGAGTGAAACCGAAACTCGGCCACGCGGGTATTTCCTGGCACCAACGCAACCCACTGGGTTCTACCATGCCATCACGGATTGCACTCGCCTGCCTGCTGTTCGCTTCGTCCGGTGGGATCGCGAGTGACCTGCCGAATCACCGCATCACGGACACCGCAGGAATCCATCACCAGATTGGCGAATCTCCGGCGACAAAAGCGGTCGTTGTCGTCTTCTTGAAACCCGATTGCCCAATCTGCCAGCGCTACGCTCCGACGCTTAATCGCCTCGCGGAGGGCCGCGGTCCGGGCGTGGAGTTCTATGGCGTGATCGCGGATTCGCACGTGCTGCGGGCCGAAGCGGGAACCTATACCCGCGATTACAAACTGGTTTTCCCTGTTCTCTTTGATGGTGTCGGCGAACTGGCAACCTGGTTGAAACCGACGCACACACCCGAGGCGTTCGTCATCGACCCGACGGGTCGGATCGCCTACCGCGGCCGGGTGGACGACCTGTACGAAGCCCCCGGGAAAGCTCGAAGCGCGGCAACGCAGCACGATTTGAAGAACGCAATCACCGCGGTCGTGGACGGTAAAAAACCCGAACCCGCAGCGACGAAGCCGGTCGGATGCGTCGTCGAAGATCGCCCCGCCGCCCGGTCCGCAAAGGTAACGTACAACCGCCACATCGCTCCGATCATTTACGCGCAATGCTCGACCTGCCACCGCCCCGGTGAGGTCGCCCCGTTCTCGCTACTCACGTACGCCGATGCGGCCAAGCGGTCGAAGCAGATTGCAGAATCGGTCGCCATTCGCACGATGCCACCGTGGAAGGCGGAACCGAACTACGGTCACTTTCAGGGCGAACGCCGGTTGACCGACCCGGAGATCCAACTGTTGAAAGCGTGGTCCGCGGCCGGTGCTCCGGAAGGGGATGTTGAAGATCGACTCGCGTCCCCGACATTCTCCGAGGTTTGGCACCTCGGCAAACCGGACCTCATTATCAAAATGCCCGAAGCGTTCTCCGTGCCCGCCGACGGGCCCGATATTCAACAGAATTTCGTGATTCCCATCGACGTGGATGCAGACAAGATGGTTGCCGCGTTCGAATTCCGCCCGGGAAACCGCCGCATCGTTCACCACGCGATCTGCTACCTGGATTCGACCGGCTCGGCTCGCAAGCTCGACGACGCCCGACCGGGCCCCGGCTACTCGAACGGCAATTTCGGAATCGGCTTCTTCCCCACCGGAAGTCTTGGCGGCTGGGCCCCCGGGAGCATCCCACGGTTCCTCCCGGACGGCACCGGCCGCTACCTCAAGAAGGGTTCCGACGCGGTCCTGCAGATTCACTATCACCCGAACGGCAAACCG
>Ga0105047_10014377_pt1 | contig 12560 bp, 11 predicted proteins | sample MAT04_FD_78384 | JGI IMG/M metagenome (GOLD analysis project Ga0105047, IMG submission 78384) | Freshwater microbial communities from Lake Fryxell liftoff mats and glacier meltwater in Antarctica - MAT-04 (megahit assembly) | ecosystem: Environmental > Aquatic > Freshwater > Ice > Liftoff... | reverse complement strand
GGACACGCCGTGCACGACCCTTTTCATGAGCGCCAGAACGAAAGCCTGCTCGCTGCGCTGGTAGCGCTTGAAGATGTCCGTCGAGAAGCTGCCGTCCCGCGTCGCCCCGGCGTTTCCGTCACCTCGGCGCGATTTGCGCGTTGCCTGGTCGCAGCGCAAGAGGCGGGCGAGCTTTCGCAACAAGTGGATTGCCGACAGCTTGCCGCCTTCTTCTCGATTGGCTGGGAAGGCGCCGTGCTGAGGGAAAAACTCGAGCAGAGCGCAGAGCCGCTGGAAATTTTCGCGCATGGATTCTTTGCCGGACTACCACGCGGCTAATTTTTTTGAGTTCTAATAGATGATCGGTCAAATTAAACAAGGAGCGTATATGTTCAAGGGAATTTTGATTGAAAAGGACGAATCGGGTTACCGAGCCGGACTCAAGGACATCGACGAAGCACAACTGCCTGAAGGCGACGTGACGATCCGTGTCGGCTATTCGACACTCAACTACAAGGATGGGCTGGCGATCACCGGCAAGGGTCCGGTGGTGCGCAAGTTTCCGATGGTTCCTGGCATCGACCTGGTCGGCACCGTTGAAAGCTCTACGCATCCGCAGTACAAGCCCGGCGATGCGGTGTTGCTCAATGGCTGGGGCGTCGGCGAAGGACATTGGGGAGGGCTGGCGCAAAAGGCCCGGCTGAATGGAAATTGGTTGCTCCCTCTGCCGTCTTCGTTCACACCACAGCAGGCGATGTCAATTGGCACCGCGGGCTATACGGCGATGCTGTGCGTGCTGGCACTCGAGCGCCATGGCGTCAAACCAGCCGACGGCGAGATTCTCGTGACCGGTGCGGCTGGCGGTGTGGGGAGTGTAGCCACCGCCGTGCTCGCCAAACTGGGCTACACGGTTGTCGTGGTCAGCGGCCGGCCTGAAGAGACCGACTATCTTAAGGGGCTCGGTGCCGTTGAGGTTCTCGAGCGTGCCCAGTTCTCGTCGCCGGGCAAGCCTTTGGGCAAAGAACGCTGGGCGGGTGCAGTCGATGTGGTCGGCAGCCATACGTTGGCGAATGTCTGTGCAACGACCAAATACCGGGGTGTCGTAACCGCCTGCGGACTGGCGGGTGGTATGGATTTTCCTGCATCGGTCGCACCTTTCATTCTGCGTGGCGTGACGCTTGTCGGTATCGATAGCGTCATGTGTCCGATGGCCGACCGACTTGAGGCCTGGCGACGTTTGGGCAGCGACCTGAATATCGAGAAGCTCGGTATGATCAGCCACGAAATTGGTCTTGGTGAAGTGCTGCCCTATGCGACCAAAATGCTTAATGGTGAAGTCAAAGGGCGTCTGGTTGTCGATGTGAACCGTTAATGCTTGAGCGCCAAAAGAAAGCCACGCAGGCGGCATGCAGGGCTTTCTGAGCCTGCCTGGAAAAAAATGAGCGGCTGGCACAGCGCCCATTGCGGCCATCCGGCGGCGTCACCAGACTCTCCGCGGAGTACTTACAATCAGGCCAACGTTAAGCCGTCGCCGTGCGTCGATGCAAGAATCGCTATCTTCCAGGCTCAGTTTTCAAATAGCCGTTTAGACTGACGTTTTATCCGATTCATTCGCCATGCCGCTTGCCATCGTCCACAGCCGGGGTCTCGACGGGCTTTCCGCTCCCGAGGTCGCGGTCGAGGTGCATCTGGCGGGTGGCTTGCCGAGCGTGACGCTCGTCGGCCTGCCCGATACCGAAGTCAAGGAGGCGCGCGACCGGGTGCGCGCGGCGCTGCAAAATTCGGGCTTCAATTTTCCCAGCAAACGCATCACGGTCAATCTCGCGCCGGCCGACTTGCCGAAGGAGTCGGGGCGCTTCGACCTGCCGATCGCGCTCGGCATCCTCGCCGCTTCGGGCCAGATTCCCGGCAGTGCGCTCGGTGATTACGAGTTTGCCGGCGAGTTGTCGCTGTCCGGCGAACTGCGGCCTATCCGCGGCGCGCTGGCGATGGTTCTCGCTTCCGGGCACAGCGGACGCTGCTTCGTTTTGCCGGCGAGCAGCGCGCGCGAAGCGGCGCTCGCCGGCAGCGTGCGCGTCCTGACCGCCAATTCCTTGCTTGAAGTGTGCGCTCACCTGTGCGGTCAGGGCGTGCTTGCCGAGTGCGTGGCGAGCGGTGCGGGCGCTGCGCCGGGCGACGACACCCCCGACCTGGCCGACGTGCGCGGACAGGCGCACGCCCGGCGCGCGCTCGAGATCGCGGCGGCTGGTGGCCATTCGCTGCTCTTCGTCGGCCCGCCGGGCACCGGCAAATCGATGCTCGCCGTTCGCCTGCCGGGACTCTTGCCGCCGATGACGTCGGAGGCGGCGCTGGCCTCGGCCGCCGTTCTCTCGCTCGCCGGGCAATTCGTTCCCGAAAACTTCGGCCGCCATCCCTACCGCGCGCCGCACCACACCGCGTCGTCGGCGGCGCTCGTCGGCGGCGGCAGCGTGCCGCGCCCGGGTGAAATCTCGCTCGCCCACGAAGGGGTCTTGTTCCTTGATGAGCTCCCCGAGTTCGATCGCCGCGTCCTCGAAGCGCTGCGCGAGCCGCTCGAAAGCGGCCGCATCCATATCTCGCGCGCGGCGCGTCAGGCCGAATTTCCGGCCCGCTTTCAACTCGTCGCGGCGATGAATCCGTGTCCTTGCGGCCAGCACGGCGACGTGCGGGGGAAATGCCGGTGCACGCCCGATCAGGTGGCGCGCTATCGCAGCCGGCTCTCGGGCCCCTTGCTTGACCGCATCGACCTGCAGATCGAGGTGCCGGCGCTGCCCGCCGAAGCGCTGCAGAGCGCCGCCGACGGCGAATCGTCGGCGACCGTCCGCGCCCGCGTCGTCGCCGCGCGGGCGCGCCAGGAGACGCGCCAGGGCAAGCCGAACGCGCGCCTGACGAGCAAGGAAATCGATCGCCACTGCGCGCCCGACGCCGCAGGCGCCGCGCTGCTCAAACAGGCGCTGGCGCGACTTAACCTCTCGGCGCGCGCCTACCACCGCGTGCTCAGGGTCGCGCGCAGCATCGCCGATCTTGCCGGAAGTACGGCGATCGCCCCCCAGCACATCGCCGAAGCCGTACAATATCGCCGCTTCGCAAAGGATTGAATTGCCCGAACCAAAAACGCCGCCGCCGCGCGGCCTCGCCCTGCTGCTCGCCGCGCTCGGCGCGCTCGGCCCCTTTTCGATCGACACCTATCTGCCGTCGTTCAACGACATCGGCCAGAGCCTGCAGGCGAACCCGGTCGAGGTGCAGCAGACGCTGACCGCCTACCTCGTGCCGTTTGCCATCATGGCGCTCTGGCACGGAGCGATCTCGGACGCGCTCGGTCGCCGGCGCGTGCTGCTCGTATCGCTGGCGCTTTTTGGCCTGGCGCTTTTCGGCTGCCTGTTCGCGACGCGCATCGAACACCTTTGGCTGCTGCGCGCGTTGCAGGGCATGTCGGCCGGCGCCGGCATCGTCATCGGCCGGGCGATCGTCCGCGACCTTTTCGACGGACCGGCGGCGCAGCGACTGATGGCGCACATCACGATGATGTTCGCGCTCGCGCCGGCGCTCGCGCCGGTCATCGGCGGCTGGCTGCAATCGTGGTTCGGCTGGCGCTCGGTCTTCGGCTTTCTCGTCGTCATGAGCTTCGCGCTGTGGGTCGCCTGCTGGCGCCTGTTACCCGAAACGCTGCCGCTCGCGCGCCGGCAACCGCTGCACGCCGGCTATCTCGCGCGCACCTACTGGAAAGTGCTGACATCGGCGGAATTCCTGCTCGCCTGCGGCGGGCTCTCATTTAACTTCGCCGCGTTTTTCATTTACATCATGTCGGCACCGGTCTTCCTGACCCGCCATCTCGGCGTTTCCGAAACCGGTTTCTTCTGGCTCTTCGGTCCGGCTATGGGTGGACTGATGTCGGGTGCCTGGCTGTCAGGGCGCCTGGCCGGAAAATTCACGGCGCGGCAGACGATTGCCAGCGGCTACGCGGTCATGGGCAGCGCGGCGCTGCTCAACATCGCGATCAACCTGCTGCTGCCGCCGATGCTGCCGTGGAGCGTCGTGCCGATCTTCATCTATACCTTCGGCATGTCGCTCGCCGTGCCCTGTCTGACGCTGCTCGCGCTCGACCCGTTTCCCGCGCAGCGCGGCCTCGCCGCATCGTGCCAGATGTTCCTGCAGTCGGGGTTCAACGGGCTCGTCGCCGGCGTCCTCGCGCCGTTGCTCTGGGGGTCGCCGCGCAACCTGGCTTTCGGCATGGGAGCGCTGATGGTTAGCGGCGCGCTCTGTGCGTGGATGCACGACCGCCTGACACGCGGGCTCACCGTCAGCTAGTCGTTCAGACCGGCTTCGTAGCTCGACAACGTTACCCCGGCGTGGGCGAGGAATTCGCGGATCTGCTTGATCGCGATCTTGGGGCAGGTCGAGCTGTTGTGCGGGTGATGCAGGAAGGCTTCGACGCGATTCAAGACGACGCGAAAGCGCGCGCCGTGCGCCGATTCGACGCTCGCGCCGAGGTGCACGAGCAGCGATTCGACCTCGCGCCAGTGAATGTTGGCGCTAACCGGCTCGCGGTAAATCTGCTGCAGCAAATGCAAATGTTTGTGGCTCATGCCATACCCTCCGACGATCTTGGCGACAACGTCATTCTGCGCTCGTGCGGCGGGGTGTGGACAGCCTTTCACTTACATCCCGAGATACGCCCTCCTGACGTCGTCGTTGCTCAGCAGATTGTCGGCGCGGTCTTCGAGGGTGATCGCGCCGTTCTCCATGACGTAGCCGCGGTGGGCGATCTTGAGTGCCTGGTTGGCGTTCTGCTCGACAAGAAAGACCGTCGTGTTGTTTTCACTGTTGATCTTCTTGATAATCTCGAAAATCTGCTTGATGATCAGCGGCGCGAGGCCCAGCGAGGGTTCGTCGAGGAGCAGCAAGGCCGGCCGGGCGAGCAGCGCGCGCGATATGGCGAGCATCTGCTGTTCGCCGCCCGAGAGCGTTCCGCCGGCCTGCTGACGGCGCTTGGCGAGAATCGGGAAGCGGCCGAAGACTTCGTCAATATCGGCGCCGATGGCGCTTCTGTCGTGGCGCAAATAGGCGCCCATCTCGAGGTTCTCGAGCACGCTCATCTGCGGGAAGATGTGCCGCCCTTCCGGCACCTGAGAGATGCCGAGGCTGACGATCTTCTCGGCGGAGAGCGCCTGGATCGGCGTGCCGCGAAAAAGGATTTCGCCGTGGCGCGGCGGGCTCACGCCGCAGATCGACATCAGCGTCGTGCTTTTTCCGGCGCCGTTGGCACCGATCAGCGTGACGATCTCGCCTTCGTTGATCGACAGCGAAACGTTCTTGAGCGCCTGGATGTTGCCGTAGAAGGTCTGGATGCCGCGCACTTCAAGCATGGGCTTCCTCGCCGAGATAGGCTTCGATGACGCGCGGATTTTCCTTGATCTCGCGCGGCGTTCCCTGGGCGATCTCCTTGCCGTATTCCATTACGACAATGCGGTCCGATATGTTCATCACCAGTTTCATGTCGTGCTCGATGAGCAGGATCGCGACCTTCTCCTCGGCACCGATGCGCACGATGAGTTCGTCGAGTTCCTGCGTTTCCTGCGGATTCATTCCGGCCGCCGGTTCGTCGAGCAGCAGCACGAAGGGGGCAGTAGCCAGCGCGCGCGCGATTTCGAGTCGGCGCTGGGCACCGTACGAGAGGTTGGCCGAGAATTCGTTGGCCAGATCGGCCAAGCCGACCTTGCGCAACAGGCGGTGGCTTTCGGCGATCGTCTCGCGCCTCTCGCGCCGCGCGCGCGGCGTGCGCAGGATGGCGTCGAGAATGTTCGTCGAGGTGCGGCAGTGGCGGCCGATCATGACGTTTTCGAGCACCGTCATCGCCGGGAACAGGCGGATGTTCTGGAAGGTGCGCGCCATGCCGAGGCGGGTAATGCTGTTTGCCTTGATGCCGTTGATGCGCCTGGGCGCAAGTCCCGGCGGATGCATGATGACGTCGCCGGAAGTCGGCGTATAGATGCCGGTGATGCAGTTGAAAACCGTCGTCTTGCCGGCGCCGTTCGGGCCGATCAAGGCGACGATCTCGCCTTCAAAGAGTTCGAAGCTGACGTCGTCGGCGGCGCGCAGGCCGCCGAAATCCATCGTCAGGCCGCGTACTTCGAGGAGCTTGGCGCCTTTATTTGCCGACATCGTCGCTCCCTTTGCTCACGTCGTACTCGTATTTTCGGCGCAGGCCGCTGATCAGCCCCTGCGGCCGGAAAATCATCATCAGCACCATCACCGCGCCGAACACCAGCATGCGGTACTCGGCGAAGGCGCGCAGGTATTCGGGCAGCAGCTTTAAGGCGAGCGCCGCGATGATCACGCCGAGGATCGAACCCATGCCGCCGAGCACGACCATCGCCAGGATCATCGCCGAATCCATGAAGGTGAAGCTGTCGGGGTTGATGAAGTTGTTGTGCGCGGCGAAGATGACGCCGACCAGGCCGGCCCAGAAGGCGCCGAGCGCGTAGGCCGAAAGCTTGGTGCGGGCCATATCGACGCCCATCGCGACACAGGCGATTTCGTCCTCGCGCAGCGCCATCCAGGCCCAGCCGATGCGCGAATTCTTGAGCCGGTTGGTGACGAAGACGGTCAGCGCGACGAGCGCCAGAACGATGTAATAGCTGTAGAGCGATTTCTCGCGGCCGTCGAGCACGAGGCCGAACAGATCGGGGCGCGGAATGCCGGCGATGCCAGCGGCGCCGCCAAACAGCACGTCCGAATTCTCGAGGACGATCTTGGTGATCGAACCGAAGCCGAGCGTGACGATCGCCAGGTAATCACCGCGCAGGCGCAGGATCGGAAAGCCGAGGACAAGGCCGAAAAACATGCCCATGACGCCGCCGAGCGGCAGGCAGGTCCAGAAGCCGAGGTCGAAATTCTTTGAGAGCAGCGCGTAGGTGTAGGCGCCGACGGCGAAGAAAGCGATATAACCGAGGTCGAGCAGGCCGGCGAGGCCGACGGTGATGTTAAGGCCGAGGCCGAGGACGACGAAGATCAGCGCGCTGACCATGATGTTGACGTGATAGAAGTTCTGCCCGGTCGACACCAGCCAGGGGAAGACGAGGGCGGCGAGCGCGGCGACCATGAGCAGTCGACGGCTGAGGATCGGGTCGTCGGACAGGCGCTGGGCCCATGACCGGCGGGCGGACAGCGGCCGGGTCTGGCTGCCGCCCTGCGCCTGACGCGCGGCGCGGCGGTCGATCGAATAGCGCCAGGCCCAGGCGATGGCGAAAGCCGCGAGCCCGACCCAAAGCATATTGGCCCAGCGCCACTCGACCTCCTGGCTCAACGTATTGACGCGGACGACGACCAGCGGCAGGGTCAGGAACATGAACCACAGGCCGATGCCGAGAGAGCGTTTGAAGTGATTCATATCCTTAGACCTTCTGTTTGACCGCTTTGCCGAGCAGGCCGGCCGGGCGCAGGATGAGAATCAGGACGAGCAGGCCGAAGGCGAAGACGTCCTCGTAGGCGCTCGAGATGTAGCCTGCGCCGAGCGTTTCGGCGATGCCCAGCACGAGTCCGCCGAGCACCGCGCCCGGGATGTTGCCGATGCCGCCGAGAACGGCTGCGGTAAACGCCTTGATGCCGGCCATGAAGCCGATCGCGGCGTTGATCTGGCCGGTGCGCGAAGCGATGAGCACGCCGGCGATCGCGGCGAGCAGCGAGCCGATGATGAAGGTCGCCGAGATCACCCGGTCGACGTTGATGCCAACGAGGCGCGCCATTACGGCGTCCTGCTGTGTGGCGCGCATGGCCTTGCCGATGCGCGTGTATTTGATGAGTACGGTGAGGGCGATCATGGTCAGCGCGGTGACCACGAGGATGACGAGGTCGGCCGAACTCACGTAGCGCGAAATTGGCTCCATGAACGCGAAGTCGCTGATCAGTTCGGGAAAGGGCAGAAAGTCGGGCGTCTGCGCGAGCTGGACGTAGTTCATCAGGAAAATCGACGCGCCGATGGCGCTGATCAGCGGCGACAGGCGCGGCGCGTTGCGCAGCGGCCGGTAGGCAATTTTTTCGAGGGTGTAGCCGTACGCCGCGGCGTAAATCATCGCCACGATCGCCGCGACGACGAGTACGGTAAGGCCGCTGTAACCGGCCAGTGTCAGCACACCGGTGACGATGAAGGCGACGAAGGCGCCGATCATGTAAATCTCGCCGTGCGCGAAATTGATGAGCTGGATGATTCCGTAGACCATGGTGTAGCCGAGGGCGATCAGGGCGTAGATGCTCCCCTTGACCATACCGCCGCAGAGCAGCTCGAACAAATACTGGAAATCCATGGGTGAGCCTGATGGGGGTGTTAAAACCGGAGTTGCCGGCCTTGAGCCGGCTATCGGTGGCGAGAAGCTCGCCTGGCCCGGCCGAGGCAAAAAAATCGGGAGGCGGTCAATGAGTGGCTCAGAGACCGCCCCCCGGCGGATGCTGCGAACGGCGCTTATTTGACTTCGGCGAAGGCCCCGTTCTTGACCTGGTAGACCGAGAAGCCAACGCCTTCGGCGTCGCCCTTGGCGTCGAACTTGATCTTGCCGACGGTCGTTTCGATCGGGCTGCTCTTCAAGGCCTTGCCGAGCGCGTCGTAGTCGGTGCCGCCGGCGACCTTGATGGCGTTGACGGCGGCGAGCGTCGCCGCGTAGCCCTGGTCGAAGAAGGTGCCCGGCTCCTTGCCGTACTTGGCCTTGTAGTCGCTATGCACTTTGCTGTTGAGCGGGTACCTGGAGACGTCCATCGGGCCCGTCGCGTAAATGCCTTCGGCGTCCTTTCCGGCGATCTTGAGGAAGCCGTCGCCCTTGATGCCGTCCGGGCCGACGAAGGCAACCTTGATCTTGCGTTTACTCATCAGCGCGAGGAGCTTCGACGCTTCCGGATGGTAGCCGCCAAAAATCAGCGCGTCGGCGCCTTCCTTGCGCAGCTTCTGGATGACCGCCGTGTAATCCATGGCGCCCGGCTGAATGCCTTCGTACATCACGATCTTGGCCTTGCCGCCCTTTTCGATCGCTTCCTTGGAGAAGTCGGCGAAGCCTTTGCCGTAGTCGCCCTTATCGTGAATGATGGCGATTTTCTTGGCGTTCAGCTTGTCGGTGACGAAGGCTGCGGCGATCTTGCCCTGGTCGTCGTCGGCGGCGATCGTGCGATAGAAGTTCGGGTACTCGCCACTTTTCGTCAGCGGCGGATTGGTCGCCGACGGGCTGATGACGATGACTTTGGCACCCTTGTAAATCCCCATCGCGGCTTTGGTCGCGCCGGAGCACACGTGGCCGACGACGATCTGCACGCCCTCGGAGACGAGTTTGGTCGCGACGTTGGTGGCGATTTCGGGCTTGCATTGGTCATCGGCCAGCATCAGTTCAACCTTCTTGCCGTTGATGCCGCCCTTGGCATTGATGTCGGCGACGACCATTTCGGCGGCGTCCTTGGTCGGCAGGCCGTAGGGCGCCAGATCGCCGGTATGCGGACCGGCGACGCCGATTTTGATCGTGTCGGCAGCGAAGGCGGGTGCGGTAACGGCCAGCGCAGCCAGCGCGCTAACTGCGAATCTGACCAGAGTCGATTTAGGCATCGGTACAGTCTCCCTGTGGATAAGTCAAAAAAAACCCATGGACCTTATTAGAAAATCCGCCGCCGGTCAAGTAAAAAGTCTCGTGTTTTCAGGGCCCCGGCACGCCGCTCCGCATTCGATGACGTTTGCTTGTGCAGCGGGGCGGCGCAGGGCGCTGAAACAATTTGCAATCATTTGACGACGCGCTGAAATATTTTACCCGACCCCAGCGCCGACAATGGCCTCGTCAAAGCAGTCGCAGCCGACCGCCCTTATGACCATCAACCCAAGGAGTCTCAAGATGAACCGCACAGCAATTCCCCGCTTTCCCTCCGGCCTGACATTCCTCCTCCAGCCTCGCCTCCACTCCTTTTTGTCGCGCCGTCTGGTCGCCGCGTTGGCCGTCGCGCTCGGCGTGAGCGCTGGCGCCTACGCCGCTATGCCGTCTGCGGGCGAAGCGCCCGGTCAGCGCGCCGGCATGCTCGCCGAGCAGCGCATGCATGGCCTGCATGGCCTGCGCGGCATCATGCGCCTGCACGACGAACTGAAACTCGACGCGAGACAGGAAGCGCTGTGGAACGACGCCGCCAAGACCGCCCGCGAGTCGATGGCCGGCACGCACCAGCGCCTGCGCCAGGAGCGCGAGGAAACGCTGGCGCTGCTCAACCAGCCGGGTACCGACCTGCGCACGCTGGTCAGGCGCACAGACGAGGTCCACGCCGACGCGCAGAAGCAGCACCTTGCCGCGCGCGAGCACTGGCTCGTCGTCTATGACGCGCTCAGCGCCGAGCAGAGGGAAAAGGTCCGCGTATTTTTCAAGGACCGCATCGAGCGCAGGGGCGAAGCCCGGCACGCGCCGCGCGCTCGCGACGCTCAGCGCGCAGCACCGCGCGGCTGAGCGTTGTGACCCCGCGCCGGGCCACCGCCGCGGCGCGCCGGGCTTGGCGTCGCGCCCAGCCCGGCACCGGCGCCCGGCGTTACACAAATGCCACGCTTGGCCCGTAGGCCGGGCGCGCTGCTGGGTATAATGGGCGTTTCACCGAAACCCTTAATTTATGCGCTCGCTCCAGTCGTTCGTCCTTGCCCTGTTACTCCTGCCGGCTCTCGCCTTTGCTCAGCAAATGCCGACGCCTCCGGCACTCGCCGCCAAGTCCTGGCTGCTCATCGAATCCGGTTCCGGTCAGGAACTTGCCGCGCAGAGCGCCGACGAGCGCCTCGAACCGGCGTCGCTGACCAAGCTGATGACCGCCTATCTCACCTTCGCCGCGCTCAAACAGGGGACGATCAAGCTTGATCAGACCGTGACGGTGTCTGAAAGGGCCTGGAAAGCGCAGGGCTCGCGCATGTTCATCCAGGTCGGCAAGCAGGTCGCCATCGACGACTTGATCAAGGGCATGATTGTCCAGTCCGGCAACGACGCGTGCGTCGCGCTCGCCGAGGCGATCGCCGGTAGCGAAGAAAATTTCGTGCAGATGATGAATCGCGAGGCGCAGCGCCTGGGCATGAAGGCGTCGAGCTTTCGCAATTCGGCCGGCATGCCCGACCCACAGCACTACACGACGGCGCGCGATCTGTCGATCATCGCCGGCGCGCTCATCCGCGATTTCCCTGACGAATACGCAAAATACTATTCGCTCAAGGAGTTTCGCTACAACAGCATCACGCAGCCAAACCGCAACCGGCTGCTCTGGCTCGACCCGACCGTCGACGGCGTCAAGACCGGATATACCGAAGCCGCCGGCTACTGCCTGATCTCGTCGGCCAAGCGCGGCCCGCGCCGCCTGCTGGCGATCGTGCTCGGCGCGGCGTCCGACGGCGTGCGCGCGCAGGAGTCGCTCAAGCTCCTCAACTTTGGCTTCCAGTTTTACGACGCCGTCCAGCTTTACGCCAAGCAGCAGGCGGTCTCCAACCTCAAGGTCTGGAAGGGCTCTGAGGCGACCGTCAAGGCCGGCTTCAACCACGATTTCATTCTCGCCGTTCCCAAGGGATTCGCGCCGCGCCTGAAGGCCGAGCTCGTCTCGCAGCAGCCGCTGATCGCGCCGGTTTCGGCCGGACAGATGGTCGGAACGATGAAGGTCAGTCTCGACGGCAAGCCGTTCGGCGACTACCCGGTGATGGCCATTGAAGGTGTTCCGGTCGCCAACATTTTCGGCCGTGCCGTGGACACCGTGCGTCTCTGGTTTAACTGAAAGGAAGGCACATGAACGCGTATCTCAATGGCGACTTTCTGCCGCTCAGCGAAGCACGAATTTCGCCGCTCGACCGCGGCTTTCTGTTCGGCGACGGCGGCTACGAAGTCATCCCGGTCTATTCGCAGCAGCCGTTTCGCATCGACGAACACCTGCGCCGTCTGCAATCGACGCTCGATGGCATTCAGTTGCCTAACCCGCACAGCGTTGCCGAGTGGCGGGCGATCATCCTGCGCCTGATCGCCGCGGCCGACTTCGCCGACCAGGCGGTCTATATCCAGGTCAGTCGGGGCGCCGACACGCGGCGCGACCACGCTTTCCCGCAAGGCGTCGCGCCGACCGTCTTTCTATTTACCGCGCCACTCGTCGGCCCGAGCGCAGCACAGCGTGATGCCGGCGTCACGGCGATCACGGCGACCGACATCCGTTGGGATCGCTGCGACCTCAAAACCGTTTCGATGGTCGCCAACGTGCTCATGCGCCAGCTTGCCGTCGACGCGGGCTGCGCCGAAACGATCATGCTGCGCGAGGGCTATCTCACCGAGGGCTCGGCGACCAACGTTTTCTGCGTCAAGGACGGGATCATTCTCGCGCCGCCCAAGGACAACCGCATTCTGCCCGGGATCACCTACGACGTCGTACTCGAACTGGCTTCCGGCCACGGCGCCGCGCACGTCGTGCGGCCGATCTCCGAGGCCGAGTTGCGCGCCGCCGACGAGATCTGGATCACCTCCTCGACCAAGGAAGTGCTGGCCATCACGACGCTCGACGGCAATCCGGTCGGACACGGCGCAGCGGCCGGCAAACCCGGTCCG
>Ga0105047_10014375_pt1 | contig 12562 bp, 4 predicted proteins | sample MAT04_FD_78384 | JGI IMG/M metagenome (GOLD analysis project Ga0105047, IMG submission 78384) | Freshwater microbial communities from Lake Fryxell liftoff mats and glacier meltwater in Antarctica - MAT-04 (megahit assembly) | ecosystem: Environmental > Aquatic > Freshwater > Ice > Liftoff... | reverse complement strand
GCGCGCCCGCGCGCCCACGCGCCCGCGCGCCCACGCGCCCACGCGCCCACGCGCCCACGCGCCCACGCGCCCACGCGCCTGGCGCGCCTCGCGAGCAAGCAAGAGGGGGAGACGCGCAAGGCCACGCGCCCCCGCGCCCCCGCGCCCCCGCGCCCCCGCGCCCCCGCGCCCACGCGCCCTGCCGTGGCACGACGGCCCTTGGCGGATCTGGCCAACGCCCCTGAATTCGCCACCCGTGGCGCACTCCGCTCCGGCGACGTCCCGCGCAAAGAAGCCCCCGCGCGGCTCGTGCCGCGCGGGGGTCGCTTGGTTCAAGAAATAGGGGGACGGGCGGGCGGCTCACGCCGGCGTCAGCCTGGCCCAGTTGAAGTTGCCGACGTAGCCGCTGCTCGACACGGCGTCGAACGCCAGCCGCATCACCTGTTCGCCCGCGGCGAGCGTCACGTTGACGCTGAGGGTCTGCCACGACGTCCACCCGCCGGTGTTGCCCACCGTGATCGTGCCGGTCTTGTTCACGCCGCCGAAGTCCACGTGGAACTTGCCGCCCGCGGTCGCCGACGCGAGGCGGAGTTCGAGCTTGTACGTGCCGGCCGCGGCGACGTTCACCGTGTACTCGATCCACTCGCCCGCCTTGGTGTGGGAGAGCTGGTAGCCGCCGCCGCTGGCCGCGTCGGTGGAGATCTGAAGGTCCACGCCCTCGCCCGTGCGGTAGGAGCCGCCGATGTTGGCGGACTCCAGGTCGCGGTACGTGAGCCCCTCGCCGCCCTTGTCGTAGTTCTCCAGCTCGATGATGCCCGGGGCCGCGATCGGCGAGCCGGTGTAGGGCGTGCGCTGCACGGGCGTCGGCGTCGGGGTCGGGCTGACCGCCTTCACCTCAAACCAGTTGAAGTTGCCGGCGAAGCCGTTCGTCGCGACGGCGTCGAACGCGATGCGGATCACGTGCTTGCCGGCCGTCATGGCGATGCCGGTCTTCGAGAACGTCGCGAAGGCGGTGTAGGAGGCCGTCTTGGGCACGACGATCCCGCTGGCGACGCTCTTGTCGTCCACGAGGATGCTGAGCTTCCCGCCCGCGGCGGGGTTGGCCGCGCGGAAGTCGAAGTTGAACGTCCCGGCCGTCGGCACGTTCACCGTGTACTCCAGCCACTCGCCGGCCTTGGCGTAGCCGACGTTGTAGCCGGCCCCGCCGTCGGTCGTCTTCTGCCCGTCCACGCCGCCTGTGCGGTACGAGGCGCCGTCGCCGGAGTTGGCGGTGTCCACGTCGTGGTAGGCGACGCCCTCGCCGCCGTTGTCGAAGTCCTCGAACTGGATCCGGCCGGGCAGGTTGGGCGCCGTCCCCTTGAACGGGCTCTGCGTCGGGACGGGCGTCGGGTTCTGCGTGACGGGCGTGAACCGCAGCCAGTTGAAGTTACCCGTGTTGCCCGCCGCGCCGACCGAGTCGAACACGAGGCGCAGCTTGTGACTGCCGGCCGGCAGCGTCACGCGGCGGCTGACGGTCTGGAACGTGTTCCAGCCGCCGGTGTTGGGCACGGCGATCGCGCCGGTGACGTTGGCGCCGTCCACCTCGAGGTGGAAGTTGCCGCCCGCCCCGAGCGCCGCGACCCGAGTGTCGAGCGTGTAGGTGCCGCTGGCGCCGATGTTCACCGTGTACGCCAGCCACTCGGTCGCCTTCGTCCACGAGACCTGGTACCCGCTGCCCGAGTCCTGCGTCGCCTCGATGTCCGGGCCCTCGGAGCGGAGCTGGCCGCCCTGGTTCGCCAGCTCGAGGTCGTACGACGACACACCCTGCCCGCCGACGTCGAACAGCTCGACCTGCAGCGTGGTCGCGGCGGCGCCCGAGATCGTCACGGGGGTGCCGCCCCACGGCCCGGCCGGCGTCGCGACGCGCGTCACGGTCGCCTCGTTGGAGGCGGCCGACTCGCCCGCGAGGTTCAGCGCGATCACGCGGTAGCTGAAGGTGCCCGACGACGGCGCCAAGGCGTCGGTCCAGGCGACCGTGCCGGGCGCGAGCGTGACCATCGTCTCGTACGCCCCGGCCCCGATCTTGCGCTCGACGCGGATGGCCGTCTCGGCTCCCGCGCCCGTGCCCAGTGCCCACGTCACGTTCACCACCGGCCCGGAGTTCGCCGGCGTCGCGGTCACGTCCGACGGCGCCGCGGGGCGCGTCGAGACGCGCAGCCAGTTGAAGTTGCCGACCGTGCCGGCCGTGCTGTTCGAGTCGAACACGACCCGCAGCGTCTGCTGGCCGCCCGTCAGGTTGACCGCGCGGCTGATCGTCTGCCACGCCTGCGACCCGCCCGTCGCCGTGACCGTGATCGGGCCGGTGACGTTCACGCCGCCGGCCTCGACGTGGAACACCCCGCCCGCCACGAGCGAGGCGACGCGCACGTCGAGCACGTACTTGCCCGTGGCGCCGACGTTCACCGTGTACTGCAGCCAGTCGCCCGCCTGGCCGGTGACGTCGTAGCCGCCGCCGGCGTCCGCCGTCGTCTCGACGTCCACCGACTCGCCCGGCCGGAGGTTCGCGCCGCCGCTGTTGCCCGCGGTCGTGTCGTGGTAGGCGTTCCCCAGGCCGCCGTTGTCGAAGCCCTCGATCTCGATCCGCCCGGGCAGGGCGGCGGGCGTGCCTCCGTAGGGCGTGGGCAGGGGGCCGGGCGTGGCGACCGTCGGCGCGTTCGACGGCGCCGAATCGCCCGCGAGGTTCACCCCGATCAACCGGTACTGGTAGGACTTTCCGGGCTCGACGCCCGAATCCGTGTAGCTCGTCGCGTCGGCCGCGAGGGTGGCGACCGTCGCGTACGAGCCGCCGGTCTCCTTGCGCTCCAGGCGGAGCGAGGAGTGCGTCGTGCCGGTCACCGCCGGCCACGCCACCTGCACCTGCGTCGTGCCGGTCACCGTCGCGGTCACGCCCGTGGGCGCGGCGGGAACGCCGGAGAAGCGGAACCAGTTGATCCACCCCAAGTACGTTTGCGCGTCGGCCTGGTCCACTACCAGGCGAACGACCTGCTTGCCCGCGGGGAGGGTCACCGATCGGCTGAGTGTCCCCCACGTGTACTGGTGGCCGGGGTCGCTCAGCGTGATCGGCCCGGTGCGATCGACGCCGCCGACCTCGAGGTGGAACGTCCCGGCGCCCGTGGGCGCGATGCGAACGTCGAGCTGGTAGGTGCCCGCGGCCGCCACGTTGACCGTGTAGTTCAGCCAGTCACCGGCGAGCAGGCCCTGGATCATCCGGCTGCCCGCCCCGTCGCCCGCGGCGTCGTCGTACGCGCTCGCGGAGTGGAACGCGACGCCCTCGCCGCCCAGGTCGATCTCCTCGGCCTCGATCGTCCCGGGGACCGGCGCCGGGGTGCCGTTGAACGGCGTCGAGACCGGTATCGGCACCGTCCCGCTCGCCACGTTCGACGCCACCGAGCTCCCCGCCAGGTTCGACGCGATCACACGGTACTGGTACGCGACGCCTGCCGTCACGGCCGCGTCGGCGTAGGCCGCGCTGCCGGCCGGCAGCGTTGCCAGCGGTCCGAACGGCCCGCCCGCGGCGCTCCGCTCGACGCGCACCTCCGTCGCCGCCGCCCCCGTCCCCAGCGCCCACGCCAAGTCGATCCGCTTGGCAGCCGCGTCCACCGCCGCCGCCAGCCCCGTCGGCGCCGCCGGCCGGGCGACGAACCGGATCACGTTGAAGTTGCCCGCCGTCCCGGACGCGCCGTTGGCGTCGAACACGAGCCGCACGGTCTGCGTCCCCGCAGGCAGCGTGACGGCCTTCGCCACCGTGACCCACGTCTGGTCCGAGCCCGTGTCGGGTACCGCCATCGCGCCGGTCAGGTTCGTCCCGCCCAGCGTCTCGAGGTGGAACACGCCGCCTGCGCCCGCAGCCGCCACGCGGAACTCGGCCGCGTACGTCCCCGCCGCCGGCACGTTCACCGTGTAGGTCAGCCACTCGTTCGCCTGGGCGGTCACGGCGTGGCCGCCGCCCGTATCGGTCGTCGTGGCGATGTCCACCCCGTCGGACGGGCGGTACGCCCCGCCGTCATTCGCGGGCGTGAGGTCGTGGTAGGCGACGCCCTCGCCGCCGTTGTCGAAGTTCTCCACTTCGATCGTCACCGGCAGCACCGGAACATTGGGGCCGGGGAACGCGCCCTGGTCGTTGTCGGCGATCGTCACCGTCGCCGTCGTGGCTGCCCCCAGCGTGTAGTTCGCGCTCGCGCTCAGCGTGACGATTGCCGTCTCCAGCCCCTCGAACGCCGCGTCGTCAACCGGCGCTATCGTGACGGTCGCCGACGCCTGCCCCGCCGCGATCGTCACCGACCCGGTGACGTACGCGTAGTCCGTGCCGTTCGTCGCCGTGCCCGACACCGTGTAGTTGACCGTCATCGCCGCGCTCGTGTCCCCCGTGCGCGTGAACGTGAATGTGCCGGTATCGCCCGCCGACTCCTCCGCCGCCGCGTCGGTCGCGCTCACGGTCACGACCGCCACCTGCTTCTTGAACTCCATCCAGTTGAAGTTGCCGACGTAGCCGTTGGACGCGGCGGCGTCGAACGCGACGCGGACGACGTGCTGCCCGGCCGTCAGGTTGATCCCCGCCTTCGTGATCGTCTGGTAGGCCTGGAACCCGCCGGTGGCCGGCACGGCCATGGCGCCGGTGACGTTCACGCCGTCCACCTCGACGTGGAGCACCCCGCCCGCCGCCGCGTTTGCCATCCGCATGCCCAGGTCGTAGAAGCCCGCCTGGGCCACGCTCACGCTGTACTTCAGCCATTCGCCTGCGCGCACCCAGCCCACGTTGCGCCCGCCGCCCGTGTCGGTCGCGCTCTCGATATCCACGCCCGTGCCCGTGCGGTACGTCGAAGGGCCCTCGTTCGCCGCCGTCGTGTCGTTGAACGCCACGCCCGCGCCGCCGTGGTCGAAGTCCTCGGCCTGGATCACCGCCGGGAGCGCCGCCGGCGCCGCCCCGAATGGCGCGAGCTCGTTATCGGCGATCGTCACGGTCGCCGACGTCGTCGCGCCCAGCGAGTACCCCGCCCCGGCCTGAACGGTCAGCACCACCGTCTCCCCCAGCTTTTCCACCACCGTGTCGTCAATCGGCGCGAGCGTGACGGTCGCTGTCGTTTGCCCCGCCGCGAACACAACCGTGCCGCCGAGCGTCGAGTAGTCGCTGCCGTTGGTCGCGGTACCGCCCAGCGTGTAGTTGACCGCCAGCGGCTCGTCCGTCGCGTACGCCCGCGTGAATGTGAACGTCCCGTTGTCCGGGCCCGCCTCGCTGGCGCTGGCGTCGGTTGCCGCCACCGTCACGGCCGCCGGCGGCGGGGGCTTCACCTGGAACCAGTTCAGGTTCCCGGCCCACCCGCCGCTCGCGGCGGCGTCGAACGTCACGCGGAACACGTGCGGCCCGGCCGTCAGCGTCAGGCCCGTCTGCGTCACGGTCTGGTAGGTCGTGTAGCTGCCGGTGTTGGGGACGTTGACCGTGCCCAGGTTGGCGCCGTCCACGCTCAGGCGGATCTTCCCGCCCGCCGCCGGGTTGGCCACACGGTAGTCCACGGCGTACTGCCCGCCCGCGGCGACGTCCACCGTGTACTCAAGCCACTCGCCCGCCGCCGTGTACCCGACGTTGAACCCGCCGCCCGCGTCGCTCGTGGTCTCGATGTCAACGCCGCCCGGGCGGCCGCCCTTCCCGCCCCGGTTGGTGTCGTCCACGTCGTCGTACCCGACGCCCCGCCCGCCGGTGTCGAAGTTCTCCGCCTGCACGGTCACCGGCGCCACGGGCGCGGTCCCGCCGAACGGCGTGCGCTCGGCCGCCGCCTCGGGGCTCGCGAACTCGAACCAGTTCACGTTCGCCACGTACCCGTTGCTCCCCTCCGCGTCGAACGCCAGCCGCACTTCGTGCCGCCCGGCCGGCAGCGCCACGCCCGGCAGCCGCAGCGTCTGCCAGGTCGTGAAGCTACCGGTGTTGGGGATGCTCACGGGCCCGCTGACGTCCACCCCGTTCACCTCGACGTGCATCACCCCGCCCGCGACGGCGTTCGACACGCGGAGGTTCAGCCCGTACGTCCCCGCCGCCGTCACGTTCACCGCGTACTTTGCCCACTCGGCCGCCTTCACCCACCCGAGGTGATAGCCGCCGCCCGAGTCGCTCGTCGCGGCCAGGTCCATGCTGGTGTTGCGGTAGGCCCCGCCCACGTTCAGCTCGCCCAGGTCGTGGTAGGCCAGGCCGTCGTTCCCGTTGTCGAAGTTCTCCGCCTGCACGATGCCCGGCACCGACGCCGGCGTCCCGCCGTAGGGCGTCTGGGCGATCAGGCCCGCGCCCATCGTCGAGTTGACGATCGCCCGGTCCGCCGCCGTCACCGTGCCGTCGAGGTCCAGATCCCCGTGGATCCAGGACGCTCCGGTGCGGTCGATGTTCGCGTTGAGCGTCGCGAGGTCGGCGGACGACACCACACCGTCCATGTTCACGTCGCCGGCGTACGTGTACTTGACGATGACCTGGTTGAAGTTCCCCGTCCCGTCGTTCAGCACCTCGGTGCCCCAGAATGCGTTCTGCGTCAGGTTGTTATCCACGACCGCGTAGGCCGTCGGATAGCTGCTGACCTCGTTATTGATGATCCCGCTCGCCTTGGTCTTCCCGTTCAGGACGTACTGCCTGATCTGGTCCACCGGGCTGGTCGGCCCGGGGTAGAACACGACCAGGTCGTTGTCGTTGAGAACCAGCTTTCCCGTGCCGTTGATCGTCAGCGACTGGGTGTATTGGAAGTTCGTGCCGCCCCCGTTCACCGTCACCTTGGCGTCGGTGATCGTGATCTCCGTCAGGTTGAAAGAGCTGGCGAGCTCGATCTCGCCCCCGCCGCTGATGATGACGCCCGGCGTGAAAGTCGTGAGCAGCCGTCGCTCTTCGAGCGATTCGAGCACCGTCCGCGCCGCCGCCCCGGCCGCGCGCGCGAGGTGCCGCGCCGTCCCGGCCCTCGCGGTTGCCCGGCCGGTACGCTTCTGTCCCTTCCGGGATTTGTTATCGCTGGTGCCGCGGGTGATCATCAAGGTGCTGAACACGACCAGTTCCCGTTCTGGCGCTGCCGCGCCGCTGGGGTGTGCCCCGGGGGTCGGCGCGGGTGGAGTGCGCCGCCCCCCGGCACGGTGAACAAGGGCCTTCGCACACGCGCATCAAGCGAAGTGCGGCCGGCCCCAACTACGTTGTTCGAAAAGACCAAACTGGCTGTCACTACTGGGATGAGGGCGCCCCGGAATGGAGCGGCCCACATCCGAACCAGGTTTGTGGTTTACAACGGACGAACGTTACTCCGACGCAACCCCCGCCGGGTGCCCGGTATTACGAGGCCCTTTGCCTCCGCGTGCGCCCGCCGGCGGAGCGGAGCCTACCTTACCGTTCGCCCACCCCGGATGGAAGCACTAAGCGTTAGAAACGCCCCAATTTCTCACGTCTTGGGAAGGTCCGGTAACCGAATGCCTCGCCCACGGACCAGTCCGCCCGTGCCCCCCGCTCTGGTCAGAACGCCCAACCCACTCCCACTGTGTAACGCAGATCGTTCTTCTGGGCCCCCGGCGCCGGCGTCGCGTCGTGCTTCCACTCCAGCAGGAACTGGGTGAACATCGTCTGCGTCAGCGTCACCCGCATGCCCGTCGTCGCGTTCACGTTGAAGTCCGTCAGGTCCTCCACGCTGGGCAGGTATTCCAGCGTCTGCGTCAGCGTGATGGCGTCCGCGAGTTTCTTCTCCAGCCGGTAGACCGCGAACCGCGCGACGAAGTGGTCCTGGTCCTCCGCCTCCGCGTAGTTCTCGTACACCCACCCGACGCCCGCTTCGGTGGCGAACTTCAGGTCCGGGCGCTCGACCCACTGGTAGCCCATGCCCACGTCCGGCGAGACGCGCAAATCGAGCTTGGCGATCCGGTCGCGCTCGACCTTGCCCAGGCCGTAGGCGTACAGCTTCGGGCTGACGAAGTAGTCGTACTTGGCACTGGCGTTCCACGCATCCGTCGTCGTGTTGCGCACGCCGGTGCCGGGGGCACGCTCGCGGCCGTAGAGGTAGCTCCCGCCCAGTGTGATCCGGTCAAACTCGTCGCGCCGCTCGACCAGGGCGGTCACGTTGATGCTCTCCGTGCTCGAGTTGCCGCGGGTGAGGATCCCGCCCGCCGTCAGCGTGCCGGCCCACTTTCTCCACGGGGGGTTCAGCGCCTTCACGTCCCCCAGCGAGATCGCCGGCCGGCCCGCGGGCGCGACCTGCCCGTCCCCCGCCGCGGCGACGGGTGCGTTGATCACGGTCCCGTCCTTCATCCGGATCTCGACCGGCCGAGTGCTGGCGAACGTCTTCACCTTCGCCAGGTCCACGCTGACCTTGCCGGCGACCTCGGTCTCGATGACGAGCTTGCCGCCGCCCACCTCGCCGATCTTGCCCGTGAGACGGTCGCCATTCTTGAACTGTACCTCGTCGGCCATCGCTACCGCCGCCCCGCCGGCGAGGGCGAGGGCCGACGCCAGCGCCAGGATCATTGCGCGTCGCATCGTCGGATTGCCTTTCGCTAGAGCCCTTCGGGCCACCGTCGGCCGAAGCCCCCCGTCTTGGGATCGGTCCCCCTCCCGCATCCCTTAAGGACGGATCGCAGTGTAAGGTGAACCACACGGATAAGTAGTTCTGCGGAAGGCAATTGCGTTCAATGACGTGACATCGAGCGCGGTGGCGGCATTCGCGAAAAAAGGGGCACGTGAATTTCGACAAGCGCCCGCACAGACGGTACACTCGGTTTAATCCTGAGCAGATCCGACGGCCGATAACCCATACTGGCCGGCGCGGTCCCGCTCGCGGGCAGTGCGATCCCGGTTCCTCCATCCAGTTGCCTTACATCGAGGTTCGAATGCGCCTTTTCCCCCGCCGCCGCCGTACGTCTTCGCCCGCCGCGCCTGCGACCAGCTTCATCGAGACGCTGGAGTCGCGCCGGCTCCTGTCGGCCGAGATCACGATTACCGACGCGAGCGGCGACGCGAATGACAAGTCGGTCCGCATCGCCGACACGCTGGTCGGCAGCCAGCGGGACCAGCACTTCTTCACGCTGAAGAACGACGGCGACACCGACCTGGAGATCACGGGGATGGACATCGCCGGGGTCAACGCGGGCGACTTCACCATCGAGACCTACAACGAGGGCGAGCAACTCCTGCCGGGTCCGAACTTTACCGTGGCGGCCGGGGCGTCGATCTTCGTCTTCCCGACGTTCAAGCCCACGGTCGCGGGCGAGCGGGCGGCGACGGTCACGTTTGCCACCAACGACGCGACGGACGGCGAGGACGCGATCACGCTCACCCTGCTGGGCAAGGGCACGACCCCGCCGCCCACGCCGACCGCGCCGAGCAATGTGCTGGTCGAGGCCGTGTCGTCGTCCCGGATCAGCATTAGCTGGACGGACAACGCCAACAGCGAGGACGGCTACCACGTCTACCGCGCCTCGGCCGCCAACGGCCCCTACTCCCTGATTGCGACGCTCGACGCCAACGCCAACGGGTACATCAAGGACGGGCTCAAGGCGTTCACGACGTACTACTTCCGCGTCGCCGCGTTCAACGAGGCTGGCGACTCCGGGACGAGCCAGGACTTCGATACGACCGATGCGCCGGTCGAGGCCAAGTCGAATAACACGATCGGCACCGCCGTCAACATGAACACGCTGACGGCGGCCCGGGCGTTCAACGACTTCGTCGGGAGTACCGACACGCGCGACTACTACAAGTTCAAGGTGACCGCCACGACGACTGTCGGCATCAGCGCGTCGGGCCTGGGCGATACGGCCGGCCTCACGCTCTACAAGCTGGCGGGCACCAAGGCGACGGCGATCACGTCGGACCGCGAAGGCGCGGACCCCGGCTTCGCCGTCATCAACAAGCGCCTGACGGCCGGGACCTACCTCATCCGCGTCGCCAACTACCAGGACAGTGAGACGAATTACCGCCTGTTCGTCGCCCCGGACGCCGCGGGCGCGACGCGGACCGCCGCGAGGGACCTGGGCGTCCCCGCCGCGACCGCCAAGGCCGTCCGCGACGCCAGCGGCGTCTCCGATACCGACGACTTCTACAAGTTCACGCTCAACGGCACCCGGACGGTCAAGATCAACCTGACGCAGTTCAAGGCCGACTGCGACCTGGAGCTTCTGGACAGCACGGGCGCGAAGATCGACGCCTCCGAGGAGGAGGACCTGACGGCCGAGACGCTCACCAAGCGGCTGGTGAAGGGCACGTACTACATTCGCGTCTTCGCGTTCGAGCCGGTGACCGACACGTCCTACCGGTTGAGCCTCGGGCTGTAGTCCCGGCGCTTCAGGGTTTTCTGGTTCACACGATCAAGTCCCGGCCCTCCCCGCTGCGCGCGGCGAGGGCCGGGTTTACCTGCGCCATACGGCACCGAACACCCTGCAGAGCTTGTCGATGGCCTTGTCGGTCGTGAAGTCGAAGACGAGGTCGTCGTCGCCGCGGCCGCCGAGGAGGAGGTTGCGGCCGGGGCCGGCGATGAGTTGGTCGTCGCCGGACTTGCCCATGAGGACGTCGTCGCCCGCGCCGCCATCGAGGCGGTCGTTGCCGTTGCGGCCGATGAGGAGGTCGTGGCCGTTGCCGCCGAGGAGGGTGTCGTTGGCGCTGCCGCCGGCGAGGAGGTCGTTGCCGTCGCCGCCGTCGAAGAGGACGGGGAGGGTGGTCTTGTTGGTGGTCTGGAGGACGTCGTTTCCGGCGCCGCCGAAGGCGATGAGGCGGCCGGTGGGGGTGAAGGTGCCTTGCGGGCGGCCGTTGACGAGAACGGCGACGACGCCGCCGCGGCGGGTGTCGAAGGTGATGACGTCGTGGCCGGCGGTGCCGCCGACGACGAGGGCGGTCCTGGCGGGGTCGGCGGGGTCGGGCTGGAGGTCGATCGCTTTCACTAGAATCGTGTGGGTGGCGACGCTGACGCCGCCGTGGGTGTCGCGGACGGTCATCCGGACCGTGTAAGTGCCGGCCGCGGCGTAGGCGTGATCCGGGGCGAGGGCGCCGGGGGCGGCGGTGCTGCGCGCGGGGGCGGTGGCACCGTCGCCGAAGGCCCATTCGACGGTGTAGGTTTCGCCGGCGGCGGGGTTGGTGACGGCGCCGGCGAGGGCGCGGGATTGGGCGCGGGCGGCGGTGGCGGGGCCGGTGAGCGTGGCGACCGGGGGCGGCGGGATGGTGGGGACGACGGGCGGCGGGAGCGGGTCGGGCTCGGGAGCGGGGGCGGGGGCGGTGCCGGCGTAAACGGCGAGGGCGAGGTCCTGGCCGGTGGCTTCGTTGTAGGTCGTTCCGGCGACGATGAGGCGGCCCTGTGCGTCGATGGCGATGGCGGAGGCGACGTCGTCGTACTCGCCGATGTCGGTGACGACGCGGCCGGCGGCGCCGAAGGTGGTGTCGAGCGCGCCGGCGGGGGTGAGGCGGGCGAGGGCGAAGCGGGTCTCCATGGCGGTGGCGGTGCCGCCGGCGACGGTGATGGCGCCGTCGGCTTGCAGGGCGAGGGCGAAGGCCTGGTCGGCGCCGTTGGCGAAGTCAACGAGGGCGATGCCGGCAGTGCCGAAGGCGGCGTCGAGGGCGCCGGCGGGGGTGTAGCGGATGACGGCGAAGTCGCTGGCGGGGCCGACGAAGTCGGCGGAGTAGCCGGCGACGACGATGCGGCCGGCGGCGTCGAGGGCGAGGGCCTGGGCGTGTTCGTCGTTGCGGCCGAGGTCGGTGGTGACGATGCCGCCGGCGCCGAAGGAGGGGTCGAGCGCGCCGGAGGGGAGGTATCGGGCGAGGGCGAAGTCGGCGTTGCCGGCGCGGGTGTCATCAACGACGAGGCCGGCGAGGAGGATGCGGCCGGCGGGGTCGATGGCAAGGGCGTTGGCGTCGGCGGAGCCGATGGAGAAGATCGTGGTGAGCTTGCCGTCGGTGTCGAAGGTGCCGTCGAGGAGTCCGGCGGGGGTGTAGCGGGCGACGGCGAAGGCAGACTGGCCGCCGACGGTGGCGCGGCCGGCGACGACGATGCGGCCGGCGGGGTCGAGGGCGACGGCGGTGGCCTGGTCGTAGTCTCCGGCGAGGTCGGTGACGAGCTTGCCGCCGGTGCCGAAGCCGCCGTCGAGGGCGCCGTTGGCGGTGAGGCGGGCGACGGCGAAGTCGTAGTTGCCGAAGGTGCCGCTGCTGAGGGAATCGCCGGCGACGACGATCTTGCCGTCGGGTTGGACGGTAAGGGCGAGGGCGTGGTCGAAGGCGGAGCCGAAGTCGATGGTGGCGAAGCCGCCGACGCCGAAGGAGGTGTCGAGGGCGCCCGAGGGGAGGTAGCGGGCGACGAGGAAATCGGTGCCGCCGTGGGCGGAGACGGAGGCGGTGCCGGCGAGGAGGATGCGGCCGTCGGCGAGGACGGTGACGGCGGCGGCGGCGTCGGAGCGGCCGGCGAAGTCGGTCATGACGAGGCCGGCGGCGCCGAAGGCGGGGTCGGGGGCGCCGGGGGCGGCGGTGAAGAGGAGGCGGGGTTCGACGGCTTCGAAGGCGGCGGGGGCGTTGGGAAGTCGGGGGGTGGAAGGGGTCATGGTGGTCGTCCTCTCTGTCTCG
>Ga0105047_10014374_pt1 | contig 12562 bp, 13 predicted proteins | sample MAT04_FD_78384 | JGI IMG/M metagenome (GOLD analysis project Ga0105047, IMG submission 78384) | Freshwater microbial communities from Lake Fryxell liftoff mats and glacier meltwater in Antarctica - MAT-04 (megahit assembly) | ecosystem: Environmental > Aquatic > Freshwater > Ice > Liftoff... | reverse complement strand
GCGCGATCCTCGACCAGAACGGCCAGAACGTCGAAGCCCGGACGCTTTACCAGACGGCACTGAAAGTGGCGCCGGATCAGCCATCCATTCACGCCAATCTCGGCCTCTCCTACGCTATGACCAACGACCTGGATTCGGCGGAACGGGAGTTGCGGCTAGCGGTGTCGCTGCGCGGCGCCAGCAGCCAGGTGCGGCAGAACCTGGCGCTCGTCGTCGGGCTGCAGGGCCGCTTCGACGAGGCCCAGAGGCTCTTCGCCGCTGAGCTCCCGCAGGCGCAGGTCGAGGCCAACATGGACTACATCCGCGCCATGCTCACCCAGCAGAACCGCTGGGATGCGATTAAAGGCGCCGGCTGACGGAGCCGCGATACAGACCTGACAGCAAGGGCGCCAGTGGCGCCCTTTTCGTTTGGTCGTGTCTGCCCGGAAAGTCAGCCGAAGCTGACATTGTTCGCCATCACCTTGATGATCGCCGGGGAGATGATGACGATGAACAGCACCGGCAGGAAGAAGATGATCAGCGGCACCGTCAGCTTGGGCGGCAACGCGGCGGCCTTCTTTTCAGCGTCCATCATGCGGGTCTCGCGGCCTTCGTCGGCCATGACGCGCAGCGAGGAGCCGATCGACGTACCGTAGCGCTCAGCCTGGATCAGCGCCTGCATCACCGACTTGACGTTGTCGAGGCCGGTGCGGCGGCCAAGGTTGTCGTAGGCCCGCGTGCGGTCTTCGAGGAAGCTGAGTTCGGCAGTGGTGAGCGTCAGCTCTTCGGCCAGCGCCACGGACTGCAAGCCGATTTCCTTGGAGACGCGCTTGAAGGCGTGCTCGATCGACATGCCCGATTCTACGCAGAGCAGCATCAGGTCGAGCGCGTCCGGCCACGCCCGACGGATCGACTGCTGACGCTTCTGGGTCTGATTGCGCAGCATCAGCGTGGGCAGGTAGGCGCCGATCAGGCCGATGAAGAGCGAGTAGATGGCGCTCATGTAGATCGGGTTTTCCTTCATCACCGTCAGCGCCAGATAGGCGAAGGCAGTAGCGAAGAGCGCGAACGGCGTGACGAAGCGGGCAAACAGATAGGTCGTCATCGCGGCCGGGCCGCGATAGCCGGCACGGGCCAGGGCATCGACGGTGGTCTCGTCCATGAAGGCCTTTTCGAGCGAGAACCGCTCGACGACGTTCTTCATGTAGTCGCGACCGGTCTCGCGGCGAATGCTGCGGGTCGGCGAATCCCCGACGGCCACAGTGCCACGCAGGCGGGCCATTTCCTCGGCGCGCATCTTCTCGCGCTCGAGCGCCACGCGCCGAATGCGCTGCTTGATGTTTGTGCCACCCGAAAAGAAGGTGACGCCGATCGAGAACACGGTGGCAGCCGCGGCAATGGCCGCGAACAGGGCCATCAGGAACTTCGGATCGGTGAGTGTGCGGACCAGGTTATCCATGTCGGTCCTCAGAAATCGAACTGAACCATCTTGACCATGATGAAGATACCAATCGACATCAGGACCAAGGCAATTCCGAGCATGATCATCCCGATCGGGGTGGTGAACAGCGGCAGCATGTAGCTGGGCGTCGTCAGGGTCACCAGGATGGCGACGATGAAGGGCAGCGAGCCGATGATGCCGGCGGACGCCTTGGCTTCCGACGACATGGCTTTGATCTTCTGCTTCATTTTCTTGCGGTTGCGCAGCACCTTGGCGAGGTTGCCCAGCGCCTCGCTCAGGTTGCCGCCCGCCTGCTGCTGCACGGTGATGACGACGATGAAGAAGTTCACCTCAGGCAGCGGCACACGATCGTAGAGCGTGTTCACCGCCTCCATCATCGACTTGCCGAGCGACTGCTGATCGAGCACGCGCTGGAAGTCCGACTTGATGGGCTCCTTGGCTTCCTTGGCGACGAGCCGCATGGAATCGTTGAGCGGCAGGCCGGACTTCACGCCGCGAACGATGGCTTCCACCGCGTTGGGCAATTCGTCGAGGAAGCCGTTCTGGTACTTCTTGCGGCGGTGTCCCAGATACATGCGCGGCAGCATGTAGCCGCCGGTGAGACCGAACACAGCCGAGTAGACGGGCAACTGCACCCCGCTCACCTCGAGCGGTGGAACCTGCAGCACGATGCAGAGAATGAAGACCACGATGCCGACGATGAACGAGTTGCGGATGAAGGCGCCGCTCTTGAGCTTCATGCCGGCCTGGTAGAGCTGATCCTGAAGCGGCACGCGCCGCTTGCGCTTTTGCAGCACCTCGGTCTGGGTGCGCAGGGTCTGCTGGATCTCCTTGCGGCGGGTCTCGCGGGTGCGGGTGGCGGACAATTCGCGACGATTGGCCTGGACATCGCCCTGCAGCGCCTTGATGCGCTTGTCGGCGCGACCCGAGCCGAGCATGGACGGAACCAGCGCGAAACCGGCGGCTCCGACACAGATCACAGCGAGTATGGCGATAATCAGCGGGCTCATCGGATCGTCTACGCCCCAAGGATTTCGTGCTGCTCGACATTGGCCTTTTCGAGCGCTTCGATGAGGTTGGCTTCCTCGTTGAAGTACTTGGCGCGCTCGTTGAACTGCGGCTTGGTGATGCCGGTCGAGCGGTGACGGCCGATCAGGTTGCCGTTCGAGTCCTCGCCGAGGATGTCGTAGAGGAACACGTCCTGGGTGACGATGACGTCGCCTTCCATACCCAGCACCTCGGAGATGTGGGTGATGCGGCGAGAGCCGTCGCGCAGGCGGGCGGCCTGGACGATCACGTCGATGGACGACACGATCATCTCGCGGATGGTGCGGCTGGGGAGCGAGTAGCCGCCCATGGTGATCATCGATTCAAGGCGGCTCAGCGCCTCGCGCGGCGAGTTGGCGTGGAGCGTGCCCATCGAGCCATCGTGGCCAGTGTTCATGGCCTGCAGCAGATCGAAGGCCTCGGGTCCGCGCACTTCGCCCACGATGATGCGTTCGGGGCGCATACGCAGGCAGTTCTTCACCAGGTCGCGCATGGTGATCTCGCCTTCGCCCTCGAGGTTGGGCGGGCGGGTTTCGAGGCGGACGACGTGCGGCTGCTGGAGCTGCAGTTCGGCGGAGTCCTCGCAGGTGATGACGCGCTCGTCCTTCTCGATGAAGGCGGTGAGACAGTTGAGCAGCGTAGTCTTGCCCGAACCGGTACCGCCCGAGATCAGCACGTTGGCGCGCGAGCGGCCGAGGATGCGCAGCACCTCGGCGCCTTCGGGCGAAATCGAGTTGTACTTGACCAGTTGCTGAAGGGTCAGCTTGTCCTTCTTGAACTTACGAATGGTGAGCGCGGCGCCGTCGATGGCGAGCGGCGGGGCGATCACGTTGACGCGCGAGCCATCGGGCAGGCGGGCGTCACAGATGGGGGAACTCTCATCGACGCGGCGGCCGACCTGAGACACGATGCGCTGGCAGACGTTCATCAGGTGCGCGTCGTCGCGGAAGCGGACATTGGTGAGCTTCACCTTGCCGCCGACCTCAATGTAGCACTTCTGCGACCCGTTCACCATGATGTCGGAGATGTCGTCGCGGGCCAGCAGCGGCTCGAGCGGGCCATAGCCCAGCACGTCGTTGCAGATGTCCTCGAGCAGGTCTTCCTGCTCGGAGATGGACATGATGATCGACTTGAGGGCGATGATTTCTGCGACGATGTCGCGGATTTCCTCGCGGGCCGTCTCCATTTCCATGGTGGCGAGCTGGCTGAGGTCGATCGAGTCGATCAGGGCGTTGAAGATAGCCGACTTGGTCTGGAAATACTCCTTGTCGCGCTGCATCGCCTCGGGCGAGCGCACGTCGATGACCCCTTCGTCGGGACGCTTGGCGGCGTCCGCAACGCGCGACACCTCGCGGCTCGCCGCCTGCACGACCGGAGCGGGCGTCGGACGGTTCGACGATGAGTTGGCTCCCGGAGTATTCCCGCCGAAGCTGGTACGCTTGCCGAACATCTAGGCCTCTCAGGCGCGCTTTTTGAGGAACGGGAGCTTCAGGCTGGACTTGCTGGCGACCCGTTCAGGCGTATTGCGGCCTGTGACATGCATGCCGATGAGGCGGTACATCTCGTTGGCGCGGTGGTTGGCGGCGACTTCGGCGATCATCTGGCCGTTATTGGCTGCGGTGCCAAAGGTCTGGGCGTCGAAGGCGATCTGGCCGAGCAGCTTGCACTCCACCGAGGTGGCGAACTCGTTCGCCGGGATTTCCGGGCGGCGCGGCACGCCGACCTTGTTGAGCACCAGCAGCGGCTCGGACTCGCTGGGGCGGAGCGCCTTGATGGTGTCCGAGAGGTTCTTGGCGTTGCGCAGGTTGGCGAGGTCCGGCTCGGCGACGATGATGACCTCGTCGATGGTGGCGATGGTCTGCCGGACCCAGGCGTTCCAGGTGTGCGGGATATCGAGGATCACCACCGGCGTCGATTTCTGCGACAACTCGATGATCTGCTCGAAGTCGCGTTCCTCGAAATCGAAGGTCTTGTCGAGCATGACCGGGGCGGTGAGCAGGCTCACGTGGTTGGCCGCCTTGGAGGTCAGCCGGTCGAGCAGCGTCTGGTCCATCTTCTGGCTGGCACCGACCGCGTCGGCGATGCCATGGGGCGGATCCTGGTTGAAGTTCAGCCCGGCGGTGCCGAAGGCGAAATCCATGTCGAGGATCAGCACGTCCTGCCGCAGCGTCTGGCTGATGGCCCAGGCGACGTTGTGACTGACGGTCGAGGAGCCCGCACCGCCCTTGGCGGCGACAAAGCCGATGGTGCGCCCGATCGGGGCGGCGCCTTCGGCGGCGAACAGCTCGGTGATCACCGAGACGATCGCCTGCGCCGAGGTGGGCAGTACGATGTATTCGGACACGCCGGAGCGGATCAGCTCGCGGTAGAGCACCACATCATTGACGTGCCCGAGCACGATCAGGCGCGTCGCCGCGTCGCAAACGTCGGCGAGACTCTCGAGCGCACCGGGGATTTCTTCGGTCGGCAGAGTGGTTTCGACGATGATCAGGTTGGGCGTGGGGTTCGCCTTATAGGTCTCGATGGCGCCCTGAAGGCCGCCATTGTGGGTGGTGAGCGCCACCTTGCTCATCCGGCGATCATGCACCGCCGCCTCGACCAGCTGGGCGGTCTGGGAGTGCTCGCAGAACGCCTGGATAGTGATGCGCGGAATCAGCCGTGCGCCGTTCGCCACTTCGATAGCGGGCTCTTCGGACTGCTTGCTGCCGTCGGTCTTCAGGAAACTCATGGTACTGTTACTCCGTCAATCCAGCAGGAAGCCGACCGAACCGTCATAGCTGCCGCGCATGCCGTCGGGTCCGACGCCGTAGGTCTTTTCGATATGGCCCAGGAAGATCGACTCGGCGTCGCCGGCGAGCTCCGTGCGGTCGGTGGGCAACTCGGGCATCTGGTCCTTGGCCCGGGCGTAGTAGGGGGTCACGAGGAACACCAGTTCCGTGCGATCCTTCGAGTAGTCACGCGAGCGGAACAGGGCGCCGAGGATCGGGATGTCGCCAAGACCCGGCAGCCGATCGATGGCCTGCCGTGACCGCTCGCTCAGCAGCCCGCCGATCGACAGGGTCTGGCCGGCCCCGAGCACGACGGTGCTCGCGACGCGGCGGGTGTTGATCGCGCCTTCGTCGCCGGGCTCGGACACTTCGCTCTTGACGATCAGGCTGATGGTGCCGTTCGAGTTGATGGTCGGGGTGAAGTTGAGCTGCACACCATAGGGCTTGAACGTCACCATCCGGTTGCCGTCGTTGTCGATGGTGTAATAGGGCAGTTCGCCGCCCGCGAGGAAGTCGGCGGTCTGGCCCGACAGGGCGGTGAGCACCGGCTCGGCCAGCGTCTTGACCGCACCGCGCGTCTCGAGGGCCCTGAGGTCGACATTGAGCGTGCCGTTGGGGAACGGGATGCTGGCGCTGCCACCGCCGTTGGCGACAGCTTCGATGCCGCCGTTGAAGCCGCCGGCAACGGCTCCTACAGAGAAGTTGCCCGACAGGTTGACGCCGAGCTGCTTGGCAATGCTGCGCTGCACTTCGGCGACCGTGACCTTGAGCATGACCTGCTGCGGGCCGACCACCTCGATAAGACTGCTGGTCTGGCCCGGAGTGGCCTCGTCGGAGAGCTGGGCGGCCATGCTTTCGGCGACGGCCTTGTCCTGCGCCGTCTGCACGGTGCCGGTCAGGAAGTAGTGGGTCTTGCCGTCGATCGACTTGTCGGAGAGCGTCTCGACCTTGACGTTGGAGTTGGGAAGGATGCGGCGCAGCGTCGCCTCGAGAGCGGCGGCGACCGGCGACTCCTCCTGCTGGACCTGCACGTTGAGCACGGTGATCTGACGCCCGGTGGCGTCGAGGAAGATCATGTTGGTCTCGCCGGCGCCCATGCCCTGGAGGATGATGCGGCGCTTCGAGCGGAGGATGGCATTGGCGACGCCGGGCTGCGCGACGATCACCTCTTTCACGTCAACCGGCAGATCGAGGATGATCGACTTGTTGAGGCTGAGGGCAACATCGCGGCTCGAACCGAAGGCGCTGCCAGTGATGGTGATGTGGGCGCCCTCGGCACCGTGGGCCGGGCCGAAGCCCATTGGCGCGAGGCCGAGGATGGTGCCGAGAACGGCGGCCAGTGCGGTCATCTTGAGGGTGTCATACATCAGGCGCCTCGCCGGAGCGGACCGGGACATTTCACTGGGGTTGGACATCGTTCACCGGCTGTTGTTCGGCGCCCTCGCCCGAGGCTGCGTCGTTGAAGCTGGCATCGGTGACCTCTGCATCGGGCGCAGCGGACGATACGTCCGTGTTGCGCCCGAAGCGGACAATCCGGATGGGGCGGTTAACATTGTTCTTCTGCTCGCTCTCAACTGTCTGCGCATAATCGGCGATCGAGCGCAGAACGAGCGAGAGCGTGCCCAGCCTTGTCGAGTTGATGACGGTCTCGCCCTGTATGGGATTGAGTTCGAGCAGGGCGATGGTGTCGTTGAAGACGTCACTGCGAGGGTCCTCGGGATTGGCCTTGGAGCCGGTAGTGCCGGCCTCGCCGAGCCGCGTGCCGATGGCCAGAACCTTGACGTTCTCGAGGATTGTCTCGGAAATCGAACCGCCGCTGCCCGAATGGCTGAGGACCACGTCGACGCGATCGTTGGGCAGGATGTAGCCACCCGAGGCCGCCGCGGCGTTCACTTGCACCGGGATGGCGCGCATCCCCTTGGGCAGCACGGCCGACAGGTAGCCCTGGTCGGAATGAACCAGCTTCTGCTGCATGATCGGCTCGCCGGGGAAGAACTCGAAGCGTGCGACCGTGCCGTTCATCTGGGTCAGGGCGTCGGGCATGCTGGTGTCGCTGATATATTCGGCGCGGACCGCCAGCTCGGGCCAGGGCTGCCACTCGACCGTGTCTTCGCTGAGCCGCTGGCCGACGCCGATCTGGGTCTTGGCGACAAGAATCCTGGCCTTCTGCTCCTCGATGATCTGCACCGGACCGGGCGTCGCAATCTGCTCGGGCGGCGGAGTATTCGTGGTGGCGACAAAGAAGAAGGCCGCGAGGCCACCTGCCAACAGGGCGACCAGGAGCAAGATGATGCGCGACGCTCTCATCGCCGGTACTCCACTGAACCAAGACGCACAAAGCGCCTACTAACTCGTGGTTGGACTATCGGACCAAAGGGTCAAAGTTTGGTTAATCGATGCTTGTCGATTACGGTTAACCGGACCTTGTGGATGTTGCGGGCGGGAGCCCTCGCCTCAGGCGAGGAAGCGCAGGAAGATGGGGCTGTCGGAGTAGACGAGCACGCCGGCGATGGCGAGAGCGATGCCGTAGGGCACGCCGGTCTTGCTGTCGTGCAGGCGGTCGATCCACTTGATGGCGCGCAGCTTCTCGGGCAGCGGATAACGGCGGGCCGCCAGCAGCAGCAGCGTCAGCGCTCCACCCAGCAGCGAGGCATAGATGAGGTAAGGCAGCATCACGCCGAGGCCGAGCCACAGCGTCGTGGCGGCGATCAGCTTGGCATCGCCACCGCCTATCCAGCCGAAGGCGAAGAACGCGAAGGCGACAACCAGCACCAGCGCGGCGCAGGCGAGGTGCAGGCCGATTTCGGTCAGCGGCAGGCCGACGAACAGGGCGAGGACGAAGAAACCGGCCACCAGCGCCAGCACCAGCGCGTTGGAGATGCGCATGGTGAACAGGTCCGAGAAGGCGGCGAACGCCATCAGGAGCGGAAAGATCACCAGGGGGATGAGCGATAGGTAGGACATGACTGCCGAAGCTGAAGCGAGACGCGCATCCGGGGCGCCCCTACAGTGTCAGTCAGCGTGGTTAACAAAGCGGCAACGACAAAGGGGCCCGCGGGCCCCTTTTCGCAAGCCAGGACGTCTGGAGGCCGCGGCTTCTGGAAGGGGTGGCCTTCCGGAACGCGCTCCCGACCGCTCTCACGGAACGGTGACGTTCAGCTTGGTCGAGATCTTGTTGAAGAGGCCGGACAGGCTGCCGCCAAGCGTGGTGGCAGCTGCAATGATACCGACGGCGATGAGCGCGGCAATCAGGCCGTATTCAATCGCGGTGGCGCCGGACTCGTCGGACACGAAACGAGCGACAGTGTTCATTCTAGGCTCCTTGCACACGTCAATCCGCGTCGCCCCTGGCAACGCCGTAAAACGTCTGTGACCTTAGCTTAAACGTCTTGACGGCCGGTTAATCGGGACGCGGTCAAACGCCCGAGCCACAAGGGTTTTGGCCATGGTGAGCAAGTCGTTCCCGCCTTAGGTGCAAATGAACGCGTTCGCAAAAGCGTGCGGCGTTTGCCAAGTGTTCACCATTTTCGGCAACACTCCATTCAGCGTAACAGTCAAGTAACCCAGGGTTCGTCCCATGATCGCCGCCAAGAGTATCGCGGTTCTGCTCAGCGCCGGGCTTCTGCTCGGCTGCCTCGCGCCGGCATCTGCCGAAGACACCGCATCGGTGAGCGTGAAGGTCAACATGGCCCGCATCCTCAGGATCGACTCCCCGGCTGCAACGATCATCATCGGCAACCCGGGCGTCGCCGACGTCACCATCCAGGATCCGCAGACGCTGGTGCTGACCGGCAAGAGCTACGGCTATACCAACCTCATCATCCTCAACAGCGCCGGCAACCCGATTGCCGACACGATGATCGAGGTGACGCAGGACCTGTCCGACATCGTGACGATGTATAATGGGGCGGCACGGCAGAGCTTCAACTGCGAGCCCACCTGCCAGGCGGTCATCATGATGGGCGACGACAGCGGGTTCACCGGCCAGGCGGTGGGGACATCGCAGACCGTTCAGGGTGTTGCCAACAGCAGCAACTGAGTGCGTTAACCGGCCTTGAACCATCGGCTCAAACTTGCGTGCCCAAGCTAACCATCGCTTAGCCCCGAGCCGCTAGCTTGATGTGCGATTGCATCGGATCGCCCGCACGCAGATGACGAAACGCAAATCCTGGCTGAAATGGATGCTGGCGCCAGCGCTCAAGCGCGCGGACCGGTTCGGTCGCGACGAGCGTGGCGCAACGCTTATCGAGTTCGGCATCCTGGCGCTGCCGTTCTTCACCATCATCGCGGCGATCCTTGAAACCAGCCTGGTGTTCTTCGCCAGCCAGATCCTCGACAGCGCCGTGCAGGATGCCGGGCGGTTGATCCGCACCGGGCAGATGCAGACGGGTACGGTGTCGGACAACACGCTGGCCGGCTTCCGAACCAAGGTCTGCAACGGCGTCTACAACATGATGCCGTGCGCTTCGATAAAGCTGAAGGTTTCCGTGGTGGCGGATTTCGCCAGCGCGACGGTGACCTACCCGATCCAGACCGGCAATGCATGCACCACCACCAATGGGGTCAAAACCTGCAACTGGACGATCGTGGAGGGATACACGCCCGGCATTGGCGGCGACGTGGTGCTGGTGCAGGCCTACTATAAATGGCCAACCCTCGTGCGGCTGCCCGGCTTCAACCTGCAGGACCAGGTCGATGGCACGCGGCTACTGGGTGCGGTCCGGGTGTTCCGCAACGAACCCTTCGGGTGCTCCAATTGCACCTGAGGCTTAACCTGTTCCGGCGGTTTGTGCGCGACGGCAAGGCCGTGGCGGCGGTGGAGTTCGCGCTGATCCTGCCGCTACTGGTGACGTTGTATTTCGGCACGGTGGAAGCGGCGTCGCTCTATACGGTCGATCGGCGTGTGGCGACGGTGGCGAGCACCATGGCCGACCTCATCTCGCGCGAGCAGACCTGCATCACCAACGACAAGCTCAGCAGCTATTTCAACGCCGCGACGGGGATCATGCAGCCCTATGCGACGACGGCGCTGAAACAGGTGGTGTCGTTCATGTCGGTCGGTTCGACCGGTACCGTGACGATCAAATGGAGCCAGCCCTATGGGACGGGGGCGGTAGCGCGCACCATCGGCGTCACGACAGCGCTGGCCAATACGACCACGGCGCCCCAGATCAACACGCTGGCGCGCACCAAGGGCTGGCTGGTGGCGGCCGAGATCCAGTATCCCTACCAGCCGCTCTACGGCGTTGTGATCAAGACGATAAACCTTGCGCATACGGAGTATTTCCTGCCGCGCTACGAGGGCGAGATCACCAAGGCCGCGACCTGTTAGCAAGGCCGCTTGCGGCCGGGTGGCGGGGCGTGCAATAGCCGGGCACCTCTCCTCTAACTCTTCCCAAGGACGCCCGCCCGTGCAGGATACAATCATTCCCGTTTTCGACCTCGGCGGCGTGTTCGTCGAATGGAACCCTATGCTGCTGTTCCGCAAGCTCTTTGCGACCGAAGAGGAAGCGCAGTGGTTCTACGACAACATCTGCACCAAGGACTGGAATCTCGAATTCGATGCCGGCGACATCTTCGCCGAGGGCGTGGCCCGGCTGATCACCCGCTACCCGCGGTACTGGCGCGAAATCCAGGCGTTCGACCTGCGCTGGAAGGAGACGCTGGGCTCGTTCAACCAGGGCACCATCGACATCCATGACGAGCTGATCGAGAACGAGATTCCGACCTTCGCGATCACCAACTTCTCGTGGGAGAAGTGGGTGAGCTGCCTGCCGGAATGGTCGTTCCTCGAGAAATTCGATGGCGTGGTGGTGAGCGGGCTCGAAGGGCTGGTGAAGCCCGATCCGCGACTCTACCGGGTGTTCTGCGAACGCTACGGGCTGTCGCCCGAGACCTGCGTGTTCATCGACGACAGCGAGCAGAACGTCGTGTCCGCCCGCAAGTTCGGCATGCATGCGATTCACTTCACCGGCGACACCAAGGCGCTGCGCAAGGAACTGATCGGCCTCGGCCTGCCGCTCAAGGCGAAGTAAGGCCTATTTCGTTCCGTACATGCGGTCGCCGGCATCGCCTAGCCCGGGCACGATATAGCCCTTCTCGTTGAGATGGCTGTCGATGGCAGCGGTGAACACCGGCACGTCCGGATGCGCTTCGGTGAATTTCTTGATGCCCTCAGGCGCCGCCAGCAAACAGAGGAAGCGGAGGTTGTTGGCACCACGCTCCTTGAGTTTGTCGATGGCGGCGATCGATGAATTGGCGGTCGCCAGCATCGGGTCGACGACGATGATCAGCCGGTTGTCGAGTTCGCTCGGCGCCTTGAAGTAATACTCCACCGGCTGCAGCGTCTCGTGATCGCGATAAATGCCGATATGGGCGACGCGCGCCGCCGGCACGAGGTCGAGCATGCCGTCGAGCAACCCGTTGCCGGCGCGCAGGATCGAGGCGAACACCAGCTTCTTACCCTTGATCGCCGGCGACTCGATATGGGCCAGCGGCGTTTCGATCGGGATCATTTCAAGCTCGAGGTCGCGCGTCACCTCGTAGCACATCAGATGCGCGATCTCGCGCAGTAGCCGCCGGAACCCCGCGATCGAGGTCTCCTTGTCGCGCATGATGGTCAGCTTGTGCTGGATCATGGGGTGATCGATGACGGTGACTTTTGCCATTGGATCCCCCAGGGGCGGTTAGAAGAAGGAACGGCCGTGGCGACCGGGCGCGAGGCCGAGCCAGTGCGCGATGCTCTCGCCAATATCTGCGAAGGTGGGCCTGATGCCAATCGTTCCCTGCGACAGCTTTGGGGAAAACACCAGGATCGGCACCTGTTCGCGTGTGTGGTCGGAGCCGACCCAGCTCGGATCGTTGCCATGATCGGCCGTCAGCACGATCAGGTCGTCGTCGCGCAGCCTGGCGATCAGTTCGGGCAGCCGCGCATCGAACGCTTCCAGCGCCTCGGCGTAGCCGGCGATGTCGCGGCGATGCCCGTATTCCTGGTCGAAATCGACGAAATTGGTCATGATGAAATCGCCGTCCTTGGCCATCTCGAGCGCCTCGAGCGTGCTGTCGAACAGCGCCATATTGCCGGTCGCCTTGATCTTGTGGGTCACGCCATGGCCGGCATAGATGTCTGAGATCTTGCCGATGGCAAAGACCTGCCGGCCGGCTTCTTTAGCGCGGTCGAGCAGCGTCGGCTCGGGCGGCGCGATGGCGAAGTCGCGGCGGTGGCCGGTGCGCTTGAACGTCTCGCGGGTCTCGCCGGTGAACGGGCGGGCAATGACGCGACCGATCATCAGCGGCTTGTTCAGCG
>Ga0105047_10014372_pt1 | contig 12562 bp, 11 predicted proteins | sample MAT04_FD_78384 | JGI IMG/M metagenome (GOLD analysis project Ga0105047, IMG submission 78384) | Freshwater microbial communities from Lake Fryxell liftoff mats and glacier meltwater in Antarctica - MAT-04 (megahit assembly) | ecosystem: Environmental > Aquatic > Freshwater > Ice > Liftoff... | reverse complement strand
GCGTGCGCGGTGGTCGAGATAGGCGTACTCGGGCACATCCTCGACCCGGATGTAGAGGGGATGGAAGAACCGTCGGCTCGCCGGCAGATACGGCGACGGCTCGACGGGGGGCTTCGGCTCCGCTGCGTGCAGCGGGTTCACGAGCACGAAGTCGGCGCCATACTGCGCTCCGGAGAGCGACGCGAGATCGGCCAGGTCGGCGAAGTCGCCGATTCCCCACGAGCGTGACGACCGCACCGAGTAGAGCTGCGCCATCAGGCCCCAGCCGGTGTCGGCCGGGGACGCACTGGTGAGCCGCCGCGGCGTGACCACGAGGGAGCACTGCGCCGTGCGCGCGTCGTTCTCGGCGTGCAGCGTGTGCCAGCCGAGCGGCAGGTGCGCCGGCACCGCGAACGCGGACCGCGCGGTCCGCACGCCGTCGACGACACGCGCCTGGCCCTCGCCGTCCCGCTGGGGCACCTCGTGCCGCGAGCCGTCTTCGGCGATGATCCAGAGGGCAACGGGCGAGCCGTGGGCCGCATGCACCAGCACGTCGGACTCCGTCGCCTCGCGCACGACGACGACGGGGGGCAGCAGCCGCCGCCACGGAGCGAGTTCCAGCTCCGCGCGGGATCGCCGCACCTCGTCGGCGGTGTCCGCCGCGACGCCGAGCGCGGAGAGCACCGCGCGAAGGGCGTCGACGGGTACGCGGTGCTGGTCGCCGCCCCAGAACGACGTGTCGACACCGGCGACCTCCGCCAGCTCCACGAGCTCGTCGAGCATGTCCTCGGTCCGATCTGGCTCCATGGCCCCACTCTATTGGCGCGGTTCGCGTGGCGGACGGTGGGACGGCATGTCTAGGCTTGCCGGATGGATGCCACGAGTGACGGGGGCCGAGTCGGCAGGGGTGCGGCGATGACCCGGGTCTACGGAGACCACGGGCTCGGCGCGCGGCTCGGGGAACTCGTGGGTGGACGGCACCCGATCGTCGCGGCCGCGACGGTCACGGGGCGGGGGTCCACCGTGGCCGCGATCGACGCGCGCCCCACTGCGGCTTACGAGATCGGCTCCCTCTCGAAGGGGATCACCGGACTGCTTTACGCCGACGCGCTCGCGAGGGGGGAGATCGACGGTACCGCCACCCTCGGCGACCTCCTCCCCCTCGGCCCCTGCCCGGCGGCGGCCGTCACACTCGCGTCGCTGAGCACGCACTCGTCCGGCCTGCCGCGACTTCCGGCGTCGGCCGCGCCACTGCGCACGACGATTGCCCTCTGGCGACACGGCACGAATCCCTACGGGGAGAGCCTCGACGAGCTCCTCGTGCAGGCGCGGGGCGTGACGCCCGGCCGACCGCGCCACCGGTACTCGAATTTTGGGTTCGAGTTGCTGGGCCACGCGATCGCCGCGGCGGTGGGACTGCCCTTTGTCGACCTGCTGCGCGACCGCGTCGCCCTTCCGCTCGGGCTCGGCACGCTCAGCGCGCCGGCCACGCCGCACGACCTCGGCCCCGGTGCGCTCGCTGGCCGAAGCCGGTCGGGGCGACCGCGGCAACCGTGGACGGGAGAGGCGCTCGCCCCCGCGGGCGGCATCCGCGCGTCGATCACCGACCTCGCCACCCTCACATCGGCCCTTCTCGACGGCACTGCGCCCGGGTGCTCCGCGCTCGACCAGGTCGAAGACTTCGGGGGGCCCGCCGTGCGTATCGGCGCCGCGTGGCTGACCATCGAGACGAAGGGGCGGCTGGTCACCTGGCACAACGGTTCCACCGGCGGGTTCAGCTCCTGGCTCGGGCTCGACCGGGCTGCCGGCACCGGCGCCGTGGTGCTCTCGGCGACCTGCGTGCCGGTGGACCGCCACGGGTTCGACCTGCTCGCCAGCCTCGGCGCCGGTCCGCCCGGCGGATGACCCGGACCCCGCTCACTTCGGCGTGCGCGCGCGGCTCGGCTGCACGCGCGGCGGTTCTCCCGGCATCTTCGGGTAGTCGGGGGGAAATGGCAGCTCGCCGAGCCCGGCCTCCGTGTCGCGCTCCCACCACGAGAGCAGCTCGGCGATTCGCCCCGGTTTTTCGTGCAGGCACGCCCACGGGTCGCCCACGCGTCGCAGCCGCTCCGGCACCGTCCGGATCGTCATGGCCGCGGGATCGACGCTTTCGAGCTCACCCCAGTCGAGCGGGCAGGACACGGGTGCGTGGGCGAGCGCGCGCGGGCTGTAGGCGCCCGCCATCGTGCGGTCCCGGTTGGCCTGGTTGAAGTCGATGAAGACCCTTCGGCCGCGCTCCTCCTTCCACCAATTGGTCGTCACCTGCCCCGGCATCCGGCGTTCGAGCTCGCGTGCCGCGGCGATGACGGCGTGGCGCACGTCGAGGAACTCCCACGCGGGCTCGATCGGCGCGAAGACGTGCAATCCGCGGTTGCCCGACGTCTTGACGAAGGCGGTGAGCCCCGCGCCCTCGAGCACCGCCTTCAGCTGGATGGCCACGGGGACCGCATCGGAGAAGTCCGTGCCGGGCTGGGGGTCGAGGTCGACGCGCAGCTGGTCGGGATTGTCGGTGTTTGCGGTGCGCGACGGCCAGGGATGGAACACGACGGCGTTCATCTGCACCGCCCACACCGCGGCGGCCACCTCGTCGAGGACCAGCTGCGGATGGGTGCGACCGCTCGGGTAGACGACCATCACCGACCGCACATAGTCCGGCGCACCCCGCGGCGGATTCTTCGAGAAGAACTGCTCGCCGTCGATCCCACCGGGAAATCGTTGCAGCGTCAGGGGGCGGTCGCCGTTCGCGGCGAGGAAGGCGTCCCCCACCGCAACGAGGTACCGCGCAAGGTCGAGCTTCGTGACGCCGGGCCTCGGCCAGAGCACCCGGTCGGGGCTCGAGATCCGCACCTCCCGGTCGCCGTTCGCTGCGGCGACCCTCAGGACGACGGCGTCGCTGCTCATGGCGACAATCTATCGCCGTTCCCTGCCCAGGTCACCCGCCAATCGCGGGAGACCTGGCCGCGGCGAGCGCGCGCGAGTAGGCCGCGAGCACCGTGCGCTCCGACTGAACGAGGTAGTCCTCGAGTAGTGACGCGGCTCCCGCCGAGTTCCCGGCCGAGTAGGTTTCGAGAACGGCCGCGTTGCGGTCGACATAGGGGCCGTGCAGGTACTCGGCGTCGTCGAGGAGCCCGAACGCCAGCCGGAGCTCCGCTGAGATGTTCGCGTACAGCCGGTCGAGATGGTTGCTGTCGGCCATCGCAACGATCGCCGCGTGGAACTCCATGTTCGCGGTTCCCACCGCGATCCAGTCGCCGGCGTCGCGGCTGGCGAGCGCGGCCTCGTGCGCCGCGCGCATCCGTCGGCTCGCCGGGTGCAGCGGCGCGGCGGCCGCGACGGCCTGGCATTCGACGATGCGCCGCACGCGGTAGATGTCGATGATCGACGCGAGCGTCGGCTCCGCGACGAACACGCCCGCGTGCGGCCTCCTTACCAGAAGCCGTTCCTGCGTCAGCATGCGAAACGACTCCCGCAGGGTGTTGCGCGACACCCCGAGCCGCTCGCTCATCGCGATCTCGGAGAGCCGCTGGCCCGGCACGAGCTCCCCGGCGACCAGAAAGCGGCGGATGCTCTCGGCCGCGCGGTCGGCCCGCGAGAGCACGTCGTCGACATTGTCGGTTTCGGCGGCGGTGACCATGCCGCCACTCTACCTAGCCGCCGCTGGAGAACAGTGTAAATAGTTCAGCGAAACACAATCGAAACGAGGTGTTTACACAAATCTTGTTGAACAATATAGTGCATCGTGTTGGACGCACGTAGGCTGTCCGCTCAAGGCTCTCCTCCCATCGAGCTGATCTCGTGACTTCTGGCGCCCGTCGCCCTCGATGAACAGGATGTGCAGCATGGCCGAATCACCGACTCCCCTGGCTGGCGAGACCCGTGATCCCGACCGGCCGACGGTCGCGACCATCGCAAAGAGCCGGCGCACCTCGCTGATCGGGGCGCTGTTCCTGATGGCGACCTCGGCCATCGGCCCCGGCTTCATCACCCAGACGGCGACCTTCACGGCGCAGCTCGGCGCGGCCTTCGCCTTCGGAATCCTCGCCTCGGTGCTCATCGACTTCGCCGTACAGCTCAACGTGTGGCGCATGATCACCGTCACGGGTAAGCGCGCCCCGGAACTCGCCAACCTCGCGATCCCCGGCAGCGGGTACCTGCTCGCCTTCCTCATCGTGCTCGGCGGGCTCGTCTTCAACATCGGCAACACCGCCGGAGCCGGACTCGGGCTGAACGCCCTGCTCGGCCTCGACCCCAAGATCGGCGGCCTAATCAGCGCGTCGATCGCGATCGCCCTGTTCCTCGTCAAGCGCGCCAGCGTCGTCGTCGACCGCGTCGTCATCGTGGCCGGCCTCCTGATGATCGCGCTCACCGTGATCGTCGCGTTCATCTCCCAGCCCCCCGTCGGCGACGCCCTCCGGCAGACCGTCTGGCCCGACGAGATCAACTTCGCCACCATCACCACGATCGTCGGCGGCACGGTCGGCGGCTACATCACCTACGCTGGCGCGCACCGCCTGCTCGCGAGCGGCACCGCCGGGGTGGAGAACATCACCGAGGTGTCCCGTGCCGCGTTCAACGGCATCCTGATCACCGGCATCATGCGCTACGTGCTGTTCCTCGCCATCCTCGGCGTCGTCGCCGGCGGCGTGATCATCGACACCTCCGGCCTCGCCGCGAATCCCGCCGCCCAGGCATTCCAGGCTGCGGCGGGCGAGACCGGGCTGCGCCTGTTCGGCGCGGTGTTCTGGATCGCCGCCATCACGAGCATCATCGGGTCGGCCTACACCTCGGTGTCATTCCTCCCCGTCTTCTCGAAGTCGATCGTCGGGCGCAGGGCCGACTTCGCGACCGTCGCCTTCATCCTCGTCTCCCTTGTGATCTACCTGCTCATCGGCACCGCCCCGGCGACGCTCCTGGTGTTCGTCGGTGGGTTCAACGGGCTGATCCTGCCGATCGGACTGACGATCTTCATGTTCATCGGCTGGTTCCGCAAGGACCTCATGAACGGCTATACCTACCCTCGCTGGCTTCTGGTGGTCGGCACCGCCGCAACCGTGCTCACCTGGTACATGGCGGTCGTCGCCGCCGGCCCGATCTTCTCGCTCCTCGCGACCTGACCGGCAGCGCCACCGTCACCCCGACCGAAGGACGCGAAACATGAGCATCATCGACCTGAACAGCGATCTGGGCGAGGGATTCGGACGCTGGGCGCTCGGCGACGACCTCGAGATGCTCCGCATCGTGACGAGCGCGAACATCGCGTGCGGTTTCCACGCCGGCGACCCGCGTGCGATCCGCGCGACCGTCATCGGGGCGCGCGACGCCGGGGTGGCGATCGGCGCGCACGTCGGATACCGCGACCTCGCCGGCTTCGGCCGCCGCACGATGGACGTCGCGACCGACGACCTGATCGCCGACGTGATCTATCAGATCGGCGCCCTCGAGGGCCTCGCGCGCGGCGTCGGCGTCGCGGTGACCTACGTCAAGCCGCACGGCGCGCTGTACAACACGATCGTGCATGACGCGCGCCAGGCGGCCGACGTCGTCACGGCGATCGCCGAGATCGACCCGTCGCTCGCCGTGCTCGGGCTGCCGGGGTCGCAACTGCTGAGATCGGCGGATGCCGCGGGCCTTCGCACCGTCACCGAGGCGTTCGCCGACCGCGCGTACACGCCGCAGGGCACCCTCGTCTCGCGCCACGTTCCCGGTGCCGTGCTCCACGATCCCGACGAGGTCGCCGCCCGCATGGTGCAGCTCGTCAGCGAGGGAACCCTCACGGCCATCGACGGCAGCACCATCCGCGTCTCGGCCGACTCCATCTGCGTGCACGGTGACACCCCTGGCGCCACCGGCATGGCCAGGCGTGTACTCGAGTCGTTCACCGCGGCCGGCATCCGCGTCGCCCCCTTCGCCTCCGACGCGGCGAGCGCCGGATGAGCTTCGGCCGGCCGCGGTTCCTCCCGGTACGCGACGACGCGCTGCTGATCGAGCTCGACGACCTCGAGCAGACCATCGCGCTCTTCGACTCGCTCTCGAGGGAGAGCATCCCCGGCGTCGGCGAGCTCGTGCCGGGGGCCAGAACGGTTCTCGTGCACTACCGCGCAAGCGCGATCACCCCGCGGCAGATCGTCGCATCGGTGCTCTCCCGCGAGCTTGAGCAGCGTTCCGCGCGCGGCGGAGCGGTGGTCGAAATTCCCGTGCACTACGAGGGCGAGGACCTCGACGAGGTCGCGACCGTGCTCGGGGTCACGCCGGACGACGTGGTGCGCCTGCACACCGGGAGCGACTACTCGGTCGCCTTCACCGGTTTCGCGCCCGGCTTCGCCTACCTGTCGGGTGGGCACGCCGCGCTCGATGTTCCCCGCCGGCCGACGCCCCGCGCGCGCATCCCCGCCGGCTCCGTGGCGCTGGCCGGCACCTTCAGCGGCGTCTACCCGCGGGAGAGCCCGGGCGGCTGGCAGCTCATCGGCTCGACTGACTCCCCGATGTGGGACCTCGGGCGGGAACGCCCCGCGCTGCTGCAGCCGGGCGACCTGGTTCGATTCGTCGACGTCACGGGCACCGCACGCCCAATCGCGATCGTCGGCGGCCCGGCCCAGGCGGCCCGTGTCGCCGACGGCGCGCTGGCCCTCGAGGTGCTCTCCCCCGGGATGCTCACCCTCCTGCAGGATCTCGGGCGCCCGGGGCTTGCCTCGATGGGCGTCTCCGCGTCGGGAGCCCTCGACCCCGTCTCGCTGCGCGCCGCCAACCGCCTCGTCGGCAACGACCCGGGGGTCGCCTGCCTCGAGGTGGCGCATGGCGGGCTGCGACTGCGCGCGCACGGCGACCTTGTGATCGCCGTCACCGGTGCCCCGGCGCCGGTCGACGTGACCCGGGCCGGGGGGCGGGCGCGCACCGCCGGGTTCGGGTTGCCGTTCGCCGTCGCGTCGGGCGACACCGTGAGCGTCGGGACCACGACCGCCGGAATCCGGAGCTACCTCTCCGTTCGCGGCGGATTCGACATCGAACCGGTGCTCGGCAGCTGTTCGACCGACGTGCTGGCTGGCCTCGGGCCCGCCCCGATCACGGCCGGAGACGTGCTCCAGGTGCGCCCGATCGATGGCGGCTCGCCGGCGGTCGCCCTGCACCCTCTCCCGGACTTCGTCCGCGATGGCGACGAGGTCGTGCTCGACCTCGTGCTCGGGCCGCGCACGGACTGGTTCAGTGCCGACGCCGTCGCCGAGCTCGCCGGCCAGACCTGGACCGTCTCGGCGCGGTCGAACCGCGTCGGGTTGCGGCTCGCCGGCACCGCCCTCAGCCGCGTCGTCACCGACGAGCTGCCGAGCGAGGGCACCGTGTCGGGAGCAGTGCAGATCCCGCCCGACGGACAGCCCGTGCTGTTCCTCGCCGATCATCCGCTCACCGGCGGATACCCCGTGATCGGCTCGGTCGCCACCCATCACCTGCCGCTCGCCGGTCAATTGCCGGCCGGCGCACGCATCCGGTTCAATCCGCTCGGCGAGTTCGCCGAATACTCCGAAGGTTCGCAATGAGAAAAGTCCTGATCGCCAATCGCGGCGAGATCGCCGTGCGCATCCACCGTGCCTGCGCCGACTACGGCGTGGCGAGCGTCGCCGTCTACGCCGACAGCGACGCCGACGCGATCCACGTGCGCCTCGCCGACGAGGCGTTCGGTCTCGACGGTGACACGCCCGCGACGACCTACCTCGATGCGGTCAAACTCATCGCGATCGCCACGCGGTCGGGTGCCGACGCCGTGCACCCCGGCTACGGGTTCCTATCGGAGAGCGCCGCATTCGCGCGCGCCGTCGTTGCCGCCGGCCTCACCTGGATCGGCCCTTCTCCGGAGAGCATCGACCTGCTCGGCGACAAGATCGCCGCCAGGCGGCTCGCCGAACGGGTCGGGGCGCCGCTCGTCGCCGGCACCCCCGACCCGGTCACCACGGCGGCGGAGGTCGCCGCCTTTGCGGAGGTACACGGATTCCCAATCGCGATCAAGGCGGCATTCGGCGGCGGGGGGCGCGGGCTGAGGGTCGTCCGCAGCGCCTCTGAGGTGGCGGAGCAGTTCGACTCCGCCGTGCGGGAGGCCGTCACGGCCTTCGGTCGCGGCGAGTGCTTCGTCGAACAGTATCTCGACGCTCCGCGCCACGTCGAGGCTCAGGTGCTCGCCGACGCGCACGGGAGCGTGGTGGTGCTCGGCACCCGCGACTGCTCGCTGCAGCGGCGCAACCAGAAGCTCGTCGAGGAGGCGCCCGCCCCGTTCCTCACCGACGCGCAGCGCGATCGCATTCACCGTGCCGCCGCGGACATCTGCTCGGCCGCCGGGTACCGGGGAGTCGCGACCGTCGAATTCCTGCTGAGCGCCAACGGCACCATCTCGTTCCTCGAGGTCAACACCCGGCTGCAGGTGGAGCACCCGGTGACCGAGGAGACGACCGGCGTCGACATCGTCGTGGAGCAGCTGCGCATCGCCGACTCTCTGCCGCTCTCGGTCAGCGCCTCGCCCCCGCCCCGCGGCCACTCGATCGAGTTCCGCATCAACGCCGAAGACGCCGCACGCGGGTTCCTGCCGACCCCCGGTCCGATCGACCGGTTCGCGCCGCCGGCGGGCCCCGGCATCCGCGTCGACTCTGGGGTGGAGACGGGCACCGTGGTCTCCGGCCGCTTCGACTCCATGCTCGCGAAGCTCATCGTCACCGGCCCCACCCGCGAGGTCGCGATATCGAGGGCCCGGCGCGCGCTCGCCGAGTTCGAGATCGACGGCGTTCCGACGGTGCTGCCGTTCCACCGCGCGGTGCTGCGCGACGACGACTTCGTCGGCGATGCGCAGCTTCGGGTGCACACCCAGTGGATCGAGACGACCTTCGCCGAGCGCCTGCCGTTCGAGACCCTCGCCGACGCGCCCGCGACCCAGGGGATCCTGCAAACCTGGATCGAGATCGACGGACGCCGCAGTGTTCTGCGGCTGCCCGCCGGGGTGCTCGTCGCGGCACCCGTCACCGAGCGGGGTGAGCGATCGCCGATCGCCGAGCGGGCTGCGCAACCGCCGATTGCCGATCCGAAAGCGGTGATCGTCGCATCGATGTCCGGCACGCTGACGAAGTGGTTGGTGGACGACGGCGCGACGGTCGGCGACGGTCAACCGGTCGCGGTGATGGAGGCAATGAAGATGGAGACCACGATTCTCGCTCCGGCCGCCGGCCGGCTCAGCCTCCGCGCCGGGTCCGGCGACGACGTGGCCGCCGGGGCACTGCTCGCGGTGTTCGAGCGCTGACCGTCACGACGGGGCCACGGCGATGTTCACGAGCCAGCCCACCCCGAACCGGTCGGTGCACATGCCGAACAGGTCCCCCGACGGCGACGCGTCGAGTGGCATCGTGACGGTGCCGCCCTCGGCGAGCCTCTCGTAGAACCCGCCGAGCGCCGCCTCGTTGTCGCCGCTGAGCGACAGTGAACCGTTGCGGCCCGGCGTGAACTCCATCCCGGCCGGCGTGTCGTCCTCCATCAGCACCAGCCCCCCTTCGCTCTCAAGGATCGAGTGCATGACCTTGTCCCGCTCGGCCGGATCCTCGCTCAACTGAGAGTCGGCGAACGTGCTTCTCGTGACTTCGCCCCCGAATACCGACTGGTAGAAGTCCATCGTCTGCCTGGCGTCGTCCAGAAGGTTCAGGTACGGGTTGAGTTGCGTGGTCATGTCCTGGCCTCCTCGTGGGGTGTGTCTTCCTCGTTCGCCTCCGAATATCGGTTACCTCCCGCGCGCGCGGAAGGGGACCCGCACGGCCTACGCTTGCCCCATGCAAGCCTCGAGGCCCACGGCCCAGCGGTCGATCCTTACCCTCACGGTGAACCCGGCGCTCGACGTCAGCACCTCGACCGACCGGGTCTTTAGCGGTCACAAGATGCGCTGCGGGGTGACGCGGCTGGATCCGGGCGGCGGGGGCATCAACGTCTCCCGCGTCGTGAGCCGGCTGGGAGGCCACACGCTCGCTGTCTATACGGCGGGAGGAGCCACGGGCGACGCGTATCGCAAGCTCATCGAGGCCGAGCACGTCGCCACCCTGGTGGTCCCGATCGCCGGCAGCACCCGGGAGAACTTCACCGTCGACGAGATGTCGACGGGTGAGCAGTTCCGGTTCGTGCTGGAGGGCCCCGAACTGCGCGAGGGAGAATGGCGGGCCCTGCTCGCCGTAGTCGAACAGTCGATCCCCGCGGGCGGGTTCGTGGTCGCGAGCGGCAGCCTTGCTCCCGGGGTGCCGGACGACTTCTACGCCCGCGTCGCCCGCGCCGCCCGCGCGCGGAGCGCGCACTGCATCGTGGACACCTCCGGCCCGCCGCTCGCGCACGCCCTCGCCGAAGGCGTCTTTCTGGTCAAGCCCAGCCGGCGCGAACTGTCCGAGCACGTCGGTGCTCCGCTCGACACGGTCGAGAGCGAGGTCGACGCCGCCCGATCCCTCGTCGCCGAGGGGTCCGCCGAGTTCGTCGCGCTCACCCTCGGAGCGGGAGGGGCCGTGCTCGCGTCGAAATCAGGGGTCACGCGGCTGAGCGTCCCGAAGGTCGACGTGAGGAGCACCGTCGGGGCGGGCGACAGCTTCCTCGGCGCGTTCGTGCTGCGGATGGCGCAGGGCAACGACGAGGGCGCCGCCTTTCGCGCCGCCGTCGCCGCGGGGAGCGCGACGGCGATGACCGAGGCGACCGAGCTCTGCCACCGGGAGGACGTCGAGCGCCTGGAGGCGGAACTCGCCGGGTGAGCCGCGGCGATGCACGACCGAGCTGAAAATGGAACCCGCCGCAATCTCCGGCCGACCCGGAGACACTGGTCCTATGCCGAACGACGCCCCGCGAGCCGCCCGCTGCACCCCGGCCACACCACCGGATTCGGGCTACCCCCGTGACCGCCATGCGGTATTATTTCCCCACTGTCCCAGACTCCGGCAGCGAAACTGCAGGAGAGGACTCTGTAATGCACCCTTCGCCCGCGTCGAACGTCGGTGTTCCATGTCGGTGGTCATGATGCCCGCACGTATCGGGCAATTTGCTGGCCGCCCGGTCGACGGCAGCGCCTTCGACATGCTGGTTCCATTCCTCACGGCACTGCCGATCACGGGGGCGTTCATCTCCGTGTCCGATGCCTCAGGAAGCCAGTCGAGTCTCTGCTCAAGCGACCCCGTCGCCGCCCGCCTCGACGAGCTGCAGTTCGAGCTCCGGGAGGGACCGCAGTGGGAGGCCACGCGCACCGGTGCCATCGTGCTGATCGACGATGTCGTCGAGTCGTCGCATGAGCGCTGGCCCGTCTTCGGGATGGCCCTGCGGGAGCTCGACGTCGCGGCGCTGTTCGCGATTCCACTCGTGCTGGGCGCCGTCACCGTCGGGGCAGTCGGCCTCTACCGCAGCATCCCCGGAAGCCTCACCGACCGGGAACTGTCCACCGCGACCGCGGCGGCCTCCGCCATCGCGAGCGTTGCAGTGCGGCATGCCCTCGCCTCGGCGGGCGAGCACGGTGCGCCGGAATCGTCGGCCGCCCCCGCGATGAGGCGCGAGATCCACCAGGCGACCGGGATGATCGTGGTGCAGCTCCAGACGACCGCGACGATCGCCCACTCCCGCCTGCTCGCCCACGCCTTCGGCAGCGCTCGCAGCGTGCACGAGGTCGCCCACGACGTCGTATCCCGGCGCCTGAACTTCGAAACACTCCCGGAATGACAGTCCCTGACCCGCACATGAACGTGCATTAGAAGAAAGAGCAAGAGATGAGTAACGCGTCCAGGGAGGCCCAGCTGAGCGCAGCCTTTGTGAAGCTCGCCGACACCCTCACCGCCGACTTCGACGTTGTCGACCTCCTGCACACCCTCGTCGAGGAGTGCGCCACGATCCTCGACACCGAGGCCGGCGGAATCATGCTTCTCGATCCGTCCGGCGACCTGCATCTGGTCGCATCCACCAGCGAGGAGGCGAGCCTCGTCGAGATCATGCAGCTCAGCGCTGGCGCTGGACCGTGCGTCGACGCCTTCTCCTCGGGCAGGACGGTGACCGTCGGCGACATCGAGGCGTCGGGGTCGCGGTGGCCCGCCTTCCGCGACGAGGCACTGAAGCACGGATTCAAGTCGGTGCACTCGACCCCGATGCGGCTGCGCGGCCGGGTCATCGGGGCGATGAACCTCTTCAGCACCCGCGTGGGCGAGCTCAACCCCGCCGACGTCATTGTCGCGCAGGCGCTCGCCGATGTCGCATCGATCGGGGTCCTGCACGAGCGCAACATGCGGGAGAAGGAGATCGTCTCCGAGCAGCTGCAGTATGCGCTCGACACGAGGATCCTCGTGGAGCAGGCGAAGGGCGTGCTCTTCGAAAGCACCCCGATGACGATGGATGCGTCGTTCGGTTCCCTGCGAACCTATGCACGCGATCACCTGATGACGCTGCGCACCGTGGCCTCCGGCGTCGTCGACCGCAGCATCAGCGTCGACGAGCTCATCGGAGCTGGGCTGGCGAAGTAGCCAGCCCAGGCGGACCCGGCCTCAGACGCCGTCGGTCGCCTGTATTCGCCCGCTGC
>Ga0105047_10014371_pt1 | contig 12563 bp, 10 predicted proteins | sample MAT04_FD_78384 | JGI IMG/M metagenome (GOLD analysis project Ga0105047, IMG submission 78384) | Freshwater microbial communities from Lake Fryxell liftoff mats and glacier meltwater in Antarctica - MAT-04 (megahit assembly) | ecosystem: Environmental > Aquatic > Freshwater > Ice > Liftoff... | reverse complement strand
CTTAGCAACTCTACTACAGCACCGGTGCAGACGATGTAGCGCCAGTCGCGTCTGATGCGGCGGGGGTCGGCCCGCTAGCTTGTCCCGGCTGATGACCCGGCATCGTCTGCAGCAGAGCTTTCAGCACCGCGTTCACCGAGGCCGACGCCGGGAACGCCGCAGCGACTTCCGGATCGAGCACGACCAATCGCCCCCCTTTTTTCAGGGCCGCGGCGAAGCGATTCGGCTCGGCTTGGCGATAGTCGAATTGATAATCCGCTCGAAGTTCGTCACTCACGGCTGAGTCCTCCCATTGGATTTTCTTCGTGGTTCCGTCGCTCCGTCGGGCTCGCGATTCTTGCACCTATAATCCGGAGGTTGCCGCCCCGCTCCGCGATGCTGACCACCAGCAGTCGATTTCGCTCCGAGTGCCCGACGAGAATCTCTCGCTCTTCCTGATCCGAATGGTCCAGTTCCGGAAAGATCGCCGCGAGGGAATCGGCGAAGGCGGTTGCCGCTTCGGGGAACGACACTCCGTGCTTGCGGAGATTCGTCGCTGCTTTGGCGTCGTCCCACTCGAACTCCATCGTTGCCCTCGCATCGGAGCACCGGAGTATGACAGTTTTAGGTTATCCCGTCGAGGGCGTCGACGGAAGTCGGTCGCATCGGCGTACGCGGCGTGCTTGCCTACCGCCCCCCGCTAGGCTTTCCCCACTCGCCCGCTAGAACAGCCTCACGGACCCCTCCCACTCCTCCGGCCGAACGACCATGAGTTCCCCGCACACGCTGCCGCATACCCGCGTGCCCACGCTCTTGTTCCCGACGGCCCTCGGGGCGTCGAAGTTCGTGGCCAAGAAGATCGCCGAACTCGTGCGCGCCCGCAATGCCGCGGGCAAGCCGACCGTGCTCGGCCTCGCCACGGGCAGCACCCCGGTCGGGCTCTACCGCGAACTCATCCGGCTGCACAAGGACGAAGCGCTCGATCTCTCGCGGGTGGTCACGTTCAACCTGGACGAATACTACCCGATCCCGAAGGAAGACCCGCACTCGTACTTCCGCTGGATGCACGAGACGTTCTTCAACCACGTCAACATCAAGTGGGAGAACATCCACATCCCGGACGGCACGCTGCCGGTGGACGACGCGGACGGGTTCTGCGCCGCCTACGAACGGCGCATTAAAGAAGCGGGCGGCATCGACATCCAGATCCTCGGCATCGGCCGCACGGGGCACATCGGGTTCAACGAACCGGGCAGCCCGAAGAACAGCCGGACGCGGATGATCACGCTCGACGGCATCACCCGCCGCGATGCCGCGGGCGGGTTCTTCGGCGAAGAGAACGTACCCAATCAAGCGATCACGATGGGCGTGGCCAGCATTTTGGACGCCCGCAAGGTCTACCTGATCGCGTTTGGCGAACACAAAGCGGGCATGGTCTACAAGGCCGTGGAACAGGCCCCGACGGAAGCCGTCTCCGCGAGTTTCCTACAAGAGCACCCCGAGGCGGCGTTCATCGTGGAGCCCGCCGCGGCCGCGGAGCTTACAGCGATCAAGCGACCCTGGGAAGTCGGGCCGTGCGAGTGGGAACCCGAAACCGTGCGCCGGGCCGTCGTTCACCTCTCGCTCTCCAGCAAGAAGGGTTTGCAGAAGCTGAGCGACGACGACTTCCGCGACCACCACCTCTTCGAGCTGCTCCGCGAAAAAGGCCCCGCCGAGAAGATCGGCGAAGAGGTGTTCCACGACCGCATGGACACGATCCAGCTTTACCCCGCGGGCAAGGGGGGCGGCAAGCCGATCCTCGTGTTCAGCCCCCACCCGGACGACGACGTCATCAGCATGGGCGGCACGATCATCCGGCTCGTGGAGCAGAAGCACAAGGTCCACGTCGCGTACATGACCAGCGGCAACATCGCGGTCTTCGACCACGACGCCCGCCGGTTCGTGGACTTCGTGGACGAGTTCGTCTCCGCGTTCTCGGACGCCTCCGAGAAGTCGAGCGCGGGCACCATCAAGGACCGCGTGGTCCAGTTCTTGAATGCCAAGAAACCGGGGCAACCGGACAGCCCCGAGACCTTGCAGATCAAGGGCATGATCCGCGCGACCGAGGCCCGCGCCGCGGCGCTGGCGTGCGGCATACCGCCGGAACAACTCGAGTTCATGAACCTGCGGTTCTATCAGACCGGCATGGTGTCGAAGAACCCCGTGCAGCCGCAGGACATCGACGACATCGTCGAACTGTTCACGCGGTTGAAGCCCGCTCAAATCTACGTGGCCGGGGAAATGTCCGACCCGCACGGCACGCACCGCCTCTGCGCGGAAGCCGTGTTCGAAGCGGTCCGGCGAGTGCGGGCGAAGGGCCAGCACTTCGACGTGTGGCTCTACCGCGGGGCCTGGGAAGAGTGGGAACCGCACGAAATCGAAATGGCCGTGCCCGTGAGCCCCGAGACGCTCGAGCGCAAGAAGCAGGCGATCTTCCGCCACCAATCGCAGAAGGACAACGCGATGTTCCCCGGCGGCACCGACCGCCGCGAATTCTGGCAGCGCGCCGAAGACCGCAACCTCGACACCGCACGGACCTACGACCGCCTGGGCCTTCCGGAGTACTATGCGTTGGAAGCGTTCGTGAAGTGGAAAGAGTAAGCACTTAGCCCCCGGTGAATACACCGGGGGCGGCCCCACGAGACGCAGTCGTCCGGGTCGATGAGCCGGGATTCTCCGCACGGCGGGTCGCCCCCCGTGTATTCACGGGGGGCTAAACCCATTATTCCCGCATGTAAAACACTCTTCGATTCCCTGACCGCCCCTCCAACCGTCCACCTCATCCGAGCCCCCGGCTCAGTGGGGGAGCTCCGCCTCGTGGCTCGGGAGATTCGCACGCTCGTCGGCAACCGGACTTCACCCAAAGACATCGTGCTGACGTGCCGGCACCCGTCGCGGCTGCGGACGATCGTCCGCGAGGTCTTCGCCGAGTACGACGTGCCGCTCGACGACCCGACGCCGACGATGCTGAACCGCCACCCCGCGGTCGCGTTCCTGCTCGCAGCGTGGTCCGTTCCGGCTGCGGAATTCCCGTTCGCCGCAGTCACCGCGATGCTGCGCAACAGTTGGTTTCAACCGCGATGGTCGGAAGTGGTGAGCGATCCCGACCTGCCGCTGCGGGCGGAAACGCTGCTGCGGGCGCTGGCGATCCCGCGGGGCCGCACGGCGTACCTCGCGGCCGTGGCCAAGTGGGCGACGGAACTTCCGCTGCCGCTCGAAGACGAGGCGGGCGAGCGTCGGCGGTGGAACAAACTGCACGCGCTCGCAGGCCGCTGCCGGCCGTTCCTCGAACGCTTCTTCGCGCTCTGGGATCAGATTCCCGAACGGACCACGACGGCGGAATTCGTCAATCGCTTGATCCCGTTCGCAGACGCTTGCGGGCTGCCGGGGAACGAACCCGCCTGGGAACGGTTGCGGACCGCTTTGTTGAAATGGGCCGATGACACCCCAATGTCACCGATCGAGTTCGCCCGCGCGACGACGGCCCTGGCTGCGAAAACGCCCGGCCCGTCCGAGCCCCGGTGCGACGGAGTGCGGTTCCTCGAACCCGACATCGCTCGCAGTGCGGATTGCGAGCACCTCTTCCTCATCGACCTCGGCGAAGGGAGTTTCCCGGACCCGCAGCAAGACCTCGCGGCCGAGCGGGAACTCTTCGCCGAGTTGATCGCCCGGCCGCGAACCGAATTGCACCTGAGCTACCCCGCGGTCGATCCGAAGGGCGAGAAATTGCTCCCCGCGTCGCTACTGCGGACGGTCGAAGCGAAAGTCACGCGGACAACGTCGCGGTCGATGCCGATCGACGGCTACACGACCGACCCGCCCATCTCGGCCGCGGAAGTCCGGGTGCAAGCCGCGGCCGTGCTCGCGGACGACGGGACGGCCCCGGCCAAGCGCTTTCCGCCGGCCGTGCTCGCGAACCTGCTCGCGGCCCGCACTGCCGCCCGCGCCCGGTTCCGCTCGCCCGCCTTCGGCGCTTACGATGGCCGCCTCTCGCACCCCGAGGCGCTCAAGGAAGTCACCAAGCGGTTCCACGCCGAACAGCGCATCAGCCCCACCGCGCTCGAAACCTACGTGGCCTGCCCGTTCCGCTTCCTGCTCGAAAAGTTCCTCAATTTCGAACCGCACGAAGACCCCGTCGAAGAGGTCGAAATCACCCGCAGGGGCTCCGCCGTTCACCGCGCCATGGCCCGCTTGCACCGCGACGATGGCGACGCGACCACGTTCCCGGACGATCTCGCGAAGCACCTCAACGACGTGGTCGCGGAATCGCAGGACAAGGCCGCGGGGCCGGTCGAACGCAAGCTCTGGGAACTCGAAGGTCGCCGCCTCGCCCGGATCGCGAAGCGGTACGCCAAGCAGTGCGACAAGTTCGACAAGCCTTGGGTCAAACTCAACGTCGCGCCGAAACCCTGTTTTTTGGAACCGGCCCTCGGCGTGCAAGCGGAAGAAGGCGCGAAGCAGTGGCCCGAGTTGGTGCTCGAGCGCGACGGCATCCGGGTGAAAATCGGCGGCCGCATCGACCGCGTGGACGCCGTGGAACTCGACGGCGAAGTCGGCTTCTGGGTCATCGACTACAAGACCGGCAAGGGCGGCTACTACACCGGCACGGACGTTCAGAGCTTGAAGAAGCTGCAACTGCCCCTCTACGCCCTGGCCGTGGAACGGGTGCTCTTCGAGGGCCGCCCCGCCCGCCCGCTCGGCGTCGCGTACTGGCTCATCACCGATGTCGGCCCCAAGGTCATGCTCCCCTCGTACAAGCAACCCACGGCTTGGTACCAAGACCGAAAAGTTTGGGAAGCCTTTCGCGAAGCGCTCGAAAGCTGGGTGATCACGCTCGCAACGCGAATCCGCGCCGGCGACTTCTCGCTCGCCCCGCGGTCGGACGACTGCACCGCGACGTGCCCCTACGGCCCCGTCTGCCGCATCGGCCCGAGCCGGCAAGTCGCGAAAGACTTCGGGTTGCCGTTGCCGATGGTGGATGCGCCGATTGCTGGAGACGCGTAGACCCCCCTGCGACTCGTTCTCGAACTCCGAGCCTGCGACGAAACTTGCGTTCGGGCTCTGACAGTTGAACCGTGCGAGCGGATTATGGCGCACGAGCCGAGCTGGACGGCCCACATCCCGTCGATCCCCCGCGCACTCGGCTACGTTCCGGGCGTTTCGTGAGTGAAACTAGAACGATTGGACGGGCCGCCCGGCCCGCCGTTCGGAGGCGACCGACGATGCCGGAGATTCCCGCGCCTCCCCGCTGGCGCCTGGACGCCGTGGCGCTGACGCTGCTCGCAGCCGGGGCGATCTTGGCGGCAAGCGTCGGGTCGTACTCGCCGCTTTCGGGGCAGGACAACCTCCTCGGCCCCGCGGGGGACCAAGCCGCGGCGTGGCTGGTGAACGCACTCGGCCTCGGCTCGTACGTGCTGGTCGCGGGCTGGTTCGCGGTCGTGGGCCTCTACGTCGCCCGGCGCACTTGGCCGCGCGTGGCCGCGCGAGCCGCGGGGTGGGTCGTGCTCGTCGGCGTCGGCACGACGGTCGCCGACCATCTGACGGAATGGATTCCCACCCCCGTCTCGGTCTTCGGCAAAGGCGGGGCCGTCGGCGCTTACGTCCGCATCACGCTCGACAGTTCGATGAAGGTCCCGCTCCCCGCGGTCGGCTTGATCGCTGCGAGTCTGCTCGGGCTTTGCCTCGCCGCGGACGGGCTCGTCAAGCTCGCATTCAACTCCATTTGGTTCTTCGTCCGCAAAGCCGGAGCCTGGCTCGTTCACGGCAACACGCTCGTCGGCCGCATCGGCGATCGGCTGTTGCGGGGCCTCATGGGGCTCGCCGGGAAACTGCGTCGCCCCGCGGTCGAAGTCGTTCCTCTGATGCCTGCTCCGGATTCATCGGCACCAGATTTGAAGCAAGTCGAACCGTTGAAGTTGTTGGCGGAAGAGCCCGAGGCGGAAAAGGACGACGGCCCCGTGCCGATCACGCGGCCGTGCGACCTCACGCAAACGCCGCCGCCGCTGCGGATCCTCGGCGATACCGAACCGCTCGAAGCGGACCCGACCTCGCCCGAGGCTTACGAACTGCCGCCGCTGAGCATCCTGGCGGACCCCGAAGCATTCCCGGTCGCGGACCACGAGCAAAAGCTCCGCGAGCGGGCGGCCCTTTTGGAAAAGACCTTCACGGACTTCGGGCTCACAGTCAAGGTCGTCGGCATCCACACCGGGCCGGTGATTACGCAGTACGAAATCGCCCTCGACGTGGGCTTGAGGCTCAACAAGGTCACGACGCTCTCGGACGACCTCGCTTTGAACCTCGGCGTCTCCGCGGTCCGCATCGTCGCGCCGCTGCCCGGTCGCAATACCGTCGGCGTCGAAGTGCCGAACGAACACCGGCAATCGGTGCGGTTGAAGGAACTGATCCTGGCGACGACTACGAAGAGCGCAAAAGCGAAGCTCCCCATCTTCATCGGCAAGGACGTGGAGGGTCGGCCGCTCGTTTACGACATGGCGACGATGCCGCACTTGCTCATCGCGGGCCGCACGGGGACGGGCAAATCGGTCTGCTTGAACTCGATCATCTTGAGCCTCTTGTTCACGCGCCGGCCGGACGAATGCCGGATGATCATGATCGACCCCAAGAAGGTCGAACTGAGCGAGTACGGCAAAGTGCCGCACCTGATGCACCCCGTGGTGACCGACGACAAGAAGGCCGAAGCGATCCTCGGCTGGGCCGTGGACAAGATGGAAGAGCGCTACGACCTCTTGCGGCGGGCGCGGGTGCGGAACATCGCCACGTACAACGAACTCGGCTGGGACGAGATCATTCGCCGGGTCGATCCGCAAAGCGAGGAAGAACGGCAAGCGCTGCCGCGGCACATGCCGTACATCGTCATCATCGTGGACGAAGTCGGCGACCTCTTGATGAGCATGAAGAAGGAAGTGGAAACCCACATCATTCGATTGGCGCAGAAGTCGCGGGCCGCGGGGATTCACCTGATCCTCGCCACGCAGAAGCCGACGGTGGACGTGATTACCGGGTTGATCAAATCGAACCTCCCGGCGCGCATCTGCTTCCAGGTCGCGAGCCGTTCGGACAGCGCCGTGGTGCTCGACGAAAAGGGCGCCGAGAAGCTCCTCGGCATGGGAGACATGCTCTTCCTGCAACCCGGCACGAGTTCGATCATCCGCGCTCAGGGCGCTTACGTGGACGACCAAGAGATCGCGGGCGTGGTCTCCGCATTGGCAATCCACGAGCCGCACTTCGAGGCCGAACTGCTGAACCTGAAAGCCAAAGACGCGGGCGGAATCGACGGCGACTTCGGCGAGAAACTCCGGGATCGCGACGCCATGTACGAACAAGCCATCGACATCGTCATCCGCGAGCAGCGCGGCAGCACGTCGCTGTTGCAGCGAGCCCTCGGCATCGGCTACGGCCGCGCCAGCCGGCTCATCGACTTCATGGCCGAAGACGGAATCGTCGGCGGCTTCAACGGCTCCAACGCCCGCGACGTGATGCTCTCTGCCGAAGAGTGGGAGGCGCGGAAGGGGGCGTGAGGAACGCTCTCCCTCCCGGAGGTGCATCGATCGTTCCTTTCGATTACGATCTTCCAATGGACGACCACGACCAACGATTCAAAACACTCCTGCAAGAGTTCCTGCCGGAATTCATGGCCCTCTTCTTCCCTCACTGGGTTGACCGCTTCGATTTTACCCGCACCGAATGGCCCAACGTCGAAGCGTTCCTCGACCCGCCCGAGAGGGAACGGAAAGTCCTCGACCTCGTCGCGAAGGTGCCGACAACGGTGCCCACGGGCGAGCGGCCGGATGACTGCTTGCTGCTCATCCACGTTGAGGTCGAATCCGCGGAATCGGCGACCCGGCTCCGCAATCGAATGCTCCAGTACTACGCCTACTTGCGGCGGACCTACGACCTGCCCGTTCTCCCCATTGGCCTGTTCCTTTACGTCGGCTTCGACGGAATTGGGCGCGATTCGTATCAGGAATCGCTCTGGGACGAGACCTTCATTCGCTTCGATTACATTCGGATTGGCTTGCCCGCTCTGGACGGCATCCAATTTCAGAATGGACCGAACTTGCTGGGGCTTGCTCTCTCGGCCCTGATGAAACTTCCATCGGAGGATCGCGCAAGGATTCTGGCGGAAGGGGTGGAACGAATCGCGCTATCGGGCGAGAATGACGTGAGGCGGTACTTCCTCGCCGAGTGCTACGAGAACTACTTTCCGCTCTCGGACGATGAACGCGAGAACTACCAACGAATCATGGCCGAACAGCGACCCGAAGGGAGAGAACTCATGGGCGGATTGGAACTGCGAGAACAGCGCGGAGAACGCCGAGGGAGGATGAACGAGAAGCGCGATATCGTGGTGCGACTACTCACGAAGAAATTTGGCTCTCTTTCGGAAGCGGTTCAAACGCAAGTGAACTCACTTTCCCCGGAACGACTCGATGAAATCGTGCTGTCCGTGATCGATGCAACCTCACTCGCGGAACTGGGACTGGAAGATTCCTGATCGCGAAATGCTCGATGCAATGTCGAACCGCGACCCGAAGGGAGAGAACTCATGGGCGGATTGGAACTGCGAGAACAGCGCGGCGAACGGCGAGGAGTGCAAATTGGCGAACAACGCGGCCTGCAAATGGGCCGGCTTCAAGAGAAGCGCGAATTGGTGGCCAGACAATTGGCCAGGAAGTTTCATCCGCTACCCGAGTCCGTTGTCGGAATGCTCGAAGCGATTCCCGCCGAGCGACTCGACGAAATTGCCCTGAACTTGATCGACGCGAAATCGCTGGAGGAGTTGGGGTTGGTTGATACGTGACGAACAGACCTTCTTGCGATCCGGAGGCCATTTCGTCAATCTCCATGCCGCGGCATCGCTATGCAGTTTGCGCCTCATAAACCTTACCATGCTGCTTCAACCACGCCTCATCGCCCCGCTCGGCACGCTCCTTGACCTGTCGAAGAAACTGTACCGTTTCCGACTCGTAACAGGGTTCGCTCGGGTCGTCCAAGGGAATCACCATTTCAACTTCGACTGCGACGACGTACCGGCCCGTCTGAACGAGTCGGGTGCGGTTGATTCGCTCTCCAGGAATGCGCATGTGTCACAATGGAAATTGGGTTCCACAGACGCTTCTTCGAAGCGTCACCGACCGAACGATTACGCGATGATCTTCTCAATCACCTTCCCATGATCGATCTCCAACCGCTTCCGCCCCGGGATCTCTAGTTTGCGCGAATCGAGCCCCAGTTGCTGCAAGATCGTGGCATGGATATCCGTCACGTAGTGGCGATCTTCGACGGCGTGGAAACCGATCTCGTCCGTCGTGCCGTGAACGACTCCGCCCTTGATGCCGCCGCCGGCCATCCAGGTGCTGAAGCCGTAGATGTGGTGGTCGCGGCCGTCGGAGCCCTGGGTGCCGGGGGTGCGGCCGAACTCGCTGGCGAAGACGACGAGGGTGTCTTTGAGCAGGCCCGTGCGCTTGAGGTCTTTGAGTAAGCCGGCGATCGGTTTATCGACCGCGAGGCAGTTCTTCGAGTGGTTGGCTTTCAATCCGCCGTGGGCGTCCCAGACGCCGGCGCCGCCGGCACCGTGTTGGACCTGAATGAAGCGCACGCCGCGTTCGACGAGGCGGCGGGCGGCGAGCATTTGCATGCCGAAGTCCCGCGATTCGGGGCGGTCGATGCCGTAGAGCTTCTTGGTTTCCTCGGTCTCCTTCGCGAAGTCGAGCACCTCGGGCAGCGACTTCTGCATCCGGAACGCGAGTTCGTACGACGCGATGCGGGCGGCCAAGGCGGGGTCGTTCGGGTATTCGGTGGCTTTCAAGCCGTTCAACTTGTTCACCAAATCGAAGCCGATCTTCTGCTCGGCCGCAGTGATCGGGCCTTCGGGCTTGCCGTAGTCGAGCGGGTTCGCGGGGTCGATCCGCATCGGCACGGCATCGTGGGCCTGGCCGAGGTAGTGGCCGTCTTTGATGTTCCAGTATTCGCGCTTGCCCATGCTCACGAACTGCGGCAGGTTCTCGTTGAGCGTGCCGAGGCCGTAGTGGACCCAGGCCCCGAGCGTGGGGTACTCGCCGTCGAGCATGTGCCGGCCGGTGTGGAACTGCGTTTGTGCGCCGTGGTTATCGTCGGTCGTGTACATCGAGCGGATCACGGCGATGTCGTCCACGCACTCGGCGGTGTGCGGCAGGAAGTCGCTGACCCACGTTCCGGACTGGCCTCGCTTCTGGAACTTGACCTGCGTGGGGAAGAGCTTGTTCCGCTGCTGGCCGTTCGCGTCGTTGACGACCGTCACCCGAGCGAGGGCGAGTTTCGCGGGGCTCTGGGTGTCCTTGTACGGGGTCTCCGCGATCGTCTTGCCCGCGTACTTGTCCAGTTCCGGCTTGGGGTCAAACGTTTCCAGGTGGGAAACGCCGCCGTTCATGAACAGCCAGATGACGGACTTGGCCTTCGGCGCGAAGTGCGGCTTCCCGTTTGGAGGAACCCACGTCCCCTCCGAGGCGCGGCCGTCCTTGAACAGCATCGCCCCGAGCGCGAGCCCGGTGAACCCGAGCCCCACATCGGCGAGGAACCCGCGGCGATGCGGACCGGGGCATAGACAAAGTCGATCATTCATGATGAGCCCATCTGGCGGATGGTTCAGTGTAACCGTTCTCACGCAGAGACGCAAAGCCGCAGAGGGAGACGGAACGGAATCGAGTTCTTACTTCTCTGCGCCTTTGCGTCTCTGCGTGAGTCGTTTTGAATCCCATCCCGTGCATATAATTCCGTTATCCCGCTCGACTCGGAGTTTGTCATGGCTGCGTTCGATCCCGCGAAGCTCGTCGCCGATGTCGAAGCGTTCTGCGAAGCCGTCCGGCCCGCGGAAGAACTCTGCTACGTCGAGCACAAGTTCAACGATCAGGTGGTGACGCTCGCGAAGAAGCACGACCTGCTCGGCATGATGGTGGATCCGAAATACGGCGGTCGCGGGGCGGATGCTGTGAGCTACTTCAAAGCCCTCGTCCGCATCGGCCGCGAAGGCACGGGCGTCCGAACGTTCTTCTCCGGTCACCTGAGCATCGGGGCGTATCCGATTCAAACCTGGGGCAGCGACGCCCTCAAGCGGAAGTATTTGCCGAAAGCCGTGAAGGGAGAAGCGATCCTGGCGTTCGGTTTGACGGAACCCGAAGCGGGCAGCAACCCGCGGGAGATGACCACGACGTACAAGACGACCGCCGATGGCTACGTTTTGAACGGCGTAAAGTACCTCATCTCCAACGGCGGCATCGCGGACGCCGTGATCGTGTTCGGCTACCCCGAAGGCGAGCCGAACGGCCGCATCAGCGCGTTCGTCGTCGATACGAAGACGCCGGGGTTCGAGGTCGAAAACCTCACCGCGAAGATGGGCATGCCGACCTCGAACACGGCGATGTTCGAAATGAAGGATGTGGCGATCCCCCTCGAAAACCTGCTCGGCGAAGAAGGCAACGGCTTCCGCATCGCGATGGGCACGCTCGTGAGCGGCCGCTTGAGCGTGGCCGCGGGGTGCCTGGGGGTCATCGAAGATTGCTTGAACGAAGTTCTCGAATATTCCAAGCTCCGCCATCAGCACGGCAAGCCGATCGCCAAGCACCAACTGGTTCAAGAGCACATCGCCATGATCGAAATCGGCCGCGTGGCGAGCGACGCTCTCCTGATCCGGGCCGCAGAGTTGAAAGAGCAATCCACGCAAAACCCGGCCAATAAAGACCTCGCCAAACAAGCGGACATGCTCGCGGCGCAAGCGAAGTTTTTCATCTCGAACGCCGCGTGGGACGCCGCGGACCGGGCCGTGCAAGTCTTCGGCGGCCGCGGTTGGTCCACGCTCTATCGGCCCGGTCGGCACCTCATGGACGTGCGCGTCTGCCGGATTTACGAAGGGACCGACGAGATTCTCAAGCTCAAAATCGCCGCAGGATTGTTGGGCAAAGACTACGAGGCGTTCTCGTGAGTGCGACCGGTTTTCTCCCATCGAAGCACGGCTTCGCGTTCGCGAACTGCTTCGAGTGCGGCACCCCGGTCGTCAAGATCGGACCGCTCGGCATCGGGGACATCAGCCGGGGGCTTTGCGGCGGGATGATCTACCTCGCCCTCGACTACTACTACCAACAGCGAGAAGTACCGCGAGAATTGACCGACGATCTGCTCTTTCAACTCCGCCGCCGACTGCTCCAAAGCTTCGACATTCCGTTCGGATACTTCCGCTATTACGAAGGCCAATGGCGGCCCGACTGGGACTTGGAGTTCGCCGGCGTCCGCTTCGTGGATGGCTTGCCCACTCGCAATTTGACCGTGGAATGGCCCAAGGTGAAGTCCCTGCTCGATACCGGCGCCCCGGTGCCGCTCGGGCTCTTGCAAGTGAAGACTTTCAATTTGAACCCTTGGATTCTGGGGCTCAACCACCAAGTGCTGGCTTACGCTTACGACTGGAATGCACCGCTCGGAGATGCAAGCGTTCGCATCTACGACCCCAACTACCCCGGTGACGACGGGGTGTCACTCAACTTGAAACTCGACGG
>Ga0105047_10014369_pt1 | contig 12565 bp, 11 predicted proteins | sample MAT04_FD_78384 | JGI IMG/M metagenome (GOLD analysis project Ga0105047, IMG submission 78384) | Freshwater microbial communities from Lake Fryxell liftoff mats and glacier meltwater in Antarctica - MAT-04 (megahit assembly) | ecosystem: Environmental > Aquatic > Freshwater > Ice > Liftoff... | reverse complement strand
TTGCATCGCCACGAAGCCGCTCAGCTGCAGTCGATTGAGTCGCTCGGCGTCGTTCTCCATCTGCATCGTGGTGCGGTGGTGGTCGTAGCCGAGCAACTCGACGATCACGTTCGTGTCGGGGAACCGACAGTCCACTCGGATGATCTTGTTCTGGCGCTGTGCCATCACCTGTTGCGTGGTCGGGCGAGGAAGGCCGGGCTCGCCGAGCACGTCGAGGAACGTTCGCTCCAACCACGAATGCCCACCCCTGGACAGCTCGGCGCCGGCCATCACGCGTAGCAGCTTGTCGAGCCCGGGCCGACCGCGAGCTCGCAATTCCATCATCCGCCGATGAAGAATGTCTACGGTAGTGAGGCCGTCTCGAATCGCCGAGTCGAGTGCTGCGGTCAGCCGCTTCGGAGTCTCCGTGCGCGCGATCTCGATGAGCGTGCGCGTCGCCGACAGGCACGGAATGCCGTGGACCGCGTCGAAGTCGAGTCTGTTGAACGTCTTCATCCGATGCACGACGTGATCGACTCGGTGAGGAGCGCGGTTGTACGGCACCACGAGTTGAAGGGGGTGCTCAGCTCGTAGCCGTCGAAGCCCTTGAGTGCAGCGGCGGTGACGCCGTACGCCCAACAGGGCGGACCGATCGACCGGATGACTTCCCACAACTCCTCGAGAAGGCGCAGGTACTGGAGGGGCGAATTGTGCCCGATGCGGAGGCCGCTCTTGTCTCGGCTACGAAGCGCTGGCTGTGTCGGTGACAGCAGCGGGCGCTGACCCTTGTCGGCCGCATTGCGGCGTCGAGTGGTCACAGGCCGCTTCAACCGGCCCACCCCTGTGAACCCAACTCGCAAGTACGTCGGCCTCGAACCATGAATTCAATGGTCCGTACGTAGCGACCACTGAATTCAACATTCGGCCCCGAACGGGCTCAGCCGAGGTCGGGCCAGCGGCGGTTCTGACGCCGGCGCTGGCCGGCCTTGCCCAGCTTACGGTGCTCGGCCAGGGCCCATTGCCGGCGCCAGCCGTTGTACTCGGGGCCGGTGAGCTTGGGGCTGGTGCCCTTGGCCGCGCGCTGGCGGGCCGTCCAGTAGTCGGTGAGCGCTTCGTCACCGAGCGCGGTGACGGCGGCCTCGATGCGGGCATTGAAGCGGCGTGTGCTCTCGTCCTCGATGGGCAGCAGCGGGGCGCCGAAGACGACCTTGCTCTTGCCGGCCTTCGGGCGCTTCATGCCCTTGCCGAAGATGCTGCCGGTGCCGTCGATGAACACGGGGATCACCGGCGCGCCGGTGCGATTCGAGAGATAGGCGGCGCCACCCTTGAAGTCCTGGCCCCAACCGTCTGGCGAGCGACCGCCCTCGGGAAAGATGACCAGGCTCCAGCCGTCGTCGACCAGGTGCCGCAGCTCGTCGCTGCTCTTGCGGCTGGTGACCTCGCGGTCGATGGGGAACGCGTTCAGCGTGAGCGCAGCCAGCGTGCCCTTGACCCGTTTGTCGAAAAAGTAGTCGGCTGCGGCGGCGATGACCAGGTTGCTGCGCCACGGCTCGGGGACCGCCGTGATCATCAGCGGCGTGTCGACGTGGCTGTGGTGGTTGGGAGCGAAGATTACCGCCGGGGTCTCCTTCATCCGTTCGAGGTCGGCGAGGCGATCCAGGCCGACGATCTCCGGGCTGGCGATGGCCCGCACGAAGGCATGCATCGGGCCGTTGGTGACCATCCGGCGAGCAGCCTTGGCGGGCGTGGAACGTGCCCAGCCGGTCTCGAAGTTGGCACCCAGCTTGCTGACGTTGGGCGGCACGATCATGCCCTTGGGCACGCTGGGCTTGCGGTACGGGAACCCCAACGCCTTGGTCGGCTTGAGCAGGGCCTGCACCGCGGCGCCGGCCGCATCGCCCACCTTGGCGGCGCGGCGCAACGGCCCGACCGAGCTGAGTCGAGTGGGTGCGGAACGCTTCATGATAAATCCTCGTCGGCTCGTCTACTGCACATCGGCGACGAGCAGCGCCGGCGCATGGAGGTGGGTGATGGTGGCGTCACGGCCGACGACGTCGCTGGCGATCTCGAACGCGTCGTCCATCGTCGAGGCGGGGGTGAAGCCCAGCCGGCGCACGGTGGCTGGATCGCCGCCGACGATGATGACCTTGCCCGCGTGCTGTAGGCCGTGGGCGCCCCAGTACCAGGCATAGAACGGGTGCACGCCGTGGTAGGCGTTGCCGGTGCGGTAGAGGTGCTTGTACCACTCGTCTTCGGCGTACTGCTTCTCCCACTTGCGCGACATCTCTGCGGGGCTGGTGGTGTCGGCCAGCACCTGCTCGAAGAAGTCGATGTAGCTGGGGTGGTGCACCGGGTTGAAGTCGCGGTAGCACGGGTGGGTCATGATGATCACGCCACCCTCACGCACCAGCGGCTTGTTGCGGTACATGTTGAACAGGTAGCCCAGGCCCATGCACATCACCAGGATGGGGTTCATCACGCCATCGGGGTTGTACGGGCACACGTACGGAATGCCCATGGTGAGGATGTCGGTCTGGCCGACGACGTCGACGAGTTGCTGTTCGTAGACCTTCTCGAGCGTGATCTTGTGCACCGCGTCGGTGTCGCCCGCCTGCACGCTGGTCATCTGGTGCGGCCCCTCCATGTTGTGGAAGATCTTGCGAGCCAGCTTGATGGGCGTGCGGTTCAATGACTTGGTGGTGGCCAGGAACGTCGCTCGGTCGCGGGCCGTCCATTCCCATTCGCGCTTGCTCAGGAAGTCGAACGGCGCGGGGAACATGTCGGTGTTGAGCGTGGTCTCGATCTGGAAGATCTTCGGCCCGTGGTCCTTGAGCACCTTGCCCATGCGCCACACGCTGGTGTGCAGCGCGCTCTGGTGGCGGTGGCCCATCAGGCTGCGGGTGTTCTCCAGCGTCTCGGGGTTGTGGTGGTGGCTGAGGCAGCGGTAGCTGGCCAGGCCGGTGGTGATGCTCTTCCAGCCACCGTCCATGCTGACCGAGTTGATGTTGACGTAGATGATCAGGTCGCTCTCGGCGGCCCGCTTGTTGATCTCGAGCACCTCGCCGTGATCGGTGGTGCCGATGATCGCGAGGTTGTCGTGGTCTTCTGCGTCGTGCTGGTAGAGCATGCCCCGCGGGTGGAACGAGTCGTAGACCCGGTCGCCGAGGGCGTGGCGCAGTTCGTACTCGTGCATCCGGCGGTGCAGGCCGAGCGCGGCGATCAGGTGCACGTCGTCGACGCCGGCCGCCGCGGCCAGGTCGAGCACGGCTTCGATGACGCGCTGGCGTGTGTCGGGGCGGCGCATCTTGGGCAACGGCAGGCTGACGTCGTCGAACGCGATGGTGAGCTTCATGCCCGGGAACAGCTGCGTGGGCAGCGGGTCCTGATCATGCGGGTTCAGCAGGGCATGACGGATGGCACCGTCGATGTCCTTGATTGCCTCCAGCGGCTCGGGTGGGTAGATGACTCGACTGCGGCCGGCGGGCAGCTTCTCGAGGCTGAAGTTCTCGCCGCGCCAGAACATGATCGATGGCGTGGAACGGTCGACTTCGAGGACGAATCCGGGACGGGGCATTTCAGGAACCTCTCAGATCGAAGGCGACTTTGACGGCGCCTCGGCGACCGGCCGCGGCCGCGTGAGCGATCGCGTCGGTGTAGTCCTTCAGGGCATACGTGGCCGAGACCAGGTGGCCGAGATCGTGTTGGCGGATGACGTCGATGGCGGTGTGGAAGTCGGCGTGGGTGTAGGCGTAACAGCCGCGGATGGCTGTCTCGCGGTGCCACAGCGAGGTGAGCTCGAGCGACACGTTGGACGGCATGCCGACCACCTGTACCTCGCCGCCAGGGGCGACGACGCGCAGCGCCTGCTGCAGCGAATCGCTGCTGCCCACGCAGTCGATGACGTGCGCGGCGCCGCACGTCAGTTGATCGCCGAAGACCAACGAGTTGGTGGCCGACCGCACGTAGCGGGGCATCTCGTCGCTGGCGCAGACGACGTCGGCGCCGAGTTTTTTGGCCAGCCGTTTCTGCTCGGCGTAGCGGGCGGTGACGACGATGGGTGCGTGGCGCACCTTGTCGCGGGTGGCGGTGATGGCGGCCAACGTCAGCAGGCCGAGCGTGCCGGCGCCGATGATTACGGTCTCCTTGCCCGTGTAGCGGGCGGCCGCGTGTGCGGCGCAGGCGGTGGGCTCGATGAGCACCGCAGCTTCGTCGGTGAAGTCGGCGGGTACGTCGATCAGTTGGCTCGGGTGGGCCACCATCTGGTGGGCCCAGCCGCCGCCGGTGTCGGCGCAGAAGCCGGTCTGCAGGCCGGGGGAGAGGTGCCCGAATGCTGCCCGCTCGCACAGGTTGATCCGACCGACAGTGCACGCTGGGCACAGCGGCGTGATGCCGCGGGTGACGCAGGAGAGCACGGGCACGACCGCGACGCGGCGGCCGGGTGTGCCGTCGGGGTTGGCGACGTCGGCGACGATCTCGTGGCCAGGGGTGAACGGGTAGCTGACCAGCGGGTCGAAGTACGCCGACGCCGTGCCGTCGATGAGTGACAGGTCGCTGCCGCAGATACCGGCCATGCGGGTGTGCAGGCGCACCCATTCGGAGGTGGGCAGCGGCAGCTGCTCGTCGGGTTCGAGGGCGAGAGGGCCCACCGAGGCGCCGGCGCCGGGCATGATGGCCCCGGCGATGCGGGCCATCGCGAAACGCGCCGGCTTGCGGGAGAAGACGAGGCGGCTCATCGTGACGAGCCCTTCCCGGAGAAGGAGCCGCCGATGAAGGACCGGCGACGCTCGTGCTCGGCCATCATCGGGCCCAGCGGCAGGACCATCTTGGGTGCGCCGCTGGCCTTCGCCCAGTCCTCCACCAACCAGCCGCGCTTGCGGGCGATGGCGGCCAGGCGGGTCTCGGGGTTCACGGCCACGGGGAAGCCGACGGCTTCCAGCATTGGTAGGTCGCTGGTGCTATCTGCATACGCAATGCTCTCCTCCAGCCTGAGGCCTTCGCTGGCGCAGTAATCGGCCAGGATTTCGGCGCGGGTCTCGCCCGTGGGCGGCACCTGGGCCAGGTTGCCGCTGTAGGTGCCGTCGGGGCGCACGGTCATCTTGGCGGCAACGATCTCGTCGAACAACGGACGTAGTCCCTCGACCGCAAAGTCGAGCGCGCCGGTGATCAGGATGGTGCGGTGGCCCAGCGCACGGTGTTCGCGCACACGGCGGAGGCCAGCGGGGAACGACTTGGCGAGGATCAGCTGGCTGAGCAGTTGCTGGGAATCCTCGGCGATCTGCTCCACCGGCGCGTCTTCGTAGCGGCGGTAGAAGAAGCGCAGGAAGTCGCTGCGGTCCTTGCGGTCGATCTTGCTCAACGTGGGGGCCTCGGCGAGCGTGCGCAGCACGTAGCGGATGCGTTCCGGGGTGTTGAGGCGACGGGTGGCGAGCCACGAGAAGCTTTCCACCACGTTGCTGGAGATGAGCGTGTTCTCCAGGTCGAAGGCGGCGACGTGTCGTTCCGGGGAAAGCACCGACTTTCGTAGGCGCGCGGTGCGGTCGTTCTTGTTCTTGCCCGGGGTGACCTTGGCACGCGAGTGGTGCACGATCGACGGAAGGTGGATGGTGCTGATGTACGTGGGCCAGTCCACGCTGCGCGGGTCGAAGTTGAACGCGGCCTGATCGGCGCCGTCCAGCGCGTCCCACATCGCGATGAGCTTGTCGACCTGGTAGATGGCTTCGCACTCGGTGTAGAGGCCGTACAGCTGCACGTACTCGTACGCGCGGTCGATCTCCATCTTCTTCTCTTCCAGGTTCGCGGCCCATGCCGCCTGCTTGCCGCGTAACGGCAGCGACTGCAGGACCCGTTCGGTCTTGCCGATGATGCTCTGCGCTCGTTCCAGTTGCTCCTTGACGCGGCCGCGTGCGGGGAACTGCCATTCAGGCACGACGATCGGCTGGCCCTCGTTGTCGTACAGCGGGTGCTGGGTGAACCAGGCCCGCACGTTGTCGACGAGCAGCTTGTACTTCAGCGGGTTGATGCCGCCGCTGGCCACCTGGGTGATGGGGGCCGCGCGCTCCGGGCCGACAGCGGCGACCGTGATGATGGCCGCGACCACGATGTCGACCGGGATGACGTCGACCGTTCCCTCGGGCACGCCGGGGAATTCTTTGAGCAGGCCGCGGGCGTAGCTGAGGATGACCGGCTCGGCCATGCGGAAGCCGCGGATCCAGCCGGGGAACGGCTCGCTGAGCGCAGACTCGATGATGCTGGGGCGCACGATGTTGACGGGCACGTTGCCCTTGATCTCGGTGAGCGCCTGCTCGCCGAGTGCCTTCGTGTAGGCGTAGGCGTCGGGCCAGCCGACGCTGGCGGCGCGGGCGCGACCGGCTTCGACCAGCTGTGCCTTCACCCACGCCTCGCGCAGGTTCTCGGTCTTGCTGGCCAGCGCCGGGCCGCCGGCGGCACCCAGTTCCTTGCGGGCTTCGCTGCGGAAGTGGGCCAGTCTCTCGCTGCTGCGGCTCTGGGCTTCGATGTCGCCGCGCAAGCGACGGCTGGCGGCGACTTCCTTCTTCCAGTTGAGGCCGATATCCCAGTGGCCCTCGCTGACCAGTGCCTCGGGTGCATTGCCACGCCTGTTGCCGGCGACGTAGCAGGTGCTGACGCCGACCATGTGTGGCGTGATGTCGAGGGCGTGGCAGGTCTGCGCGATGCGCACCGGGCCCATCAGGTTGATCTCGACAGCGCTGTCGAGCGGGCTGTCGAACGACACTGCGGCAGCTGAGTGAATGATGGTGTCGCAGCTGGCGAAGATGGCACGGTCGGTGTCATTGAGGCCGAGGCCATCGGTGCTGACGTCGCCGCCGATGGCCACCACGCGGCGGGCCACCATTGCCTCGAACGGCTCGGCGGTGTCCTTCAGGTCGGCCTTCAACCGGTCGAAGGCGTTGTTCTTGAAGATCTCGCGGCGAGCACGCTCGGTGGGGTCGTGGCGCTTGCTGGGCCGGATGAGGAGCACCAGCGTGCAGTCGGGTGCGCTGCGCAGCAGCCGCTCGACGAGGGCCGTGCCCACGAACCCGGTGCTGCCGGTGATGGCGATGCGTTTGTTCGCGAGCTGTTCGGCAATCATGCGGTCCCTTTCCCGAAGCACTGTCTACCATATGGTAGACAACGGGTAAACCCTCGACCGGAAAAGCAGTCGTCATGGCACCCAAGGCATCCACACGTGAGCGCATTCTCGTTGCCGCCACCGACCTGTTCGGCCTGCGCGGGGTCGATGCGGTCTCGCTCGACGTGATTGCCACCGAGGTGGGGGTGGCCAAGCAGACGCTGCTCTACTGGTTCCCCTCGAAGGACGATCTGGTACAGGCCGTACTGGTCGATGCCGTTGCCGAGCTCACCGTTGCCACCGAGGCGGCCATCCGCGCCTCGGGCGACGACCCGCTTGACCGCATCGAGGCCGTGGTGCGGGCCGTCTTCCGGCCGGCGGTGAGGCGCCCGGCGCTGCTGGGGCTGGTCCGCGAGGTGAGCCGGCTTTCACCAGCCGTCGGCAACCGGTTCCACACCGCGCTGCAACCGTTGGTGGAGCGGGCCGTGGTGTACCTGCAGAAGGAGATGGATCGTGGTCGCATGCGAGTGGCCGACCCGCGCATGATCGCAGCCCTCTGCTACGCCACGGTCACCGGCATTGCCACCGAGCCCGAATTGCTACGCAGCGTCGGCTGGCAGCCGAACGCAGCCGACCTACGCCGCCTGCGCACCGAGTTGCTCGCCTTCCTGCGCGCCGCCCTCGCACCCACGGCCTGAGTCCCGCAAGGCGTCGCTCAATGGCTGGTGGCGATGGCGCTATTGTGCACTGGGGCACCGGGTTCTGCGGTCCTTCGGGGTTGGCGCTGCGCTGGCAGCAACTGCGCTGACTGGCGTTGTCGCTGCATGTGGCGACGACGACTCACCCTCGCCCGAGCGGTACCTCACCGAACTCGAATCGCCGTCCGTCGTCGTGGCGGTGGGCAGCGAGGTGTGGGTGGCCACGGGTTCTTCATTGGTGCAGATCGATCCAGCCAAGCCTGCAATCGTCGCGACCGTGGAGAGCGACAGCGGCGCAACGCTGAATGCGTATGCCACCAACCGCCAACTGTGGGCGGGGTTGTTCAGCGGCATCGCGCCGGTGACTGGTGGTGTCGTCGTCGATCCACCACCGAGCGACGCGTCCGTCGTGTACGACTCGGTGGTCGAGGTCAGCGGCCGCCTGTTCGCCACTCGCGACGCCCGGCTGTACGAACTCGACTCGGCGACGGGGAAGGAGCTGGGCATCTTCGAGTTGCCGCTCAACGAATTCGGCGGCGTCGAGGAGGTGCTGTGGACTCCGCTCGTGGCCGACGGTGACCGCCTGTGGGTGACCATCACCACCGGTGGCGATTGGACGACCTCCAGGCTCGACATCGATCAGGGCACGATCGACCTGAAGGCGAGGATCGAATCTGCCAGCAGCTGTGCTCGCCGGTGGCCGACTGTGGGTGGCCGACCGGCTGGGTTGGCTTGCTTGGATCGACATCACCACCGGCAAGCGGACAGAGGTGGACAGTGGGTTCCCCAAGGGCGACACCATCGTCGACAGTGGACAATCGCTGTTCGTGGGTTCCGACGGCAGCCTGTGGGCGCTCGACCAACCTGCGCAAGTGGTGTCGCAGTTGGATCTCACCGATGGCACGGTGATCGCGTCGTACCAGCTGAAGTACCGCCCGTCGAACATGGTTGCCACCGCCACCGACCTGATCTTCGTCAACTACTACGACGATCGTGTCACGGTATTGCCGCGTTCGGCGCTGGAACCCGCAGGCTGAATCAGTCTCGGTCGACCAACTCCAGGCGCACCTTCGCGGTGTCGCCGTCGGCCAGGTCCTCGGCCTTGCGGACCGCAGCCTTGACCGGGAGGATGAACGACTTCTGCTCGTTCGAAGGGAACAACGAGGTCGTCCACGTGCTGCGGCCGATGGTGACCCTCACCCGTACCGAGCCGAACCCGCGCTTGGTCTCGGTGGTGAGATCGTCGATCTCGTCAGTGGTATCGAACGGCAAGGTGATGAAGTGCCACGACGCGGGGCCGTCGCCCTTCCACTTCCACAGCGGCGCGGAGAACTCGAACATAGTCACGCCGGGTTGAGCGCTTCCATCACCGCCATGTGGAATGCGGTGATGCCCATCGTCAGGTGCTCGTCGGGTGTGTCCTCCTCCTTGGTGTGCGACAGCCCGGCGATCGACGACGTGAACACCATCGCGGTCGGGACCACTCGGGCCATCTCGCTGGCGTCGTGCAAGGCACCGCTGGGCAATTCGAACTCGTGACCCTCGACTGCCTTGACTGCTCGGCGCACGCTGTCGACCAGCGTCGGGTCGAAGATCATCGGCGGGATGCGGAAGATGTGCTCCAGCTCGACCGTGCAGCCCTCGGCCTGCGCGGCGGTGTGCGCGGCGGCCTTCATCTCGTCGAACATCGCGGCGAGCGACGGTGCCGAGATGTGGCGCATGTCCATCGTGCACGTTGTGGTGCCCGGCACGGCGGTGACCACTCCCGGCCAGCACGCCACGCTGCCGACGGTGGTGACGCCCCCATGACGGGTGCCGATCTCGGCCAGCTCCAACGCGAACCGGCTCATTGCCCGCAACGAATCGCGGCGCATGCCCATCGGCATCGTGCCGGCGTGCGCGGCCTGCCCGGAGAACACCAACCGTTCGCGCTCGATGCCGTACGTGCCGGTGACCACCCCGATGCCCAAGCCTTCGTGCTCGAGGATGGGCCCCTGCTCGATGTGCAGCTCCAGGTACGCCACCACGTCGTCAAGGCGGGTGCGACACCCCTCCATCGCATCCAGCGCCACGCCGTGCTCGGCCACCACGTCGGGGAGTGCGTTGCCCCAACGGTCCTTGAGGTCGCGCAGGATGTCGATGTCGAGTGTGCCCACGACTGCCGCCGAACCGAACAGGCTGCGGCTGAAGCGGGCCCCCTCTTCATCAGCCCAATCCACAAGGGCGAACGTGCGCTGCGGGGGCTGCGGTGCAGCGGCGAGCGAGCGCAGGATCTCCAGCCCGCCCATCACGCCGAGCGCACCGTCCAGCCAGCCACCGGCCGGCACCGAATCGAGGTGGGAGCCGACCACCACGGTCTCGTCGCTGGCGCCGCGCAGGTACGCCCACAGGTTGCCGGCCTCGTCCTGCTCGACCTCGACCGGCAGCGTGCTGAGCTCCTCGCGTAGAAAGGCCCGTGCCTCGGCCCATTCTGGGGTCCAGCACAGGCGCCGCGAGCCGGCCGGCCCGCCGGTGCGTTCGGCCAGTTGCCGCAGGTCGCGGATGGCGCGGTGAGCATCGAAACCGGTTGCGTTCTCGGTGGCAGTCATCGTCGCAAGAGTAGTTCGGGCCCTACTTGGTTCGCCCGGCCCCGTACCGTGAATTCACGGATCAGACCTTCTTGAGGAACTTCGCCTTCAACAGAATGCCGCGACCGCCGACCTTGCAGTCCACCTCATGATCGCCGGCGACCAGGCGGATGTTGCTGATCTTGGTGCCCACCTTGAGCGTGTCGGACGAGCCCTTGAGCTTGAGGTCCTTGATGATCGCGACCGAATCGCCGTCGTGGAGCACGGTGCCGTTCGCGTCGCGCACCTCGCCGAGGGCGTACGGGTCGGTGCCCTCGGCCTCCCACTCGTGCCCGCACGTCATGCACTCCGCATGCCCGGCCTCGCTGATGAGGACGTCGGTCAACGTGCAGATCGGGCAAGCAGTAGTCGTATCCATACCCAGTGGTCTACCAACCGACCACGTCAGTGCGACGTGTTGCGGCGGCGGCGACCGTGGCGCTCGAGTGCCAGGCGCACCAACTCGTCGATCAGGTCGCTGTAGCTGAGGCCACTTGCGATCCACAGCTTGGGGTACATCGAGATGGGGGTGAACCCGGGCATCGTGTTGATCTCGTTGAGCAGGAAACCGCGGCCGCCCTCCTCGAAGAAGAAGTCGACGCGCGACAAGCCTTCGCATCGCAATGCGGCGAACGACCGTAGGGCCAACTCCTGCACCTCTGCGGTCTGCTCGGGTGTCAGCGGGGCGGGGATCAGCGATTGGGAACCGTCGTCGACGTACTTGTCGGCGTAGTCGTAGAACTCGGCAGCGGGAACGATCTCGCCCGGCACGCTGGCCCTCGGGTCGAGGTTGCCGAGTACGGCCACCTCGATCTCGCGACCGACGATGGCTTCCTCGACCACGATCCACTCGTCGTAGCTGAGCGCGAGATCGATGGCCTCGCGCAGCGTCTCGATGGACTTGGCCTTCGAGACACCCACCGACGAGCCCATGTTGGCCGGCTTGACGAACAACGGTAGGCCCAGTTCGTCGGCCAGCCGGCCGGCAGTGAGCGGGCTGATCTGGTCGGCCCGTAGTGCCACAAAGCGGGCCTGTGGGATGCCGTTCACCGCGGTCACCTGCTTGGCCATTGCCTTGTCCATCGCCACCGCTGAGCCGAGCACGCCGCTGCCCACGTAGGGCAGATCGGCAAGCTCGAGCATGCCCTGCACTGTGCCGTCCTCGCCCAGCGGGCCGTGCAACAACGGGACCACGACGGTGCGACCCGCCCCGTGGGGAGTGATGGCCAACGTCGGCTCGATGGCGTCGCCGCCGGCATCCAGCCGGCCGGGCAATGCGTGCGGGCCTTCGGCCAGCGCGAGCTGAGCCTGCGCGGCGATGGACCAGCGGCCGTCGCGGCCGATGCCGACGGGTGTGATGCGGTACTTCGCCGGGTCGGCGGCCTTCAGTACGTGCGCTGCGGTGGTGCAGCTGACGTCGTGTTCTGCCGACTGGCCGCCGAACAGGACGATGAGGTTGATACGCGAGTCGTCGGACGGCCCTGAGGTCGGGGAGGTGGAAGCTTCGGCAGCCATGTAGGTGCGACGGTACCGTGTGGAGCTATGCGTTTCAGAGCAGAACTCGTCGCGGCCGCGACCGCGGGCCGGTTGCACGGGCCGGATGTCGACATCGATGGCGTCTCGTTCGACTCGCGATCGGTGCAGCACGGTCAGTTGTTCGTGCCGCTCGTCGCTGAACGCAACGGGCACGAGTTCATCGCCCGCGCGCTCGCACGCGGCGCTGCCGCCTACCTCACATCGCAACCGCCGGTGGGGGGCACCGCGATCGAGGTGGCCGACACGTTGATAGCGCTGATGGCGCTCGCCACCGCGCAGCGGGCGCACTTCAGCGGGCCGGTCATCGGCATCACCGGGTCGGTGGGCAAGACGTCGACCAAGGATCTCGCTTGGGCCGCGCTGGCGGTGAGCAAGCGCACCTGGGCGAACGAGCGCAGCTTCAACAACGAGCAAGGGCTGCCCACCACACTGCTCAACACACCCGACGGCACCGAGGTGATGGTGCTGGAAATGGGCATGCGCGGCCTGGGCCAGATCGACGAGCTGTGCTCGATAGCCCAGCCGACCATCGGTGTCGTCACCCGCGTCGCCGAGGCGCACAGCGAACTCGTCGGGGGCATCGAGGGCGTTGCCCGCGCGAAGTCGGAGCTGGTTCGCGCGCTCGCAGCCGAAGGGGTCGCCATCCTCAATGCCGACGA
>Ga0105047_10014367_pt1 | contig 12566 bp, 8 predicted proteins | sample MAT04_FD_78384 | JGI IMG/M metagenome (GOLD analysis project Ga0105047, IMG submission 78384) | Freshwater microbial communities from Lake Fryxell liftoff mats and glacier meltwater in Antarctica - MAT-04 (megahit assembly) | ecosystem: Environmental > Aquatic > Freshwater > Ice > Liftoff... | reverse complement strand
CGCGCTTCGGGCCCACGCCGTCCTCGTCACCGGTGCCGTCGGCGTCGAGCTCGAGCTCGATGCGATCGATGCCGCGCGGGCGGTGCGCGCCGAGCGCGATGGTGGCCTCGAGGTACGGGAAGCTCGGCTCCGCGATGAGCGCGTGGACGTCGGGCGGCACGAAGCGATCGAGGCGGTATCCGCCGAACACCAGCGTCTGCTCGCGCGCAGCGTCGTAGACCACGCTCGGGACCCAGCGCGGGATCGGCGCGTCGTGATCGGCCGTGCGCCACGCGGTGGGCCCGACGGTCGACGACTTGGTCATGAACCAGACGTTGCCCTCGCGCGGGAAGTCGCCGCCGTCGCTGCCGCCGCCCCACAAGACGAGGCGCCGGCGGGCCTGGTCGTAGTCGGCGCCGAAGCCCTCGCGGTAGGTGAGCGCGGGCGGGACCTGCGCGGCGCTCCACTGGCCGTTCCTGTAGGTCCAGATCAGCCGCTGCTCGCCGCTGCCGACCGGCGACACGAAGCCGAGCGCAAGGACGAGGCCGCCCGATCGCGGATCCCAGAACGCGAGGTGGTTGCGGCGCGAGTTGAAGCTGTTGGGCAGCGGATCGATCTGCGCCCAGCGCCACGGCTCGGCGCCGGACGCGGGCTCGAGCACGAAGACCTCGGGGAACGGGAAGTGGAACGCCTGCGACTCGCCGCCCGGCACGATGAAGCGGCGGTTCTGCGGGTCCCACACGATCGGAGCGATGCGCAGGATCGGCGTCTCGCCCTCGGGATGCAGCTCGGTCCAGCGATAGCCGTCGGGCGTGTGGCAGACCTCCCAGGTGTCGTCGAGGTACTGGAAGCGGAACGTGCCGTCCGGGCGATCGGCGAGGCCGTCGCCGCCGAACAGCACGCCGCAGCCGCGATCGTCGAACGCGATGTTCAGCGCGCGGCGCGGATCCGGGGTGATGCCGACCGCGGGCGTGGGGCCCATCTCCGCGACGTACGCTCGATCGCGCTCGCGCCAGCGCAGGATCACGGTGCGATCGCCGTACTCGAGGTCGTCGTTCGCGTTGATCGTCGCGCCGCCGAAGAGCACCGTCGCGTCCCCGACCGGATCGTAGCCCGCTGCCACGCCAAAGCGGCTCTCGTACGAGTTCGGGAGCGTGCCCACCTTGGTGAAGCCGATCTCGGCGCGCACCACCGCCGCGCGGCCGTCGCTCGCGAGGATGTCGGGCGCGAGCTCGGCGGTGCGGTTCTCCATCGAAACGCCCTCGGCCGTGCCCGGCGTGAGGCGCACGGCGGTGCGGATCGCGGCGCCGGACGTCGAGCCGTTGCCCACCGAGAGCTGCCAGCGCTCGCGCACCAGCACCGCGGGGCTGACGCGGCCGAGGTAGTCGACCACCTGCACGGTGACGCGCGAGCTGGTCTGCGCCTGCAGGTTGGTGGTGGGGATGGCGCCGTCCAGGCGCGGCTCGATCAGCGCGAGCTGGGTGTCGGTGCCATCGAACACGCGGACCTCGCGCACTCCGACGTCGTCGGCGAACGCGCCGGCCTCGGCGCTCACGGTGGTGGGCTGGCCGGGCGCGCCGCGCACGACGTGGATCAGCGACGCTTCGACCAGCGGATCGGCGTGATCGACCGCGAACGACAGGAGGCCGTCGGGGCACAGGCCACCGCTCGAGTTGCCGGCGCGATCCACGACGCGCACCACGATCGGCGTGGTGATCGCCGAGTCCGCGGCGGAGATCATCTGGCTCACCGACCAGGTGCGCTCGGCGCCCGCGGCCACCGACCAGGGGTGGCCGCCGCGCGACACCTGCGGCGGAAGATCGAGGGGCTCGCTGGCCTCGATCGACAGCGCGATCTCGTTCCCCGGCTCGCTCACCTCGAGCAGCTCGCCGCGCGCGTCGCGCACCTGACGCGAGCCGCGGACGACCCGCATGCTGCTCACCTGCGGGCAGTCGAAGTCGATGGTGATCGGCGCGGTGGCGAGGCTCTTGCGGTTGGTGCCGTCGATCGTCTCGACGACCGCGAGCGCGCTGCCCTGCGGGAACGTGACCCGATCGAGGCCTGGATCCAGGCACAGATAGCGCCCCTCATCGAGCCGCGTCGGCGTGCAGGGCCGGCTGATCCCGGCGATCGCGTAGCTCACGGTGGTCGGCTGCGCGCCGGTCACGAACAGCTCGATCCGGATCGGCACGCCCTCGCGCACGAACCGCGGCTCGACGGTGATGTGGTCGAGCACGCTCGCGCCCGGCTGGCGGCCAGCGACCGGGCGGTGACACGCACAAAGGCTCAGGGCGATCGACGCCGCAGCTAAAAATCTCATCGGTCCCAGGCCTCCAGAAATGCGACGACGGCGGTGCCGAGCCGCTCGATCGCGTAGCCGCCTTCGAGCGTGGCGGCGACGCGACCCTCGCAGACCTCCTCGGCGATGCGCCAGAAGCGCGCGCCGATCGTGTGGAAGCCGTCGATGGTGACGCTCAGCCCGCCGAGCGGATCGCCCTCGAGCGCGTCGAACCCCGCCGACAGGAGGATCATGTCCGGCGAGAAGCGATGGATCGCTGGCGCGATGACCTGATCGATCGCGCGCAAGATCTCGATGTCGCCCTGCCCCGGCTCGAGCGGCACGTTGAGGTTGGCGCCCTTGCCCAGCCCCATGCCCGTGCGATCGGCCTCGCCCGTGCCCGGGTACGCCGGCATCTGGTGCGTGCTCGCGTAGAGTACGCGCGGGTCGCTGTAGAAGATCGCTTCGGTGCCGTTCCCGTGGTGGAAATCGAAGTCGTAGATCGCGACCTTCTTGGCGAGGCCCTCGTCGATCAGCGCGGCGGCGGCAGCAGCGACGTTGTTGAACAGACAGAAGCCCATCGCGTGCTCGCGCGTCGCGTGATGACCGGGCGGACGGCACATCACCATGCCGGGCGGGGTGTCGCCGCGCATGACGTCGCGCGCGAGATCGATCGTGCCACCGGCGGCGTAGAGGGCGGCTTCGTAGGAGTCGGGGCTGGCGTGGGTGTCGGGATCGATGTCGACGTGGCGCCCCGCGGTCTCGGCCATCGCCGCGACGTGGGCCGCGGTGTGGACGCGCAGGAGCTCCTCGGGATCGGCCGCGCGCGCCGGGCGCTCCACCACGCGCAAACGCGAGGCTGCGAGGGCGACATCGATCGAGGCCAGGCGCGCCGCCGACTCGGCGTGCCGTGACCCGGGTTGGTGCCTGGCGAACCGGGGGTCGCGCACCAGCGAAACGGGCATCGGCGGAGTCTAGCCGTTCAGGGCCGCATGCGCAGCCCATCGGGGGGCATCCGAGGCTCGTTTCTCGACTCTGCCAGGCACTCCGCGACCGAGCCGATCGACGGCACGAACATCCCCACCAGCCGGACGACGCGGGTGAGATCCACGTAGAGCCCCTCCCCCATCGCGATGTCGGCCGGGTTGATGATGTTCATGAAGCAGGGGCTGCGCGGTCGATCGACCGCCTTGGCCTCGTCGCGCCACCAGTAATAGAGCGAGCGCACCGTCCACAGATACGCGAACTCGTACGCGGTCGGGTTGTTGCGCCACCCGGCGATCCGATCGGCAGGGACACGGTATCTCGGCTCCCGCTGCGCCACCACGGCGGTCGCTCGATCGAGCGCGGTGCGGGCCCGGCCGAGCGCCATCAGGTCGTCCGAATCGGCGTAATCGTAGAGCCCCAGCACCTGCTCGGCGCGCAGCGCGGTCATCTCGCTCGCGTCGCGGATGTCATCGAACAGCGGGCGCGCGTGCAGCGGGATCTCCGGCTCGAGCGCCGCAAAGGCAGCGGCCTCGCTGCGGAACGTCACCGCCATCTCCGCCAGCAACGGCCGCAGATCGCGGTAGCGCGGCGGCGCGTGGATCAGGCTGCGCATCTCGACCAGGCCCAGCTTCTCGGGCTGCGTGACGAAGTCGGGGAGCCCGGGGATGCTCCGCGCGAGATCGCCGAGATCGTCGAACGCCTCGCTGCCCTGCAAGTACGCCTGGCCGTTTCGCCGCGCGATCTCGGTCGGCGCGACGCCGTTCACCAGGCCCAGCACCAGGAGCTCGTGCTGCCGGTGGGCCATCTCGGCGAGGATCGTCGCGGCACGATCGGCCGCCGGTCCGAACGGGCGCACCACCGGCTTCATCGCCTTTCGCACGGCACGCAGATGATCCGGCTCTTCCAGCAGCGGATCGACCGCGGCGCGCGCGGTGATGACCTCCCCCACCCAGTAGCCCCACTCCCAGCCGCTCGAGAACGTGTTCTGCCCGGACATCCTTTGCGTGCCTTCGCCGCGCGCGATGAGCCGCAGATCGTAGAGGCGGCGATCGGCGTAGAGCGGCAAGAACAGCGGGACGTCGACGTCGAAGCTCACCCAGTACGAGGTCTCCGGATGCCACACCACCGGCCGCTGGCCGATCTCGTAGTGGAGGAACTCGCGCATCGCCGAGAAGTCGTCGTTGCCATAGGTCGGCGCGGGATCGTCGAGCGAGTAGTGCTGCACGGTGTGCGGCATGATCCCCAGCCGCGGATCGGCGAAATGAGGCAAAAAGTTGAAGTTCATTGGCTGCCCGGTGCGCGGGTCGGGGTGGTTCTCGGCGACCTGGCCGGTGCTCGCGTGGATCTTGATGAACGCGCGCTTGCCGTGCACGTCCTCGCTGTGGCGGCACAGCTCGTTCATCCACTCGAGCATCCGATCGTCGCTGCCGTGCGTGAACTCGGTGACGCCGTTCTCGGTCGCGATGTAGTCGAAGCCGGCGGCGTACAAGAGGTCGAGACGCGCGCGGATCTGCGCTTTTTCCTGCTCCAGATCGCCTTGCACTTCGATGATCTTCCACGCGTGCTGCTGCTGCTGGACGAGCGCGACATCGGCGCCGGCCGCGATCCCGAACGCGTGCGCGCGCGCCGTGAGCTGCGCGAAACGCGCGTAACGCACAGGAGAGTTGGCGAACTCGCGCCACGACGCGCCAGCGAGCGGCAGCCAGTGCACGTGGTTCTGACCGTTCGCGACCATCCACTCGAGGAACTCGTCCCAGTCGGGGAGCATCGACTGCCAGGAGTGCTCGTCCTCCGGGCCCGCCATGCCCCAGCCGTTGAGCAGATCGGCGAGCTCGAGCGGGTGCATGGTGTGGAGCTGCAGGCCGCGCCAGTGCCAGCGCGGCGCGCGATCGAGGGTGACATCCCGCGGAATTTCCAGGCGCGGAGGGATCGTCGCCTCGAGCGGGTGCAGGAAGGCGAAGCCCAGCTCCTCGAGCAGCGCGTACGATCCGAACGCCAGGCCCAGGTTGCCCTGGTGGAGCGCGTCGACGGTCTGGCCTCGGCCTGCCACTGCGAACACGCGAGCACCGGAAAGGTTGCCCGATCGGATGGCGAATCCTTCGGGTGCGATCGACGCGGTCAGCACCGCGCGGGTCACGGCGGTGTCGCCAAAGCTCAGGACGAGCGAGCTCGCGCTGGGCCGATCGGGGAGCGCCTCGGGGTCGAGCAGGATGACCGGATCTGCGCTGGCGCGGCGGAGATGCGCCTCGATCCGGGCGCGCGGCCCAGGCAGGAGATCAGGCCCGAAAACCAGGTACAGCGCGGCCGGTTCGACGGCGGCGTCCGGCGCCGGCAGCGGTGTTCCTCCATCGGTCGGGAGGGGGACGTCCATCGACGTCGCGTCAGGCGACCCGGGCACGAACAACCCCGCGTCGATGGGTTCACCGTGCGGCTCTTCGACCGGAGGGCCGAGCGGTACCGGCTCATCGGTACAGGCCCAGGTCAGCGCCAGCGCGACGACGATTCTCTTCACGCCAGAGACGAGTGCAGCCGGAGTGCCCCGCAACCCGGCTCGCATCTGCCGCGGATTGTGCACGACCGTGCACGTTCCATGTGCATCCCCGGTCCATGGTGCTAGGCTCGGCCCAATGTTTGGCCTCAGCTTCTGGGAGATCGCCATCATCTTGGCGATCGCGCTCATCGTCCTCGGCCCGTCCAAGCTGCCCGATCTCGCCAAGTCCTTCGGCAAGAGCCTGCGTGAGTTCCGGAAAGCCACCGAGGATTTCAAGTCCACCATCGACACCGAGAACTATCGCGAAGAGCCCCGCCGCGAAGATCCGAAGCCCATGATCCCGAACCGCGCCACGCCCGCCGAGTCGATTCGCCCGATCGACGCGGTGATCGAGCCGTCGATCCCCGTCGCACCCGCTCCGGCCTCGTCGTCCTCGACCGGCTCGGCGCCGCCTGATCTGACCAAGACCACGCCGTAAGCGTCTGTGGACGACAGCAAGTACACGCTCTTCGAGCACCTCACGGAGCTCCGCAGCCGGCTCTTGAAGTCGGCGCTCGGTATCATCCTCACCACCAGCGTGGCGATGATCTACTCCGAGGAGCTCCTCTCCTATTCGATCCAGCCCCTGCAGCGGATCCTGCGCGACAAGACCCGCCTCGAGACCGTGCTCGTCGACGACGACGAAGCGCGCGGCAAGACGCTGGAAGAGCGCCTCGACGACGACGCGCGCCTGCGCGTGGTGAAACGCATCACCGATGTCGAGGGCCTGAGCGAGCTCGCGCGCGACGGGTTGAAGGCCAAAAAACCTCTCGATTTCGTGCTGATCATGGCCTCCGCCACCGACGCGCTCGGCACGCGCGCGATCGACGTCCTCGACGGCATCGAGCCGCAGCCCCACATCGTCTACATGGTGACGAAGCCCGACGATCCGCTGGTCGCCGAGCTCAAGTTCGAGGGCGTCGCGCTGATGCTCGCGCCCCCGAAGCCCGCGCGCCTGTCCCGCGAGATCCGCCAGGCCGCGTCGAGGGCGGGCAAGACGATGAAGGAGGACAAGCTGGTCGTCCTCTCGCCGTTCGATCCGTTCTTCGCGTACCTCAAGGTGGGCCTGGTCTGTGGCCTCTTCGCGTCGTGCCCGATCTGGCTCTACCAGCTGTGGCGCTTCATCGCTCCGGGCCTATACGACAAGGAGCGCAACCTGGTCCTGCCGATGATCGTGAGCGCGTCGCTCCTGTTCATCGCGGGCGGCGCGTTCGCGTACTTCGTGATGTTCCCGCTGATGTTCGACGTGATGGTGAACCAGATGATGCCGGCCGATCTCACCGGCTCGTTCACCGTCGACAACTATCTCAGCCTGCTCTTCACGATGACCCTCGCGTTCGGCGTGATCTTCGAGACGCCGCTGATCATCGCGATCGCCGCGCGCGTCGGCCTGGTGCATCCGGACACGCTGGTGAAATACCGGCGCTACGCGATCGTCGGGGCGTTCGTGATCGGCGCGGTGCTCACGCCGGCTGACCCGATCTCGCAGATCTTCATGTCTGTGCCGCTGGTGATCTTCTACGAGATCGGGATCATCCTGGCGCGGGCCATGGCCAAGAAACGCGAAGAGCCGCCGGACGACCCCACCGCGCTCGCAACCACATGAGCGGCGTGATGCTCGCCATCTTTTGTTCGTCCTTCGCGCCGTCCTTCGCGCCCGCCGAGGAGAAGCCGCGGGTCCTCGTGCTCAATGTCCGCAGCGAGCAAGGCATCGAAAGAGGCACCGCCAACCTGCTCGGCGAGCTGCTCCTCGACGACGTGCACAAGAGCGGCAAGTACACCGCGATCAGCTTCGCCGACATGGTGGCGGTGCTCGACGTCGAGCAGCAAAAGCAGGTCGTGGGCTGTGCGGACGACGCGCGATGCCTGGCGGAGATCGGCAGCGCGCTCGGGGCGGATCTCCTGATCGAGGCCAGCGTCGGCGTCATCGGCGCGACGCGGGTGCTGGCGCTCAAGCTGATCGACGTGCGCGCGGTGAAGGTGCTGGCGCGCGAGACCGAGACGGTGAGCGACGACGAGGCGCTGATCGCGGCGATGCACCGGCTGGCGGCGAAGCTGCTCGGACCTCCCGAAGCGCCGCCACCGCCGATCGCGATCATCGCGCCTCCGACACCACCGCCCGAGAGATCGATCCGCCCCGGATGGTGGGTCGCAGGCGGGGGCGCAGTCGTCGTCGCCGCTGGAGCGGTGATCGGCGCGCTCGCGCTCGGGGACCTCTCGAGCTTCGAAAATAGGCCTTTCGACGACGCGCTCGGCGATGCGGCGGACACCAAGGCGGCGGTCGCGGACGTGCTCTACGTCGCCGGCGGGATCACGCTCGCGGCCGGGATCGTCTGGCTGCTGGTGGACGAGTGATGCGCGCGCTCGTCATCACCGCGCTCCTCTCGAGCGGCTGCTCGCTGATCGTCGACACCGACGCGGTGCGCGCGAAGCGGGACGGCGGTGTCGTGGCGAGCCGCGACGCGAGCACCCCCGGCGCCGACGCGCGCCCCGAGTCCGATCCTGACGCGAGCCAGCCCGACGCGCCGACGTTTGCCGATGCCGCGGCCTCCCCCGACGCCGCTGCGCTCGGTCCCGACGCCGCGCCGGTATCCTCGTGCCCCGCCCGCATGGGCGCCGCGCCGCTGACCTGTGCCCCACCGGTCCGCGTCGTCAGCGGCGGTCTCGATCTCTACAGCCCCTCGATCGACGGCCTCGCCGACGGCTTCATGAGCGCGATCTCCGAGCAGGGCGCGGTCGTGCGCCGCAAGATCTTGCTCGACGGCACGATCGCCGAGACCGAGCGCTACCCGACCCGCGCGCGCCCCGAATCGGTCGCCGTCACCACCCAGGGAGCGAGCTGGGCCCTCGCGTTCGTCCCCGCGGGGGGCGGGGCAATCGAGTGCCGGAGCTCGGTCGCCACCAGCAGCGCCACGCGCATCACCCCCGCTTCGCGGACCGACGGGGTGTCGCTCGCGATGTCTCCGCTCGGCAAGGTGGCGATCGGCGCCGCCGATCTCGCCAACACCATCGCGCTCCAGCGCGCGATCTCCGATCAGCCCGGCTGCCCGACCACCGCGGTGTCGAACAACCCGTCGTTCTTCATCAAGGGCGTCACCACGGTCAGCGTCCCGGGTACCGAGAATTTCCGCTTCGTCATCAGCTCGTTCTCACCGAACACCGTCGACAGCGCGATCGTCGGGATCGACGACGCGCCGACGATGGCCGACGAGATCTTCACCCTCTACGACGGCCTCGGCATGCGCGAGATCGCCACCGTCCCCGTGCCGGGCGGCGTGTACATGGCCTCGGTCTGGATCAACTACGACGGCACGACCGCTGCGCTCGGCGCGATGCTCAACCGCACCGATCTCGAGCTCGCGCCGCCGGTCGATCGCGCCATCGCCCCCGACGTCTACGACTTCGATCTCACCGCCTGCGGCCCGGGCTGCCTCGCCGCTGCGTACGCCGTCGAGGAGGGCCGCGGCCGCATCAGCGTCACGTTCTTCTCCGACGACGTCGGGCTCACCATCCTCGGCACCGAGCCGGAGCAGGACGCCGCGTGCACGCTCGCCGCGATGGGGGCCGAGCTCGACCTGGCTTATTCGAGCGGGAAGATCGCCATCCTGTACACCCAGGGCACGCGCGCCGACCTCTACGTGTGCGACAAGCCGAACCTATAACGACTCGGCGCAGTCGTTCGGCTCGGACGTCGGCGTGTAAAGATCGACGATGTCGCGCATCGACTCGTCGTCAAGCGTGCTCGCCACCGCCCACACGCCATCGGCGAGCCCGACGATCTGAGGCGCGAAGATGCCATCGCGATACAGCGGACACGCAAGCCCATCGGCGAAGTGCGCCGTCACCACGCCTTCGTAGCGAAAGTCCCGAATGCCGCCGATCCACACCGCGTCGGGTCCGGCGTCGGCCAGCGTGGTGATCGGATAGTCGGTCGCGATCTTCTCGACCTTCTGCCAGGTGCCGTCGACCTGGCGCATGACGATCCCGCGCAAGCCGCCCCGGTTCGTACCGACCGAGCAGCCCATCGTCCCGTCCACGCAAGTGATCACGCCGAGCGTGCGGCCGAACAGCTGCGTGTCCGCGAAAGAGATCGGGATCGCGCGCAAGGCGGTGTCGGGCGAAGGGAGCTGCGACCAGGTCAGCGTGACCGTGCCGCTCGAGGTGGGATCGATCTCGAGGAGGCGCCCCTGGCCGAACACGCGGCCCGGATCGCTGCGGAAGTCGGCGCCCGCCACCAGCACCGAGTGATCGAGCGGGTACGTGCTGATCAGGCCGAAGCCCATCGGCGCCTCCAGGTGGAAGAGCGGGGTCCAGCGATCGGATAGGCGATCGTAGTGCGCGATGTCGAGCGCGCTGTCCTGGTTGTAGACCTTCTTGCTCGCGTACAGGCCGCCGCGCTCGTCTCGCACGAGCTGGGTCCACCCGGGCATCCCAGGCGCCGAGGCGACGTAGGTGAGCGTCCCGCGCCCGATCGGCGCATGCGCGAGCCGGCCATCCGAGTCGATCGTCCACAGCTCGCCGTTCGGATCGCGCACCCCGACCAGGGTGGTGGTGGCCGTCAGCACCCGCCCGATCTGGAGATCGATCGGCGTGAGCGTGCCGGTCGAGTCGATTCGCGCGATCGACTCCGACGTGAGCACCAGCGCGGTCCGGTCGGGCAATTCGACCAGCGTGGCGAGGCCATCCGTCTGCAGCCGCCGATACGAGAAGTCGAACCCGCGCAGCGCGCACGGCAGGTTCTTCGGCGCCGGGATTCGATCGAGCGCCGAAGTGATCCAGGTGGTGCCCTCCGCGGGCGCGTCCCAGCCGCTCGCGTCGTCGCCGCGGATGGTCATCGTCTGGACCGACAGCGGCTTCGGCAGCTTCCGCTCGCCGTCCGGCATGTCCGCCAGCGTCAGCGGCCCCAGCGCGAGCCCCAGCACCCCGGGCGGGCACTTCAGCTCCACCACCGCGAGATCGGTGTCGCCCTGGCGGCTGAACGCCGGCAGCTCGAGCACCGGGAGCGTCCCATCCAGCACGTGAACGGTCTGCACAACCCCGCCCTGCGCCCGCAGCACCAGCACCGTCTTGCCCGTGCTGCGCGGCGGCGGATCGATCGCCAGCACCGCGTGGCAACCGCACAGCAAGAGCACGAGCGCGCTCGCCGCTCTCATCGCGCCGGCTCCGCATAGAGCGACGGGTTGAGCGCCGCAGAGATGCCGTACGAGAGCGCGCCGACCGCCACACCCGCGACGAGCGGGATCCACGGCACGTCGTCGCCGTCGGTGTACAGCCACGTCCCGAGCATCCACGTCGCGCCCCCTGCGACGAGCGAGTAGCCGAGCGGCGCGAGCAGGACACCGCCGCCGTTCTGATCGTTGAAACGACCTGAATCGTAGCTCGATCGCAGCAGCTCCTGGCCGGTCTCGCAGCTCGCCTGCACGCCGCGATAACACACGCCGCCGGCGTCCCCGGACGGCGTCGCGATCGCGAGCACGGTGACCACACCACCGCCCACGATCGCCGCGGCGCCGGCCACGAAGGTCATCGTCTGCGCGACGCGCGTGGTCTGCGTCGGCCTCACGTCGAGCGCGGTGTCGAGCGCGAGGGTCTGGCCCTTCACCACCTCGATCGTGGCGACGAACGGCCGGATGTCCGGCCCATCGATGCGCAGCTCGTGCTTGCCGGGCAGGACGCCGGTGACGTGCGTGACGTTCCCGGGCTGGGTGACGCCGATCGAGGTGCCATCGAGTCGCAGCTCGAGGCCCGGGATCGCGGCCGTGAGATCGAGGCGGCCGAACGGCTCCCAGACCTTGTGCTCGACGAAGCTCGCGCGCAGGTGCTCGCTGAACAGCGCCTTCACGAACGCCGCGGCGCCCGCGCTGCTCTCCACCTCGGTGCGCGGCGTAGAGACGGCCTTCTCGTTCGCGAGCGCCTCCACGTTGGCCTCCCAGTCCTCGCCCTCTCGGAGCGCCGAGTGATAGGCTTCGAGCGCGATGTCGGTGTCGATCAGCTGCGCGGAGAGCCGATCGGGCTCACCGTCGCGCGTGATGTTGGTGATGAACAAGAGGAGCTTCGGGTACACCACGTTGCGCCCACGCAGCTCGGCGAGGTGATCGTAGTAGGGGCGAAAGCGCCCGCTCGGCTCGCGCAGGGCCTCGCGATCGTAGTCGGTGCGAATGCGCATGACGACGCAGAGCAGCCGGCCGCGGCAGCCCTTGGTGACCGACTCGTCCACCGTCTCGAGCTTCAGCCCGGTGGAGGCGCGGGTGACGTCGTCGATCAGGCGGATGAGATCGGACGTGCGCGTGCGGGCCGCAGCGCCGGTCGGAGTGTTGAGCACGAACGCGAGCGGGGGCCGATCGCTCACGTCGATCGCACCTTCGTCCGCACGCGCGGGGAGCGCCGACGCGACGAGCAGGAGCAGCAAGCCCAAAGGCGAAGTGGAGGGCTCCGCCCGACCGAGCCGACGGCGCGCAGTTCGCGTAGCGAACGTAGCCCTAAGGAGCAGCCTCAAGCGGGAGCATCATAGTCGCGACGCCCGCCCAACGCGAAATTGGCGGGGAAGTTTAGGAGTGCGGGGATGAGAACTCTCCGTCCAGTCGCTTCCCCGGGCTAACAAGCGACTGATCCGCACGATAGCCTCCCTTCGTTGCGCAGCATTCGTCACTTCGTTCCCAACGGGGCCGGATGGCACCTCGGCCTGACCCAGCGCTACGACCCGGCGGTCCTGGATCCCTCGCGGCCGCCGATCGTGATCATCCCCGGCTACGGGATGAACTCGTTCATCTTCGGCTTCCACCCGACCGGTGT
>Ga0105047_10014365_pt1 | contig 12567 bp, 8 predicted proteins | sample MAT04_FD_78384 | JGI IMG/M metagenome (GOLD analysis project Ga0105047, IMG submission 78384) | Freshwater microbial communities from Lake Fryxell liftoff mats and glacier meltwater in Antarctica - MAT-04 (megahit assembly) | ecosystem: Environmental > Aquatic > Freshwater > Ice > Liftoff... | reverse complement strand
CTTGCCGCGGAGCGGCAACGGGATATTAGCCAGGGGCAAGCGCAGCGCAGCCCCTGGTAGGCGGCGAAGATCAGTTGCGCCCCGGCAGGGGCTGCCAGAGATTCAGCTAACTTGCCTCTCCTGCAGCCCCTGCCGGGGCGCTGTCTACTTCGAGGCGACACTCCGGGGGCTGCGTCCGCTGCTGCGGACTTGCCCCCGGCTAATCTCCCGTCGCCGCTCCGCGGCGAGAAACAGCACGAGCGAAACAAGCCATAGAAATGTCTGCTCCACCTTCGTTGATTCGCGTTTCAATTCTTTTCCGTTTTACGTTTTCGCGAGGCACCGTATAGTTGCACAATGTTAAACGAGCTGTCCGGGAATTGACGTCTTCGTTCCCTTTGCCACGTGAGGTGAAGCATGTCTGACGCGCGACGTTTCCTCGGCGAAATCCTGATGGATATGGGTTGCGTCACGTTGGAGAACATCGAAGCCGCTCTTGAAAAGCAGATGAATGGCGAGAAGGCCAAGATCGGCGAGATCTTTGTCGCCGACGGCCTGTGTGACGTGAACAGCATCACCACGGCACTGGCCGAACAGTTTAACATGGAGATGGTCGACCTGGACGGGCAGGAGATCGCCAAGTCCGTCGTCGACATGGTGCCGCAGGATCTCTGCCGCGAAAACCATATCATGCCGCTGGATATGTTCGACGGTGTGATGACCGTGGCCATCTCCGATCCGCTCGATTTGCAGGCGCTCGATAACATCCGCTTTGTGATCAACAACCAGGTCGAACCGGTGCTGGCCACGCGCGAGGCGATCGATGCGGCGATCGATAAATACTACGGCAACGAGAACGACCTGAAAGATCAGATGGCCAACCTCAGCAGTGTTGAGCTGAGCAAAATGGGCATCGACGTCATCGACACCGAGAAGATGAAGGAAGATGCCGAGCGCATCAACACCAACGACGACGACGCGCCGGTGATCAAACTGGTTTCGCTGATCATCCAGCAGGCGGTGCAGAGCCGCGCGAGCGACATTCACATTGAGCCGATGAAGGACCGGCTGCGGGTGCGATACCGCATCGACGGCGAGTGCTACGAAATGGATTGCCCGCCCAAGCGCCTGCAGGGTGCGATCATCGCGCGCATCAAGATCATGGCGACGCTGGACATGGCCGAGAAGCGGCGCCCGCAGGACGGCAAGATTCAGCTTAAGATGCTCGGGCGGAACCTGGACTTGCGCGTCTCGTCGCTGCCGGCCTCGCACGGCGAATCGGTGGTGATGCGAATCCTGGACAAGGCGGCGATCAGCTTCGGACTGGATCAGCTCGGATTTTTTCCCGATGACATGAAGATTTTCCGCAATCTGATTAAGAAACCCAACGGCGTGCTGCTGATCACCGGCCCGACCGGATCGGGAAAGACGACCACGCTGTATTCGGCGCTGGGCGAGTTGAACAAGCCCGATCGCAAGATCATCACTGTCGAAAACCCGGTCGAATATACGCTTTCGGGCATCAACCAGGTGCAGGTGAACGTGGCGGCGGGAATGACCTTCCAGAAGGCGCTGCGCGCGATGCTGCGGCAGGCGCCCAACATCATCCTCGTCGGAGAAATCCGAGACGAAGAGACGGCGCATATCGCGATCGAAGCGGCGCTGACGGGACATCTTGTGTTCGCAACCTTGCACACCAACGACGCGCCGGGCGCTCTGACGCGACTGGTCGATATGAATATGGCGCCGTTCCTCGTGGCCAGCTCGGTGCAGGCCGTGCAGGCGCAGCGACTGATCCGCATGCTCTGCCCGGACTGCAAGCAGCCCGACGTGATCGATCCAGCGAAGATGAAAGCGGTGGGCCTGCGCGAAGAACAATTCGCCGGCAAGACGATCTGCAAACCGGTCGGCTGCCCGAGCTGCAAGGACCGCGGCTTTAAAGGTCGCAAGGGCATCTATGAAATCATGGTGATGAACAATCGCCTGCGCGAACTGTGCTTCAACAAATCGACCACCGACGCCTTGCGCGATCAGGCTCGACGCGACGGCATGCATACGCTGCTGGACGACGGCTTGCGCAAGGTGCTTGATGGCTGGACCACGATGGAAGAAGTGATGGCCGAAGCAAAGGTTTACTCTTAAAAGCTGCACAATGTGCAGTTTGGAACAGATTTGCAATGCGTGTTGGAACGAACAGACGCAGGTTCGCACCACTGAACTAAAGTCAGTGCTACGAAAGACATATAAAGGAGCAGACAACAGTGAGCGACGTTCCCCCTGCTGGACCCGCTGGTGGAATTGCACCGAGCACACCAAACTTTCAACCGCCCAAGCCGCCTGTTGCCGGCGCGCCGGTTGTCGCGGCCGGTGGCGGCGCAAAGGCGGACATGGCGCGGCTGCTGGATGCCGTAATCAAGTACAACGCCGCCGACCTTCATCTGGCGGTCGGGCGTCCGCCGTGCGTGCGCGTGCGCGGTGAGATCCATAATCTGGGCAACACGCTGCTGACCGGTGAAGATACCGCAATGCTGATGAAACAGATCACCTCCGAACGCCACCAGCAGCAGCTTGGCGAAAACGGCGGCGCCGACTTCGGCTTTGCATTCGGCGATCAGGCTCGCTTCCGAGTTTCCATCTTTAAGCAGAAAGGCAAGATCGGGTTGGTGCTGCGCCAGATCCCAAACAAGCTCAAGAGCTTCGAAGAGATTGGGTTGCCGGCGGTCATTAAAGACGTCTGCATGCGGCCGCGCGGACTGGTGCTGGTGACCGGCCCGACAGGCTCCGGCAAAACGACCTCGCTGGCGACGATGATTGATTTCATCAACATGGAACGCGCCGACCACATCATCACCATCGAAGACCCGATCGAGTATTATCACAACCACAAAAAGTGCGTGGTGACGCAGCGCGAACTGGGCGTGGACGTGCCCAACTTCGTTGAAGCGCTGCGCCGCGCTCTGCGGCAGGACCCGGACGTGATCCTGGTTGGTGAAATGCGAGACTTGGAGACGATCTCGACAGCGATCACGGCGGCCGAAACGGGCCATTTGGTCTTCGCCACATTGCACACCACGGGCGCGGCCGAGACGATCAATCGAATCGTCGACGCCTTCCCGACCAACCAGCAGGCTCAGATCCGCACTCAGCTTGCCGCGACATTGGTGGCAGTGATCTCGCAGTCGCTCATCCCGACGGCCGACGGTAAGGGGCGCGTGGCGGCGTTCGAACTGATGTTCGCCAACGACCCGATCCGCGCGCTGATGCGCAAAGGCGAGACGTACAAGATCAACTCCTGCATGCAGACGTCCGGCAAGGAAGGCATGATCCTGCTGGACGATTTCCTCTTCAATCTGTGGACGACGCAGAAGATCACTTACCTGGACATGATGCGCAAAAGCCAGGAGCCGGAAATGCTGGAGACGAAAGTGCGCTCGTACACGGAAATGCTTAAGCAGAAGAAGCGGTAAGAAATTGGGTGGGGCAGACATTCCTGTCTGCCCGAACAATGAACGAGCAGACAGGAATGTCTGCTCCACCCTCCGCGGGCGTCTCGCCCGCAGGGACAGTTAGACTGCAGCAGGTTAAGGAGTGTCCGGTATGGCCGAAGCGTTAAGGGGCCGGGGTAAGCCAGTGGAACAGGAAGAAGAGTATCTGGAACGCCGCCTGCTGGGCGAAATCCTGATTGAAATGGGCGTTCTTACCCCCAAGCAGCTTGAGGAAGCGCTGCGGATTCAACAGGAAAAAGGCGGCGCCATCGGCCAGCTCATGATTGAAGCGGGCATGATCACGCCCGAAGATCTGGTCACATCGCTGGCCACGCAGCACGGCATGGACACCGTCGATCTGACGCAGGTAGAGCCTGCCGAAGAGGCCATCAAGATGGTCTCGGTTTCGATGGCGCAGGTATACCGCATCGTGCCGATCAGCTTTGATGACGGCGTGCTGACCGTGGCCATGGCCGATCCGCAGAACGTCAACGCGCTCGACGATCTGCGCTTCATGCTCAATTGCGAAGTTGTCGGAGCGGTCGCGGTCGAACAGCAGATCACCGATGCCATCACCCGGCTCTATGAAGGCAAGTCCGAATCCATCTCAGATCTGCTGGATAGGATGGACCCCGGCGAGATGGAAGTGCTGGGCGAGATGGCCACGGACGATCCGAAGGCCATTGATAAAATGACCAACTCCCCGCCCGTGGTGAAGTTTTTGAATCTGGTGCTGCTCACCGCGATCAAAGACCAGGCCTCCGACATCCACTTCGAACCGTTCGAAACCGAATTTAAGATCCGCTACCGCATCGACGGCACGCTACTGGAAATTCCGCCGCCGCCGCGCGCACTGGCATTGGCGCTGTGCAGCCGCATCAAGGTTATGTCCAACATGGACATCGCTGAACGGCGCGTGCCGCAGGACAACCGCATCGAGCTTAACGTGGGCGGCAACGCGATCGACTTGCGCGTCTCGACACTGCCGACGTACTTCGGAGAGTCGGTTTGTATGCGCGTACTCGATCGAAGCGTCGTCGCGCTGGACCTTGAACGGCTGGGCATGCGCGACGAAGAACTCTCCTTCTTCCGTGGCTGCATTGACCAACCCAACGGCATCTGCCTCGTCACCGGCCCGACCGGTTCAGGCAAGACCACCACGCTATATTCGGCGCTGAACGAAGCGAACACGTCTGACGTCAAGATCATCACCACTGAAGACCCGGTTGAATACGACCTGGACGGAATCATCCAGGTTCCCGTGCGCCCCGACCTGGGCGTGACCTACGCGGCCTGTCTGCGCTCGATCTTGCGGCAAGACCCGGACAAAATTCTGGTCGGCGAAATTCGAGACTTGGAGACCGCCGAAATCGCGATCGAATCCTCGCTGACCGGACATTTGGTCTTCAGCACGCTCCATACGAACGACGCGCCGTCGACGATCACGCGTCTGCTCGATATGGGCGTGGAACCGTTCCTTGTGGCCGCGACGCTCTACGCCGTCGTGGCGCAGCGACTGGTCCGCACGGTCTGCGTCAAATGCAAGGATGTGTACGTGCCGACCGAAGAGGCGCTGATGGAAATTAACCTGCGCCCCGAAGACGTCGAAGGCAAACAGTTCTTCTACGGCCGTCGCTGCGACAACTGCAACAAGACCGGCTACCGCGGCCGAAACGCGCTCTACGAAATCATGAAGGTCGACACCAAGATGCGCGAAATGATCATGGGCTCGAAGTCGACGGAAGTGCTGCGCGCCGAAGCACAGGCCACCGGCATGCGCACGCTGCGCGAGTCCGGCATCTTGAAAATCTTCGACGGATTGACGACGATCGAAGAAGTCGTGCGCGAAACGCTCTCGTTCGACTAGTAACGCAAATTTGTAATTTGCGAGTTCGGCAGACAGGAATGTCTGCCCCACTCGTATAGGAATCTGTTCCAGTACCCATTTTCTTGATGTCTGTCCGGCGACCGCACGGGCAGCCCAACAGCTGCCCGTGCCACACTGAATTCTCGGCTTTTGCGTGGGCAAATTAACGGGCCAATTTGCCCTACAAAAGAGCGCCGCTTGCGCGGCGCTTTTTCTTACGATTTACGCTTCACGTTTTAGTCTTACTTGCTCTTGCCGACGTCAGCGCCGGGGCCGGTGAACATGTATTTCTCGGCGAGCTTGGCCATTGTGTCTTTATCGATGGCGACCCAGCCGTGCATCTCGGAGGGGATCACCTGGTTGTTCCAGATGGTGGCCATCTCCATAGTCTTGTTCACCGGATCGCGTTCGATCTTGGGCGGGGTGTTGGGGATGGCGACCCAGCCGGTTAACTCCTGCGGGATCTTCTTTCCCTTGAAGTCCAGGTCCCAGCGCGAGCTGCTCACGGCCTTGGGTTCGTCGAGCGTGACTTTGGCGAACTTGCTGAAGTACTTGGGATTGATGGCAATCCAGCCGTTGGTCTCGCCACTGACTACGTTGTCGGTAGAAAGGAGCGCATAGGTGACGCCCTTGTCTTTGTCCTGTTTGATTTCGGGGGCGACGGTGCCGGGCATGGCGACCCAGCCGACCATGTCCTGGGAGACTTTCTTGCCGCCCTTAAGGGTGGCGCGCTGCAGTCCGGGATCGCGCTGGGAATCGCAGCCGGAGAGGCCGACGAGCAGAGCGGCGAGCAGGACGGGGACGATCAGTTTCAGTCTGGTCATGTTATTTTCCTTCGGCATCGCTGAGCCGTTTCATGAGTTCGCGGAGGTCCATTGAACGGGCTGCATCGGCGGCTTCGCGGGCGCGAGCGGCCAGCACGCGCAACTGAAAGAGGCGCGCGCGTTCGTCGAGGTCGGCTAATTCCTGCTTGGTGACGTCGGCCTTCTTGCCCACGGCGACGACATCTTCGCGCAGGGCGACGTAATCCTTCTGGAGCTGACCGCTTTTCTGTTGAAGTCCGAGAACTTCCTGCCCGATATCGTCGAGTTTCTTGAGTTTGTCTTCGACATAGACGATGCGGCGGTCGAGGTCGCCGACGCCCTTCTCTAGCTTGCTGATGTCCTGGTGCTGGGTCTTGTCGACCTGCTCCTGGCCCTTCTTGAAGGTGGTGAATTCCTTGGTGACGAATTCATCCATCGAGACGCTGAACTTGTCGAGGCTCTTGGAGAGATTTTCGCGGTCTTTCTCCAGCGCACCGGCGCGGTCGTTGATTTTTGTCAACTGATCGGCGAGCTCTTTGTTTTTGGTTTCGCTGGTCTGGAGAACCTGCGCGGTCTTCTTCTCCTGATCCTCCAGGCCTTTCTTCAACGCCGCATTGAAGTCAGTGCGCGTTTCCTTGTTGAAGTTGTACAGGACGAAGGACGCGACGAGCACCGCGATGATCGCGATGCCGGTGGCGGGAAGCGACCACATGAACTTCTGTCCCAGTGTCGGTTCCGCCGGAGTAACAACGATGGGAACCGGTACGTTTGTGTCTGACATTGAATGACCTCCAAAAAAAGCAAGGGCTCAGATCCGCAGGCTGAACGAATCGTTACCCATAAAAAAGATCCTCCGATTCGCGATGCTCTGCAAGTCAGACGACTGACATTAGGTTTTCTTCGAGCGAGGGGCCTATTATTCGAAGAACGGGAGCAAAGTCCACAGATTTCCCGGCTTCTATATTAGACCTCTCGCGGCGTCCAATTCTCTACAGAAATCTGCGGGCTGCGCCCCAGAATTGTATCGACCAGCAACTCCGCACTGACCGGTGCAAGCGTCAGGCCGTTCCGGTAATGTCCGGCCGAGATGAAAAGACCTTGCACGCCCGGCACCGCACCCAGCAACGGGTGACGCCCTTTCAGACCCGGCCGCAGACCTGACCAGCTCTGCACGGGCCGGCTTTCTTTCAGTATCGGCAGAATACGATGCCCAAACTGTGTTAATTCCGCTTCACCTTCTGCCGTCGCGGCTTTTTCGAATCCCACATTTTCATGCGTGGCACCCACCAGCAGGACGCCATCGCCGCGCGGAACGATGTAATGATTCCCGGCGGTCAACAAGCGCGCGGCAATTTTGGGATCGAGCTTGTACGCCAGAAGCTGTCCACGCACCGGCGAAATCTTGGCGCTGGCCGGAGCCAGCTTGACGACCCGCGCCAGTTGACTGGTCCACGCACCGGCGCAGACGGCAACGGCGCCGACGTGAAGCACAGTACCATCCACAAGTTTTACACCCGCCACACGGCCAGCGGTCACATCAATGTCGGCGACGGCGCGGTTCTCGATCAACTCTCCGCCCAGGCGTTGCACATTTTTAATCAGTGCTTTGAGGAAGCGCGGATTTCGCACCTGCGCTTCGCCTGGAAAATGCACGGCCCCAGAGACTTCAACACTTAATGCCGGTTCTAAATTCCGTGCTTCGGATTGACTGAGAACAATTGCGGGAATGCCGCGTGCGTTGCTGCCGGGAACGATGTTCTCGAGCAGGTCGGCGTACTCGGCCGGATCGTTGGAACGGAACATCAGTTCGAGCGCGCCGCAGACGCGGTAACCGATATCAATGCCCGTGTCGGCGAGCAGGCGCTGCGACCACTGCGCGTGCAGTTTGACGCTGAGCAGGCAGAGGTCGTGGTAGTCGGTGCTGCCGGGATTGCGATTGAGCCGTGGCCGGCAGGTCAACATTCCGGCGCCCGCCCACGATGCTTCCTGGCCGAGCGGGCCCTTGTCGATCAGCGTGACGCGCAGACCGTTGCGCAGCGCGCAATCGGCGAGTGAAAGACCGATCGCGCCGCCGCCCACGATGAGCAGATCGGCGATCATGCGCGCTTCTTCCGGACGGATTTCTTCGGCGCTGGCAGTGCGGCTTTGAGCGCGGCTTCCTGAACTTTGAACATGGCGCGGCGCTTGGATTCGGTCTCGTCTTCGTATCCCAGCAGATGCAGAAAACCGTGCACGCAATAGCGCGCAAATTCTTCTTCGGAAGAAAGCCCGCGCGCTTCGGCTTCGCGCAAGGCGGTGGAGTAACTGACGATGATCTCGCCGAAGTGCCACGCATCGCGTTCTGGGTCGAGGTTGCCCATCGGGAACGAGAGCACATCGGTGGGGCCTTCGTGGCCCATGTGTTCCTGATTGAGCTGCGCGATCTGAGCGTCGTCGGTGATGTGGATTTCAACCACGCCGCGCGAGCATTCAATCTGCGGACGCCGCGCCGCGGGAACTTCGTTCCATGCCGCAGCGAAAAAATCTTCAAGCGTTGCGGCGCGCTGCTTCAACTGCAGCTCAAGCGTGAGGTAGCCCGTTCCGCCATCGGGAAGCGGCAGTACCTGGATGATGACTTTTATTTGAGGTGCCTTATTGCCCGCAGACATTACAGATCGATCTCATCCAAACGAAGAGCGGCATTCCAGGAACCAGACAATAGGATCTTTTATCACGCGCAAGGCAATAAGGAAAAAGGCAAAGTTTAAACGGCCGACGCCAAGTGGTGTTCTTATCTGCAATCTAACCGTCTTTGCTATGTCGCCCCTGCCGTTGGGTGCCGCGCCACAAGCGGAGCGAGTGTCGCGCCTTTGCGCTCGGCAACACTTTGCGGATTCTCCGGGTCAGCTACACTCGTACCATGATTCAACCGTGGGTCTACCGAAAAGCGGTTCGCTATACGGCCAAGCGTGCGTAGTTCTATTGTTCAGGTTGCGACACAACTCCGTATCAGCATTTTTCTTCGCCGTTTCTCGCCACGGAGTGGCGACAGGATATTAGCCGGGGGTGAAGCGAGCGTAGCGAGCGCAACCCCCGGACAGCCCGGTAAAAAAACTCAGCGTCCCGGCAGGGGCAGCAAGAGATGCGGGGACAATTCTCTTGCTGCCCCTGCCGGGGCCGCCGCCGTTTTTCGGCGTGACCGGGGGCTGCGCTGCGCTTGCCCCCGGCTAATTTCCTTCGGGCCCTCCGGGCCGCACGGCAACAGATCTACAGCTTGCAAAATTTCTTCGCACCTTCTGTCACAATAGGACTACGCACCCCCCGGCCAGAACCTCAACATCTGGACTCTGAAAAAAGCCATCGAAAAAGCGCAGTACTGCGATTGAAATGCAAGTGACAACGTTACCGGCCACATGCTCGACCAGCCGGAGTCGCATGTCCATTTCGCGCGAATTATGACATAAAATAATATTTTAAAATATTTACCCGGTGAGACTTATAAGATACTTTAAGATTTGTTTTCTCAAACTGGGAAGCTCAACTGTCTTAGTAGGGTATAGAGAGACTCTTTTACGATTGCTCGACTTGGGCGTGTACGAATCTAGAAAACGGCCCAGCTTATTCGCTCAATTCTTCCGGTCCGAAGCCCGGCCCAGCATGCGCGTCTCGGTCAGGATCTCGCGGGCGGGAATGGGAGCCGGGGAAAGGGTTGTGGTTGGCGGTGGCGCAACGGAGCCGCCAGGCGCTTCGGCCCGTTTGGGCTCGGCCGCAGGCTTCTGCAGGCTGACGCGCTCGGGCCTGCTGGAGGACGAACCTCCGCGGCCGGAACCGACGCCGGGCACCTCCATGATAGTGGTCTTGTTGCTGACGGCGGCGGTGCGCTCGGGATCCTGATCGGGATACATGACGCGCGAATGAAACTTGGCCACCAGCACGCGCAGGAACGCTTCTTCGATCAGCGCCAGTTCGGCGAAGGTGAGATCGCACTCGTCGAGCTGTCCGTCGAGCATCTTATCCATCATCAAATTATGCACGAAAAGCTGCAGACGCGCGGCGCTGGGATGTTCCAGCGTGCGCGTGGCGGCTTCGACAGTGTCGGCCATCATCACGATCGCCGCCTCGCGGCTCTGCGGCTTGGGGCCGGGATAGCGGAAGAACGATTCCTGCACTTCCGTCGCATTGCCTTCGGCATTGGCGAGGTCAGTGGCCTTGGCGTCCTTCTTGGCGGAGTGATAGAAGTAGCTGACCAGCGTGGTGCCGTGGTGCTGCGGAATAAAATCGATGATCTGCTGCGGCAGGCGGTACTCTTCCTGAGCCAGCTCGATGCCATCCTTGACGTGCGCGGTGATGGTCAGCGTGCTGATCGAAGGCCGCAGGCGCTTGTGCAATTCTTCGGCGCCCATCTGGTTTTCGACAAAGTATTCCGGCTTGAGCACCTTGCCCAGATCATGGTAGAGCACGCCCACGGTGATGAGCCGCTCGTTGGCGCCAATGGCGCGCGCGGCCGGTTCAGCCAGGAAGCGCACACCCAGTGTGTGCAGCCAGGTGCCGCCGGCGATCTGCTGAATGCGCTGCAGCGCGGGATGATTGGTATCGGCTAGTTCCGCTAAACGAATATTGGTCAAGATGCCGAAGAGCGATTCGAGCAATGGCAGTGAGCCGAGTACGATGAACGCCCAACCCGGGCCCATGATAAAAGCAAAGAACGCATCGGCGGGCGACGGCACGCCCGAGCGCGTGACGAAGCGATCTAAGGCGCTCGTGATCAGGCCGCCGGGGGTGGTGCCCTCGCCTAGGCATGAGAGGCCGAGCACCAGGATCATCTGCACGATTCCGGCGGCAAAGCCAAACTTGAGCAGGTCGTAGCGGTCGCGCAGCCGTTCGGCAGGCAGCGCGGCGGTCACGCCACCGGCCATCATCGCAACCGCCATGGCCGGGACGCCGCCTTCGAGCGGGAACGCCTCCCAGCGGATACCGGCAAGAGTGGCCAGAATACAGAGCCCGAAAAGTGTCAGCGCGGCGATGGTCTGGCCGAAAGCCAGCGAGGCCACCATACCCAGGAAAACAAAGGGGGCCAGCGCAAGGCTCAAGTCGTAGAGCATCAGGCCGCGTGAAAAGGCCAGCGTGCCCAGCGTAAAAAGTCCGAGCATGATCAGCGCGCGGCGGCGGCGGAAGACGCTGCGCTGCATGCGGTTGACCACCAGCAGAAAGATGATCAGCACCGCGACGGTCAGACAGGTCAGCCCGACGATGTGGCGCGCGCGCGCCTCGAGGGGCAGGCTGATCTTGTAGGCGCGGTGTTCGGCGTGCAGTTTTTCAAGGTCGGCGCGATAGACCGGATCGTTGTGGCGCAATATGATTTCGTTCTGCGTAACCTGCAGGTCTTTGATCTCTTCGCGCGCGGCATCCCGGTTAGTCTCGGTCAGGGGTACTTCCACGGCCAGGTTGGGCGTGAAACGCGCGGTGATGTGATCGAGAATCAGGCGCTCAAGGTCGGGCGGCAGATTCTCTTTCCATCCCGCCGAGCTGCGGAATTCGTCGGCGGCCATCGAGACATTGCGCAGGCGGTCGACGGTGATGCGCACGCGCTTGCCGTTGATAACTCGGCTGATCTCGCGGTGCTCGCCGCGTTTGTTCCGTTCGAAATTATGGTCAGTGCTGGAGAGCACTCCGTTCTGTGCGATCACATTGAGCGAGTAGGCGGTGCGTTCGAGCATGGCTGTGCCGCCGACGGTGCGCGCTTCGGTGGTGCTGCGCCGGTCCCATAGATATTTATGCAGTTCCTGTACGATCCGCGGATCGACCAGCGGCATACGCGCGGCGCTGTCGACGGCCTGGCGCGGGTTCTGAGCCTTGGCGGCAATCTCGACCACTTCGCGCAGGTCGCGCAGAATCTTGTCGCTCCAGCCGCGCTCTTCCGTGTAGACGCGCGTGGCGATTTCGGCCGCTTCGTCGCGCTGGCGCTGCAGTTCGCGCGGATCGCTATAGCGGAAGGTCAGGCGCGCGGCGACGTCGGCGGCAGGCTTGACGCCTTCCTGATACGCCGGCGGCAGCACGCCGTAATCGAGAATGAAGACGGCGCCCGCGACCAGCAGCATGGAAAAAATGATGCCCAGCGGCCCAATGCGTTCTTCGCCAAAGGTGCTGGGCTGCCCGTTCTCGTCCCAGTCGCGAAGCTTGCGCGCCGCAAACGCCGACGAACCCATACCCGCACGACCCTGACGGGGCGCGGAACGGGGACGGAGAAAATCACCTATCGATGACACAGCTTTTAGATCTCGGGCCTCTTTTTAACCGCCAAGACGCCAAGGGCGCCAAGAACGGCTTTACTACTTCTGCAGCGGGCATTACTGAATGAAGCGTCGCCCACTTTTTGAACGCTTGTTCGTTAGGTTTCTACTTCACTTCTATTTTAAATCCGTTGCCGTTCTTGGCGCCTTGGCGTCTTGGCGGT
>Ga0105047_10014364_pt1 | contig 12567 bp, 12 predicted proteins | sample MAT04_FD_78384 | JGI IMG/M metagenome (GOLD analysis project Ga0105047, IMG submission 78384) | Freshwater microbial communities from Lake Fryxell liftoff mats and glacier meltwater in Antarctica - MAT-04 (megahit assembly) | ecosystem: Environmental > Aquatic > Freshwater > Ice > Liftoff... | reverse complement strand
TGGGCTTGCTTTAACGGCAACCCGTGGCCTCCCTGCCTGTACGCCTCGCCGAGCTCCAGCTCCGCGAGACGCCTTGCCTCCCAGAGGGCCTCCTCGCCCGCTCTTTCGCGGGCGCGTACTTCCTCCCTCTGCATTCGGAACCCTTCCCTGATCATGTTTTCGACAGGGCGGTCTGTGCCCCATCTCCAAATATATCGTGGGCAGTTTCGGTCTCCCGCCAAGGGCCAATTGGCCCTGTTGGCGTGGAAATTGCCAAAACCGCAAGTTGGGCGGTCTCGCGGGTAGTCTCCCCTCCCGAAAGAGGGGTCATACCTGTCCCCGCGCGCATACGCGGGAACGAGCATGAGTGCGGCAGCCGTCGCTGCCAACAAAATTTTCATGGAAAATCCTCCAATAATCACAGGGCAGGAATTATTCCCGCCATTTATAATGATACTCTAAAAACATCTTTTTGTCAATAGCATGGCCTCCTGGCGCCCACATGACCAAAATAGAAATCGGAATAGGATAGGGTAGAATAGAGAACATGCATCCGCAATTTGATGATAAGGGTCAAGAAGAAAAACTTGCACGCCTTCGCGTTGAGGAGGAGGAGGATGTAACGCGCCTTCTCTCTGAAAAGTACTCGCTTCCCTATACTGACCTCTCCATTGTTCCGATTAACATGGACGCACTGCGCGTCATTCCTGAAAATACTGCGCGGGAAGCAGAAGCTATCGCCTTTGATAAAAGTGGAAAAAATATTTCTCTTGCTATACCTTCACCAGATAATGACTCCCTGCCAGAGCTTCTGGAGAGCTTGCATGGTGAGGGGTACATTGTTCAGAAGTTTCTTATTTCCCACCAGGGGTTTAAAGCTTCTATCGAGCGGTACAAAGACCTTTCTCTTGCGACAGAGAGCCACGACGGGGTGTTTGATGTTACGGGAGCTGAGCTTACTGGTCTTACAGAAAAACTTTCTACCCTTTCAGGTCTTCGTGCTTTCCTTTCGGAAACGCTTGAAGGTAAGCAAATATCTAGCGTCTCCCACGTCTTTGAAGGACTCATGATTGCTGCATTTTCTCTAAAAGCTTCTGACATTCACATTGAGCCAGGAGAAGACGCCATTCGCATCCGGTACCGCTTGGACGGTATTCTTACCGATATTTTTGAAGTGCCCCCAAACGCTTACAGACTTATCACCTCTCGCATAAAAATTCTTTCTGGTCTTAAGTTGAATATTACTGACAGGGCGCAAGATGGCAGATTCAGTGTCGCCATACGGACAGAAGAGGTTGAGGTGCGTACTTCAATTATTCCAGGAAACTACGGGGAGTCTATCGTACTTAGAATTTTGGACGAGAGCGCTATAAAGCACTCCTTTTTAGAAATGGGGCTTCATCCAAAGCTTTTGGACCGACTTGCCAGTGAAATTCGCCGTCCGAACGGCATGCTACTAACTACAGGGCCAACAGGGAGTGGAAAGACCACAACGCTCTACTCGTTTCTTCGAGAAATCCATACCCCCGAAATTAAAATTGTAACAATTGAAGACCCTGTCGAGTATCACGTACAAGGTATTGTACAAACACAAACCAATGGAAAAGAGTATACGTTTGCCTCGGGTCTACGCTCCGTTCTTCGCCAAGACCCTGATGTAATTATGGTGGGAGAAATTCGGGACGCGGAAGTTGCAGAAGTTGCCGTGCAGGCCGCGCTCACCGGACACTTTGTGTTTTCAACACTGCACACTAACAACGCTGCGGGTGCATTCCCCCGCTTGGTTGATCTTGGTGTTGATCCAAAAACATTTTCTTCTGCCATTTCTGTCGTTATGGGTCAGCGATTAGTTAGGACTCTGGACCCGGATGCAAAACGCGCGCGGGAAACTACTGCTGAAGAAAAAAGTATTATGAAGAAAATTTTTGAAGACATTGGTGATCGTTCTTTTGTCCCTTCGTTTGACGCTGTTTTTGAGGCTGCGCCTTTGAGTGCTGACCAGACGGGGTATCGTGGCAGAACCGGTCTTCATGAAGCTATATTTATGGATGATGAGTTGGGTGAATTTTTACGAGAGAACCCCTCATCCTCTGATATTTTAAAAGTGACCCGTCGCCAAGGATATTTAACCATGGCTCAAGATGGTGTGTTAAAAGCCATTGAGGGAGTTACTTCTCTTGAGGAGGTGTTCAAGGTTATTGATCTCCCAAGGGGATAGGTTATGAAAGGAAAAGCGCGCTCCAACTGGAGCGCGCTTTTCCTTTGTTCCGCGCATAACCCTCCAGGCACTCCTTCTTATAAATAAGAAGGCGGACAACTTCGCCTGAGGATGATCCCAGCGCACCACTACTAGAGTGGTACCAGAATGTCCTTGGGGAAGTGTCCTGAAGCCGTCAAGCCTTGCCTAGAGGGTTATATGCAGAATGTAAAAGGAATGCGAAACTACTAGGAGGAGATTTGTTTGAGCAATAAAAAAACCTCCGGCCTAGAAGGTGCATATGATAGGGCCATCCCCCATGTGTTACTATATTAGCATACCCTCATTTTATGTCAAGTACCCACTCTCCAGAAGACCTACCGATACGTGTCCGCGATCAGGCGCTTGATAGCACCCTTCGGCCCTCTGTGTGGGACGAATACATTGGTCAGGGGCATGTTAAAGCTAATGTGACGATTGTTTTAGAGGCTGCAAAAATGAGAAGTGATATGCCTGAGCATATTCTTTTTTACGGGCCTCCTGGAGTGGGTAAGACAACGCTCGCACACCTTGTGGCAAGTACTCTCGGCGCACCCCTCAAAAGCACCTCAGGTGTTGCAATAGAGCGCGCGGGAGATTTGGCTGCAATTCTTACAAACCTTGAGCCAGGTACAGTGCTTTTCATAGACGAAATCCATCAACTCTCTTCAAAAATTGAAGAGCTTCTCTATCCTGCTCTTGAAAACGGTACTCTTGATATTGTGCTCGGTAAGGGACCATCTGCAAGAACGGTTGAGCTTGCACTCCCTGCCTTCACGCTTGTTGGAGCTACAACAAAAGTCTCGGGCCTATCAGGTCCCCTTCGCTCTCGCTTTGGTGGTGGTGTCTACCAGCTTGATTTTTATAGTGACGAAGACCTTCGTGCTATTTTGTCACGATCCGCCCAGGTGCTTGGATTAACGCTTGCTCCAAGCGTGGTAGATAGAATTGCGACGCGTAGTCGAGCGACTCCTCGCGTTGCTAATGCACTTCTTAAGCGTGTGCGCGATTACGCACAAGTACATGATAAAGACATAACCGTTGAGCTCTGTGACGCTGCCTGTAAATTATTCGGTATCGATGCTCTCGGCCTTACCAAAGACGATAGACGCTACCTTGAAACACTCCGGGATAGTTTTAAGGGAGGACCCGCTGGTGTGCGTGCCCTTGCTAGTGGGCTTCATGAGGATGCCGATACCGTCGAAAATGTTTACGAACCCTATCTGCTCCGCCTTAATTTTATAGAGCGCTCACCTCGAGGACGCGTCCTTAGCGACAAAGGCAGGGAGTATTTGAGTCTCTCGTCTGCAACTTTTTTTGCAGGAGTGGGGAAAATTTTAGAGTAGTTTGAAGAAAGGTATACTGTTTGAATGAAAGTTCTTGGTATTGATCCTGGTTTTGATCGTTTGGGTCTCGCGGTTGTCTCTGGGGACGCTAGCCGACCAACACTTGTTTGGAGTGATTGCGTTGAGCCCCCAGAGGGCATGAGTTCTGAACGACTGGACCGTGTTTACCATGCGGTACTTCAGGCAATCGAGGAATTTTCACCCGACAAAATTGCCATTGAGTCTCTTTTTTTTAGTACCAACAAAAAAACCGCTTTTTCTGTTGCCGAAGCTCGAGGGGCAATTTTATCTGCCGTTGGTTTCAAAGGTGTTCCGTTTCAAGAATTTACCCCGGGACAAATAAAACTTGCGGTAACGGGCCACGGTGGAGCCAATAAAGAAGCTGTTGCTAGCATGCTCCCCCACCTTCTCGTGCTCCCTCAAAAGAAACGGCGCGATGATGAACTGGACGCAATCGCTGTCGCCATTACGGGGCTTGCTAACAGATAGGTCGTTTGGTACAAGGGTTTGTCCACAGAGCGTTTCCTTTTTACTTGCAAATTATTCCAGATTTGCTCAAATAGAGAGGCTTTGTGGAGACACTGCTTAGCACCCTTAAATAATTTCATAATAAGTATGATGCAAGATGAGATTGAAGAAGAAATCGGTGGTGTGCTTGATCTTGGAGATGATGATGAAGAAGTTGAAGAGGATGATGATGAAGACGAACAACTTAGTGCTCACGGTCTTCACGTGGAGGAGGAAGATCCTGGAACGTTTTAGTTTTTAACCATATCGATATATCACAAACGGCGCCACGGGCGCCGTTTGTGATACGATGTACAGTATGTCAAAAAGGAGGCAACGTCTCAAAAGAGCTCTCCACAATCCGCACATCTTGGTAAAACTAGCGCTTGTTTTGGTTGGTGTTTTTTTGGTAACCATGGCAATAGTTGTCCTTTGGGTTTCTTTTACACCAATTCCTGCGCTTAACTCTTTTGATTCCCAAAAAATAGCCCAGTCTACAAAAATTTATGACAGGACAGGCAAAACGATTCTCTATGACTTAAATAATGACGTTAGCCGCGACGTGGTTTCACTTTCTGAAATATCAGAAAATCTTCAATTGGCAACGCTTGCTATAGAGGATTCGGGTTTCTATAACCATGGTGGAATAAGCATACCCGCTATTATTCGTTCACTTATCACTGACATTATTCAGCTCTCTTACGCACAGGGAGGTTCCACACTTACCCAACAGGTGGTGAAAAATACAATCTTGACGGGTGAGAAAAGCATTACAAGAAAACTTCAGGAGTGGGTTCTTGCGATACGCCTCGAGCAACGCTACTCCAAAAAGGAGATTCTTGAGTTTTACTTTAATGTAACCCCGTATGGTGGAACAATGTATGGTGCTGAGGTGGCCAGTCGAGCTTTTTATGGAAAGTCTGCAAATGACCTTACCCTCGCTGAGGCTGCATATTTAGCAGCAATTCCTCAACTACCAACCTACTACTCACCTTTTGGAAATAATAGGGACGCGCTTGACGTACGAAAAAATATTGTGCTTGGGCGTATGGAAGAGTTGGGGTACATCACACCCATTCAACTTGAGACTGCAAAAAGCGAGGTGGTTACTTTTAGTAAAGACAAAAATAACTCTATACTTGCTCCTCATTTTGTATTTTTCATTGAGGGATACCTTGAAGAAAAGTATGGCCCTGGAGTAGCAACTCAAGGACTTTCTGTTGTAACTACCCTGGACGCTGACCTGCAGAGCGAGGCTGAAACTATCGTTAGTCGCTACGGGATTAGTAATGAGGAAAAATTTAATGCATCGAATGCTGCCCTTGTGGCAATTGACCCAAAAACTGGACAGATTCTATCTATGGTAGGTTCACGTGATTATTTTGATGAGGAAATTGATGGAAATTTTAATATTGCGCTTGCAAAGAGACAGCCAGGCTCTTCTTTTAAACCTTTTGTATATGCTGCTGCACTTGCAAGTGGTTATACTCCACAAACAATTATTTTCGATCTTCCTACTCAGTTTTCAACGATTTGCTCTCCGTTTGATACCAGAAACAGTACTCCGCCCTGTTATTCACCAGGTAATTATGATGATAAGTTTCGGGGCCCCATGACGTTTACCACCGCGCTCTCTCAGTCAATTAATGTGCCTGCAGTTAAGGTTCTTTATCTTGCTGGAATTCCCCAAGTACTTACGCTCGCGAAAAGTCTTGGGATATCAACTCTTGGTTCTCCTTCTGATTACGGACTTTCTCTTGCACTTGGTGCTGCTGAGGTACGACTCCTTGATCTAGTGAGTGCGTATACTGCTTTCGCTAATGATGGGGTACTCAACAAACCGGTAGGGATTTTAAAAATAACTACAACTACGGGGGAGGTTCTTGAGGAGTATAAAGAACGTCCTGATGAAGTATTGTCTCCGTCTGTCGCAAGGGATATTTCTTTTATACTTTCAAACAATGAAGCTCGTTTCCCCGAATACCCTCCAAACAATCCGTTCTACTTCCCCGGGTTTGATGTTGCTGCTAAAACAGGAACGACAAACGAGTCGCGTGACGCTTGGACGGTTGGGTATACTCCCACAATTGTGGTGGGAGTATGGGCAGGAAACAACAACAACACGCCAATGGTTAAGGAGGTTGCTGGGTTTATCGTTGCCCCTATGTGGCGGGAGGTTATGCAGTATGCTCTTACGAAATACCCCGCTGAGTATTTTAAAGAAGCAAGCATTGTTCCTTTAGGGCTCTCTCCAGCCCTTTCAGGTATATATGTAGCAAACGACGGTGTGCCTCACGATATATTACATTGGGTTCGAAAAGGTAATCCTCGGTTTGGTGACGGATCTCCTTCTGACTCTCAATATACTTATTGGGAGTATCCTGTCTCTTTGTGGCACTCAGGGGGCGTTACTTCAACCACAACTCCTGTAGAAGTTACAGAATCTTTATAATTGTTATTTTTTCTGTTTGGAGTGCGTTGATAATCTCTTTTTCTCGTAACTTAACCGCGGTTTTTATAACGACTGGGCTGTTCAAAAAAAGTGTCTCCTTTTTTATCTGAATTTGTTTAGGTGCTACCTCGACACCCAGTAATTCTGATATTACTAGACTTGCTGTTTCTCTTGCGTGAGCTTCTTGTAATCCTGGAATCTTTAGTCTAGCAATGATATCAGCAATCAGAAGTGCCATATTACTGATTCATTGGCATTACAAGGTACAAAAAGGTTGCGTCCCCCACACCCCTAATAACCAAAGGTCTTCCTACCCCTGCGGCACTAAGTGTAACGCTCTCGCTAGTAATTGTACCAAATGGTGCTTGGAGATATCGTGTGTTGAAAGATAGCTCAACTAGTTCGCCTGAAATTGCGGCAGATACACTCTCGCTAGATTCACCTATATCGCTGTTGCTTGCCGAAAATGTAATTTTTTTTGTTTCTGGCACAAAACCCGCTTTTATCTTAGAAAATGCATCTGAGAAAATAGAAACCCTCTTTATGGCTGACTCAATATCCTTTTTTAACACTATCACTTCTGTTACGAATGTTTTAGGAATTATTTGTGTGTAGTCTGGGTACGAAATAGTCACAAGCCTCGTGGTCACAATACCCTTCATCCACGATATTGCGCATTGGTGTTCGTTAATTAGGATATCAACTTCCCCATCAGGAATTGTTTGTATTATATCCAGTGCATTTTTTGCAGGAATAAGAATAGAGAAAGGGGTTATTGATCCTGGTATTTGTATTTTTTTCTCGGCAAGACGAAATGAATCTGTGGCGACGGCTTTTACTAAACCGCCTTCCGCACTAAGGAATACACTCCCAAGTTCTGGTCGTACTGTTGATGGGGAAGCGTATGGTGCTACTGTGCTGATTAAGGACTTAAGATACGTTCCTGGGATTGAAAATTTGGTATCAGAAGCATTTGGAAATGGTAGTGTGGGGAAATCTTCCTGAGATAGTGTTTTTATTGTGCTACGAGCGCCTGGTGAGGTTATAACTACAGTATCTCCTCCATGCTCAAGACGTAGTGCGCCTTCTCCACTGAACGAACTAGTTATATCTCGCAATGTTTGAGCTGGTAACACGACAAAACCTTGGTTTTCAATTGTCCCTGAAATCTTAAAATCTATTCCTGTTTCTAGGTTGGTAGCGCGTAATTTAATACCATCATCACCTCCAATAAGCGCTATCCCTGAAAGGGCGGCAAGTGTTCCCCCTCTTTTTTCCGCAAACCTACTCACAAGGGCAACCGCGCTTGCAAATTCTTTTTTTTCTAAAACTAAAATCATACTCGTTATTATTAGGGGTGTGGATATAGGGGAAACATATCTGAGTACAGTATATACGCTGTTTATTACTTAGCCCACCTTGCGTAATATGTGGAAAAATAAGGAATTTCTAGCACACACACCCAACCTATACTTTTTGCAAAACGAAAGAAAAAATAATACGGTAGATATCCACAACAAAGTAAATACGTTATACACAAAAGAATCAGAACTAATCCCAAGACTTATACTCTTCACATTACTGCAGGAGTGTGCGTATATCCTGAATCTCCTTTGCAAGTTCCAAATCAACTATAATTTCTCTCTTAACTTTCTCACATGAGTGAATTACGGTTGTGTGGTCTCTTCCACCAAGCTTACTCCCAATTGTCGGATAGGAAACACTAAAGTCTTCTCTCAAAATATACATTATCACCTGACGTGGGCGCACAACTTCCCTTCTCCTTGTTTTTTCATAAATACTATCTTCCTCAATTCCGTAAAACTCAGCAACCTTTGTCACAACATGCTTCACAGAAACGGCTTTTGCAGGGCGAGAGAAAGACCGAAGTGATTGTCGTACCTCTGCGATATCTGGTGGAGCACCCTTTACTTGCGTGTGACAAACAATAGAATTTAAAACACCCTCAAGCTCTCTAATTGAACCTGCAACTGATGTTGCAACATACTCAACAACCTCTGGAGAAAGCGTGACACCATGAACTGCCAGTTTTTTGTTAACGATCGCGATACGTGATTGTGTATCAGGCTCCCCAATATCCACAGTCATTCCGCTAGCAAGTCTGCCACGAAGCCGATCTGCAATATCGGGAATAGCTACTGGTGCCCTATCTGAAGAGAACAAAATTTGTTTATTATTGTCATAAAGAGAGTTAAACAAATGAAACAATTCTTCACCCATTTTCTCTTTCCTTGATAGAAACTGCACATCATCCATAATAAGAAGATCGTATTGTCTATACTTCTCCTTGAAACGATTTGCGGTTCCTGCTTGAAGCGAGTCAGTATAATCCGTACCAAATTTTTCAGAGGTTAAGTAAAAAACCTTCCTGTTCGGATATAGTTTTTTATACTGATTTCCAATGGCCTGAATTAAGTGTGTTTTTCCGCGTCCCGTGTCTCCATAGATGAAGAGTGGATTGTAGCTAATTCCAGGACGCGTTAGCGCTGCCTGCGCTGCAGTATAGGCAATCTCATTAAAGGAACCAACAACAAAAGATTCAAATGTATAACGTGGGTTTAAGTTATCGCTTTTATTTATATAGAAATCTCCAAGAGGAAGTTCTGGCGTGGGCATGGCGCGTCGAGACTCTTTGGGTTTCCTAGAAGGATCTTTAATGATGGTATATTCAATGTTTCTGAACTCATAAGAAACACCACGTAGTATTTTTAGAAGTAGAGAGTGAAATTTTTTAATATACCAATCTTTAAAAAACTGACTCGGAACACCAACATGCACCACATACTCATCATCAATTTTCACCACAGAACTTTCCCTAAACCACGTATTGAAATTTGCTGGAGAAATTGAGAGCTCGACTTGTGACAACATGTACTCCCAGAGCTCGTGAGGATCGTTCTTGTTCATCGTTGCCGTATTATACGGGTCTTTGTGAATGTGCAAAACATTTGGTGCAAACTGGACACCCCAGAGGCACGGTTGCCAGTAAGAGGTGCCTCTGGTAGAATCACCCCACTACCATGCCAAAGCGCACATACCAACCAAAAAAGCGTAAAAGAGCAAAAACCCACGGATTTTTGGCGAGAAAAGCTACCGTAGGAGGAAGACGAGTTCTATTAGCCAGACGTAGAAAAGGTCGAGCAAGTCTTGCAGTACAGAAGTCTAAATAGACCACATGCTTCCGCGAGCTATCAGGCTTTCGCGAAAAGGGTTTGAAACTCTTACACACAGCAGGCGTGCTGCAAGTGAACATTTTTCGCTCTCGTTTCAGAAAAATACGACACAAGGTGGATCAGCAGTGATAATATCAAAAAAAATAATTACCCAAGCGGTAAAACGGCACGAATTTAAAAGGCGTGTTCGGGCAATAGTACTTCCACACAGTAATCAAAGCACCAAGCTCGTTGTCTATGGGAAAAAGGGAGCCGGTGCCCTCCCGTATAAAAAAATGGAAAACGAGCTTTTGGAACTGTTGCAGTCTATACTAGGATAGTCATCCATGATTTCAAATATCTTTCACACATTTTTATACACACCCATATACAATCTCCTGATTGTCTTTACAGATGTGGCGCCCGGAGGAGATATCGGCATTGCTGTAATTGTCGTTACACTCCTTGTTAAGTTCGCAATACTTCCCCTCTCGCTCTCTGCCGCAAAAACCACACGGCACATGCGACTCATTGAACCGCAGATAAAAAAAGTACGAGAAAAATATAAAAACAATAAAGAAAAACTAGCACGCGAAACATTTGCGCTTTATAAAAACAATGGCATCAAACCTTTCTCGAGCATTCTTGCAGCACTTATACAACTCCCGATTGTTTTTGCACTATATCTGGTTTTTGCCAAAGAAGAGTTACTACACGCAAACCTCGATCTCATCTACTCAATTGTGCCGATTCCACCAGTAATTTCACCCCTCTTTCTTAACTATTTTGAAATTACCGGCCACAGCATAATTTTGGCAGTCATAGCCGGCCTAACACAATATGCGGTTGCCCATTTTTCAATAGTAATTCCAGAGAAAACCACAGAGCGATCAGTGGCAGAGGATTTTGGACGCTCAATGGCAATCCAGGCACGGTTTGTTCTTCCTATCGTAATTATGGGGGTTGCATACATTTCAGGGGCAATAGCACTTTACCTAATTACCGCAAGCCTCGTGGGGTTACTTCAGGAATTTATTGTACGACGGATTGATATCCCAAACCTAGAGCAACAGATTGCAAAAAAATAAACTTACAGATCATACACCCAGAGGGATCCAGTTGAGCGGTCGGAAAACACAAGCATGTCGTTATTGGTATCAACAGCGAGATTAGTGATGTCAAGCCCCAATTTGGCGACCTCGGACGGGTCAACAATAAGCCGTGCTTCGCGCGCAACAACATCTATTTCCCAAATACGATCACTAAAATCAACAGCCCCTTGATGCCAATCATCAGGAAGTTTACCGGAAAGTTTTAAAGGCACACCACAATAGATACTTTGGCTATTTTGACTCCACACACACTTATCGGTAAGTGTTGCCACAGGAAGAACATTCACTACCCGCGTCGCAACATCAAGAAACCCGAGTTGTAGAACACCCCTATCTAAATAGCTATAAAGCACGAGAGAACCTGAAGGACTTGGAAGGATGGAGAGTCCGCGTAGAGGCCCGAGAATTCTTGCAAATGATCCAGGTGCGGAAATTTTGAAAGCATACCCATCGAGTGCAAAGGACGGTTTTGTATGTGCAAAGTACTCGCTACGAGAAGATAAAACAACCAAAGAGGAGAGAGAAGAGGAGAAAAGTGTTTTTGCAAAAGTTCCATCGAGCCGTGAGAGCGTCGCAGTGGAACCGGTTGTCCCAGAAAGCAATGTAACGAGTGTCGATGAGCCGGAAACAAACGCTTGTTTGAGATTGGGCTCAAGAAAACGGCCAGCTGAATCTAGAGACCCGACAGGAAGAAGATACGTGGCGACCGAGTCAGCCCCGGAGTCATTTTGTGCGTACTGTACAAAAACACTAGCACCAGACGGAACCCAAGAAGCCTTTTGAATTCCAGGAAGTGTTTTGTTTCCAATACGAGCCAGAGAGCGTACGCCTGTGAGGAATGAGTACACATTTCCACTTGCTCGCTCAATATAACGGACCTCAACAGAAGGCAACAATTGTGTACTTGTGGAAAGCGACGTCGTTGCGCTTTCTACGTTCATTCCAACATATACTCCATCAGATACAGGAACCTCGCTAATCCTAATAAGGCGCGGCGCTACTAGCGTTCCTGCATCATTAGCTGCTTCTGAGGTAACAATTACCTCACCACCTAACGTGCCACTCCCTTCACCAAAGACGTTTCCACCAACCAAAAGCTTGGCATCTTTACCAGCAAAAAAGAGGAAATAAACACCAACGATAATTCCAATTAGCACAATGAGACTTGCAATAATAATAAGTGCGCGTTTCATACTATTCATTTGGACTCGTTTCAAGCGGACCCGAACAGGTACAAGATGTTGCTTTTGTTTTTTTGACAACAGTACAACCCCCCTTCTCCTGCTTCACACAACAATTTTCAAGAAACTCGCCTGTAAGACGGGTACTCCCCGGGCTCACGAATACAGGACATGTACCTGTTGGAAGAGTGCACGATATTGCGCCTTGTGCGCTCGAGTCAGGCTTCGCAGTTCCCCCCTTTGCCTTGCAATCATCTTCCGCAGTAGGAGAGGTGCTTACCGTAGTGTTATCTTGGGAAACCACGCCAGATTTTTTATCTGAAGACAAACCAGAAACATCTAGCTCAAGATCTAAAATATCTGGATTAATTATCCCAAAAACAAGCGCAGGAGAAAGAACTAGAAGGAGCCCAAGCAGAGAGTTTTGTATTAAGTCTTTAGCTTTCTCGTTTCCAGTAATGCTTCCGGTACTATACATAAGAAGGAATCCAGCCCGCATGATTTGAAGTATCGCAATAACTGCAGCAGCGCCAATACAAAGCTTGTAAAGGTTATTCAAAAAGAATGGAAGAGTAGGAGCG
>Ga0105047_10014363_pt1 | contig 12568 bp, 13 predicted proteins | sample MAT04_FD_78384 | JGI IMG/M metagenome (GOLD analysis project Ga0105047, IMG submission 78384) | Freshwater microbial communities from Lake Fryxell liftoff mats and glacier meltwater in Antarctica - MAT-04 (megahit assembly) | ecosystem: Environmental > Aquatic > Freshwater > Ice > Liftoff... | reverse complement strand
GGCTCGGGCTCGGGCACCACGACCGGCTCGGGCTCGGGCACCACGGCAACCGGCTCGGGCTCGTCGACCGGCTCGGGGACGGAACCTTCGAGGTGGCGAACGTTGGCGGGCACGGTGGTCGGCCACGAGAAGTCGACCGTCTTGGGCTTGTCGGTGGCCACGCCGAATCGGGACAGGTCGACAACCTCGTCGACGTCGGTGTCGTGGTCGTCGGGCTCCTCGAGCACGGCGGCCGGCTGTGGCGCGGGTTCGGGTGTCGGCGGGGTCGCCGGAGCGGCGGTCTTGGCCGGGCGCGGCGCGGAGGAGGCGGGCGACGTGACACCGGTGCCGGAGAGCCGATCCTGCACGTTGACGTTGTCCGCGACCGGCGCAGCCTCAGAGCTGCCCTTCGACTTCATGGCGAACACCACGCCCGCCACCACGGCGAGCACCACCACGACCAAGATGATTGCCATCACAACACCCGACGCACGCCGATGACGACAGCGCGGCGCCCTTTCGGTCCGCCCGACTGCAGCTCGACGGTTGCCGAGCCCCTACTCCGCTCGCAGTCTAGGTCGGGACACGCCGCTCGTCACCACGGAACGTGGCGCGCCGGACTCGAGGGGACAGCCCACGGCATCGACGGTCGGTCCTCGCCTCACCGATCCCCTCCGCTCTGGAGGATCAGCCCGTCGCCAGGCTGCGGACGTGGTCGAGCACATCTTCCCAGTCGCCGTCGCCACCGCCGCCACCGGCCGCGAACAGCTGCTTTGCCTTCCACTCGGGTGCCTCGTAGTCCACGGCTGCGTCATCGACCGCAACCTCGGTTCCATCGAGGCGCACCTGCACGGCCGGGTACGAGCTCTCGTCGTCGCCGGTGCGCAGGATGACGCGGATCTCCGCCTCCTTGCCGTCGGGACCAGCGATCATCCGAAACCACCAACGCTCCATCGAACTCCCTCTCCGTCGTCTCTCGTGAGGCCATCGGCAGGGCGGGGCCGAAGTTCAGCGGCGACGACCGAATGGGTCCGACGACTCAGGAGCGTCGGGAGCGTCCGGGGATGCCCACGTCAACGCGGGGGTCGCCCGGCCCGTGGATGGTCGAGCGGGAACTCGATCGAGTCGGCGGTGGAGCGCAGGAGCTCGGCCAGGCCGTTGACGAGCAGCTGCGGCTCGCCCCCGGACTCGGCCACCGTCCGCAGGACCGGGCGAACGTCGTTGCTCATGAACGACCCGAAGGCGCTCACGAAGTCGGCCGCGATGGTCCGCCCCTCGGCGCTGTCGTTGAGGACGGCGCGCTCGACCTCCCAGACGTCGTCGTCGAACGCCTCGCTGTTGCCCGGCTTCCCGGTCCCCGGGTGCTGCTCGTCGGTCATCCGCTCCCCCTCGCCCTCGGGCTCGCCGGCCAGCGAGCGCGATCTTCCGTCCGGTCAGTCAGCGGTGACGTGGTCCATCGCCGCGAGGAACCTCGGCGCGCCGACCACGGGCGCGATGGCCACCAACGTGCCCAGCACCTCCCGAGGGTCGACCTCGAAGGCGTTGAACAGCTCTTCGTGGACCTTCCAGCTCGTCGTCCCCATGCCGGTGGCGACACCTGCGGCGAGCCGGACCAACAGGTAGGTGCGAGCGTCGAGGCCACTGGCCTCGAAGACCCCGGACTGCATGCGGGCCAGAAAGCCGATGGCATCGTCGTTCTGCATGGCCGAGTCGATGATGAACTGCACCTCGGCTGCCTCGACGGACCGCTCGTCCTGTGGGGTCTGCTCGTCGCTCACGCGGGTCCTCCCGGGCCGTGGCGGCCGGTGCTCGGCTCGCCTGAGTGCGAACCCTAGTCACCGGCCGCAGGCGAGGTCGGGGAGCGACCGCGGCCTGGGGGGCCTTCGGCCCGTCAGCGCTTGGTGCGGCTCCGGGACGAGCCGTTGGCGGCTGCCTTCGTCGCGGCCTTGCCGGTGCGCTGCTTGGCCGGGGCGGGGCCCTCGCCGTCCTGCGACCGCTCGAGGCTGCCGTCGGTCGACTCGAGGTGGGCGCGGACGAACCATTGGTAGAGCTCGAGGCTCCCGGTGTGCCCGATGAGCAGGTCCTCGGAGATGGGGTCGAGATCGCCGAACTGGTCGACGGCCGAGCGGTGATCGGTGATCACGCCGTCGTAGACGTGGTCGAGCGCCCGCAGGTGCACGGGGACCTGGGCCCGCTCGAGGTCGTAGTCATCCCACCGGCGCGCGGCCACGAGGTTGCCGGGCAAACCGTTGGGCGAGATGCCGAGGGTGGCGATCCGCTCGGCGATCTCGTCCACCATGGCCGACGCCCCGGCGTGCTGCGGGTCGAGCATCTCGTGCACCGAGATGAAGGTCGGCCCGACGACGTTCCAGTGGATGTGCTTCAGGGTCAGCGTGAGGTCGATCATGGCGAGCAGGCGGTCTTGGAGGACCTCTGCCACCTCGGCGGCGTCGGCTCGGTCCATTCCGGGCACGGTGTACTTCGGCTTCTGGCGTTGGCTGGCCATCGTTCGCTCCTGGCGGGTGTCTCGCGTTGGTGGTCCCGACTGATCTACCCGGACGCGCCGCGGCCAGAACGAGCCCGCGAACCTCAGGCCGGGAGCCGCACGTAGCGGCTGGTCGGGAGCACGTCGATCGAGGTGAGGTCGATGAACCGCTGGACGCTGGCGAACATCTCGCGCTGGTGGCGGGCCAGGCGTTCATCGTCGCCCACGGCGTCGAAGAACACGTGCGGATCGGTCATCGCCGCGGCGGGGAAACCCTCCTCGACGATGGCGTGCCACGGCGTCGCCTGCGGCGTGAGCACGCGGGTGACGACGTTCTGCACATACAGGAACGTGTCTTGGGTGGCCAGTGCGATGCCGGTGTGGTCGTTGAGCCACACGTCGAGCCAGTCGTCGGTGCCGAGGCCGGCCGGTCGCTGGAGGAAGGCGATCTGGACCATGCCGGGCGTCCGCTCGCCGGGCGCGCTCGGCGCGATTTCTGGCAGTGGGACGGATTCGGTGACCAGGTACGCCGACCAGGCGGCGGCGACCGCCGAGACCGCCAGGTCGAACGGTGCCCGCAGGGCATCATTGGCACTGTCGACCCACACCGACACGAGCGCGTCAGCCGCGCCCGGGGTCGACGCGATGCGCAATCCAGCCGCTGGCGCCACGTCGGCGTCGGCCACGTTGGCGTGGACCCGGTGCGCCCCGGCATCGAGCAATCGGCCGGCGACGGCGCCGCGCACCTGGGCGGCGAAGTCGTCGATCGAGGCGGACGGCGGTCGGGTGAGGGTGTAGAAGACCTTCTCCATGGGCGGGACGCTACCTGGCACCTCTGCGCAGCGGCGTCGTCGGTGGTCGCGCCGGCACCCTGGTCTCGGGCGGCGTCGGCGAGGTAGGAAGGCACGATGGCGACGCGCCCCAACTCGGACCCTGACCGCAGCGAACCGCTGGCCAGCTACCACGCGAAGCGCGACTTCGGTGTCACCAACGAGCCCGTCGGTGCGCCCGGGGCGCCGATGGGACGCTCGTTCGTGGTTCAGCGGCACCGGGCCACGCGCCTGCACTACGACCTCCGCCTCGAGGTCGACGGCGTGCTCGTGAGCTGGGCCGTGCCCCGAGGTCCGACGCTCGATCCGACGGCCCGCCGCCTGGCCGTGCACGTCGAAGACCATCCGCTCGACTACCAGACCTTCGAAGGGACGATCCCGGCCGGCGAGTACGGCGGCGGCGACGTCATCGTGTGGGATCGCGGCACGTGGTCCCCGGCCCACGACGCCGACCCGTCCGCCGCCATCGCCGCCGGCGAGCTGCACTTCGACCTGGCTGGCGAGCGCCTCGCCGGTCGCTTCCTGCTCGTCCGTCGCGGCGACGGCGACGAGTGGTTCCTCATCCACAAGCGCGACGAGCACGCGGTGGCAGGATGGGACGCCGAGCACCACCCGACCTCCGTGCTGTCGGGCCGCACGAACGACGACGTGACCGCCGGCGTGGTGGCCCAGGACCCGGCATGGGCTGGACCCGACACCGCCGAGCTCGTGGCCCTCGACGGCCTCGGCCGCAAAGGCGACTGGGCCATCGGCGGGCGCGTCGTGCACCTCACGAACCTCGACAAGGTGCTCTTCCCGCCACTCGGCGGCGCCGAGCCGCTCACCAAGCGCGACCTCGTTCGCCACGCCGCCCGCGTGGCCCCGCTGATGCTCCCCTACCTGGCCGGCCGACCGGTGAACCTCCTGCGCTACCCCGACGGTGTCGAGGCACCGGGCTTCTGGGCCAAGGCCGCTCCGTCCACCATGCCGGACTGGATCGAGACGTGGGACAACCCCCACGCCCGATCCGGCGAGACGACGACCTACCTGGTGCTCGGCAGCGCCGCCTCGCTCGCCTGGGTGGCGAACCTCGGGGCCGTCGAGCTCAACCCGTGGACCTCGCGCATCCCCGACGTGGAGCACCCGACATGGGCGCTGATCGACATCGATCCCGGACCGGCGACGTCGTGGAGCGACACGTTGGTCCTGGCCCGGCTCTACCGAACGGCGCTCGAGCACCTCGGCGTCGAGGGGATGGCGAAGGTCACGGGCAAGCGAGGCATCCACATCTGGATCCCCGTCGCCCCGCACGTCGACTTCACAACCACCCGCACCTGGGTCGAACGGGTGTCGCGCACCGTGGCCCAGGCTGCGCCCGGGCTCGTGAGCTGGGCGTGGGAGAAGCAGGCCCGCGACGGCCTCGCCCGCCTCGACGACACGCAGAACGCCAAGAACAAGACCCTGGTGGCACCGTTCAGCGCCCGCCCCGCCCCGGGAGCGCCGGTTTCCGTACCGATCCGTTGGGAGGAGCTCGATGACCCCGAGCTACGACCCGACCGTTGGCACATCCGAAACGTGCAGGAGCGAATCAACCGGGTGGGCGATCCCCTCCGACCACTGCTGGGCCGCAACCAGGAGCTTCCCCCGCTGTAGTCAAGCCTGGCACCGCCCACCGCGACGAGCGCAACGTTCTCCGGCTCGGTTTGCGGGGTAGGTCGTGTCGGAACGACGAGCGACCGCCCGGCGGCACGACGAGGAGCGAAACAATGACGCCCACCAACCGAGACGTGACGACCGACGACGCGATGTTGGCCGAGCGACCATGAGGCCGAGCCGACGCCGCGGAGCGATGCTCGCGTTCGCCTTGGCGGTGGCCGCCACCTCGTCGGCCTGCAGCGGGTCCGACGACGCCGGCACGATCACCAGCACCACTTCCGCCCCGGCGAGCTCGTCCACGAGCTTCGTGCCGAGCGGAGCTGCAGGCGCGGCCGGAGGTGCAGGGGAACCCGATCAGGACGCCCTCCTGCCCGGGGGCCAGACGGGCAGTGCCGGAGAGACCGACCCACCGACCGGTGCCGACGAGCAGACGAACACCCCGGGCCAGGAAGCGGGCTCCTCGATCGAGAGCTCCGGCCAGCCCTGACGCCGGGGCCAGGTCACGGGGCAGCCGCGTGCACTCGGACGACGACGGCCGGACCGGGCGCCAACCGGTACGAGCCGTCGTCGAGCGCGTCGCACGCTCTGCTGGCCAAGAGAGGATGCGACGCAACGCCGGGTTGGAGCGCGTCAGCCATCGACTCTCCCGCGCAGCACGACCACCGAGCGGCCCTGGACGGCGAGCTCGGCGCCCGCAGGTATCGCCGACTCACCGTCGGGGGGCGCGTTCGGTTCGGCCGTGTCGAGCTCGACGAACCACGCTGGCGCCCAGCCCGCATCGGGCAGTCGCCAGCACAACTCCCCGGCATCGGCGTTGAAGAGCAGGAGGAACTGGTCGTCGGTGACCGGCTCGCCCCGCAGGTCGACCCAGGGGAGGTGACGGCCGTCGAGGTAACAGCCCAGCGCCTTGGCGAACCCGGCGTCCCAGTCCTCCCCCACCATCTGCTCGCCGTCGGGGCGGAACCAGGCGACCTCGGGGTCGGTGGCGTCGCCGACGCCGAACCAGCGGCGACGGTGCAGCACCGGATGGGCGCGGCGGAGAGCGAGCAGGCGGCGGGCCACACCGAGCAGTTCCTCGTCGATGCTCGACCAGTCCTGCCACGTGAGCTCGGAGTCCTGGCAGTACGCGTTGTTGTTGCCGTGCTGGGTGCGTCCGAGCTCGTCACCGGCCAGCAGCATGGGCACGCCCTGCGCGAGCAGGAGCGTGGCCAGCAGGTTGCGCTGCTGGCGCCGCCGCAGAGCGACCACGTCGGGGTCGTCGGTGGGACCCTCCGCACCGCAGTTCCACGAGCGGTTGTGCGACTCCCCGTCGCGGTTGTCCTCGCCGTTGGCCTCGTTGTGCTTTTGGTCGAAGCTGACGAGGTCGGCGAGGGTGAAGCCGTCGTGGGCGGTGGTGAAGTTGACCGAGGCATGCGGGTGGCGTGAATCGTTCTCGTAGAGCTCAGAGCTCCCGGCCACGCACGAGGCGAAGTCGGCCACCGAAGCGTGCTCGCCCCGCCAGTAGTCGCGCGTCGTGTCGCGGAAGCGACCGTTCCACTCGGACCACAGCGACGGGAAGTTGCCGACCTGGTAGCCGCCGTCACCGACGTCCCACGGCTCGGCGATGAGCTTCACCTGGGACACGACCGGGTCTTGCTGGATGAGGTCGAAGAAGGCTGAGAGCCGATCGACCTCGTGCAGGCCACGAGCCAGCGACGACGCCAGGTCGAAGCGGAAGCCGTCGACGTGCATCTCGGTGACCCAGTAACGCAGCGAGTCCATCACGAGCTGCAGCACGTGCGGGTGGCGCATGTTGAGCGTGTTGCCCGTGCCCGTGTAATCCCGGTAGAAGCGGAGGTCGTCGTCCATCAGCCGGTAGTAGGCGGCGTTGTCGATTCCCTTGAACGCGAGGGTCGGACCCAGGTGGTTGCCCTCGGCCGTGTGGTTGTAGACGACGTCGAGGATCACCTCGAGGCCGGCGTGGTGCAGATCGCGCACCATGGCCTTGAACTCCTGCACCTGCTCGCCGCGATGACCGGCTGAGGCGTACTCGTTGTGCGGCGCGAAGTAGCCGATCGAGTTGTAGCCCCAGAAGTTGCGCAGCCCCCGCTCGACGAGGTGGGCGTCGTGGGCGAACTGGTGCACCGGTTGGAGCTCGACGGCGGTGATCCCGAGGTCGACCAGGTGGCCCACCACGGCCGGATGGGCCAGCCCGGCATACGTGCCCCGCAGCTCCTCGGGCACCTCAGGGTGCAACCGGGTGAAGCCTTTGACGTGTGCCTCGTAGATCACCGTCTCGTGCATGGGCGTGGCCGGCGGCCGGTCGTTGCCCCAGTCGAAGAACGGGGAGTGCACGACCGATCTGGGCACGAACGGCGCCGAGTCGGTCGCCTCGGCCTCATCGGGCGCGTCGAAGCGGTGCGAGAAGCAGGCGGGATCCCAGCGGACGTCGCCTTCGATGGCCCGCGCGTACGGGTCGAGCAGGAGCTTGGCCGGGTTGAGGCGCAGACCGGCGCCCGGGTCCCACGGGCCGTGGACGCGGAAGCCGTAGCGGGCGCCGGCGTGCAACCCTGGGACGTAGACGTGCCAGCAGTGCCCGTCCACCTCATGAAGGGGAACGCGCGTCTCCTCGCCCTCGTCGTCGAAGAGGCACAGGTCGACGCCCTCGGCCACCGATGAGAAGATCGAGAAGTTGGTGCCGCTCCCGTCGAACGTCGCACCGAGGGGGAAGGCGGATCCGGGCCAGGTCTGCAAAGGGAGCTCCGTGGTCGAGGAAAGCCGTCGGTCCGGACGGCCAAGCCGCCCATGTACCCGCCGCCGAGCGGCGGAAGAACCAAGCGCCGGTGCGCCGTCAGGCGCACGCGCCGACGTGATCATCGGCACACTCGCACAGCAACGCGTCGTCGAGATCGCGCCACCACGAGCCGTCGACCATGCGCGAAGACCAGCCGTAGAAGCGGCGGAGCCCTTCGGCCTCCAACTCACGGGGCAGATTGAGGTTCGACAGGATCGATATCGCAGCCATGTCGGTCTCATACCCGGTACTCCTGCGAAACATTCGCGAGCGAAAGCGCAACTGGCGTGTCAGTTGTCTCGTCGGGCGGCGTCACCCGGGCCGTCGCCGCGCTTCTGCCGATCCAGCGCCGGGGCTCCGGCGGACGCTCCTTCTGGTGATGGTGGAAACGGGTTGGTCGGCGGGCCTTCGGCCAGCCGTTGCATGGCGCCATAGCCGAGCTGGAGCCAGTCGGCGACGGCTCGCACCGCGAACACCGAGGCCACGGCTCGGGTCGGGCGGGGCGCGAACACCGAACCGAAGACGAAACCGGTCGAGATCCACTGGTCGAGACAGAAGGGGCAGCTCAGCAGCTCACCCACCACGCGTTTGGCTGCGCCGGGCTTGGCCTCTTCTGCGACCTCGGCCGGACCACCGGCGCCGACGTGCTCGGTGAACGGGGCGCGCAGCGGTCGCGTCACCTTGTCCTTGGTGATCGTCCGTGCCACCTTGTGGCTGGCCACGCCGAACAGCACCAGGTCGGCAGACGAGATGCGCTCGGGGAGGAGTCGGCGCCGGATGGCCAGTGCCAACAGGCCTCCCGCGACCGTCCCGTAGATGCCGATCACGCCGGCGTAGCCGGAGAGGGATTCGTTGTCGTCGCTCACCTGGGCCTCCTGTCCGGCGGCTTCTACCCAGCCGATGGCGAACAAGTCCCCGACCGCAACCCGCATGGCCAGAGCGCCAGGTGGGTAGGGACTCGCCACCGGAGCGACGAGCGCACGGGTCGACACGGGAGCAGAGCCATCGACGACGTCGGAGACCCACAGGTTGTCCGTTCCGACCGCCGAGCGGGGTGCCCGAAGCGGATGGTGTTCGGTCCGTGCGGCGGCGTCCGGCCCGGCGGCGCCTGCGAGGTCGACACGCGACCCTGCCCGTTCGTCGAGACTCCGGCACCGTCTTGGCCGGCCGGCGCGTCGGTGGCGTTGCGCCTCGACGACGGCTGGCCACGCACCAGCCCCTTGGTGATCTGCGACGCTCGACCGTCGGCCCCGACCCTGTCCGCTGCCGCCGCCATGGCCCGAGCCCACGAGGGATGGTGCGATGCCGTCCTGCTCGGCGACCACCACGACCGCGTGGACCTGCCCGCATCGCTGATCGCCAGCGCCTGCCTCGAGGCCGGCATCCGACCGTGGGTCACCCTCACCTGTCGCGACCGAAACGCCGTCGCCCTCGAAGGCGAGCTCGCCGCGTGCTCGGCCGTCGGCGTGCGCGAGGTGCACTGCGTCACGGGTGACGCCCGAGCAGCCCACATCCGCCCCGACACGACCGAGGTCTTCGATCTCGACAGCCTCCGGCTCGTGCAGTTGGCGCGCACCTTCGACCTGACCGTGTCGGTGGCCGAGAGCCCCCTGGCCGAGCCCGTCGGACGGCGGCCAGCCCGCGCCGCCGACAAGTCCCGAGCCGGCGCCTCGTGGTGCTTCCTCAACGTGGGCGTGGGCGCAGCGCGAGCGGCGGCATTCGTGACGTCGGCACGGGAAGCTGGGTCGACGATGCGCTTCGTGGCCTGCATCGCCGTGTTCACCGACGAGCCCGGCGCCAGCCGGCTTGCCGGACTGCCCGGCGTCATCCTCGAGGAATCGGCTGTGCGGCGCGTGCTGGGAGCCGGTGACCCGGTGCAGGCCGGCATCGAGGAGGCCGTGATGTCGGCCCGTCAGGCGCTGGCGGTCGACGGCATCGATGCCGTGGACCTCTCCGGCCCGGCGTCGACGGCGAGCGATGCCGAAAGGGTCGCCGTCATGCGGGCCGTCGCCGAACGAGTGCGGGTCGACGCCGTTCCGCCCCAGGAGACGGAGGGAGCAGCCTGATGTCCGGATCGGTGGAGGGGGTCCACGAGAACGAGTTCGGCGTGCTCGCCGGATGGACGGCCGACGAGCTCGAAGGTCGCGACGGCCCATCCATCCTCGCCGGTGCCTGCCGCGGCAGCGGTAGCCCGGCGGCACTGGCCTGGCTGGCCGAGTCCATGCGGCTCGAGCACGGCGATCGGCTGCTCGACATCGGCGCCGGCCTGGGTGGGCCGACAGCGTGGGCCATCGCCCGCTACGGGGTGCAGGCGGTCGGCATCGAACCAATGGTGGACGCGTGTCGCGGCGCACGCCGACTGTTCGACCACCCCGTGCTCGCCGCCGCTGCTGATGCCCTGCCGGTCGCCACCGCCACGTTCGACGCGGCTTGGCTGCTCGGCGTGCTCGACACCGTGCCCGACGCCACCGCCGCGCTGACCGAGGTGCGGCGGGCGCTGACGTCCCAAGGTCGTGTCGGCATCCTCGCCTACGTGGCCACCTGCGCCGTGGCGCCTGACGCGGGTCCTGTTGGCAACCACTTCCAGACCCTGCCGGAGCTCGAGATCTCGCTGCTGGCGAGCGGGCTCGCCGTGCTCGACCGCGTCCAGGCCATCGATCAGTTCGATGCTCCGCTCGACTGGCGGCTCCGCCAGGAACGCCTCGACGACGCTTTGGCCGATCACCACGCCGACGATCGGCGCTGGATCGAAGCTCAGCACCAGGAACGTGCCTTCGCCGACCTGCTCCGCGCCGGAACCGTCGAACCCGTGCTCCTGCACGCCCTCGCCGTCTGAGACCCCAACGGGAACGATCCCGCGGTTCGTCGTCGGTCTGTCTCCCAGCGCCTCAGGTTCCGGATGACGACGCCAGCAGGTGGAGCAACGCCACCTCCGGGCGTCGGAGGAAGCGGCGCGAGCGGGCACTGTGCCACGCCTGCAGCACGGCCTCGCCGCCCGCCTCCGACAACACGGCCGGATGGATGTAGGACGCGCGGCACACCGGCCTGGAGTTTCGAAGCACTTCAGCCGCAGCATCGACGGCCCACAGGATGGGATCGTCGGAGCCGTCGGTCGTTGCCTCCTCAGCACCAAGGGCTTCCACGAGCGCTTCGAGGGCGATGACGCTGCCTCCCCACGTTCGGAAGTCCTTCGCCGTGATGGGCAGGCCGGACCGCTCGCGCAGGTACGAGTTCACGTCAGCCGACGTGATCAGCCGTGCGTCACCGGACTCGTCGCGATAGGTGAACAGCTCTCGTCCGCCGAGCTCGTGGCACCGGCGCGCGATGCGAGCCAGCCGCTCATCGTCGACCTGCACGTCGTGGTCGACCCCAGACTTGCCGACGAACTGGAGGTGCATCGAGCGGCGGGCGAACTTCACGTGGTCGTCGCGAAGCGTGGTCAATCCGAACGTCTCGTTGTCGTTGGCGTACTCGGCGTTGCCCACTCGCACGAGCGTCTCATCGAGCAATTTCACGACGACTGCGAGCACCCGCTCGCGGGGCAGGCCCGGGAGGTCGAGGTCGTGGTCGACCGCGCTGCGGAGCCGCGGCAGGGCGGCGCCGAACGACGACAAGCTCTCGAACTTGTGCCCGTCGCGCACCTGCCGCCACGTCGGGTGGTAGCGGTACTGCTTGCGGCCCCGATCGTCGCGTCCGGTGGCCTGGAGGTGGCCGGATGCGTCGCCACAGATCCACACCTGATGCCAGGCCGGGGGCACGGCCAAGCCGCCGATGCGCTTCTTGTCGACGGCGGAGATCAGACGTCCCGACGAGTGGCGGTACGAGAACCCGCGCCCACAGCGGCGGCGACTGATACCAGGCTCCCGGTCGGTGACGTAGCGAAGGCCCGCCTGGGCGGCCACCTCCTCCGGGTCGACCAGCTCGCCAGCGCCGAGGTCATCGTCGGGGGTGGTCGGGGCTAGCGCGGTCGTCACCGGGCAGGATCTACCCAGCGGCACCGCCGGCAGAACCTCGTCCCGACGGCGCCCCGACAGGCGGGGGTAGGGTCGCCGACAGCCCGGTCGACCGTCGGGCCGGGTTCCGAGGGGGCGCCACGTGACGGCTTTCGACAAGGACACCACCACCGAGCAGGTGCTGGACGGGGTCGACCTCACCGGTCGACGCGTCGTCATCACCGGCGCCGCCACCGGTCTCGGCCGTGAGAGCGCGCGAGCGCTGGCCGCCCACGGCGCCCGGGTCACGGTGCTGGCCCGCAGCCCCGAGCGCGCCGCCGAGGCCGCCGCCGCCCTGGCGTCGGCCGTGCCCGGCGCCGAGGTGGAGTCCGGGGTGGTCGACCTCGCCGATCTGGCGTCGATCCGGGCCTTCGCCCAGGGCTACCTGGTCGATCACGACGCCGTCGACGTGCTGCTCAACAACGCGGGCGTGATGGCCTGCCCGTTCGGCCGCACCGCCGATGGCTTCGAGATGCAGTTCGGCACCAACCACCTCGGGCACTTCCTGCTCACGGCCCTCCTCTCGCCTGCGCTGTTGCGTGGCGATGCGCCCCGCGTCGTGACGTTGTCGTCGGCCGGCCACGCTCGCAGCGACATCGATCTCGACGACCCGAACTACGAGTCCACCGACTACGCCCCGTGGGTGGCCTACGGCCGCTCGAAGACCGCCAACGCCCTGTTCGCCCGCGAGCTGGCCACTCGGGGTGGCCCGAAGGGGCTGCTGTCGTTCGCGGTCCATCCGGGCGGCATCATGACCGACCTCGGTCGCCACCTGACCGACGAGCTCATCCAGGAGATGCTGTCGTTCGCCACGGCCCGAACCGCCTCGACCGACGGTGCACCCGCCGACGAAGACGACGGCGGTGGTGGTGGC
>Ga0105047_10014359_pt1 | contig 12570 bp, 13 predicted proteins | sample MAT04_FD_78384 | JGI IMG/M metagenome (GOLD analysis project Ga0105047, IMG submission 78384) | Freshwater microbial communities from Lake Fryxell liftoff mats and glacier meltwater in Antarctica - MAT-04 (megahit assembly) | ecosystem: Environmental > Aquatic > Freshwater > Ice > Liftoff... | reverse complement strand
TCAGGGCACAGCCGGGCCCACCGTCGCCACCGTCGTGCCCACGAACGCCACGGTCGACCGAGTGGTCGACGGTGACACCGTCGAGGTCACGATCGATGGGCGCCGCGAAACCGTGCGCCTCATCGGGATCGACACCCCCGAGACGGTGAAGCCGAACTCGCCGGTGGAATGCTTCGGGCCCGAGGCCTCGGCGGCCATGAAGACACTGCTGCCCGAGGGCACACCGGTCCGCCTCGAGCGCGACGTCGAAGCACGCGACCATTTCGACCGGCTGCTCGTCTACGTGTTCCGAGCCACCGACGGAATGTTCGTCAACCTCGAACTGGTGCGCTCGGGCTACGCGGCCCTGCTCACGTTCCCGCCGAACGTTGCACACGTCGAGCAGTTCGTCGCAGCGGCCGAGGCGGCCCGCGTCGACGGGCTGGGTCTGTGGTCCGGTTGCTCGGACGACACCACGGGATAACGTCTCGGCGTGACCGCCCGATCGCTCGCCGAACGTCTCGGCCACCCGGCAGACGCAAAGCTGTTGATCATCTCGTGTGACGATCTCGGCTCGTGCCATGCCGCGAACGTCGGCGTCTACACCGCCCTCCGCGACGGCGTGGCCACGTGTGCGTCGCTGATGGTGCCGGCGCCCTGGGCGCGCCACGCCGCCGCCGGGTACGACGGCGACGACATCGGGGTGCACCTCACGCTCAACTGCGAGCACGAGACCTACCGGTTCGGCCCGATCACCCATGCCCCATCGCTGCTGTCGGGAGAAGGCGGTTTCCCCCGCGACGTCCCCGATCTGTGGGAGCACGCGGACCCTGCCGAGGTGCTGCGCGAATGCCGGGCCCAGATCGAGCGTGCCATCGCCTGGGGCATCGACGTCACCCACCTCGCACCGCACCTCACGTCGATCACCCTGCGACCAGAGTTCTTCGACGTCTACCTCGAACTCGCGATCGAGTTCCGTCTTCCCGTGCGCCTGCCCTCCACGATCAGCAGCGAGCAGGCCGGCTTCCCGTTCCGCCGCCTCGCCGAGGACGAAGGCGTCGTGTTCCCCGACCACTTCGACCACGACTGGCGAGCGGGCAGCCGCGACCGCGTGTACGACGCGGTGCGCCTGTTGCAGCCGGGAGTCACCGAGATCCACGTGCAGCCGACGATCGACACTCCCGAGGTGCGCGCGCTGTCACCCCAGGCCGGGGGGTGGATCGACGATCTGGCGCTGGTGACCACCGATCGCACGCTGCGCGAACTGCTGCGCAACAGCGGCGCCGTGCTGATCGGCTACCGGGCACTCAGGGACGCGATGCGAGCCGGCTGATCGCCGCCGCCGCCTCGCCGTTGCGCAACACCTCGAACAGGGCACCCGTGTGGCCCACGGCCTTGAGCTTGCCCTGCATGAACGCGACGGACGGATCGAGCCCGGCATCGGCGACGGGGATCGAGATCACCACGTCGGCATCGTCGGGACCCTCGACCGCTTCGTCCTTCTTGCCGAACGCGACCCGGTACTGCACCGTGCTGGAGGTGCTCATTCGCCGCCCCCGCTGATGGCCGGGCGGGCGGGTTCGCGCAGGCCGGCGAACAGGTCGTCCTCGTAGTCGCCCTCGGCAGGTACGCCGACGAGCGAGCGGGCGAGGATCCAATCCTCGTAGGGGTACACCTGGGCCAACTGCTGATCGTCGAGCCCGAACCACCATGGCTCGGTGGGGTCGACCTGGGTGGCGTGGGCCTTCAGCGATCCTGTTCGAGCCCACAGGAAGTCGCCGATGTCGAGCTTGGTGGTGATCCGCTCGTCATGGCCGGGGCGGTCGAGCCACACCTGATCGAACGGCGACTCGCCGCGGATGCGGAGCATGCCTTCGTGCACGGCGATGAGGCGGGCCTTGCTCCACGTGGAGTAGTAGAGCTTCGACGGCTGCCAGGCCTCGCCGGCCTCGGGGTACCACGACGGATCACCGGCTCGCTCGAACGCAGGAATCGAGATGTCGTGCACCTTCAGGTGATCCGGATGCGGGTAGCCCCGCTGGTCGTCGCCGTAGGTGACGATGACCTGTGGGCGCTGCGCACGGATCACCTGCACGAGCCGGCCGACCGCCTCGTCGAGATCGGCCTGGTGGAAGCAGTCGGGGTGGGTGTTGGCCTCGCTCTCGGGCATGCCCGAGTCGCGGTAGCCCAGCATCACGACCTCGCTGAACCCGATCACCTCGGCCGAACGCTGCAACTCGAGCGGCCGCAGCGCGGCCAGCATCGCCTTCTCCTGCTCGGGCGTGAGGTCGTGGAACGGTTGCCCCGGCTCGCGCAGGTGCGGGTTCTGCAGGTCGCCCTCCTCGCCGCCGGTACAGCACACGAGAACGGTGCGGGCCCCCTGCTCGCGGTACATCGCCATTGTTGGCGCACCCTTCGACGCTTCGTCGTCGGGATGGGCGTGCACGGTGAGAACGCACAAGGTCACGTGACCACGCTACCGACCGGCAACTCGCGTAACATCTCCCTTCATGCGTGCGCGGGCGGCAAGTCTCCTGGTCGTCGCGTCCATCGGCATCGGGCTCTTGCTGGCGGCGTGCAACGACGATGGGCGCACCCTGCGCGACCCCCGACCCGACCAGGTGGACAGCGTGTCGACGCTGGCCCCCAGCACCACCGCGGCCTTCATCGACACCCTGCCCGGCGAACCTCTCGATCCACTGGCCCTCGATCCACTGGCGAGCGACCCACTGGCGATCGCGAGCCAACCGGTGACCGAGGGGCAGGCAAGCCAGCTGTTCGCCTCGTTCGTCGACGGTGGCGGCATCGATGTCCGTCACACCTGCGACGGAGGCGACCTGTCGCCGCCGCTCAGCTGGTCGCCCGCCCCCACCGGGACGCAGGAGATCGCAATCACCCTCGTCGATGTCGCCGCACCCGATGCCCCGCTGTGGGTCATCTCCGGCATCGATCCGTTCGCCACCTCGCTCGCCGAGGGTGTCGTGCCCGAGTTCGCGATCCTCGGCGCCAACGATCGGGGCGTCACCGGCTACTCGGGTCCATGCCCATCGGCCGGCGACAGCGGTACCTACACCTTCACCGTGCACTACCTCGACCAGGTGACGGAGCTGGCCGACGGCACCCCTGCCGCCGATCTTCAAGCATTCGTCAAGGGCGCCACGTTCGAGAGCGCCAGCGTCACCGGCACGTATAGTCAGGGTTGAGTGTGACCAGCACGACGGACCCGTCACCTCAATTCCCACAGTCAGGATCTGCCATCGATCAGCCGCTGCCTTCGTTGCCGGTCGCGATCTTCCAAGCCGACCGGGACGGCCGACTCACCGCGGCCAATGCGGCCTTCCGCGCCCTCGCTCTCGGTGGTGACGTCCCGTCGCCGCGCACCACTCCGTGGTCGAACGCTCATCCCGCCGACCGCCACACGGCCGAGCTGGCGTGGCGCGAGGCGAGCAAGTCCGAGATCGACTTCGTGGTCGAGTTCCGAGTGTGGCATCGCGACGGCCGGTTGCTCTGGGTACGGGTGAACGCGAGCCCGATGCGCGACGACCTCGGGCGCCTCGAGGGATACGCAGGCGTCGCCGTCGACGACACCGAGACGGTGGGCAAGCGGCTGTTGCTCGAGCGGCTCCTCGGCGTGGTCGAGCCGTCGGCCGACGCAGTGATCATCCTCGACCGCAACGGCGCGCCGGTGTACACCAACCAGACGGCCCGAGTGTTGTTCGGTGTCGACGACGCAGTCGATCTGGTCCGCGATCCAACGGTGCGCGGCCTGCTGCAGACCATTCGCGACCAGATGCCCCGCGAGCTCCTCACGGCATCCGACACGGCACAGTGGTCGGGCGAGGTGGGCTTCCGCGGCCCTGACGGGCTCGAACGGATCCTCGACGTCGACCTGGTCATCCATCGCGACCACCAGGGCGTGATCGAGTACTGGGGCGGCGTGATCCGCGATGTCACGGCCCGCAACCACATGCAGTCCGAGCTGATCCGCCAGGCCACCCACGACGGGCTCACCGGCCTCCCCAACCGCATCCTGCTGTTGCGCACCACCGCTGATGCGCTCGACCGCATCCGAGGCACCCGCGGTCACGTGGCCCTGTTGTTCCTCGACCTCGACAAGCTCAAGGACGTCAACGACAACGCCGGCCACGACGTCGGCGACGCGTTGCTGGCCCAGGTGGCCAACCGCGTCGCCCACGCCACCCGGCCCGCCGACGTGATCGCCCGCATCGGCGGCGACGAGTTCGTCGTGCTCTGCAACGGCAGCATCGACGAGCACTCGGCTCTCGAGCTCGCCGAGCGGGTCCGGCTCGCGCTGACCGGCAAGATCATGATCCGCGGCGTCGAGGTGGAACTCACCGTCAGCGTGGGTGTCGCCCTTGCCGACAGCGCCCAACTCGACGGTGTGCCGTCCGCTGACGGTGCGCTCACCCTGCTGCGCCACGCCGACGCGGCGATGTACACCGCGAAGCGCCGCGGCCGGTCGCGGGTCGAGCTGTACACCGAGGCCATGCGGGCCGCGAGCGTCGAGCAGAAGGAGCTCGCCGCCGAGCTCGAGCGGGCGTTGTCCAACGACGAACTCCGGCTCGCGTACCAGCCGATCATCTCCACCCACAGCGGACGGGTGGTGGGCGCCGAGGCGCTCCTGCGCTGGGACCACCCGACGCGAGGGCGGTTGCTGCCAGCACAGTTCCTGTATCTCGCGAACGAGTCGGGTGCGATCGTGCCGATCGGCGACTGGGTGATCAGCCAGGCCTGTCAGGACGCCCGGGCGTGGCTGGCCGCCGGTCTGGTCGAACGCACCTTCAGCGTGCACGTGAACGTCTCACCGCGTCAGCTGCAGGAGGGCACCTTCGTCGAGCGCGTGCTGTCGATCGTGCGGTCGATGGATCTCAACCCCTCGCAACTCACGATGGACTTCGACGAGGTGACGCTGCACGAGGGCCAGAGCGCGACCACCCGGGCGTTGCAGGCGCTCCGTCGGTTCGGCGTGCAGCTCGCCCTCGACGATTTCGGTGTGGGCGTCAGCTCGCTCACCGCCCTGCGCGAGTGCCAAGCCGACGTGCTCAAGCTCGACGGCACCGTCGCCCGCGGGCTCGGGGCCAACGGCGACGATGATCCGATCGTGCGGGCCATCATCCAGCTCGCCCATGCGCTCGAGATGCAGGTCGTGGCCGAGTGGGTCACCTCGGCCGACCAGCTGCACCGGCTGCGCATGCTCGGCTGCGACATGGTGCAGGGCTACCTGCTCGGCGAACCGATCGCCGCCGACGCCTTCGCTGCACGCACCCGCCGCGCCATGAGCTGATCAGCGCGCTCGTCAGCTCGTCCAGCGCGCCAGCACGACCGAGAAGCGGGCACCGCCCAGCGGCGACATGGCGCACCGTACGCTCCCACCCTGCACCTCGGCGAACGTCCGGACGAGGAACCTGCACGGGCATCCCGAGGTTCATCGAGTCGTACACGTCATCGAGCAGCCGCTGTGCGGTGGTGTCGGACAAGATGAACACGAATCCGCGAACGTCGGGGTTGTGACACTGGTTGTTGGCGGCGATGTCGACCGACCGCCATCCGCCGAACGAGTCGAGGAACCTCACCCGGTTCACCGAGCGACGCGCCGGATCGGACCCGTACGGATGGGGGTCGAGTCGCTCGGCAGCGAGCACGCGGGCGACGCCATCGAGGTCGTCGGGGTGGACGAGCTCCATCGCGTTCCTGCCGACGATCTCGTCAGCGGTCCAGCCCACGAGATCGGCCACGGAGGGACTGATCCACAGGATCTGCATCGCTTCGTCGGTGAGTGCGGTCACGTAGCCCATGCCCTGTGCCAGCCCGGCCGCCAGCCGGTCGATCGTCCGGTCCATCGCGGTCAGTGGCTGACCGCCAGGCCGTCGAGGGATTCGGCGAACTTCTCCAACGCGGCAGCCCGGCGGGTGGGCACGTGCTCGATCGACGGGTCGCTCGGCCGGTAGCGCTTCAGCACCTGGCGGGCGACCGTGACCTTGTGCACCTCGTCGGGGCCGTCGTAGATGCGTGCCGCGCGAGCAGCGCGGTACATCGACTCGAGCGGCAGGTCGGTGGTGTAGCCGAGCGAGCCGTGGATCTGGATCGCGCGATCGATCACGTTGTACAGCACCTTCGCGCCCCAGAACTTGATGACGCCGATCTCGACCCGTGCGTCGCTGTAGTGCTTCCCCGCAGCATGCAGCTGGTCCATCTTCCAGGCGGCCTGCAGCGTGAGCAGGCGGGCGGCCTGCATCTCGGCATAGCTCTCGGCGATCCAGTCCTGCACCATCTGCTTCTCGGCGAGGATCGACCCGTGGGTATAGCGGGTGAGTGCCCGCTCGCACAGCAGATCGAACGCCCGCTGGCTCTGGCCCAGCCAGCGCATCGCATGGTGGATGCGGCCGGGGCCGAGCCGCTTCTGCGCCAGAGCGAACCCCTGGCCGATGCCGGCCTCGCCGCCGACGATGTTCTCGAACGGCACGCGCACGTTCTCGTAGAGGATCTCGGCATGACCGCCGGGCTCACCGGTCTTGTGGTCGGGCTCGCCCATCGTGGGCACGTCGCGGAGGATGTTGACGCCGGGCGTGTTCGTGGGCACGACGATCATCGAGTAGTTCTTGTACGGCGTCTCGTGGTCGCCGGTCTTCACCATCACGATGAGGATGTCGGCGATCGATGCGTTCGACGAGAACCACTTGTGACCGTTGATCACCCATTCGTCGCCGTCGCGCATCGCCGTGGTGCTGAGCAGGGTGGGGTCGGCGCCAGCGCCGGGCTCGGTCATCGAGAAGCAACTGCGGATCTGACCGTCGAGCAGGGGGGTCATCCACTTCGCTCGCTGCTCGGGCGTGCCCCCGACGGCGAGCAGTTCGGCGTTGCCACTGTCGGGCGCATTGTTGCCGAAGACGCTCGGGGCGTACCCGCACTGGCCGAGGATCTCGTGCATCAGGCCGAGCTTCACCTGGCCGAAGCCGAGACCGCCCATGTCGGGCGGCAGGTGTGCCGCCCACAGGCCCTGTGCCTTCACCTGCTCCTTGAGCGGCGCCGTGATCTTCAGAAAGGTCTGGCGGCCCTCGGGCGTGCGCCACTCGTGCGCCAACGTCTCGAGCGGGATGATCTCTTCGCGCACGAAGCCGCGCATCCACGCCAGCTTCGCCTCGAACTCCGGTTCGGTCTCGAAATCCCACGCCATGTCGTCGTGCCCCATTCCTGCGAATCCCCAGCGGGACGACTCGTCCCGCGGCGGTCGACCTTAGTTGCCTCCGTACACTTCTCGTCAGTGGACCCCGACCTGCTGACGACGATCCTCACCGTCGCCGTGCTCGGGTTCATGGCCAGCCGACTGGTGACGGGCGTGCGGGTGTCGCGCTCGGCCCAGGGCCGGGCAGTCGTGCGTGAGGTGCTCGCACGCCTGCGGTGGCGGCACGTGTGGCCCGTGCCGTTCGTCCTCTCTGCGGTGATCGCGGCCGCGACGGCGCTGATGGCGGTGCCCGGGCTCGAGTGGGGTTGGTGGAGCGAGCTCGGCGGCGAGGGCAATCCCGTCTTCGGCAGCAGCGAAGCCACTGCAGGCACCGCGTGGGAGTGGATCGTGCCCGTCGCGTTCATGGCGCTCCTGATCCCCGCGCTGCCCCTGTTCGCGAACGCCGAGGAGCGCCTGTTCCGACGCGGCGCGGAGAGTTGGACCACCTGGAAGCGGTGTTGGAAGACCCTGCAGTTCGGCATGGTGCACGCGCTGGTCGGCATCCCGCTCGGGGCCGCGCTCGCCATCTCGCTCGGTGGGGCATGGTTCCTGCACATCTACCTCGAGGGCTATCGCAGGTCGGGGTCGCGTGCGGAGGCGACCTTCGAGTCGACGACTGCGCACACGGCCTACAACGGTGTCATCATCATCGTCGTCCTCATCGCTCTCGCGATGTCGGCGATCCTCTGATGGAACACGAGTCCTCCCCCGACATCGCACCCGCTGGCACAACACCTCTGGACACAACACCTCTGGACACAACACCTCTCAGCACAACACCTCTGGACATCGACATCGTCCGCGACCGCTCGGTCACGATCACCTTCGACGACGGCGTGGTCGCCGAGTACGAGGTGCGAGCGCTGCGCGCGGCCTGCCCGTGCGCGAGTTGCCGTGGGTGGCGCGAACGTGGCGAGGTCGCTTGGCCACGACCCGGCATGCCCGACACCGTCACCATCGCCGATGCCGAGCTCACCGGCGCGTGGGGCCTCTCGATCGACTGGAGCGACGGCCACAGCACTGGGATCTACGCCTGGAGCGTGCTGCGCGACTGGTGGAATCGCGGCCTCATGGGTCCGTTGGTGACTGATCCCACACCTGGTCGCGCGCCGGAGCGGTCGCCCGACACCCCTCGGTAGCCTCTCCCCATGTCACTGCCGCCTCCCCCGCCCGTGCAGCCGGCAATCAGCGCACCCCCGCTCCCCCGCTGCTACCGCCATCCCGACCGCGAAGCCGGCCGCAGCTGCACCCGTTGCGGCAAGTCGGCCTGCAGCGAGTGCCTGGTACAGGCCGCTGTCGGTTCGCACTGCGTCGACTGCGCGAAGGCCGCACGTCCAGACGTGGCCACCCGCGCCAAGTACTGGAATGCCCGCCAGCACACGCTCGTCACCTACGTCGTCATGGCGATCAACATCGCTGTGTTCGTGTACACGTCGATCGACGACCCCAGTTCGATAGCCGGCCGCAGCCGCGTCACCGACGCCCAGGCTCAACTCGGTCTCATCGAGTTCGTCATCGCTGCCGAGGGCGACTGGTACCGCTTGGTCACCTCGGGCTTCCTGCATTTCGGGGTGATCCACCTCGCATTCAACATGCTGCTGCTGTACCAACTCGGCCAGCTGCTCGAACGTTCGCTGGACCGGGCGAAGTTCGTGCTGCTGTACGCGGCGTGCCTGCTCGGCGGATCGTTCGGCGTGCTGCTCATCACCGACAACCCGTTCGCGGTCACCGGCGGTGCGTCGGGTGCGGTGTTCGGCCTCATGGCAGCCGCGGCGGTGGGCCTGCAGCGCCAGGGCGTCAGCATCTTCAGTACCGGTCTCGGCACCACGCTGCTGCTCAACTTCTTCATCACCTTCACGATTCCCGGTATCTCGATCGGCGGCCACGTCGGCGGCGCGGTCGCCGGGGCGATCTGTGGCTTCGTGATGATGGCGCCTCGGTGGCGGCCCGTGCCCTCGTGGGCGAGGTGGGGGACCCCGGTCGCAGTGGGGTTCATCTCCGTCGTGGGGAGCGTCCTGCTCGTCGGTTAGCACCCGAGTCCCAGCCGGTGGTCGGTCTGATCAGGTCCGGTCGAATCGGGCGTGTCACACCCCTCGTGCACCATGGCGACATGATCACGAAGCGCCAGCAGCCCGAACAGCTCACCCTGCTTGCACCCACCGACGTGGCCTTGCAGTTCCGTCTCGATCGCCGCACCCGCGAGCGCGGCCTCGCCCAGATCGCCGAGATCCGTCGTCAGATGGCAGCCCGCCAGGGCCGCACCCCGGAATGGGTGCACGAGGCGGCCTGAGCCGCACCCTCGCCCCGGTGCGTCAACTCGCGCTGGGGGCCAGGCTCTTCACGGCATCCCAGTGCTTCAGCTCGGGGTCGAATGGCATGATCGCCAGGCTGCTGGTGGTGACGCCGTTGTCGAAGTAGCGCTGGATCGTCGCCCGGCACTGCTCGGGAGACCCGTGCACGATCAACTGGTCCACCAGTTCGTCCGGGATCGCGGCCAGCGCGGCCTTGCGATCGCCAGCCTGCCAGGCGTCCCACATCGGCTGCAGCACCTCGGCCCGGCCCAGCCACCGATGGAACTCGGCGTACACCGGCACGTTCAGGTACGCCGCGATCGCGAACTTGCCGGCGGCGCGCACAGCATCGGCGTTCTCGCTGGGGCAGCAGAAGATGCGGGCCACGATCTCCTTCGGCACACCACCGGCGGCGTCGCGCACCACGCCGGCCACCTGGGTCACGTCGTCGGGCGACAGCCAGTTGATGATCGCTCCGTCACCCTCGCGAGCAGCGAGCTTCAGCATGCCTTCGCGCAGCGCCGCCACCAGGATCGGCGGCTGGTGCTCGGGGCGAATACCCAACCGGAAGCCCTGCACCTCGAAGGTGTCGTAGCTCTTGGCCACCTTCTCGCCACCGAGGGAGTCACGCAGGAAGCGCACGACGTCGCGCACCTTCTTGTAGGGCTCGACGAACGGCACGCCGTTCCACCGCTCGACGATCACGTTGCTGCTCGAGCCGATACCGATTGCGAAGCGGCCCGGCGCTGCATCGGCCATCGAGGCGACGCTTTGCGCGAAGCACGCCGGCGACCGGGTGAAGGCCGGCACGATCGCCGTGCCGAGGCGGAGGCGCGGCTCCCATGCCGAGGCCAATGCCAGCGGGGTGAACGCATCGGCGCCATCGGCCTCTGCCGACCAGATGTCGGTGTAGCCCATGTCTGCCAACTCGACGAGCTTGTCGCGGTGGCTGTGCAGCGGACCGGGCAGGGGCACGGTCATGCCCGGGCGGATCGGCAACGACGAGGCAGTCGTGGCAGTGGCAGTGTCGGTGGCGGTGGCGGCGGCGACGTCGGTCATGAGGGTCAACCCTTCCAGAAACGGACGATGCAGCTCTGACTGGCGGTCGCCAGCAGGGTGCCGTCCTCGGCGAACATGTGCACGAGGCCGTGGCCGAAACCACGATCCACGGCGTGCACGCGGATGTCGAGCAGCACCCACTCGGTGGGCACCAGGTGCACCACGCGCAGCGTGTTGTCGAGGCTGTTGCCGCCGCCGCGCACACCGAGCGCCTGGCCCACGCCCATCGGCACGAAGTCGCCCAGCACGGCGAGCGTGGCCGCGTCGACACCCTCGATCACGTCGGGGATGCGAGCCCACATCAGCGTCTGGCCGTCGCCACGCGTGCCGTCGAGGTCGGCCATGTCGCGGCCTTTGGCCAGGCGCTGTTCCAAGCGGTCGTTGATCGTGCCATCGACCGGGAGCCGGAACTCGCGCGTCTCGCACTCCGCCGGGCTGGGCACCTCGGGCATCGTCTCGAACTGACCCGACAGCTCCATCGGCCGCTCGCCGAGTGCGGCGTTGACCGTCAGGATCTCTCGGTTGCCCACGTGGCACACGGCTCGGGCCTGGGTCATCTGATGTCCCTCGACGGCGAGGGTGACGTCGATGTCGAGGATCTCACCGGGCTTCGCATACGACAGGTACTGCGCCGTCGCCCAGATGGTCTGGCGGCCGCTGGTGCCCTCCATCGCCGAGATCGCGGCACCGAGGCCTGACCCGCCGAACAGGAACCCGCCCATCGTGCTGATGCCCTGGGTGACCGCCATGCTCCATCGGTACGGGTTGTGGCTCTGCTGTAGGCCGAGGAACGATCGGGTGTCCATGGTGCGGCCGACTCTACCGACCGCTCCCGACCGCTCCCGACCGCTCCCGGCCGTTACGGAAGAGGTCTCCGGCGTCCGGTCGTCAGGAGGTGGTGAAGTACACCGGGTCGCTGTCGAACCCGCCGGTCACGTACAGCACGCCGCCGACGACCTCCTGCTGCGGGACCACGAAACACATCGTGCCCGTGACCGAACCGCCGGCGAAGACGTCAGCGAAGACGTCGATCTCACCCGCGAAGACACCGCAGAATCCAGCGCGTTCGACATTGCCATTCCCGACCCACTTGGCCGTGATGTCGAACGCCGACCCGGACCCCTCCCCGCTGAAGGCGATGGCCACCTCGACCCCGACGAAGCGGAAGCCCTCCGGTGGTGGATCGTTGAACGGGTTGTCGGAAAACACCTGATCGGTGATGTCGCGGGCCGGCGACACCACGGCGAAGGCCCATCCCTCGCCGACATCGTTCGCCGTGCCGACCGGTACGGCCGCGGTGGTGCGTGAGGGTGTGGCTGCCGCGCCCGCCTGCGGGCCGGTCACGGGAGGGAACGGTGCGATCGGAGCAGTCGGCATCTTGGCATCGAGGAACGCCTCGGTCTCGAAGAAGAAGTCGGCCGATGCGTAGAGCTGCAGCACCGGAGGATCTGCCGGAGTGGTGACGAAACAGATGTTGCCGACCAGCACGCCGCCCGCGAAGGCGTCGGTGAAGATGTCGATCTGCCCGGGGATGAGGCCACAATCCGTGTCGAGCTCGACAGCGGCTGCTCCGACACCCGAGACGGTGGGGATGAAGAACGACACTGGATCGTCGAGCCCGAAGTATCCCAGCGCGATCCGAACGATGGTGAACGTGGAACCGGGCGGCGGGAGCTCGTTGAAGTCGTTCTCGGCCATCACGACCGGCGTTGCGTCGGCGATGACGTCGAGCACCTGCACTCGCCAGCCGTCACCGATGTCAGCGATGCTGCCGAGCGGCACCGGTGCCTCACGGGTGCCGGGCTGACCTGCCGGCGCGCCGGCCACGAGATCGCCGCTCGGAAGCGCCGGCTCGGGGGCCGCTGTCGTCTCCGGAGCGTCGGTGGTCTCGGTCGCCACGCTCGGCGCCGGTGTGTCGTCGGGCGCTTCGGTGACCTCGGGCGCTTCGGTGACGTCAGGCGCTTCGGTGTCCTCGGATGCCTCGGTGTCATTGGACTG
>Ga0105047_10014358_pt1 | contig 12570 bp, 6 predicted proteins | sample MAT04_FD_78384 | JGI IMG/M metagenome (GOLD analysis project Ga0105047, IMG submission 78384) | Freshwater microbial communities from Lake Fryxell liftoff mats and glacier meltwater in Antarctica - MAT-04 (megahit assembly) | ecosystem: Environmental > Aquatic > Freshwater > Ice > Liftoff... | reverse complement strand
GTCGATGGATTTCGTTCGCGACGGGAAGGTCAAGGTGGACGACTACGGCCGCGCGAAGGTCCCATCATTGGCACCAGCAGAATCCTTGGCTCCAACAGGCTACTGACGGCAGATAGCGGTAGCCAAGCTGGCGCGTCTGCACCGGCGGCGCTAAACTCTTCCCGCACCTGGGGCGGTAGCTCAGCTGGGAGAGCGCCACGTTCGCATCGTGGAGGTCAGGGGTTCGATCCCCCTCCGCTCCACCAGGACACTCAAGGGCTGCGGGCAACCGCAGCCCTTTTTCATGCGTTGGTGGCACGATCCGGCGCTTGAACCGGCCGATGGCATCCAGCTCGGGAGGAAGCGTCGATGTTCAACCCCAGTCCACGCGTCGAGGTGATTCCGATCCATGGGCCGCATTCGTGCTTCGTGATCGACGACGCGCTGCTGGAACCCGAGCGTCTGGTGGCGCTGGCGCAGGAACATCGCGGCGACTTCGCGCCGGCTCCGTTCAATGCTTACCCGGGCCTCGAGCTGCGCATGGGCGAAGCTTTCTCTTCGCAGCTGGACGACTTCTTCCGACTGCACGTACGCGCGCAGCTGGGCGCTCGCCGTACGCTACGCATGTATAGCCGGCTTGCAATGGTCACCACACCGCCGGGAGAGCTGCAGCCGCGCCAGTCCATCTGCCATCGCGACCGCTTGGACTTCGCGCCCAACCAGTGCATCGCCGCCTCGGTGGTGTACCTGTTCAAGGAGCCGGGGTTGGGCGGGACTAGCTTCTTCGTGCCGATCCGATCGCAGCCGGAGATCAACAGGCTGGTGCACGATTCGGGCACGCTGGATGCCGACGCGTTCGCAGCACGCTACGCACTGGCCCGCGACTACATGCGGGATTCCAACGCGTTCTTCAGCCGCGTCCTCACCGTCCCTGCGCGCTGGAACCGACTGATCTTCTACGACGGCAGCATTTTCCATAGCGGCGACATCGCCCACCCCGGCATGCTGACCGATGAGCCGCGCTCAGGCCGCCTGACACTCAACGGCTTCTTTACCTGCAGCCGAAGCGCCGCTGCCGGCTAGGTGCCTCGGGAGGCTACCAAGCGCGGAGTACGCACGCGGCTGCCCCCGTCCGTTCCACCCTCGGCCAACTTCGGGCACAAAAAAAACCCTGCCGCGAGAGCTGCGGCAGGGTCTCCTACCCTGATGCTTTATGACTGGGTCAGAAGCGGTAGTTGAGTCCCAGCAGGTAGGTGCGGCCGTACTCGAAATACTCCCTCGGGCGGTCCGGCTCGCCGAAGGTCGAGCGGAAAGGCTCGTTCTCGACGTTGTTGACCTGCAGCAACAGCGACAGGTCCTTCAGCGGTCCGTTCTGGAACGTGTAGCCCATCTGGAAGTCGATAACAGATTCGCCTTCGAACACACGCTTGGTGCGGTCGCCACCGAAACCCTGCACCTCGCCGAGGAAGGCCGAACGCCTGCGCTGGCTGACACGGGTCGAGAAACCATAACGCTCGTAATAAACGGTGATGTTGGAGACGTACTTGGACAGGCCCGGAAGCGGCTCGGCCGGATCATCCGGGTTCGGCTGGATGGAGCTCTTGGTGTCGGAGTAGTTGCCGACCAAGCCAAAGCCCTCCAGCGGAGCCCACAGGAGGTCAAACGGCACCGAAATCGCGTATTCAAAACCCTCGATGGTGCCACCCTCGCCGTTCGCCGGTCGAGTGAAGGCACCGACATTGCTGGGTGGAATATCGGCACCTACCGGGTAGTCTCCCTGAGTTAGCGTGGTCTCAGTGATGTCGAACAGATCGGTCTGCCTGAAAATGTAGGTCTTCAGATCCTTGTGGAAATATGCCGCGCTGAAGTAGCCGCGGTTCCCGCCGAAATACTTCTCGTAGGAGACATCTAAGGCATCCGCGAGCCAAGGCTTGAGTTGCGGGTTCCCGCCGTCGCGCTGCCAGAAAGTGGTCAGGCGGCCGGTAGCCGGGTTGACCACGTTGGGCTCTCCGGTGACCGGGTTGGTGGCGCGACTGGTCTCCAAGGTGATGTTGCTGCTTGCGCGCAGGTCGTCCATCCGCGGCCGCGCCACTTGGCGGGCGGCGCCGACGCGGATGACCTGGTCAGCGGGAAGCGAGAATGACAAGTTCAAGCTCGGCAGGTAGTCGGTGTAATTGGCCGAATCGGTGCTGGTTCGGCCGGCGCCGTTGCCGGGGAAGGTCTCTTGGCCCGTCGAGCTCTGGTCCACGTTTACCCCTTGCACACCGATGTTGCCTCGTACTGGCACCGGGCCAATATCGGTATTGATGTTGGCCTGGATATAGACGCTGGTTACCTTCTCGTTGACTTCCCAGTTCTTGTTGCTGATGTCGCTATTGACGTTGACGCGACGTGTGTAGATGCCCTGGTTGAGAGCGGCCAGCGGGTCATAGCCGTAGATCTCTGGCACACCCGCAAAATTGAGGGCCGAGCCGGTGGCCAAGTCCGTGGGAATCGGTGCCGAGAAGCCATCCGGGCACGTTGGCGACGCGCCGTCCAGGCATGCGGTCAGGTCGAGGAACGCCTCGTTGGAGGAACGGCTCTTGGTGCGATCGGTCAGGTTTGCGCCGAACTCCAGAGTGCTGAGCGCGCCCTGGTCGAAGGAGCGCTCGAAGTCGAAGCGAAGCGAAGTCAGCTCGTCCTTGACCTCAAAATCCTTGACGTAGCCGTCCTGGCCCCAGCCGCCCGCATCGCCAAGGCGCAGGATGCTCGGGTCGCCATAATCGTAACCGAAGTCGGTTTCGAAGTAGCCGTCCGGATTGAAGAGGATGTCCAGCGTGTCGCGCGGCAGCGTCGGATCCACACCCGCGTAGGTTTCCAGGATGCGCTCGTTGCGTTTGGCACTTGAGTTGGAAATGTCGGCAGTGAACTTCCAATTGTCGTTCAACTGGAATTCGTTGTTCCAGCCAATGGCGAACAGGTCATCGTAGGCGGCATTGAAGTCGTTGCGGAATACTGGATTGACGCCGGTCCACGAAGCCTGGATCGCCGTGCCGGTTGCATTGTCCGTGCGGCTGACCAGGGTCGCGCCGCTGAAAGCCGCGCCGTATTCCATGCCGCGCTTGTCTTCTTCCTTGTCAAACTTGGAATAGAAGACATCAAGAACGCTGTGGAATTGGTCATTTGGCTGGAACTCCAGCACCGCCATCAAGCCGTCGCGCTCGTTGGTGTTGTCCAGGTCGTAAAGCTTTCCGCCGCCGTACAGGCCGCTCCCGTCATAGCCCCAGGCATCGCCGAACTGCTTGCCCTGCCCTGGATTGTTGAGGTGCGCATAGCCCAGCGCCAGGCCCACCGTGTCGTCGGCGAACTGGTCGATGTAGGAAATGCTGTAGCGATTGCCGTACTCCTTCTCATCGCCCAGCTTGTTCATGTCGCCGCGCACGTTGACCGCGACGGCCCGCTCCCCAAACGTCAGCGGACGCACGGTTTGCAGGTCGACGGTGCCGGACAGGCCCTGCCCAATCAGCGATGCGTCCGGGGTCTTGTAGACGAGGACCTGGTTGATCAGCTCAGACGGGTACTGGTCAAACTCGACACCGCGGTTGTTTCCAAGGCTGACCTGCTCGCGCCCGTTTAGCAGAGTAGTAGAGAAGTCGCCCGCGAATCCGCGGATGTTGATCTCTTGGGGACGGCTTCCAAAGCGCTGGGCGGTCAGGCCCGGCAGGCGCGCGAGCGAGTCGGCGATGCTGGTGTCGGGCAGCTTGCCAATGTCCTCTGCGGAAATCGCTTCGACGATCGAGCTCGACGACTGCTTGGTGTCGATGGCGTCCTCGATGCCGCGGCGGATGCCGGTGACAACGACCCGGTCGAGCTCTACTGCGTCTTCTTCGGCAGTGGTAGAGGTCGCCTCCACTGGTTCCTGCACCGACTGTGCGTAGGCACCGGTGGCGACGAGCGACATTGCGGACGCCAGCGACACGCTCAGCAGATTGCGCTTCAGCTTTACCATCTCCCCTCCACTCCCATGGTTGGTTTTGTTCTGTGTCGGGATCCGTTGGTTCGCCTTGGGGCGCCGCGCTGGAATCCCTTGCGTCCGGTGGCGCAGGCCGCCCCCGATACGTGCGGCAATGGTAGTCGCGCCAAGTGCTGCACAATTCTGCTTGCATACGTATTCATGGGCTTGCGAACGTTTGCACGTAACCTCGCCTGGAGCCGCGTGGGATAGTCCGGCGGCGCGGAAATGCAGCGCGCCAATGGCGCCGGTGCATTCGGTCGCCCCCGGTCACTTCGGAGTGTCAAATGAAGCTCGAATCTTCAGTGCACCTGTTCGCAGCAGCGCTGGGACTCTCCCTGCTGTTCACTTCTTACGCAGGCGCTCGGGAGCGGGAACCTGCCGCGCTCAACCTGCACGTGCCCTCCCCTGACTGGCGCGACCAGGTGATCTACTTCCTGATGATCGACCGCTTCAACGATGGCAACGCCGCGAACAACGATCAAGGCGCCGGCGAGTTCGATCCAGCGCGTAAGTCGAAATTCAGCGGTGGTGACCTGGCCGGCGTGACTCAGCGTCTGGACTACATTCGCGGGCTCGGGGCCACGGCAGTGTGGGTCACGCCACCCGTTGCCAACCAATGGTGGAACACCCGCGCCGACTACGGCGGCTACCACGGCTACTGGGCCGAGAATTTCAAACGCGTCGATGCGCATTTCGGCACGCTGCAGGACTACCGCCTTCTGTCCTCGGCCCTGCACGACGCCGGCATGTATCTGGTGCAAGACGTGGTGGTGAATCACACGGCCGATTACTTTTCCTACACCGGCAAATGGGACGCCTCGGCGCCCACGCAAGGTTTCCAGCGCGTGGCCGACTCGACCGGCCGGCATGCACCCACCCAGCCACCGTTCGATCTCAATGACGCGACTACCCCGGCTCACCGGCAGGCGGAGATCTACCACTGGACTCCGGCGATCACCGACTACAACGATGATCGACAGCTGCTGGATTTCCAGCTGGCCGACCTGGACGACCTGGACACCGACAACCCCGTCGTGCGCCGCGCTTTGCGGGAATCCTACGGCCACTGGATCCGGGAGGTAGGCGTCGACGGCTTCCGCGTGGACACCGCTTTCTACGTCGAGCCTGAGTACTTCACCGATTTCCTGCACGCCGATGACAAGCAGTTCCCGGGTATCGCTAGGGTGGCAGCCGCCACCGGACGCCAGGATTTCCACGTATTCGGCGAGGGTTTTGCCACCGACCGCGCCTACGAGGACAGCCAGGCGCGGCGCATCGAGCGCTACGCGCGCGGGACCAACGGCGAGCCACTGCTGCCGGCGATGATCAACTTCCCGCTGCACGGCACCGCGCTGGACGTGTTCGCCAAGGGCCGGCCGCCGGCCGAACTTGCCGCGCGCATCGACAGCATGATGAAGGTGCACGCCAGCCCGCACCTGATGCCGACGTTCCTGGACAACCACGATGTCGACCGCTTCCTGGCCGGCGGTACCGAGGCCGGCCTGAAGCAGGGACTGCTGCTGCTCATGACCCTGCCGGGTATCCCGACGATCTACTACGGCACCGAGCAGGGATACACCGCGCCACGTGCGGCCATGTTCGCCGAGGGCTTTGGTTCGGGCGACCGCGACCGCTTCGACACCGCCGCGCCGCTGTACCGCTACCTCCAGCGGGCGACCGGCCTGCGCCGCTCCCATCGGCTGTTCTCGCGCGGCATCCCGACCACCCTGACCGCCAACGCCGCCACGCCCGGCGCACTGGCCTATCGCATGGACCATGAAGGCGCTTCAGCGCTGGTCGTGTTCAATACGTCCGATTCTCCGGCACTGCTGGACAACCTGGAAACCGGACTGGCGCCCGGCACGGTGCTGCAGGGAATCTTCGGTATCGAATCGACGCCCGGCGACGCTGTGGTTCGCGCGGAAGGGCGCTTGAACATGACCTTGCCCGCGCGCGGCGGCCTGGTCTGGGTCGTATCCGCACGGGGCCAACCGGCGGCGTCGCCGTCGGCATCGCTTGCGTTTACCGGACCGGAGCAGTCGCGGGTGCAGGGCGATTTCGAGGTCCAAGGCGTCGCCCAGGGCATCGACAGATTGATGCTGGTGGTGGATGGCGACCTTGGCACCGCCAAGCCGGTGGTCGTCGCGCCCGATGGACGCTGGCGCGCCCGCGTGGACACCCGCAGCATGGTGGATGCCTCGGTCACCCATCGAGTGGTGGCCTGGAGCGACGAGGCCGGGATCGCGTCGCCTGCGCAACGCTTCACCGTCTCACCGGAATGGCGGAAGCTCGCCGAGCTGGCCGACCCGACCGACGACGACCGCGGGCCCAACGGCGCCTATGACTACCCGACAGATTCGTCGTGGAGTGAACAGCGCCCGCTGGACATCCGTAACGTCACCTTCTCGGGAGCCGGCGGAGCACTCAAGGTGCAGCTGGGCATGCGCGTGCTGGAGTCGCAATGGAACCCGGCCAACGGCTTCGACCATGCCGTCTTCACCCTTTTCGTGGAAGTACCCGGCAAAGCCGGTGGTGCGAGTGCCATGCCACTGCAGAATGCGGAACTGCCCGACGGAATGAAGTGGCACTACCGGCTGCGCGCCCACGGCTGGTCGAACGCCCTGTTTTCCTCCACCGGCGCCGACGCCGACCGCGAAGGCACGTCGGTGTCGCCGACATCGACGATCGAGACCGACCTGGCGGCCGGGACCATCACCTTCACCCTGCCGGCCGCCGCCCTGGGCAATCTCGACACGCTGTCGGGCGTGCGCGTGTACCTCAACGCATGGGACTACGACGGGGGCTATCGAAAGCTGGCACCCGAGGCTGGACCCATGCATTTCGGCGGTGGCAACGGCGCGACCGACCCGCTGGTCATGGACGACACGGCGGTGATCGCACTGCCGTGACCGATTCGCCTCCGATGGAGGTCATCCGTCCGGTCGACAGCAGGAACAGCAGCGGCACGTGCAGTCTCCTGCGCCATGCGCTTTCGGAGTGCCCGGCGCCCTCGAAGCGGTGCGTCATCCATTGCCGGCCAGGCCGGTACCCCGAGGCGCGCATGACTCCGTCCATCCGCGCCTGGAACGGCGCATATCTGGCGTCCACCCCGCGCGTGCCGTAGTCGAAGTACACGCGATGCTGGTCCGGGCCCGGCAGGCTGGCCGAAAGATAGTCGATGACCGCGCCATCGCCCGCGGGCCAATGGGTCGATACGCCCGCCGCCGCTCCGAACACCTGCGGATACTCAGCCAAGGCGTACAGCGAAATCAGCCCGCCCATGCTCGAGCCCATGATCATGGTGTCCTGCGGTCCCGCCAGGGTGCGATAGCGACGATCGACGAAAGGCTTGAGCTCTTCCACTAGGAAGCGCAAGTACGCGTCCGAAAGCAGGTCGCCCCCTGCGATCGGCGCCATCCCTTCGATGCCGCTATCTCGACTGCCCTCCCCCACCGCCTTGCGCGGCATGTACTCCTCGAAACGCTTCGGCGTGTTCCAGACACCAACGACGATCGCCTCGCGCACTGCGCCCTCCTCGACCAGGCGGGTCATGATCTCGTCGACGCCCCAGTCGACGCCGGTGTAGGACAGCGCCGGGTCGAACAGGTTCTGTCCGTCGTGCATGTACAGGACCGGATAGCGCGCAGCGCGCGACGCGTAGCCCGGCGGCAGCCAGACCTGGACGTTACGCGCGGCCACGTGGACCGAGGGAAATTGTGCGTGGCCCGCCAGCCGGCCGGTGACACCGCCCACCAGTGGGACGTCGCGTTCACCGACGCACATGGCATCGGACACTGCTCCTGGAGGCTGCCCCGAAGGCGCAGCCCCATTGACCCTCGCGGGCCGCGATGAGCAGGCGCTCGACAGCAGTATCGTCGCCAGCACGATCAGCCAGCACAGGTCGCTCGTGCGGATACCCTTCCGGTCACTCCAGCACATAGACCACCGCCGTGCGTGCGGGAACCATGAATTCACCGGTCCCCGCGCTGTAGCTGGATTGTCGGGCGCGCTCGTCTGCGGCCGCTGGGGCGCGCAGGACCGGGTGCAACACGTAGTTCTTGCCGCTGTGCTCCTCGAGGCGCAACGTCTGCGGCTCGGGGCTGACGTTCACCAGGTAGATGAGCTGCCGAAACGCCGCGCCCTCGTAGCCTTCGCCATCCAGGTGGCCGACCATCACCAGCGGGTTCTGCTCCGGCCCGACGTTTGGAAAGCTCAATCGCGTGCGGATGTCTTCGGCGCTACGCATCCGGAACAGCGTTGAGCTGTCACGGATGCGCAGCAGGTCGAGAAACGCATCGCGAGTCCAGGCGATGTCGCGTGGCGACGGCTTGATCGAGGGGTCGCGCAGCAGCGGTGCGATGAGCGGATGGTTGACCCGGTTATCGGCTTCGGGCGGCAACCCGGTGCCGAACTGATTGTCTGTGTAGGTCCAGTCCAGTCGGTTGAACCAGTCGCCGGAGTCGTAGCTGTTGCGGTCCATCGACTTGGAACGAAGGATCTCGGTACCGGCATGAAAATACGCCACTCCCTGGCTGAAGGCGTTCAATGCCAGACCCAGCAACTGCACACGCGCCCGGTCTTCACTGGAAGTAGCTTGCGGGAGCTTGTAGACGTTGTTGTCGAACAGCGTCTGGTTGTCGTGGTTCTCGACGTAGTTCACCACTTCCGCCGGCTCGCTGGCATAGCCGGCCGGCTGGCCGGCGTAGTCGATCTTCTCCAGCGTGGTGGCCTTGCCTTCGTGACTGGTGAGGGCGAAGTCGCGTATCGAGCCGGCCAACCCCACGCGGACGAGGTCCGCCGCGCGCAGCAGGTCGGCCGCCGGCCTCGGCGGTGCATGCGCGTTGCGGTCGTAGACCAGCCCGTTGAGGTAGCCCTGCTGCTGCAGCAGCGCTGCACCGCTGTCGCTGGGGCCGCCACCACGCAGCGCGTCGCGCGCACGATCGCTGAACGTGCCTATGCCCGACCCGTTGAGCGCCAGCTGCGAGGCCTGCACGAAGCGTGCGCCATCGGACACTTCGCCGAAGTTCCAGCCCTCGCCGATGAGGTTGATCTCGCGACCGGTGGCGCTGTTCACCCGGTCGCGCAGCAGTTCCATCGCCGCGCGCGGCTGGTGCCCCATGAGGTCGAAACGAAACGAGTCGATGCCGTACTGGGTCGCCCAGAGCTCGGCCGAATCGATCATCAGCCGCGCCATCATCAGATGCTCGGTAGCGGTGTTGTCGCAGCAGGTGGAACGCTCGACCACGCCCTTGGCGTCCAGCCGCTGGTAGTAGCCGGGGACTATGCGATCCAGCACCGAGGACAGCTGCTGGCCCGAGGTGGTGGTGTGGTTGTAGACCACGTCCATGCCGACCCGCAGCCCGGCCTGGTGCAGCGCCATGACCATGCGGCGGAACTCCAGGATGCGCGCGGCGCCGTCGGCGGCATCGCTGGCGTAGCTGCCTTCGGGCGCGTTGAAGTGGTACGGGTCATAGCCCCAGTTGAAGCAGTCGCGCGCCGCCACCGCCATTACCGCCGACTGCTGCAGGGGACTGTCGGGCGCGGCATCGGGAACGTCTGGCGTGACGCAGCCGGTTTCCGGCACGGTGGCGAAATCGAACACCGGCAGCAGGTGCACGTCGGTCATGCCCGCCTCCGACAGCGCGCGCAAGTGCTGCATGCCGGCCGACTCCGATTCGGTGAAGGCCAAGTATTTCCCGCGATTGGGCGCGCTCACGCTTTTGTCGCCAATGGAGAAATCGCGCACGTGCAGCTCGTATATCACCATGTCGGTCTGCGCCTGCACCCGGTCCGGGAACGCATGGCGCTCCCAACCGTCCGGCTTGAGCGTGGGATCGTCGAGATCGGCCACAAAGCTGCGTTGCGAATCGTTGCCCAGGCTCACCGAGTACGGGTCAGTGACGCGATTTCGCACCAGTCCCACGCCCGGCACCATCACGTCGACAAGGTAGGTGTAATAGCGGCCGGAGAGGTTCGTTGGCAGTTCTGCCGACCAGACGCCCGTAGCCTCGTTGCGTTGCAGGCCGGTGATTGAAGTGGCAGTGCCGGCGTCGTCAGGATGCACGCACAGGCTGACCGCGCGCGCCGTCGGCGCCCAAAGCCGAAAGGTCGTGCTGCGCGACGTCGGATGCGCACCCGGCAGTGGCGCCTGGACCGCGGAGCCGTACAGGTCATCCAGCACGCCGGGCAGCTGCAGGCGCGTGGCGTCGAGCACCCGGCCACGCGCATCTTCCTCCACCAGCAGGAGCGACCCGCGCAGCAGCTGCGGCAGCTGCGGCAAGGCCTTCGACGGCAGCCCGAGCACGACACCCGGTCCCACGAACTTGAAGCGCTTCGCCACGTCTTCAGATACCGGGCTAGTGGGTTGTTGCAGCGCGATTGCGCCGTCCGCTCCGCTCACTGGGCGGCCGGGAGATGCATCCAGCGTCGGTAGTCGGGCGTAGTGCAGGCGGTAGCTCGATCCGGCGTCTTTCCCCGGCCACTGGATGAGGTTCCGGTCCAACCAGTAGGCGCGCGCGTCGACCTCAGGCAATGCTTGAGGCTGCAGCACCTGCGCAAATCCGTCTGCGTTGCACGCTGCCTGGGGTATCGGCGCGGGCGGGACGGCAGCGAGCGCGGCCTGAGGCGTCAGCAGTGCGCAATGCAGCCCGATGACTGCCAGGGAAGCACGGCAAGAGTGCAGCAACGCTTGCGCCGGACTCAGCGCTCCGCTCCGCGGGAACACTGCTCCTTGTGGCGTAAGATGCGCCGCAGCGCGAGAGTCAAGCAACACATCCACATCGAAGGGGTTCATCGCAATGGCCGATAGTCGGATCACGGAAATCGTAATCGTGGGTGGAGGGACCGCCGGCTGGATGACTGCCGCGGCACTGTCAAAGGTCCTCACCAGCGGCTATGCGATCCGCCTGATCGAGTCGGACGAAATCGGCATCGTGGGCGTGGGCGAAGCCACCATCCCGATGATCAAGCTCTACAACCAGGCGCTCGAGCTTGACGAGAACGAGTTCATCCGCAAAACCAAGGGCTCGTTCAAGCTCGGCATCGAATTCGTGAACTGGGGCCAGGTGGGCGACTCCTACGTGCACGGGTTCGGCAAGATCGGGCAGGACCTGGGCCTGGTGTCGTTCTACCACTACTGGTTGAAAATGCACCACGCGGGCAAGGCCGGTCCGCTGGAAGAGTATTCGATCAATACCGAAGCGGCGCGGCACAACAAGTTCATGCGTGCAATCACCGATCGGCCCAACTCGCCGCTGGCCGATATCGCCTATGCCTATCACTTCGACGCCGGCCTGTATGCCCGCTTCCTGCGTGAATTCAGCGAGGCCCGCGGCGTCATCCGCATCGAAGGCAAGATCGCCAATACCGAACTGCGGGGCGAGGATGGCTATATCGAAGCGGTGGTACTGGAAAGCGGCCAGAGGATCGGCGGACAGCTGTTCATCGACTGCTCCGGCTTCCGCGGACTGCTGATCGAGCAAGCCCTGCACGTAGGCTACGAGGACTGGACCCACTGGCTGCCCTGCGACCGCGCCGTGGCCGTGCCCTGCGCATCCGCCGGTCCGCTCACACCCTACACCCGCTCCACCGCGCGCGAGGCCGGCTGGCAATGGCGCATCCCGCTGCAGCACCGTACTGGCAACGGCTACGTGTTCTCCAGCAAGCACATCAGCGAGGACGAGGCCACCGCAACGCTGCTGGCCAACCTCGACGGCGAACCGATGGCCGAACCGCGGACGTTGCGCTTCGTCACCGGCAAGCGCAATAAGTTCTGGCATAAAAACTGCATCGCCATCGGCCTGTCCAGCGGCTTCATGGAGCCACTGGAATCCACCAGCATTCACCTGATCCAGTCCAACATCGCGCGACTGACCGCGTTCTTCCCGCACGGCGGGTTCGACCAAGCCGACATCGACGAGTTCAACAGCCATGCACATGTCGAATTCGACCGCATCCGCGATTTCCTGATCCTGCACTACCACGCCACTGAACGCAGCGACACACCGTTCTGGGACTACGTGCGCAACATGGACATCCCCGAGTCGCTGCAGCGGCGGATGGACCTGTTTCGGAGCAATGCGCGCATCTTCCGCGAAGGCAACGAGATGTTCGCCGAGCCAAGCTGGCTGCAGGTCATGCACGGCCAACGCATGCAGGCCGAGGGCTACCACCCGCTGGTGGACCTGTATACGGAAGAGAAAGTGGCCGAATACATCGGCAACATCCGCGGGGTAATCGGCAACTGCGTGGCCAAGATGCCCACGCACGACGAGTTCATCGCCCGCCACTGCGCCATATGAGGGCGGCTTTCGAAACCCCTCGCGCTCAGGCAAGGCGTGCGTAGTAGACCCCGTGGGCGGGCAGCTGGAGACTGTCTCCAGATACCGTTCCGGACAGTAGACCATGCCCGTCCAACGCCTCCGGTGACATCCCCTGTGGCAGCGGCCACGCCTGCGCTTCCGCAGACAGGTTGAACGCCACCAGCAGGTGCTCCCCCGCAAGCGCGCGTCGGAATACCAGCAGCGGCTCCGGCGCCTCGTAGAAGAAGATATCGCCCCGCTGCAGCGCCGGCAGCGCCCTCCGCCAGCGCAGGAATG
>Ga0105047_10014357_pt1 | contig 12571 bp, 12 predicted proteins | sample MAT04_FD_78384 | JGI IMG/M metagenome (GOLD analysis project Ga0105047, IMG submission 78384) | Freshwater microbial communities from Lake Fryxell liftoff mats and glacier meltwater in Antarctica - MAT-04 (megahit assembly) | ecosystem: Environmental > Aquatic > Freshwater > Ice > Liftoff... | reverse complement strand
TCGCTGAGGTTCGGCCTCGTTCCTCGGCCTTCTCACGCTTTGTTCCTCGGCTGCTGCTGAATGGCCTCGATCTCTTCGCTGAGGTTCGGCCTCGTTCCTCGGCCTTCTCACGCTTCGTTCCTCGGCTGTATCCGAGCGCGCTAGTCCGCGTAACGTGCAGCCCTATGCGTAGCTCCAAGGACTTCTTCAAGCCCCTCGCCGCCGGCGCCCCCGCCCCGGTCCGGGAGATCCCGTTCCCTCCGTCGCGGATGATCCACTTCTTTCCGCCCCACCTCGACAAGGTGACGGCCAAGTTGCCCCAGATCGCCCCCACGGTCGACATCTTGTTGGGCAACCTCGAGGACGCCATCCCCGCGGATGCCAAGGAAGCGGCCCGCGCCGGCCTGGTGAAGGTCGGCAAGGAGATGGACTTCGGCACCACCCAGCTGTGGACCCGGGTCAACAGCCTCGACTCACCGTGGGTGCTCGACGACCTCACCACCCTTGTCGGCGAGATCGGCGACAAGCTCGACGTCATCATGATCCCCAAGGTCGAGGGGCCTGAGGACATTCACTACGTCGACCGCCTGCTGGCCCAGCTCGAGGCCCGCGCCGGGCTCAAGAAGCCGATACTCGTGCACGCGCTGCTCGAGACGGCCCGTGGTGTCGCCAACGTCGAGGAGATCTGCCTCGCCAGCCCCCGCATGCAGGGCCTGTCACTGGGGCCCGCCGACCTCGCCGCCAACCGCCGCATGAAGACCACCCGCGTCGGCGGCGGACACCCCGGCTATCTGGTGCGCACCGACCCCGATCAGCTCGCCGACGGTTCGGGGCCCGACTACCAGGGCCAGCGCACCACCTACCAGCAGGATCTGTGGCACTACACGATCGCCCGCATGGTCGACGCCTGCGCCATGGCCGGCATCCTGCCGTTCTACGGCCCCTTCGGCGACATCAAGGACACGGTTGCGTGTGAGGACCAGTTCCGCAACGCCTTCCTCTTGGGCTGCGTCGGCGCCTGGTCGCTGCACCCCGTGCAGATCGACATCGCCAAAAAGGTGTTCTCGCCCGACCCCGCCGACGTGGCGCACGCGCTGCACGTCATCGAGGAGATGGGCGACGGCACCGGCGCCGTCATGATCGACGGCAAGATGGAGGACGACGCCTCGGTCAAGCAGTGCCACGTCATGGTCAACCTGGCCAAGATGCTGTGCGAACGCGACCCCGAGCTCGCCGACGTCTACGGCTTTGCCAAGGGAGCGTGACCGCCATGTCCACCGCTAGCAACGAGCTCATCATTCCCCGGCGTTCGGTGCTCTACATGCCCGGCGCCAACGACAAGGCGCTCGAGAAGGCCAAGACCCTGCCGGTCGACGCCATCATCTTCGACACCGAAGATTCGGTCGCCCCCGATATGAAGGCCGCCGCCCGCGACAAGGTTGCCGCCGCCGTCCAATCCGGTGGATACGGCGACCGTGAACTGACCATCCGCATCAACGGCCTCGACACCGAGTGGTGGCGCGACGACCTCGAGTCCGCCGCCGCAGCCGGGCCGTCGGCCGTCGTCGTCCCCAAGGTGAACTCGGTCGACGACGTCGCCCTCATCGAGGCGGTCCTCGAGGGGGCCAACGCCCCCGATCACACCGAGATCTGGGCCATGCTCGAGACGCCGGCCGCCATGGAACGCGCCGTCGAGATCGCCACGTCGTCCGAGCGGCTCACCGTGCTGGTCATGGGCACCAACGACCTGGCCAAGGAGCTGCGCGCCGGCGTGGTGCCAGGCCGCCACCCGTTGCTGTGGGGCCTCGGCCGCTGCCTCAACGCCGCCCGTTACGCCGGCAAGGTCATCCTCGACGGCGTCTACAACGACGTGAAGAATCCCGAGGGCTTCCTCGCCGAATGCGTCCAGGGCGCCGAGATGGGCTTCGACGGCAAGACCCTCATCCACCCCACCCAAGTGGAGCCGGCCAACGCCGCGTTCGCGCCCGGCGAGGCCGAAATCGAGTACGCCCGGCGGGTCATTGCCGCCTTCGACGACGGCGTCGCCGCCGGCAAGGGTGTCATCACCGTCGATGGTCGAATGATCGAGAACCTGCACGTCGCCAACGCCCGCCGCGCCCTCGCCATCGCCGAGGTCATCGCCCAGCGTTCCTGATCACCGGATCGAGTGCGCCTACGGACTCTCGATCGCTGAAGACTCTCGATCGCTGAAGTGCCCCTGCAGGGCGCTTTAGCGATCGAGAGTCAGGCCGACTGGGGAACGTCAGGCCGACTGGGGAACGTCAGGCCTGCGGGGCCGTCGATGCCGAGCACGGTGCGCACGATTCCGGCGACGAATGCGGGTTCCTTGGTGAGCTGCCACCACGTGAACCGCAGCGTGCTCCAACCGCACGCCAGGGCCAGCTGGTCGCGACGACGGTCTCGGGCCATGGCTTCGAGCTGAGCGTGATACCGGCGCCCATCGAGTTCGACGATGAGGCGTTCGGCGCGGTAGGCGAGGTCGACCCGCTCTCGGGACCGCGACGCTGCTGTAGCTGTCGCCGACTGCCAGGGTGCTGTCATTTGCCGTTCGCCATCAGGCAAGCCCCGCAGCCGACACAGGGTTGCGAATCGGGCCTCTAGGTCTGACTCCGTAGGGGTATAGCCACCGATTCGCTCGTCGAGAAGCCGAGCCATCCGGGAGGTTCCGGTTCGCCCCGGGCAGGCCAGGTCGAGGAATACCCGTTCGATCTGGCCGATACGTAGCCGCCCACGGACGACCTGGTCATCGACCAGGCGTCCGAGGTGGTGATGGTCGAGCGTGGCGGCCACATCGAATGCGGTGCGCGCTCGCGTCGTGATGGGGAGGGCCCCAAGCCGAGTCACATGGTGCTTTGGAAGCTGGGTGGTCTGGTGGACATGCACCCCCTTCAGGTTGGCCCCGAGTCCATGAAGCCGACTGATGGCGGGCTGGTTGGTTGGCGGTTCGTTGCCATCCCACATGAAGACGGCTGACTCGTAGCTAACGAACGACCCCGGCAACGCCAGCACAGCGGCAGCGATCGTCGATTGCGGCGAGGCGCCAGTGCCGGCGAGTCGGAACGAACCGGGGTGTATCGCTGTCCATTGTCGGGTTTCGACCCGATGGCGAATTTGTTTGTTCGACAGGCCGCACGCCTGTGCCTGGGAACGAGAGAAGCAGCTGAACTGGCGCGCGGCGATGCGATGCACGGCGCGGTCTGATGAAGACATGGGAACTCCGGCGTGGGAGGCGGCGGAGGGGAAGTTGCTGACGATGATAGGACCGAGGGCTGACAGCGAAGCGGGTCCACATCGCCCCCGCCGGCTCGTACCTGCAAGCGGTGCGACCGACGAGGCACCAACGAGGGCCATGCGTGCTTTACTCGCGTTCCTTGCGGCCGGTTCCGCCCGCTTGCGCCACTAGCGGTCGTCGCGCCCAGTTGCGCCCGGTTGCGCCCGGTTGCGCCCGGTTGCGCCCGGTTGCGCCCGGTTGCGCCCCACCGGGGGTAACAGGCGGGCAGAATGTGCGAATGACGCCACAGGTGCAGACGCTCAACTACATCAACTGTGAGTTCCGCCCGGCCCGGTCGGGCCTGACCGACGAGGTGCTGAACCCGGCGACCGGCGAGATCCTGGCCGAGGTGGCCTCGGGCGACGTCATCGATGCCGCCGAGGCGGTGCAGGCCGCGTCGGACGCTTTCGAATCGTGGTCGCGCACCACGCCCCGCGAGCGATTCGAGAAGCTGACGGCCCTCGCCGACGCCATCGAGGACGACCTCCCCGAGCTCAAGCGACTCGAGTCGCTCAACGTCGGCAAACCGGTGTCGATCATCGACTTCGAGTTCGATCTGACCGTCGACAATTTCCGGTTCTTCGCCGCCGCGGCGCGATTCATGGAGGGGCGGGCCGCGGGGGAGTACCTCGAGGATCACACCTCGTTCACCCGCCGCGACCCCATCGGTGTCATCGTGGGCATCGCCCCGTGGAACTACCCGCTCAACATGGCCACCTGGAAGATCGGGCCGGCCATAGCGGCGGGCAACACCATGGTGCTCAAGCCCTCCGAGCTCACGCCCCTGACGGCGCTGCGCCTCGCCGAGCTCTCGGCCGACATCCTGCCGCCCGGCGTGCTCAACGTGGTGTGTGGAACGGGCGCCGTTGCGGGCAAGGCGTTGGTCGAACATCGCCGGGTCGACATGATCTCGCTCACCGGTGGTGTCGCCACCGGCAAGGCCATCGCCCACATAGCGGCCGACAGCCTCAAGCGGCTGCACCTCGAACTGGGCGGCAAGGCGCCGGTCGTGGTGTTCGACGATGCCGACATCGACCTGCTGGTGACCACCATGGCCGAGATGAGCTTCTACAACTCCGGTCAGGACTGCACCGCCCCGTGCCGCATCGTGGCTGGACCGAAGGTGTTCGACGACGTGGTTTCGGGCCTCACCGCGGCCGTGGCAGCGTTGAAGACCGGTGACCCGTTCGACGCCGACACCAACGTCGGCCCCATCGTGTCGTCCGGCCACCAACATCGAATCGCCGACATGCTGCAGCGGGCCGCCGAGGCCGGCGCCGAGATCACCACCGGCGGCAACATTGCCGACGGACCCGGGTTCTTCGTCGAGCCCACCGTGGTGGTCAACCCCGCCCAGGACTCCGAGATCGTGCAGCGCGAGGTGTTCGGACCGGCCGTCAGCATTCAGCGATTCGCGGACGAAGACCAGGCCATCGCCTGGGCCAATGACGTCGACTATGGCCTCGCCTCGTCAGTGTGGACCAGCGACGTGGGCCGGGCCATGCGAATGTCCAAGGCGCTCCACTTCGGCACGGTGTGGGTCAACGATCACATCCCGATCGTGTCCGAGATGCCCCACGGCGGATACAAGCAGTCGGGTTACGGTAAAGACATGTCGATCTATGCGCTCGAGCACTACACCGAGCTCAAGCACGTCATGATCAAACACTGAATGATCACGGTGTTCATAGCGGCCTTCGTCAGCGCCCTCCTGATCATCGTGCTGATCGGACTGCTGCTCCTGCCCGCCGTCATGGTGGGAGCGCTGGTGCTGCACATCGTGGCGGCGGTGGCCGCCAGCCGGGGTGAGTGGTACCGCTATCCGTTCACGCTCCGGCTCATCCCCGGACCGGTCCCGATGGGCTGATTGCCCGGGCCGGTCAGAATCGGCGTTGGAGCCAGTCGACGAGGAGGGCGTTGACCTGGTCGGGGCACTCCTGTTGCACCCAGTGCCCGGCCTTGGGGATCGTGTGCATCTCGAGGTCGCTGCACAGCGCCGGCATGCCCGCCGCGAGCGCGGGGGACAGGGCCGGGTCCCACTCGGCGCAGATCATCAGCGTGGGCACGTCGATGGCGGTGGCGCCGATCTCGGGGTGTTGCTTGGAGTTGGCGTCGATGTTGCGGTACCAGTTGATGCCGCCCCGGAACCCAGTTCGCTCGAACACCGTGGCGTAGCGGTCGACCTCGTCGGGCTCGACCGCCATCTCGCCGGCCGGCTCGAGCGTGTCGATGCTGATGAACGGATTCATGTTGAGCTTGCCGTCGACCATGAGCGTGTCCATCATCTGCGCCGGGTTGATGCCGCCCCGCATGAGCTTCTCGAAGACCATGCGAGCACGCGGATCGAGCACGGCCTCGGCCACGCCCGGCTCCTGGAACCACAACATGTACTGCCGCTCGACTTCGCCATCGACGAGCATCTTGAGGAAATCAGTCCCGGGGAACGGAAGGTACGGCGTGCAGACCCCGACGACGCCGGCGACCCGCTCGGGGTGGAGCACGGCCGTGCCCCACGCCACGAAACCTCCCCAGTCGTGGCCCACAACGATCGCCCGCTCGATATCGAGGGCGTCGAGCAGGCCAACCAGGTCTCCCGACAGCTCTGCCATCCCGTAGGCCTCCACGGCCTGGGGAGCAGACGATTCGCCGTAGCCGCGTTGATCGGGCGCAATGGCCCGAAAGCCCGCTTCGGCCACCGCTGGCAGTTGATGGCGCCACGAGTACGCCAGCTCGGGGAACCCGTGGCTGAACACCACCGCCGGGCCGTCGCCCTGCTCGTGGACCGAGAGTTCGATGGGGCCGTACACCGGATCGGTGAGCGACACGCGGTGGGGTTCGACGAAGGGCGCAGCGGCGGTCATCGCGCTATTTGAGCACGCGCTATTTGAGCACGCGCTATTTGAGCACGCGCTACTTGAGCACGCGCTACTTGAGCACGCGCTACTTGAGCACGCGCTACTTGAGCACGCGCTACTTGACCATGCCCGCCGTCCGCAGGATGGTGCGAACGTCGCCGGCCGGATCGTCGCTCAGCGACGAACCGCCGCTGAGCGAGTCGCTGACCAGATCGATGGCGTTCTCGACGGGCTCGTCGTCGACGGCGATGTGCGCGTTGGACGTGATCGGCCAGTAGGTGGTGCCGCCGACCTCTACGGGGGCGAAGGCCTTGGTGTCGGCCGCCGCTACGTTCGCACGCGTCTCGTCAACGGTGGTTCCCCCGAAGCAGGTGGTCACCTCGTCGAGGCTCAGCACGGCCAGGCCGGCCCGGCCGTCGCGCAGCGCCGGGCACACCTCGTCGATGTCGACGTAGCGGGGCTCGAGATCGGTGACCTCGGCGATCACGGCGCCGTAGGCCGTCGTCAGGTCGCTCCGATCGCCTGGGTCCGATGACGCCACGATCAATGTCGCAGCCGCCGCCGGTGTCTCGGCAGCCGCAGTGTCGCTGTCTTCGCCGTCGTCGCGCAGCCCCCACCACAGCGAGGCGCCGGTGGTGATGACCACTGCGAGCCCCATGAGGACCCAAGTGCGGGTGGGGATGCGGCCGTCCTCGGGGATGCCGGGGATCTTCTTGCGAATGATCCGAATCAGGTTATCGGTCCACTGGTATGGCAGCAGCGTCAGCCCGACGAGGACGATGAGCCACCCGGGGCCGGGCAGCACCAGCCCGGCGAGTCCCAGCAGCACCAGTACCCAGCCGCCGATGAGACGGGCGAGGCGGCCCATGAGCGAGCGACGGGCCTCGTCCTCGGTCTTCTCCCGCCGGCCGGTTTGGTACTCGGCCTCGAGCGCTGAGGCCCGCATGAGATCACGAAAGGGGTGCGACTCGTGAGGTGGCGGGTCGGGCGTTTCGGGGGGCTTGGAGTGGTCGGTCACGGGTACCAGTTTCGCAAACGGAGGCGACAGACCGATGTCACACAGCAAAGTTACCCCAGAACGCATCCGACCCGGCCCACGGCTCCGAACCAACGGCATGGCAGCAGTGCAGCGAATAGATGTACGCCGAAGTGGCCGTGTCAGCTCCGTCTCCGCGGATCCCGTCGCCAATTATCTCGACGAGATCGGTCGACACGCGCTCCTCACACCAGCTCTCGAGCGTGAGCTCGCCGAGACCATCGCGTTGGGCCGCCGCGCCCGGGAGCAACGGGTCGAGGCCGAACGGGCCGGCACCCGTCTCACCGCCCGGCAGCGGTCCGAACTCCTGGCAAGAATGCGAGCCGGCGACGACGCCTTCGAGCAGTTCGTCAACGCCAACCTGCGGCTCGTGGTGTCGGTTGCCAAGCGTTACCAGGCCACCGGTGTGCCGCTACTCGACCTGATCCAGGACGGAAACCTCGGCCTCATCCGGGCGGTCGAGAAGTTCGATCACACCAAGGGCTTCCGCTTCTCAACGTACGGGGTGTGGTGGATCCGCCAGTTCGTCTCCCGGGGAATCGCGGTCTCGCGTTCCAGCGTGCGGCTTCCCACCCGGGCCAACGACGATCTGCAGCGGTTACGCGCCGCCATCACCCAGAGCGAGCAGACCACCGGGCATCGCGCTGCGGTCGCCGAACTCGCCGAGCTCACCAGCCTGCCTGCCGAGCGGGTCGTCGAGCTGATCCCCATGCTCAACGATGTGGTCTCGCTGTCGACCGTCGTGGGCGACAGCTCGACCGAACTGGGCGACTTCGTCGAGGACCGCGCCGCGGTGGCGGCGGTCGAGGAGTTCGCCGAACGTCTTTCGGGTCCCGAGATCGACGCCATGCTGTCGCCCCTCGACTCCAGGGAGCGGGCCATCATCACGATGCGCTACGGGTTCGACGGCGCCGGTGGTCTGTCGATGACCGAAATCAGCAAGCGCCTGGGCCTGTCGCGGGAGCGGATCCGCCAACTCGAGCACCGGGCCATGGCCAAGTTGACCCACCCCAGCCGCCCGTCGCTGCGCGAGTTCATCCGAGGCTGCTAGAACCGCCGCCATGGCTGAGCACGAATCGAACCACTGGGCGCTGTCCGCAGTGGTGTCCGAGGAGTTCCTGAACACGCTGGCGCGCAACGGCATCGGCGACGGCATCGCCGCGGCGGAGTTCCGTCAACAGTTCCACCTGCCCATGATGGGCAGCCTCGATCTGAGCATTGCCATGGTCATCGTCGAGGTGCGCTTCGAGATGCGTGAGGCCAACGACGATCGGCTCCACGCCATCATCCGGGCCACCGGTGACATCGGTTTTCATGGCGAGACCATGATGCCCGCCCTGCCGGGTCTGGCCCGGGTGCGGGGTGAGGTGCTGGTGCGGCCCCGGGTCGAGCTCCGTCCCGACGGCACGTTCGTCGCCATCCTCGACCTGGCGGGCAGCGAGCTCGTCGCCATGACGCTCGAAGCGATCGACGGGATCGAGGCGAACGCCGAGGCCCAGGCCCAGATGGGCCAGCTGCTCTTCGCTGCGGTCGGCGGTGAGCTCTTCGAAGGACTCGCCGGCCAGCTGGGATCCATCGGGCTCGAGTTGGGCGCAACCGAGTCCCACGTGCTCACCGAGTTGGGCGTTCGTCCGTCACCCGCCGATGTTCGAATGAGCGACGGGTCGATGACGGTGGGGCTGCCCGCCGTCGCCGGCCTGGAAGGCAACGCCCACGTTCAGATCGGCGGGGTCGAGGTCGACGGTGGGGGTCGCATCGGTGGGGGTCGCATCGGCGGCCGGGGTATTGCCATCGGTGTGGCGGCCGGCGCACTCGGTGCCCTGGCTACCCGACTGGCAGCCGACACGCTCGGCGTACCCCTGCCGTTCGAGGTCGATGTCATCGCCCGCGACGACCGGGTCGGAACTCGGTTCCGTAATCAGCGCCTGGTCGAATCGTCGTTTCTGCCCGACCTGCGTCCCGGGCTGCGCTCCACCGTGCGCACGCGTCTCGTCGGCGATCAGCTCGAGTTGAGCCTGCGTGAAGCCTGGATCGAACTGCCGCTGGTGCCCCCAGCGATCAATCGCCTCAATCGTTGGTTCGGTGGTGTGGCGGCGTTGGCGCCGTTGAACGTCACGATTCCGGCGCACGGGTCGATTCCGGTTCGGCCTGACAGCGATGCGAAGCTCGATGTCCGTATCACCGAACTCGACGTCGGCCGTGACGGCGTCACCTTTGTCGTGGAGGCACACCTGTGAGTACCAGTCCCGAAGCCGGCCCGAATCCCGGTCCCGTTGCGGGGGCGTTCAATCTGCGCGACATGGGCGGGTACCCCGTGGCGGGCGGAGTGGTCGCCGTGGGTCGTGTCTACCGCTGTGATCTGTTGCACCGCGTCGACCCGATCAGCGCCGCCGGCTGGCTCGCCGAGCATCGGGTCGGCACCCTCATCGACCTGCGTACGCTCGGCGAACGCGAGGGCGACGGTTTCATGGCCGCCAGCGAGCACCTCAACTCGATCCATCGCGGTCTGCTCGACGAGGTGTGGAGTTGGGAGGCCGAGAACAAGGCCGCCAACGAGTGGTTCCTGCGGGACCGCACGGTGGAGATGTACGAGCGGTTCCCCGACCGCATCGTCACGGTGCTCCACGACATCGCCGACGCGCCGGCCAGCGTGTTGTTCCATTGCACCGCGGGCAAGGACCGCACCGGCGTGATCGCCAGCGCATTGCTGGGTGTACTCGGCGCCGAGCCCGAGGTGATCGTGGCCGACTACGCCCGCAGCACCGAGGCAATGGTGGGCATCATCGGCTGGTACAAGGCGCTGGCAGCGCAGCGTGATCCCTCGAGCGTCGAGCACGATCCCGAGAAGGAGCGTCAGCTCATCGAGCGTGCCGCCAGCCGTGAGACGATGGCCGGCGTCGTCGAGCACATCAATGAGCGCTATGGATCCTTCGCCGGCTGGGCGCGCAGCGTCGGACTCGACGACTCGGTGATCCGGCGATTGCGCGCCAAACTGACCGAGTGATCGATTTCGGGACCGCCCGCAGCGCCGTCGATTCGGCCCTCGAAGCCGCGATCCCGGTCAGTTTCTCGGCCGTGGGCCACCGGCTACGCCGCTCCATGTGGAGGTGGGGCCCGGCGACCGGCGATCTGTCGGGCCGGGTCATGGTGGTCACCGGTGCCACCAGCGGACTCGGTTACGAGACGGCTGCGGAGTTGCTGGCGGCCGGCGCCGAGGTCGACATCGTGGGCCGCGACCGAGGCCGCACCGCCGCCGCCGCCGCCCGCTTGGCCGTCGCCACCGGCTCGGCGCCGGCGGTGCGCATTGCCGACATGGGCGACCTCGACGCCGTCCGCGAGTTGGCTGACGAGTTGGTCGCGGCCCACGGCCACATCGACGGCGTCATCCACAATGCCGGTGCGGTGAACGAGTCCCGACGCCTGACCACCGACGGCATCGAAGCCACCTGGGCCACCATGGTGGCCGGGCCCCATCTGCTCACCCGAACACTCGGCGACCGCCTCGCTGATCATCTCGAGGGGGCCCGCATCGTGTGGGTCACCAGCGGCGGCATGTACGCCCAACGACTGCATCTCGATGACACCGACTTCTCCAACGGTGACTACTCGCCGATGGTGGCGTACTCGCGGGCCAAACGGGCCCAGGTCGACCTGGTAGCGGAGTATGCCCGTCGCCTGCTGCCGTCGCCGTCCACCGCGGTGGTCGCCGTTCACCCCGGCTGGGCGGACACGCCGGGCGTCGAGACGTCACTGCCGACGTTCCACACGCTGCTCGGCCCGGTGCTGCGCACCGCCGCCGAGGGCGCCGACTCCACGGTGTGGGCCGTGGCCGGCACCGACCCGGTCGAGAGCGGTCGGCTGTACTTCGACCGCCGCGCCCGCACCGTTTCGCGGTTGCCGCGCACCGCCACCTCGGCGGTGGATCGCTCTGCCCTCTGGGATCTGGTCGAGGGGCAGTGCGGTCTGGTTTAAGGTTCGGTCGCCAATGGACCGAGGGGGAACTCGATGTCGAAGTCATTGCCGCAGATCGACCTGCTGAACGGGCATCTCTACGCGGCTGATCCCACCGAGACGTACCGGTGGCTGCGTCACAATGCGCCGGTCTATCGCGACGACATCAACGGCTTGTGGGGTATCAGCCGCTACCGCGACATCGTCGACATCGAGAAGCAGACGAAGCGCTATTCGAACCGCAACTCGTTCCGCCCCTTGTCGTCCGTCGAGCACGACGACCAGTCGATGATCGGCCAGGACGACCCCCAGCACCAGGACCAGCGCCGGCTGGTGGCGCGCCGGTTCACGCCCCGCGCCGTCGCCAGCCACGGGGACGAGGTCCGCGCCGTGGTCACCCAGCTCATCGATGATGCCCTCGAGGCCGGATCGGTCGATGCCGTCGAGGCCCTCGCCGCTCCGTTGCCGGCCATGATGATCGCCAAGTACCTGGGGTTCGGCATCGACCGGTGGCAGGACATCAAGCGTTGGTCCTTCGAGACCATCCCGCTCGGGGGCGGGCCCCGCTACCAGACCGACGTCGGCATTCTCGCCGCGTTCGAGTTCGCGGTGGCCTGCACCGAGCTCATCGCCGAGAAGCGCGCCAACCCGACCGACGACATGGTGTCGGTGTGGTGCCACACCGAGATCGACGGCGTCCCGATGAGCGATGACATGATCATCAGCGAGTGCCTGCTGCTGGTCGATGGCGGTGCCGAGACCACTCGAACCGTCATTGCCTCGACCCTGTGGGATCTGATCGAGTTCCCCGAGCAGCGCCAGCGCCTCGTCGACGATCCGTCCCTCATCGCTGCGTCGGGGGTCGAGGAGTTCATCCGTTGGGTGACCCCCATCTTGAACATGGCCCGCCTCGTCACCGAGGACCACGAGCTGGGCGGGGAGCAGCTACGGGCGGGTGACCAGCTGGTGCTGATGTACAGCTCGGCGAATCGCGATGAGGAGGTGTTCGACGCCCCTGATACCTACGACGTGGGTCGCACCCACAACAACCACATCTCGTTCGGCTTCGGATCGCACTTCTGTCTGGGCTCCAGCCTGGCCCGCCTCGAGCTACGACTCTTTTTCGAGGAGTTCCTGGCGCGGGTCAGCCATTTCGAGATCACGCCGGGCACCACGCCCAACCGCATCCCCGGAGCGTTCGTACGCGGTGTCGAGAACCTCTATCTCGACCTGAAGTAGCGCGGCCCGATGACGTCGTTCGGGCCGGGGTTGTGGGCCACCCCTGAGATCGTTGGCATCGGGCGGCTGCCCATGCGCCCACCCCTCGATCCCTATTCCGATGCCGCCGGAGCGCGGGCCGGGCAGCGGTCGCCGTGGGTGGCGTCGCTCGACGGCATGTGGGACTTCCGGCTCGTCGATTCACCCGAATGGGCGCATCCCGACTCCGCCCCCGCCGCG
>Ga0105047_10014356_pt1 | contig 12573 bp, 8 predicted proteins | sample MAT04_FD_78384 | JGI IMG/M metagenome (GOLD analysis project Ga0105047, IMG submission 78384) | Freshwater microbial communities from Lake Fryxell liftoff mats and glacier meltwater in Antarctica - MAT-04 (megahit assembly) | ecosystem: Environmental > Aquatic > Freshwater > Ice > Liftoff... | reverse complement strand
TAGGCGACGAGCCCGAAGGCGGCTTTGATTTGTGTCGCGAATTGCGCGCGCGTTCGGCGCAGCTGCCGATCATGTTCTTGACCGCGCGCGATCACGATTTCGACATCATCTCCGGGCTGCGCTTAGGCGCCGATGATTACCTAACCAAAGACATCTCGATCCCGCATCTCACCGCGCGCATCGTCACCCTGTTCAGGCGCATGGACGCGATCAAGCGTCCGCTGCCGTCGGATCAGGTTTTCCAAACCGGGCTGCTCAGAATCGAGACCGAGCGCATGCGGGTCAGCTGGAATGAGCGCGAAGTGCCGCTGACGGTGACTGAATTTTGGATGGTGCATTCGCTGGCGCGTTTTCCTGGCCACGTCAAATCGCGCGACCAGCTGATGGGCGATGCCCAGGTAGTCGTTGACGACACCACCATTACCTCGCACATCAAGCGCATCCGCAAGAAATTCTTGAGCGTGGATCCGCAGTTTGACGCGATCGATACCGTACACGGCGCGGGCTATCGATGGCGTTGAAATCGCAGGCGCGCTGGTGGTGGCGCGCCGCCGGGATGCTTGGTTTTTTGCTCCTATTGCTGGCGCTGATCGTGCGCACCGAGTGCTCCGGGCGCCTGACCGCGGCCGATGAGCTTTTAAGCGAAGCGCGAACCTTAAGCAGCGCGCTCGATCTCAATCGCCTGAGTTTGCAGTCAACCAATGGGATGACGGTGGCGCCGGGGGGCGACGATGAATTTGGTTTGGAATCCATGCTGGAGCGCCCGATCGGTGCCCATGCCGAGCGCATTGAGCTCGGCGCCGCCAGCAGTGCGCAGGTTGAACTGAGTGAAACCGGCAACAGCCTGCTGGTCAAGCTGATCGTAGATGCACCGCGGCGCGGCGTGGGCGGCTCGGCTTATCGGGACGAACTCAAGCTGGGTCTGGATACGCCGGTTGGCAATTTTCGCTACGCGCTGAAAGCCAGCAACGCCTTTGAAATTGAAGGCGTTGCCGAAGCGGGCACTTACAGCCTGAGCTTTGCGCCGAGCGTAAGCGGGCTTTATCAGGAATCAAGCAGCGGCTATTGGATGGTGCTCGAACTTGCGCCCAAGAGCGACGTCCGTGCGCTTGGGTTTTCGCTGCGCGAAGACGGCCACGCCCTGGCGCTGCGCCCGGTATTGCGCGCACCCGATGAGATCAATCAGGCGCTCTCGCGGTTGGCCTCTGCACGCACGCGCTTGGCCTTGCTCAACAGCAGTGGCGCGGTTTTAAGCTACGCCGCCGCACCCGATTATCGTGAGCCAGCTGACCCTGGGCTTTTTGTGCGCTTGGCCTGTTTTCTGTCCGGTGGGCTTGAGCCGCGCGGCTGGTGGATCGCCGATGCCGAACCGTTTTCATCCGCTGCGCCGCCGCAGCTGACGCGCGATGCGCCCGAAGTGCGCTGGTCGGCCCCTGCGGGACGCGGCTGCCAACGCCGCTTAGAAGTGCTCGCACCGCTTGATTCTGCTGCACTGAATCTGTGGATGGGTCGCGAATACGCGGTCACCCCCGGTTTGCAGGATGGTATTGAGAAGGCGCTGTCGCGGACGGGTCTGTCGCTTGCGCTGCTGGCGCTGGTGGGGCTGTATGGCTGGATTGAATTCAAGCGCGCGCGCCTGCGCGTGCTGACCCGCGCGGTCAGCGGCAACGGCGTGGCCCAGCTCAAATCGGCCGAGCAGCGTTTGGTGTTCTTGTTGCCAGATGAAATCGGCGATTTGGCCCACAGCATTGCCGCCCTCAAGCGCGACGTAGCCGACTACACCGGCTATCTCAACTCGCTCGCCGGCAAGCTTAGCCATGAACTCAACACGCCTTTGGCCGTGGTGCGCTCCTCCCTCGACAACTTGGAGTCGAGCGAATTGCCCGATGAGAGCCGCATTTACGCTGAGCGTGCGCGGCAGGGCGCTGATCGATTAAGCGGCATCCTCCGCGCGATGGGCGAGGCCAGCCGGATTGAGCGCGCGATTGAATCGGCCGAAAGCGAAGAGTTCGACCTGTGCGCGCTGCTGCTGAATTTGCACGCGGTGTACAGCGAACTCGCCAGCCCGCGCGAGCTGCGCTTGAGCCTGCCGGATGAGGCCTGCATGGTGTCCGGTGCGCCCGATCTGATCGCGCAGGCGCTCGATAAATTGATCGACAACGCGCTCAGTTTTACCCCGCTTGCTGGGTTCATCGGGCTTGAAGTCAAAGCGCTCAAACGCGGATTTGAGCTTAGCGTGAGCAACTCCGGCCCGCCGCTTAAAGAAGACATGCGCGCCAAACTGTTCGATTCGCTGGTGAGCCTGCGCCAAGGCAAAGCGCAGGCCCCGCATTTGGGGCTCGGGCTCTACATCGTGCGCCTGATTGCGACGCTCCACCAAGGCCAAGCCCAGGCGGAAAACCTGCCCGACGGCGCCGGCGTCAGGTTTTCAATCAGCATCATCGGCATGCCGCGTCGGCGCTAGGCTGGGCTATTTCTCGGCCTTGATCTGCTCTATCAAGTGAGCGACCTCAGGCTTGCCCCAAGCCAAACCCGAGGCATTCGCTTCGGAGTCTTCAAAAAGCTTAAGCGCACGTTCGGCGTGAGCGAGTGCTTTGACGGGATCGCCGCCCCATATTTTTGGCGTGCGGAACAGGCGCATCGCTGCAAAGTAATGAACGCGTGGGCTCGTTGGCGCCAAGCGCTCTGCATCCGCCAACAGCGTGGTCGATGCCGGCCCCAATGCCATGCCTTTGCTGGCGTTAAGCGCAATCGAAAGCCCGTAGCAGGCGCTTAACAGGGCGTCGGCCTCGGCTTTTTGCGTGTCTTGGGTTCCCGCTAGCGCGCTAAAGCGACCGCACTGCGCCAGCTGATTCGCTGCTGCATCTTTGTCGGCCTGCAGAGTCGTCAATGCCAGCAAATAGCTGCCGAGGGCGGCGTGGTAGCAGGTTGCTGCGAGCTTGCTTGATTCACAGTCTCGGGCGAGCGTTGCGTGCTGTGATGAAAGCGCCTCAGGCTTGGTTTCGCGAAAAGCGGCGGTCAGCGTGACATCCGGGGCGCCGGTGGACGCCCAAGAAAAAGCGAGGAGCAGTGATGCAGAGAACATAAGGCGAGGCTCGGTTGTGGGGGCGGAGCACACATTGCCAGCGCGATCGCGCGCCTCCCAGTGGGCGGCGTCAGTGAAAACGCATGACAGTTGCCATGCGCTCACGCCGCGCCAATCGGCGTTTAAGCGACGCGCGTCAGGCCGCCCAGCACGGCGACAAAACGGGCCTCTTCGGGTTCGCCCGCGCGCAGGCTGAAGTCGAGGCTCAAGCCCAGAATTTGCGCAATCGACCTGCATACGGCCAAGCCCAAGCCGCTGCCGCCGGTGGGTTGCGCGGCCTCATCGTCCGCAGTGGCGCGCTGCCAGAATCGATCCTGCATTTGTCCGAGATCGTGTTCGGTCAACCCAACCGCGAAATTGCTGATTTCAATCTGGACGCGGGAACCGTCAACCGTCGCCGCGCGCAGCAGCACCTGCGTACCCGCTTTACTGTGATTGAGCGCATTTCCGAGCAGATTGCGCACCACCACGGCGAGCAGCGTGGGGTCGCTTTCGATAAAGAATCCTTGCGCAATTTCGCAGTGGATTCTTGTTAGGTGGGCACGCGGCAGCAAATCGTGGATCCACGCCGAGAGCGCAATTCGGGTGCGAGCCGGGGCCTCAAGACCGGCTTCCAGCCGCGTCAGCACGAGCAGGCTTGCGATGATCGACTCCATTTGTTCAGCAACGGCGCTGATCTCCTGAAGGCACTGTCCGTTCGGCAGCTCGTTTGGAAAGCGCGTGCTGATGTCGACCATCGTGCGGATTTCGGCAAGCGGCGTGCGCAGCTCGTGGGCCAGATCTCGGGACAGGAGGCGCTCGCGGGTTAGCCCCGATTCCATCCGCTGCAAGATCGCGTTGAATCGACTAATCAGCGGCTCAAGCTCCTGGGGAAGCCCTGCGACCGCCAGCCGCGCAGCGGGCGTATGCGGGCCGATCTTCTCTGCGGCCAAAACGAGATCCTTAAGCGGCGCAAGCTGCTTCGACAAAACGATCCAAGTCGCCAGCGAAACCGTCGCCAGCAGGGCAACGACGGTTCCAAGCAAGGCCCAATCGAGCCGTCGTTCGAGCACGTCGAGATCGGCGACGTCGTGCGCTACCGCAAGCACAAGCAGACCGCGCGCGGGGGCAGCGGCAGCGCTGCGCGGCGTCGGGTTGAAGGCGTAACGCAGCATGCGCCCATTGGCACCCGACGGCATCGGCAAATCCGCGTATTCGCGTTTGGGCTTGAGCAGCGTAGCCGGATTGAAAGCCACGAGATCCGCGCCGTTTAGGTTCGGCGCACGCGCCAGCACGCGCCCATCGGCGTGCCACAGCTGATAGCTCGCTCGGCGCGCCGGATCGCCCAAGCGCACGGCTATTTCGTTCCGCGAAAAATCGGCGCGCCCGATGTTGGCGACGATCAAGCGCTCAAGCACCGTTGCCTGCGCATTCAGCTCGCGATCGGTGTGGCGCTGGATTTCCCGGTCAATTGAGGCGTCGATCAGCGCCGTACCCGCCAAGAGAACGACAGCGGTCGCCAACAGCAGGTGCCGCATCAGGACGCGACGCAGGCTTCGCTTGGCGGTTAATCTGTCGCTCGGCGCGCTCATTCGATCAGGTACCCCAAACCCCGCCGGTTGATGATCAGCTCGCTTATGCCGTGCGCTTGAAGCTTGCGCCGGAGCCCGCTCAAAGTCACTTCGACCACTTTGTCAGACGCATCCGTGTTGAGCGGCCACAGCGACTGGAAGATCAGCGCGCGGCTTAACAGGCGCCCGCGCGCGCGCAGCATCAGCTCAAGCACGCCAAATTCGCGCGGCGTGAGCGCAATCGCTTGGTCGCCTATTTTGGCCGTTCCCGCAGCCGGGTTGACCGTCAGCAAGCCGGCCTTGAGTGCGGGCGTGCGCTGCTCAAATCGACGCCTAGCGAGCGCCTTGACGCGCGCCAAAAGCTCATCAAAAGCAAAGGGCTTGACCAGGTAATCGTCTGCGCCCAAGTTGATTGCGGTGACCCGATCAAGCACCTGGTCGCGCGCTGAAAGCACCAAAATGGCCGCTTGATTAAGCTCGCTTCGGCAGATCCGGAGCACTTCCAAGCCGTCCAGCTTGGGTAGCATCAAATCAAGCAAAACCACCGGGTAAGCGTGCGCGCGCAGATGCGCCAGCGCTTGCTCGCCGTCGGCCACGGCGTCGACCGCAAAGCCCGAGCTGCTCAAACCAATCGTTAGCGCACGGCGTATTTTTTCAGAGTCTTCGACGATCAGGATGCGCACTAGATTTGCTTTCAAAAAGGCGGTGACCTGCCTGCACGATAACCTTTACTTAACCCCGCCCCAAGCGTTTCCAAAGTTTCGCGCTGCAGGCTGCGCTGCCAATCCCCACAGCACAGAACCCTCTTGCCCAGGATCCAGCCCCTTGCCACGCTGCGCGAATTGCGCCGGTCATTCTTGCGGCCCTTGCTCGGGCTTGGGCTGGTGTTCTTCACACTGGCGCTTTTGGTGCGGCTTGCTTTGAGCGGCTTGGCGTTCAGTGAGATGCGCCCGCACGAACTGCTGCTGGCGTGGCTGATGGGCGTGGTCTTTGACGCGGCCGCGTTTGTGTACTTTGCGATTCCCTTTGTACTTGCGCTGTGTCTGGCGCCGCAGCGCTTGTTGGCCAGTCGTGCTGGCCGTCTGCTGCTGTGGGGAATGGCCGTATTCAGCGTCGCTGTCCTTTTGTTTGTGAGCTTGGCCGAGATCACTTTTTGGGACGAGTTCGGTGCGCGCTTTAACTTTGTCGCGGTCGACTATCTGGTCTACACCCACGAGGTGATCGGCAACATCCGGCAGTCCTATCCGGTCGGCATCATGTTGGCAGGGATGACCGTCGCGACCGCGTTGGGGTGCTGGTTCACGCGCGGCCTTTGGCACACCGAAGGCCGCCAGCGATTTCTCCTGCGCGTTGGGTTTCTTGCGCTTTGGGCGCTGCTGGTCGCGGGCAATGTTTTTTTGATCAGCGCGGACAGCCTGCGTATTGGCAGCAACCGCTACGCGGATGAAATCGGTCGCAACGGCATTTTTCAGTTCTTCGCGGCGTACCGCCGAGCCGAACTCGATTACCAAACCTTTTATCTTCAGCGCGATGGCGGTAACGCCGCGCTGCAAACGGCGCTGCGCAAGCTGGTTGGAAGCCCGCATGAGCAGTTTATCGACGCCACCAGCATCACCCGCCTTATTCAAGCAGATGGCCCTGAGCAGCGCCTAAACGTGGTCTTGATCTCGATTGAAAGCCTTTCTGCGGAATACATGACGGTCTTCGGCAGCGAGAAAAACATCACCCCCAATCTCGATCGCTTGGCTGAGCAGAGCCTGTTTTTTACGCAGCTGTATGCCACCGGAAACCGCACGGTGCGCGGTTTGGAGGCCTTGAGCCTAGGCGTGCCGCCCACACCCGGTGAGTCGATCGTCAAGCGCCCGCGCAACGCTTCGCTGTTTACGCTGGCCTCGGTGCTCAACCCCCGCGGCTACGAGTCGATGTACATCTACGGCGGCTACAGCTATTTCGACAACATGCGCGCGTTCTTCAGCGGCAATCACTATCGCGTGGTGGATCGCGGCGCGTTGGCGAAAAAAGACATCGATCACGAAACCATCTGGGGCGTTGCCGACGAGAACCTGTTCACGCTGGGCTTGCGCAACATGAATGCGGTGCACGCCCGCGGCAAGCCGTTTTTCGCGCACGTGATGACGGTCAGCAACCATCCGCCATACACTTATCCAGAAGGCCGCATTGATATTCCGTCGAAAAGCGGGCGCGCTGGCGCGGTCAAATACACCGACTGGGCGATCGGCGACTTTATCCGCCGCGCCAAGCAAGAGCCCTGGTTCGACGACACCGTGTTCCTGATCGTGGCCGACCACTGCGCTTCGAGCGCCGGCCGGGTCGACTTGCCGATCGAGCGCTACCACATCCCTGCGCTGATTTATTCGCCCAAACACGTAAGCCCAGAGCGCTATGAGCGCCTCGCCAGCCAAATCGATTTACTGCCGACCCTGCTTGGGCAAATGAACCTGTCCTACCAGAGCCAATTTTTCGGCTACGACCTGATGAAGCTGGCGCCTGAACGCAACCGCGCTTTCATCGCAACCTATCAATCGCTCGGCTATCTGAGCGGTAGCGTACTGACGGTGCTAAGCCCGCAGCGCACAGTGGTGCAACAGCGTCCAGAGGCTGGCGGCATGAGCGCCACGCCACTGGCCGTCCCACGCGCAGACTTGATCGACGAGGCCCAAGTGTATTTTCAAAGCGTTACCAACATGTACCACGCGGGGCTGCTCGCAGAGCAAGCCGCACGCAGGCCCACTCGGGCAAAGGTGCTCGTCCCATGAACGAACTAAAGCGGGCCGTTTTGGGCGGCCTCTGGGCCATTGCGTTGGCGCTGCCAGCAGCGGCCTTCACGGCGCCGGCTGAGCTGCGGGTTGGCGTGATCAGCATCGACCCCCAGCCCATTTTTGCGGAACACGAACTGCATGGACCGATGGGCCTGTTTAGGCTGGCTAACAAGCTCCACATGCGCACGCGCGAACGCACCATCGAAGCCCAGCTGCTGTTTAAAACCGGCGAGGTGTTCGACCCCAAGCTGCTCAAAGAAACCGAGCGCAATCTGCGCAAGCTTAAGTTTTTGCGCGAGCCCAAGGTGACGGTGGTTCGCACCCACGACGGCGTGGTCGATATTGCGGTGGTCACCACCGACGTGTGGACGCTCTCGCCCACTTTTTCTTTTGGGCGCAGTGGCGGTACCAACCGAAGCACCATCGGCATTGAGGAAACGAATTTTATGGGGCTGGGCAAGCAAATTGCGGTCGGCTTTCAGACCGATCCCGTGCGCGACCGCAAGTTTGTTCGCTATTTTGATCCGAACGTTGGCTTTGGGCGCTGGCAAATGGACGCGGAATACAGCCAAAACAGCGACGGTCGCTTGGTCCGGTTTGACCTTGAGCGGCCCTTCTTCGCGCTCGATACCCAGCGGGCGGTTGGTTTGTCGCTGTTGCACGACGATGGCGAATACCGGCGCGATTCACTCGGCATCGAAACCGATCGCTACGGCCGCAAACACGAGCTGATCGACTTTTCCTACGGGTTTAGCAGCGGCCTGCAAAGCGATGGCGTTGTGCGCCGCTTAAGCTTTGGGGCGCGCTTCGAACGCTCCGATTTTTCGCCACTGCTGGCCACTGTGGACGCCCCCGGCACGCTTGGCGCTTTGCCCGTAGATCGCAGCTATGTCTATCCGTACGCGCGCTTTGAATGGCTCACCGATGGCTTTGGCACCGAACGCAACCTGCGCCAAATTGGCCGCACCGAAGACATCAACTTCGGCTTGGCCTACATGCTGGAACTCGGAATCGCCCCGCGCACGCTGAGCGGCTTTGATAACCCTTCTGCGCTGCTGGCGCAGGCCAGCGTCGGCGACGCGGCAGCGTGGCAGGACGGCAAGCAGTTGCTGGTGTGGAGCGCGACATTTCGCGGCCGCGTGCAGGATGGCGGCGTCGAGAATGCGCTGCTCAGCGGTAAGGCGGATTATTTTTATCGCTGGAATGAGCGCAGCACCACGCTCTTGAGCGCCAGCGCCGACTACGGCAAGCGCCTGGATCTGGATCAGTTTCTGGACTTAGGCGGCGAGACCGGCCTTCGCGCGTATCCCAATCGCTACCAAAACGGCACGCGCCGCGCGCTGTTCAGCGCCGAGCAGCGCTATTACAGCAGCTGGCAGCCGCTGCATTTGTTTCATATAGGCGCCGCTGCTTTCGCCGATATCGGCCGAGTTTCCGGTGAATACGCGCTGCAAGAAGCGGACGCCGGCTGGGTGCGGGAAATCGGGATTGGCTTGCGCATCGTCAACAACCACACCGCGCGTGCGCCCGTATTGCACATCGACTTGGCCTATCCGCTCGATCGCTTGGACGGCAAGCGCGGGCTTGAACTCATCGTGGAAGTACGGAGCAGTTTTTGACGGCACTGAACAAAGTTCCCGCCGTCATCCTTGGCTTTTGGATCACCAAAATCTGCGCCACCACCTTGGGTGAAACCGGCGGCGACCTGATGTCGATGACCTTGAACGTGGGCTATGCGTTGAGCTCCCTGATCTTGCTCGGATTATTCGCTGTTGCCCTACTGGTGCAGCTGCGCGTGAACCGCTACATCCCCGCTGTGTATTGGCTGGTGGTGCTAAGTACCAGCACCGTCGGCACCACGATGTCCGACTACATGGATCGCAGCCTGGGCCTTGGTTACGCAGCGGGATCGCTGATCTTGGCGGGTCTGCTGGTTGTGGTGCTCAGCGTATGGCGCTTAAGCGTCGGCAGCTTGTCGGTTAGCAATATCAGCAGCCTGCGCAGCGAGCTCTTCTACTGGGCCGCAATCCTGGTTTCGAACACTTTGGGCACCGCCTTGGGCGACTATCTGGCCGACGACTCCGGGCTCGGCTTTTTGGGCGCCGCAGTGTTGATCGGCTGTGTGATTGCGTGCATCGCGCTCGCGTACAGGCTGAGCCGGATCAATAGGATTGCGCTGTTCTGGCTCGCCTTTGTGCTAACCCGCCCATTCGGTGCGACCTTCGGCGACTTACTGACCAAACCGTTGAGCGGCGGCGGGCTCGGCTTCGGCACGGTGGGGGCGTCTGCGATTTTGGCCGTGCTGCTTGGGATTCTGGTGATTCGCGAAACGCCTCGCCCGGTCGCGCCGGCCTTGAAATAAAGGCCAAACTTCACCAACCTTTTTCACCCGCACAAGCGTCACCCTCGGCGCGGCAGTTGGCTTTGCGCGTCCAGCCACCTCTGCGAACATCTATCCACGCAAACCAAGCGGCCTTGGCATACTGCGCGGCCCGATTTAACCGTGTGTGAGCGTGTGCGTTGCTGAATTTAAGTGAGTTTGAAAGCTTGGCCCGGCAAGGCTTTACCCGCGTGCCGCTGGTGCGTGAGGTTTATTCCGATTTGGATACGCCTTTGTCGGTGTATTTGAAGCTGGCCACGGGCGCTTACACCTATTTGTTTGAATCGGTTGAAGGCGGCTCGCGCTGGGCGCGGCATTCGATCATCGGTTTGCCGGCGCGGCGGGTGCTTAAAGTAGACGGCCATCGGCTGCGCATTGAGCAAGATGGCGAGGTGATTGTCGATCGCCAAGTGAGCGATCCACTGGACGAAATCCAGCGCATTAAGGCGGCTTATCGGGTGCCGAAGCTTGAAGGCCTGCCGCGCTTTTTTGGCGGCTGGGTGGGCTACTTTGGCTACGACTGCGCACGCTACATTGAGCCTACGCTTGCGCCGGCCAAGGGCGCAGACCAATTGGGCATGCCGGATATTTGCCTGATGCTGGCCGATGAGCTGGCGGTGTTTGACAATCTCAAGGGCCGCTTGTTTTTGATTCACAACGCCGATCCAACCGTGCCGGGCGCGTATGCGCGCGGCGTGCGCCGGCTCGATGAGTTGACCCGGCAACTGCGCCGCGGGTCGTCTAGCTATCCGGAGTTGGTTGATCCGACGCCCATTGATGAGACCGATTTTGTTTCGAGTTTTCCCAAAGAGGAGTTCCTCAAGGCGGTCGCGCTGGGTAAAGCGCATGTTTTTGCGGGCGATGTGTTTCAGGTTCAGATCTCGCAGCGGTTAAGCGTGCCGTTTCGGGCGCGGCCGCTTGATGTTTATCGCGCGCTGCGCGGCCTTAATCCCTCGCCTTATATGTACTTCATGGATTTGGGCTCAGAGCAGATCGTCGGTTCGTCGCCTGAGATTTTGGTCCGCGCGCGCGACGGCGAAGTGGTGGTGCGGCCGATCGCCGGAACCAGACGGCGTGGCCATACGCCCGCTGAAGACCAAGCCATGGAGCAAGAGCTGCTGAGTGACCCCAAAGAACGCGCCGAGCACCTGATGCTGATCGATTTGGGCCGCAACGATGTGGGCCGGATTGCCAAGGTGGGCTCGGTGCGGCTGACCGAACAGATGGTGGTTGAGCGCTACAGCCACGTGATGCACATCGTCTCTGAGGTGGTCGGCGCGATTCGCCCGGGTTTAAGCTTTCTCGACGTGCTCCGCGCGACCTTTCCGGCCGGCACGCTCACCGGTGCGCCCAAGGTCCGCGCGATGGCGCTGATCAATGAGCTTGAACCGGTCAAACGCGGCGTTTATGGCGGGGCCGTGGGCTATCTCAGCTGGCACGATGAGGCGGATCTGGCCATCGCGATCCGAACCGCGATTATTCAAAACGGCCAGCTGCATGTGCAGGCCGCCGGCGGCGTGGTTGCCGATTCGATTGCAGAGCTGGAGTGGAAGGAAACCATGAACAAGGCGCGCGCGCTGTTTCGTGCCGTGGACGCAGCCGCTCGCGGGCTCTAGCGCGGGGGCCTAAGCGGCTTTGGGGTTTTACTTGCGCCCCATCAATGTATCCTTTACGCCAATGTTGCGGTGCAAGGTGGGGCCGCGCGGCCAGATGCGCGCGGCGCGACAGCGCGCGCAGCACCCTTTAATCGCCTGAGTGCGAAGGCAAAAATCAATGAACGAAGACGTGAGTTTCCTGGAAGGGCTTGAGTTCCCGGAGCGCTTTCGCGCCGTGGCGAGCGGGCTTGACCGGCGTTTGTGCGTGGCCCCGATGATGGATTGGACGGATCGCCACTGCCGCTATTTCCACCGCTTGCTGACCCCAAACGCGCTGCTCTACACCGAAATGGTGACCGCAGGCGCCGTGCGTTTTGGCTCGCGTGAGCGCCTGCTCGGCTTCGATCCGTCAGAAATGCCGGTTGCGCTGCAGCTCGGTGGCGCCGATCCGGATCAGCTTGCCTACGCCGCCCGCGTGGGCGCGGAGATGGGCTATGCGGAAATCAATTTGAATGTCGGCTGCCCGTCTGATCGCGTGCAGTCCGGTCGTTTTGGTGCGTGCTTGATGCGCGAGCCGCAGCTGGTGGCCGAATGCGTCGGCGCGATGAAAGCCACCGTGTCGGTGCCGGTGACGGTTAAATGCAGGCTTGGGATTGACGAGCTCAGCATTGAGGAGCCGCTTAGCTTGTTCGTTGAAGGGCTCACTTTTGCCGGCGCTGATGCGCTGATCGTGCACGCGCGCAAGGCCTGGTTAGCGGGTTTGAGCCCGAAAGAAAATCGCGAGCTGCCGCCGCTTAACTACGACCGCGTTTATCGGCTCAAGCAGGAGTTTCCGGCGCTCCCGATCGTGCTGAACGGCGGCCTGACCAATGCAGCCCAGATCACCGAAGCGCTGGCTCATTTAGACGGCGTGATGCTCGGTCGGGTGGCCTACCACGAACCCTATTGCCTAGCCGAGTTCGAGCAGATGATTTACGGAACCGCGCCGGTTGAACGCGCAGCGGTGATCGAGCACATGGTGGGCTATGCCGAGCGCAGCCTCACAAACGGCGGGCGTTTGAATGCGATCGTCAAGCATCTGCTCGGGCTGTATCACGGCTGTTACCAGGGCAAAGCGTGGCGCCGCTTTTTGTCTGAAGGCCCGCAGGACAAGAGCGCTTCGCCGCAGCTGCTGCGGGATTCT
>Ga0105047_10014354_pt1 | contig 12576 bp, 8 predicted proteins | sample MAT04_FD_78384 | JGI IMG/M metagenome (GOLD analysis project Ga0105047, IMG submission 78384) | Freshwater microbial communities from Lake Fryxell liftoff mats and glacier meltwater in Antarctica - MAT-04 (megahit assembly) | ecosystem: Environmental > Aquatic > Freshwater > Ice > Liftoff... | reverse complement strand
CCCGTGCGTGGTGACCGGCTTCGAGGCGTGGGATGTGATGAAGGGGATTGCGATGTTGCTGCAACAAATCGTGGACGAACGCGCCGCGGTCGAGAATGAATTTAGCCGGTCGGTGTCGGATCGGGGCAACACGATCGCGCAGCATTTGATGCAGGAAGTGTTTGAGCCGTGCGCGGCGAGTTGGCGGGGGATTGGCACCATTCCCGAGAGCGGGCTCGCGATTCGCCCGGCGTACCGCCAGCACGACGCGGCGCTGGTGTTTGGGATTCAATTTCGCGCGTCGTATGTCCATCCCGGTTGCCGGTGCGGCGATGTGTTGCGCGGCGTGATGACGCCGCCGCAATGCAAACTGTTTGGGAAAGTCTGCACGCCGGTCAATCCGGTCGGCCCTTGCATGGTGTCGAGCGAAGGTTGTTGCGCGGCCTATTACCGGTACGAACAGCGCGAGGCGGCATGAACAAGCCCGATCGCATTTTGTTAGCGCACGGTGGCGGCGGCGGCCTGACCCGGCAGTTGGTGGAGCAGGTGATTGCGCCGGCCTTCGACAACGAGGCGTTGCGGCCGCTGGATGATGGCGCGGTGTTGACGCTCGGCAACGAGCGGTTGGTGTTCACCACGGACAGCTATGTAGTAAAGCCCAGTTTCTTTCCCGGTGGCGACATCGGGAAGTTGGCCGTATGCGGTACGGTCAACGACCTGGCGATGCTCGGCGCTCAGCCGCTGTGGTTGAGCGCCGGTTTCATTTTGGAGGAAGGGCTGCTGCTCGTGGAGTTGCGGAAGATTGTGGATTCGATGCGCACGGCGGCGGCGAGTGTGGGTGCCATCATCGTGACCGGCGACACGAAAGTGGTGGAGCGGGGGAAATGCGACCAGTTGTTCATCAATACCGCCGGCATCGGTCTGTGCCGCACGAACCAGAAGCTGGGCGCGGCACACGCGCGCTCGGGGGATGCGGTGATTCTCAGCGGGTTCATCGGCGAGCATGGCGTGGCGGTGATGAGCCGGCGCGAGGGGATTTCGTTTTCGACGAGTGTGGTCAGCGATTGTGCGCCGTTGTGGCCGTTGGTGGCGGCGATGCTCGCGACCGGCGTGGAATTGCACACGTTGCGCGATCCCACGCGCGGCGGTGTCGCGGCGGCGGTGTGTGAGATTGCCCACGCGGCCGGGGTGGGAATCCGGTTGCGCGAGGATACGCTGCCGATCAGCCGGGAAGTGCAGGGGGCGTGCGATTTGTTGGGTTTGGAGCCATTGACGATTGCGAACGAGGGGAAGTTGCTCGCGTTTTGTCCGGCCGCGCAAGCGGACCGGTTGGTGACGGCGATGCGGGCGCAGCCGCTGGGCCAGAATGCCCGGGTCATTGGGGAAGTGGTGGCGCAGCCGGCGGGGATGGCGTTGTTGCGGACGACGATTGGCGGGGAACGAATCATTGACATGCCCACGGGGGAGGATTTACCGCGGATTTGTTAGGAGATAAAATGACGAAACGAACAAGCATTACAATGGATGGCAACGAAGCGGTCGCGTATGTGGCGTACCGCGTGAACGAAGTCATCGCAATTTATCCGATCACGCCGTCGTCGCCGATGGGCGAGTGGGCGGATCAGTGGGCGTCGGAGGATTGTCACCATATCTGGGGCACACGCCCGTCTGTGATGGAAATGCAGAGCGAAGGCGGCGCGGCCGGCGCGGTGCATGGCGCGTTGCAGACCGGGTCGCTGACGACCACGTTTACGGCGTCGCAGGGGTTGTTGTTGATGATCCCGAACATGTACAAGATTGCCGGTGAACTAACGCCGGCGGTGTTTCATATCGCGGCCCGGTCGCTGGCGGCACAGGGGCTTTCGATTTTCGGCGACCACAGCGATGTCATGGCGTGCCGGCAGACGGGATGGGCGATGTTGTGTTCAGCCAGCGTGCAAGAGGCGATGGATATGGCGTTGATCGCGCAGGCCGCCACGCTGGAATCCCGCATCCCGTTCCTGCATTTCTTCGACGGGTTCCGCACGTCGCACGAGGTCGCGAAGATCGAGTTGCTTTCCGAGGATGATTTGCGGGCGATGGTGGATGATCAATTGGTGCTGGAATTCCGAGCGCGCGGGCTGTCGCCTGATCGGCCGGTGTTGCGTGGGACGGCGCAGAACCCGGACGTCTATTTCCAAGCGCGGGAGACGGTGAATCAGTTTTACGAGAAGTGTCCGGCGATTGTGCAGCGGCAGATGGACAAGTTCGCGAAGTTGGTGGGCCGGCAATATCATCTGTTCGACTATCACGGCGCGCCGAATGCGGACCGGGTGGTGGTGGTGATGGGGTCCGGCTGCGAGACGGCGCAGGAGACGGTGGATTATCTCACCGCGCGCGGCGAGAAGGTTGGCGTGTTGAAAGTCCGGTTGTACCGGCCGATGGATGGCGCGGCGTTCCTCGCGGCCCTGCCAAAATCAGTCAAATCCATCGCCATTCTCGACCGCACCAAGGAACCCGGCGCAGGCGGTGAACCGTTGTACCTGGATTGCGTCACGGCGGCGCACGAAGGCGGTCGCCCCCTGAAAATCGTCGGTGGCCGCTACGGGTTGTCCTCGAAAGAGTTCACCCCGGCGATGGTGAAGGCGGTGTTGGATAACTTGGCGTCGCCGGTACCGAAGAATCATTTTACCGTGGGCATTCACGATGACGTGACGCACACGAGTCTCGCGTTCGATGAGAATTTCTCGACGGAATCGGACAAGGTGGTGCGGGCGCTGTTTTACGGGTTGGGCGCGGACGGCACAGTCGGCGCGAACAAGAACTCGATCAAGATCATCGGCGAAAACACGGACAACTACGCGCAGGGCTATTTCGTGTACGACTCCAAGAAGTCCGGTTCGATGACGGTCTCGCATCTGCGGTTTGGGACGCAGCCGATACATTCGACCTACCTCGTGACACGCGCCAATTTCGTCGCCTGTCACCAGCCCCTTTTCCTCGAACGCTTCGACATGCTCAAGGACGCCGTGCCGGGGGGGACGTTTCTGTTGAATACCGCGCACCCGGCGGATGCCGTGTGGGCGCAATTGCCCCGGCCGACGCAGCGGCACATCATCGAGAAGAAATTGAAGTTCTGCGTGATTGACGCGGTCAAGGTCGCGCGCGAAAGCGGCATGGGCGGCCGGATCAACACGGTCATGCAAGTCTGCTTCTTCGCCATCTCCGGTGTGCTGCCGAAGGATGAGGCGATTGAGGCGATCAAGTATTCGATCAAGAAAACGTATGGCAAGAAGGGCGATGAGATTGTGCAGATGAATCTCAAAGCCGTGGACAATACGCTCGCCCACTTGCACGCCGTGACCGTGCCGGCGGCGGTGGACAGCGCGGCGGAACTGATTCCGCCCGTGCCGGCCGCGGCACCGGCGTTTGTGCGGGATGTGTTGGGCGAGATCATCGCCGGGCGCGGCGACGGTTTACCGGTGAGTCGCCTGCCGATTGATGGCACGTTCCCGACCGGCACCGCGCGCTGGGAGAAACGCAACATCGCGCTCGATATTCCGGTGTGGGATCCCAACGTCTGCATCCAGTGCGGCAAATGCGCGATGGTGTGTCCGCACGGGACGATTCGCGCGAAGGTGTACGAGCCGGCGGCGTTGGCGACGGCGCCCGGTACGTTCAAGTCCATTGAGGCGCGCGACCGGGACTGGAAGCCGTTGGGGTTGAAGTTCACGATTCAAGTCGCGGCGGAGGATTGCACGGGTTGCGGGTTGTGCGTGGATGTGTGCCCGGCGCGGAACAAATCGCAGACGAAACTGAAGGCGATCAATATGGCGCCGCAAGCGCCGTTGCGCGATGGGGAGCGGGCGAATTGGGACTTCTTCCTCGCCTTGCCGGAGTTGGACCGGCGCAAGATCAAGGTGGGCAGCATCCCGCAGCAGCAATTGATGGAACCGCTCTTTGAATTCAGCGGCGCGTGTGCCGGGTGTGGTGAGACGCCGTATTTGAAACTCGTGAGTCAGTTGTTCGGCGACCGGATGGTGGTGGCGAATGCGACCGGCTGCTCGTCCATCTATGGCGGCAATCTGCCGACGACGCCGTGGGCGCAGAACAAAGACGGGCGCGGCCCGGCGTGGTGCAATTCGTTGTTTGAGGACAATGCGGAGTTTGGGTTGGGTTTCCGCCTGTCGTTGGACAAGCAGCAGGAGTTCGCCCGCGAATTGTTGAAGAAGTTGGCGCCGCAAGTAGGCGATGATCTGGTCACGGCCATCTTGCAGGCCGATCAGAAGGATGAAGCCGGGATTTACGATCAGCGCGAGCGGGTGGTGGCGGTCAAAGCCAAGTTGGCGGGCTTGAAGACGCCGGCGGCGATGCAGTTGTTGTCGCTGGCGGATATGCTGGTGAAGAAGAGCGTCTGGATCATCGGCGGTGATGGTTGGGCGTACGACATTGGATTCGGCGGTCTCGACCACGTGATGGCCAGCGGACGCAACGTGAACATCCTCGTGCTCGACACGGAAGTGTATTCCAACACCGGCGGGCAATGCTCGAAAGCGACGCCGCGCGGCGCCATGGCGAAGTTCGCGGCCGGCGGCAAGCCGGTCGGCAAGAAAGACCTCGGCCTGATCGCGATGACCTACGGCAACGTGTACGTGGCGTCGGTGGCCTTGGGCGCGCGTGACGAGCATACGTTGCGGACATTCCTCGAAGCGGAGGCGTATGACGGGCCGTCGCTGATCATCGCGTACAGCCATTGCATCGCGCACGGCATCAACATGACCACCGGCATGCAGAACCAAAAAGCCGCGGTGAACAGCGGGCAGTGGTTGTTGTATCGCTACGATCCGCGCCGGGCGGCGCAAGGGGAGAACCCGATGCAACTCGATTCGCGCGCGGCCAAGCAGTCGGTCGAGCAATACATGATGATGGAAAACCGGTTCAAGATGCTGACCAAGAGCAAGCCGGACGAGGCGAAGGTGCTGTTCCAGTTGGCGCAACAGGACGCCGATGTGCGGTTCAAACTCTACGAGTACCTCGCCGCCCGCAAACTCAAACCCGACGCCCCGCCCGCACCCGGCACCGAACAACCCACCACGGTGAGCGCCTAGGAGAATGACCATGGACCTGAGCACCACGTATCTCGGACTGAAACTGAAGAACCCGCTCGTTGTCTCCGCCTGCGGCCCGCTCTCGGACGCGGTGGACAACATCAAACGCGCTGAAGATGCCGGCGCGTCGGCGCTGGTGTTGTATTCCCTGTTTGAGGAACAACTGCGGCTGGATTCGGCGGAGTTGCATCATCATCTCACGCACGGCACGGAAAGTTTTCCCGAGGCGCTGAGTTATTTCCCGGAGCCGGCAGAATTTCGGCTCGGACCGGAAGGCTATCTCCAGCACATCCAGAAAGCCAAAGCGGCGGTCAAGATGCCGATCATCGCCAGCTTGAACGGCACGTCCATTGGCGGGTGGACGGATTTCGCCAAAAAGATCGAGCAAGCCGGCGCGGATGCGTTGGAGCTGAACATCTATTACATCCCGACCGATATGCAGGTCACCAGCGCGGCAGTGGAGCAGACGTACCTCGATATTCTCCGTGCGGTCAAAGGCGCGGTGAAAATCCCGGTCGCGGTAAAGTTGAGCGCCCGTTTCAGCAACATTGCCAACGTCGTCAGCCGCCTCGACAAAGCCGGCGCGGACGGGTTGGTGTTGTTCAACCGGTTTTACCAACCGGATATTGACCTCGACACGCTGGAGGTGCGACCGAAAGTGTTGTTGAGCACCCCACAGGCGATGCGGTTGCCGTTGCGTTGGATCGCGATCTTGCACGGGCGCGTCAACGCCAGTCTCGCCGCGACGAGCGGGGTTCACACCGGCCAGGATGTGATCAAGATGTTGATGGTCGGGGCGAGCGTCACGATGTTGTGTTCAGTCCTGCTCAAGTATGGCGTGGCCCGGCTCTGGGAAATCGAGCAGGACATGCGGAAGTGGATGGAAGATCACGAATACGAGTCGGTCCGGCAAATGCAAGGCAGCATGAGCCAGGCGCACTGCCCGGACCCGAGTGCATTCGAGCGCGCTCAATACATGCGGGCGTTGACGACGTACCGGCCTGCGTAACGGGAGAGGTCCGACGTGAAGACGCAACTGATCGGCATGCTCAAGCGGGAAGAGGACCGGATTTGCGAAGCGTGGACGGATCGGCTGAGCGACACCGCGTTGTTGGCGAGCAAGAAGTTGATCCGCCGGCCGACGTCCACCGTGCGGTTGTTGCTCCACGACGTAGTGAGAATTCTGGAAAATCATCCGCCCGTGTCGCACGAAACGCTTTCCGCCGAGGAACACGACCGCCGCGGCCCGGCCCCGGACTGGCGGATCAGCCTGTGCCAGGCGGTCGAAGTGTTGTTGACGGGCGAAGTGGTGGTGCGGGCGTGGAGCCTGTCCCATCTCGACGCCACGGAACGGGAACAGTTGGAAACGTTCGAAGAAATCAACCGCGTATTTCATCAGCTCATCCGGCTGCACGCGCTGCACTATTGTGAAAACTGCCGCAGCACGCTGCCGACTCCTGAGCGATAGGGAGCGGCCATGCAATACAATCGCGAACAAGCCCTGCAACGCATCCGCGAATTCCTCGTCAACCAGACGCGGCCCGACGAGACCACCTGTCAGACCGCCGCCCGGCTCGGCGTGTTTTGTCACGGGTACGAACGGTGGACGACCGAGCAGTTACGGCATCTGTATCCGTGGCTCGCGCAAAAGATGCCGGCAGCTACGCCCCGCGACGAGTTCCTCAAACTCATCGTCGCGTGGGACAGCGGCCGGCAACTGGTCCACAACGCCCCCACCACGTGTGATGTCAAAGCCATGGACCATGAAGGCTGTCTCGGCTTCGACCGGTTCAGCAACGATCAACTCAAACGGATGTTTCCCCAGTTGTTCGTCGCCGATGACCAAATCGTGATGTGGTAATCCCGGCGTGTGCAAACTTGTCCGCCGCCGGTGGCGGAACGTTCCGAAACGGACGGCGTAGCGGCTTGGGGGGATGAAATCGCGACGGCACGGCTTCTGCGGGTGTGGATGCTCGACCGAACGGTTTCACCATGAACAAAGTCCTCATCGTCGAAGACGACAAAGTCATTGGCCAAGTTTATCGCCATCGCCTCACGAAGGACGGCTTCACGGTGGACCTCGCCACCAACGGCCAGATGGGCGTGGACAAAGCGTTCCAGAACTCACCCGACATCGTCCTCCTCGATTACATGATGCCGGAGCGCGACGGCTTGGACGTTTTGAAAACCCTGCGCGCCACCCCCCAATTTCAAACCCTGCCCATCATCATCCTTTCCAACGCCAACCCCGAAGTGCTCCAGCAATTCACCGCAGCCGGCGCCACCCGGGTCCTCGTCAAATCCAACATCTCACCGGCCGCCGTTGTGGAGTTGGTGCGCAAACACTTGGCGGCGGCCACCCCGGCAGCGGAACCGTCCGCCGAGGAAGAATTTCAGGCGCAGTTGCAACGTGATTGCCTCGCCCAAGGTCCCGAAGCCGTCCAAGAAATGCGGCAACACCTCCAAGCCTGGACGCGCAACCCGCAAGACCCGGTCGCGTTCCCAGAATTACTCCGCCGAGTCCACTCCACCGCTGGCAATGCCGGTCTCGCAGGACTACCGACCATCGCCCGCATCGCCGGCGCGCTCGAAGCCGTGCTCAAGGAACTCAAAGAGAAACCCGGCCGGCTCAACCCGTCCGTGCCGCGCACCATCGCGCAGGCGATAGATTTGCTCGATCAGCTTTTCCAACATAACCCGCCGCCCGCTATCACCGCGCCGCGGATTCTGGCGCTCGACGATGAAGAAATCGCCTTGCGCGCCGTCAATTTCGCGCTCGAAAAAGCCGGTCTCAAACCCACCTGCGTGCGCGACCCGGTCGTCGCTCTGGAAATGCTCGCTCAACAACCCGTGGACCTGATCGTTTCCGACATCGAGATGCCCGGCCTGACGGGCTTGGAATTTTGCGCCAAACTCCGCACCTTACCGGGTTGTCAAAAAACTCCCGTCGTGTTCGTCACGAATCTCACCGACTTCGAGAGCCGCGCCCAAGCCGTCTTGAACGGCGGCAACGATCTCGTCGCCAAACCATTCCTCTTCAGCGAACTCGCCCTCAAAGCCCTGATCTTCCTCCTGAAACCGGCGTAGCCGGCGGGGGGCGACGGCTACATCTGGTCGCTGACTTCGATGCCGAGGAGATGGAGACCTTCCTTCAAGACATCGGCGGTCAGCCGGCACAGGGTGAGCCGCGAACCGCGGACCGGCTCGGCGGACTGGATGACGGGGCAGTTGTCGTAGAAGACGCTGAACTTGCCGGCCAAATCGTAGAGGTAGCCGGTGAGCCAGTTGGGTTTGTAGTCCGCCAACGTCGCTTGCAATGTTTCGTGGAACCGCAGGATGTGTTTGGCGAGGTCGAGTTCAGAGGAGTGGCCCAGTGCGATCTGCCCCAGTGTCTGCGTCGGACCGGCCTTGCGGAAGATGCTTTGGACGCGGACATAGGCGTACTGGAGATACGGCGCGGTGTTGCCGTCGAGCGCGAGCATTTTGTCCCAACTGAAAATGTAATCTGTAGTGCGGTTCTGACTGAGGTCGGCATATTTCACCGCGCCGATCCCGATGGTGCGGGCGATTTGCCGGCGAGTCTCGTCGGGTAGTTCGGGATTCTTCTGCGTGACCACGGCGAGCGCCCGTTCCTCGGCTTCGTCGAGTAATTCCGCCAATTTCACGTTCTCGCCCGACCGGGTTTTGAGCGGTTTGCGGTCTTCGCCGAGGATGGAGCCGAAGGTGACGTGCTCCAGCCGGGGCGGGTGGGGGAGCCATTGGCGGGCGGCGGCGAACACTTGTTTGAAGTGGAGTTGCTGCCGGGCGTCCGTGACATACACGATGACGTCCGGTTGCCATTGCTCGACCCGGTATTGCACGGTGGCCAAGTCCGTGGTGCCGTACCCGTAGCCTCCGTCGCTTTTCTGGATGATGAGCGGGGTTTCTTCGCCCTCCGCAAAATAACAGATTGCGCCCTCGCTTTCCCGGGCGAGACCGCGCTGGCGCAGGTCGCCGACGACGCCGGCCAGGCGGGAGTTGTAGAAACTCTCGCCGAGCGCGTGGTCGAAGGTCACGCCGAGCCGGGCGTAGGTTTGGGAAAACTGTTGTTGCGATAGTTCAATAATCCGCTGCCAGATCGCGCGGTTCTCGGCGTCGCCTTGTTGGAGTTTGACGAGTTCGGCTTTGGCGGCGTCGCGGAGTTGGTCTTGGGCGTTGACGTGTTTGTAGAGGCGTTCCAGTTCGGCGATGGGATCCGTGGCGAGGGCGGCGTCGTTGCGGAATTGTTTCCAGCCGAGGATCAACATGCCAAATTGCGTGCCCCAGTCGCCGATGTGGTTGTCGGTGATGACGCGGTGTCCCAGCAATCGCGCCACCCGGGTGAGGCAATCGCCGATGATCGTGGACCGGATATGACCGACGTGCATGAGCTTGGCAACGTTCGGCCCGCTGTAATCGAGGACAATGGTTTGCGCCGGAGACACCGCCGGCACGCCCAGCCGGAGATCGTTCGCGACGGCAGCGGTCTGTTGGATGACGAAATCCGGTTTGAGTTTGAAATTGATGAAGCCCGCGCCGGCGACGGTGGGCGGTTCGCAAATACCGGCCACGTCGAGTTGCGCGATGATTTGTTCGGCGAGTGCGCGCGGATTTTGTTTCTGTTGTTTGGCCACCGCCATGATGCCGTTGGCTTGGTAATCGCCAAATTTGGGATCGGCACAAGCGCGCAGGAGAGCCGGCGCACCGAGCGCGCGTTCGACAGCCGCGGACAGGAGTTCAGGAGCGGAAAGCATACGCCGCGAGACGATGCCAGAGCGGCAGGAGGTTGTCGAGGTGGATTGGCTCGGCAACAAACGCTTGCAAGGAGGGGGCGAGTGCGGTACACCCGCTCTCTATGAAAAAGGCCAAGCTCGCGAGTGTTTTTAATCACAACAAACGCATCCGCCTCGGGATTTGGGGATTGGGGCGGGGGATGTCGTTCTTTAACACCTGCAAGTCTCTGAATATTGACGTGGTCGCGGGGTGCGATTTCAACGAGCACATGCGCGCCAATTTCCTGAAGCATTCCCCCGGCGCGTTCGTGACCGCGGATGTGGACGAGTTTTTGAAGCAGGACATTGATGCGGTGTTGCTGGCGACGTTCTGTCCCGCGCACGGGCCGCACGCCATCAAATGTCTCCAGGCCGGCAAGCATGTGTTGTCGGAAGTGACGGGATTCTTCACGCTGGCGCAAGGCGTGCAGCTCGTCGAGGAAGTCGAGAAGCGCGGCTTGGTTTACAATCTCGCGGAGAATTATCCGTTCTCCGCCGCCAACATGTGGCTGGCCAATCGCTGGCGCGAGGGGTTGTTCGGCGACATGATGTACGCGGAGTACGAGTACGTTCACGAATGCCGGTCGCTGGCGTACACCTACATTGACGGCATCCCCGTGAAGCCGGGTCACACGGTCCACAATTGGCGGAGCTGGTTCAACTTTCATTACTACTGCACGCACTCGCTCGGGCCGGTGATGGTGATTACCGGCACGCGGCCGACGATGGTCGAGGCGTTCCCCGGCAAGCCGCATCTCGCCGGCTATCTGAGCAACCGCGCGGATAACGGCACGATGACGCCGTCGCTGATTCAGATGAGCAACGGGGGCATCGTCCGCAATCTCATGGGCGCTTCCAGCAACGACACCCATCAGCAACGCATCTGGGGTACGCGCGGCTCGTTTGAAATCGGGCACGACGGTCTCCGCCTCCGGCTGGGCGGCGCGGGCGGGTCGCCGATGCGGCACGTGCATCCGCGTTGGGAAGGTCTCGGCGAGTTGGCGGCGCAGACCGGCCATGGCGGCGGTGATTTCTGGATCTTGTACTATTTCGCCCGCGAAATCTTTACCGGCGAAAAAGCGCCGTTCGATGTGTACAACAGTTGCGACGTCACCATCCCCGGCATTCAGGCCTATCGCAGCGCGTTGGCGGGTGGCAAGCCGCAGGAGGTGCCGGACTTCCGCAAGAAAGCCGATCGCGACCGCTACCGTGACGACGACTGGCAACAGGAATCGTACGACGTCAAACGGGGTGTGTTCGGTGGCGCCGCGCTGAATGACAAAGCCGCGCAGTTCAGCACCATCATGAAAGCCGTGATCACGCACGCCCCGCAGTACCGGGCGTATGCTGATTGGAAGAAGATCCAGAGCGCGATGGTGCGGCCGGGGGAAATTCTGCCGATCGTCGAACAGTTGGCTGCCAGCTTTGAGAAACTGGTCGCTGCCTACCGGGACGCGCGCGACATCATCCAAGCGTATCCGACCAGCGACGGCGCGCAGGTGCTCCGTGAAATGCTCGAAGTGGGCGGCGAACAGGAAATCCTCCAGCAGGCGTTTCTCCCGGCGCTCAAGCGCGAGTTGGCCAGCTTGCGCCGGAAGTATCTGGGGAACCAAGTGCTCCTGCTGAAGTCCGAGGCCAGCCCGCTGCTGCCGAGGGTTGCCGATATCCGCGCCGCCAAGCCGGCCTCGCTGAAGGTGAAATTTGCGGCGATTGACTACGATCCGCAGTACAAGTTCCACGATATCCGCCCGCGTTACGGCAAAGTATCCGACGGGTTGGTGTACGTCCGCGGCACATTGAAAATTCCCAAAGGCGGCGCCGGTGAGTTGGTCTATGGCGCCGACGGTCCGGTCAAGGTGTGGGTCAACGGCAAAGCCGTGGATTGCCAGCCTGGCGCGACCAACCCGTCGTCGCCCGACCAGTTCAAAGTTCCCGTGAAATGGCTGAAAGGGAATAACCGGTTGCTGTTCGCGATCCACTCCAATCAAGGCCGGGCGTGGGGCATCATCGCGCGCGGCGTGATCAAGTAAGCTGTGTGGCGGCCGGTGTGATTCGTTGACCGGCATCAATTCATGAGACGCGGGCGGTGTGTAGATTGGCACCGTCATGAACGCGACGCTGCCCACTCACGCTGAGCCGATTCACCATTCCCTATTGGTGTCCGACATCAACCGGCAATTCCCACAGTGCGCGCCGGTCTTCGCGAAGTACGGGATTGCCGGGTGCGGCGGGGAATATGGACCGCCGGAACCGCTCTTCATCTTCGCGGCGGCGCATCGGGTGCCGGTGGCGGACTTGGTGGCGGAGTTGAACGCAGCGGTCCGGGGCGAATGGAAAGACGACCGCGCATCGCCGGCCGCGCCCGCTGCGGAAGCCGCGACGGAACATCTCTACAAACAGTTCGTGTTCGGCTCGCTCGTTGTGGCGTTGTTGGCCGGGTTCGGATTGGGACTGGTGAATCTGTTGCGGATCGCGGACGCCGGCAACTACTACGCGATTAGCGGTGTGCTGAAACAGGCGCATGGACATGCGCAGATTTTTGGATGGGTGGGCTTGTTGATCATGGGCGTGGCGTTGCACGCGGTGCCGCGGATGAAGATGCAGCCGGTGCGACCAGTTTGGGCCGCGCGGCTGGTGTTGTGGCTGATGCTGGCCGGCGTGGCGTTACGGCTGACGGGGATTCGGCCGGTGGTGGTGGGGTCGGCGGTCATGGAGCTGGT
>Ga0105047_10014353_pt1 | contig 12576 bp, 6 predicted proteins | sample MAT04_FD_78384 | JGI IMG/M metagenome (GOLD analysis project Ga0105047, IMG submission 78384) | Freshwater microbial communities from Lake Fryxell liftoff mats and glacier meltwater in Antarctica - MAT-04 (megahit assembly) | ecosystem: Environmental > Aquatic > Freshwater > Ice > Liftoff... | reverse complement strand
TTCGGCATCGAACACTTCGCTGACGGAGCCGATACAGGCTTCGCCAAGGTGGGGCACGAAGCCTTCGAGCCGCTGCCGGGCGCCGGCCAGATCGTCGGGGTTCAGCTTCAAATACGCATCAATGAACGGGCCGATCAGCCAGCCCCAGACTGTCCCCTGGTGATAGGCGGCATCGCGGCTGCGCAGGTCGCCGAAGTAGCGGGACTTGTAGTCGGGATGGCCCGGTGCAAGTGACCGCAGGCCCACCGGCGAGAGCAGCCGCTTCTCCGAAACATCGACGACGGCCTGCCAGTGATTGCGATCGAGGACCGGGTACCGCAACGAAATGGCCAGCAGCTGGTTCGGCCGGCAGGCGGCATCATTGCCTGATTCGCCATCGACGACGTCGAACAGGAAGCCCTGCTCCGCGTTCCAGAAGCGGGCGTTGAAACTGGTGTACACGCTGTCAGCCAACTGCTTGTACGGCGCGGCCGCCTTCTCGTCCTGCATTTCCCGCGTCCAGCTTTCCATCAGGCGCAGTGCGTTGTACCAGAGGGCATTGATCTCAACCGCCTTGCCGCGGCGGGGCGTGACCACCCAATCGCCGACCTTTGCATCCATCCACGTCAGTTGGTAGCCTTCCTGCCCCTGCTTCAGCAGGCCGTCCTTGGCGTCGACGCCGATGCCGAAGCGTGTGCCGCGAACATGATGCTCGACGACATCGCGTAGCCCGGGAATCAGCGAATGTAGAATGCCCGTGTCTTCCGTGTATTCCAGGTAGCGATCGAGGGCATGGAAGAACCAGAGTGTGGCATCGGCGGTGTGGTAGACGCCTTCGTTCTCGCCGTCGGGGAAGAAGTTGGGAATCAGGCCATCGCGGATGTAGCGGGCAAACGTACGCAGGATGCAGCCGGCCTCGTAATGCCGACCGGTGTTGAGGGCCAGCCCTTCCAGGCTGATCATGGTGTCCCGGCCCCAGTCGGTAAACCAGTGGTAGCCGGCAATCACGCTGCGCAGCTCGTAGCCCGATGCCTTGGCGCGTGCGGAATCCTCGAATCGGCCGGAAGGGGTGATGAGGAACTGGTCGGCGGCCAGCACCAGCTCGGCACCGACGGAGGTCGCGGCATTGGCGTCGCCCATCTCCAGCAGCCGATTGCGGCGATCGCGCTCAGCCTGGTGCGCCTGGTCGGGCGGCAGCGCCTGAATCATCTCCCACGATTCGGTGGAAGCGATCAGCGTGGCCGAACTGCCCTGCGACAGGTCGACGCGGAAGTAGCCCGGCGTCCACAGTTCACCGGTCGAGTCGTAGCCCCGGGACTCCTCGATGCGGTAGAGAATCTCGCGCATCGGCTGGCCTTCGATGGTGAAAGCCCGGTTCTGGCCGTTCAGCAGCAGGCGCAGCGGCGGCAGGTCGTTCCCTGCCGACAGTTCGCAAAGATTGTTGATGGCGGTCAGTGTATAAGTCTGCGAGATCGGCGTGCTGACAGCCGCATCGTGCGAACGGAAGGCGACGGCCGGGCGCAGTTTCAGCCGCAGCGTTCCTTCACCCTTCACCAGCCGATAGTTGATGTAGACCGTGTTGAGCCGATGCGCAAGCAGGATGCGCTTTTCAAAGGCAATACCGTCAATCTCGTAACGCCAGACGGGTAAGCCGGCTTCCAGGCGGAACTCGGTCAGACACGAGACATCTTCCAGTTCCAGCCGGCCGCCCGCCCACTCCTGACCGCCGAAGCGCACTATCCGGCCGTCAGGCAAACGCACTTTCTCCGAGAGATGATTGAACATCATCATGCGCCCGAACGGCGACGGCAGTGCCGCGATCAACAGGCCGTGGTAACGTCGGGTCGGCACGCCCGCCACGGTGCCGGAGGCGTAGCCGCCCAGCCCGTTGGTGACGAGCCATTCGCGCGTCAGCAGAGGTTCAGCTGCATCGCTGCCGATCGGCACCGGTGCCATGCGGCGCACCAACTGATCCATGTTGTAGTGGCGCTGTTTCATATCGATTCCTTTTCGATTCACCGTTCCCCGGCGGTCACGGCTCGTTGAGCAACAACGCAACGGGGGCATCGCGAAGAACTTCGTTCAGTAGCAGTGTCGTCCCCGTCAGGGCCGCACCGGTCAGTGCATTCTTCCATGTCGTGCCGGCCGGCAACTCCGGGATCCGCACGGCGGCATCGCCCCAGACATCCCCCAGCGGCAGACCGGTGGGATTCAAACTCGTCGGCAGCCGCGGCACGATCGTGACCGCGCTGACGCCGTCTTTTTGCCGCAGAAACGCGAACAGGTGCTCGCGATGCGTTTCGGTGACTTCCAGCGGAACGTAAGTCCCGTCGGCGAACAGCCCGGGGTGCGCCTGCCGCAACCGCAATGCCCGAGACGTGACGAACAACTTGATTCGGCCGTCGTTCATCGATTTCAGCATCGCACCCATATCCGGCGATTCGTCAATCTCCGCCAGCATCTGCTGCCGTTTCGCGTAATCGACCGGCCGGCGGTTATCCGGATCGACGAGGCTGAAGTCCCACAGCTCAGTGCCCTGGTAAATGTCCGGCACGCCCGGGGCGGTAATCTTCACCAGTTGCTGGGACAGCGAATTCACCATGCCGAAATGGCTGACGCGCATGCTGAAGCGGCGGATGTCGTTCACGAACTCGCGATTGCCCGATGGATCGAGGATCAGGCCAATGTACGAGTGGATCGCATCGTTGTACGGCTCATTCGGGTTGATCCAGGTCGTGTGCACCTTCGCTTCGTTCACCGCCTTGAGCATGTAGTCCTTAATGCGCCTGATGAATTCATCGTACTCTTCCGGCGCGCACGGCTCGAGCGGCCAGGCGCCGATCAGCGTCTGGTACAGGAAGTATTCCTCGTTCGGCCCGGGCACGGGTTCATCGTCCACGGCGATGCGATGACGGGCATTCAGCTTCGACCAGCGGATCAGGCAGCGGTGCCATTCGCCGGGCTTCTCCGACAGCACATTCAGCCGGGCACGCACGTCCTCACTGCGTTTGGTGTCATGCGTCGATGATGCCGACAGTGCATACGGGTACCGTTGCTGGCGGTACTGGAACACGCGATGAACGGCCTCAGGCGTGAATCCGAAGCGGATCGGTTCGCCGCCCACTTCGTTCAACGACAGCAGCCGGTTGAAGATGTAGAAGGCGGTATCCTCGACCCCCTTCGCGTTCACGGGCGACGTCACCTGCTGGAACTTGCCGACGAACCGCCGCTGCTCGGCCCGATCGGCCTCCGTGAACGAATCGGGGTACTTCAACAACAGCATATCGCGCACAAACCGGAAGACGCTGCGGTTGATGGTCGGATTGCGCTTGATCGCCCGGCGGACGGCCAGTTCGACGTAGCGCTGGTCGGTCTCCTGCACCGTGTCCACGATGTACGATCGGTACACGGGGAAGCAGGCGACGATCTGCCGCAGAGCGAAGCGCAGGCTGTTCTGCGTGAAGTCCCGCGACTTGCGGTCCTTCTGCGCAATGCGATCGAGTTGCCGGCCGAGCATATGCAGTTCGCTCGAAAGCGCATCGCGAAGCACCAGGTACTTCTTCTGGTAGACCATCTCATCGAAGCGCGTGCTGTCCCCGATCCAGTCGCGGTACAGCTTCGTCATCGGCAGTTCGCCCGATGAATCGACAAACAGCCCGTTGACCACATTCAGGAAATCGTAACCGCTCGTGCCATGGCATAGCCAGTCGTCGGGAAGATCCTCGGCCCCGGCCAGAATCTTCTCGACGACGACGTACAACGGCCGTGCATGGTCCTGCTTCACAAAAGTATCGATGCGGGCGAGGAGTTCGGGTTCCACGTCGGCCCACTCGCCTCGCTCGTAGGCCGCCTCCGCATCGAATGCCTCGCGAGCGCAGGCCGCGAGATAGGCCGACTGCAGCCGTTCCAGGTACTGCTTCGGGTCGAACAGGCCGTCGGGATGATCGATGCGCAGGCCATCGATGCGGTCATGGCTCAGGAGCCACATGATCATTTCATGGCTGGCGGCGAAGACGTCCGGCTTCTCCATGTTCAGCGCGGCCAATTCATTGATGTCGAAGAACCGGCGGTAGTTGATTTCGTCGGACGCGACGCGCCAGTAGGCCAGCCGATAGGCCTGTTCGTTCAGCAACCGATCGAGGTGGTTGAAGCTGGCCGGGTCGCCGAGGGTGCCGTTGAAGACATCGAGCGTTCGGCCGATGCGATGGCGGATCTCGGCATTCTCTTCGGTCAGGCGCGCCAGCCGGCGTTTGACCACTTCTTTCTCGCGGTGTCGCTCATCCCGGCGGGCGGGGTCTTTCTCGCCCCGGGGCGGCAAGTGCGAGATCGATGTCAGGATGCTTTTGAACTCATCGAGAGCCGGGGTGTCACCCAGCGTCTTTTCCAGTTCGTCAATCTCGAACGACAGGATATCGGCATAGGTGCGCGGCGCGACGGGAAACCGCGAATCGTAGTAGTGGATCGTGAACGCCCCGCCGTCGTAAGCGATGCGCAACTGCCCCTCTTCAAGAACCTTCCCGTACAAGTCACCCAGCACGGGCAGCAGCACCTGGTTGAGCATCTCGGGTCGGGTGGCGTCTTCCCAGGCGATGTCGAAATGACCAGCAAACGGAGAGGCGGGGCCGTTCTCCAGCACGTCGTTCCACCAGGCGTTGCCGTTGCCGGCGATGCCCATGTGGTTGGGCACCATGTCGAAAATCTGGCCCATGCCGCAGGCGTGAAGGTCGTTGATGAACGTGTCATAGTCTTCGCTGCTGCCGATTTCGGCATTCAGCGAACGGTGGTTGGTGATGTCGTACCCGTGCTGACTGCCAGGGCGCGCCTGCAAATAGGGCGAGGCATAACAGTGCGAGACGCCCAGCGACTGCAGGTACGGAACGATCGCCGACGCATCGTGGAAGCGGAACCCGGCATGGAACTGCAGGCGATAGGTGGCTTCCGGCAGGGGCCGGCGCTCAGCCAGTCGGGACTGCAGTTTCGCGAAAAGTTCGTCAGCGGAGCACATCGGCGGTCGCCTCCGCGGGCCGGGGTCGGGCGATCAACAGCACCGTGGCCTGGCCGGGCAACCGCCAGTTGTCGGTCGATTCAGGCGGAAAGGTCCCCAGACCCCCGTAGTGCGGATCCTCACTCGACCAGACTGTTTGCCAGGCGCAATCTTCAGGCGGAGCCAGCAGCGGTTCCGGCGCGGGGTCCAGGTGCAGGTCGCGGCCCAGGTTGACCAGCAGCAGCCGATCGCCGTGCGCCCCGCCGAAGTAGCGCAGCAGAAAAGCTTCTGGGCCCAGCACCGCTCCGTCGAATTCGCCGCGTTTGGGAGCCCGCAGCGCCGGGTCGTTCTTGCGCAGCGCGATCAGGTCGCGGTGCAGAAGCAGCACGTTGGCGTTTGTCTCGCGCTCGCTCAGTTTCAGTTTACTGCGCTCGAACGTAGTCAGGTCTTCGGGGCTGGGCAGTTGCGATTGCATCTCGGGCAGGGCGGCACTGCGGAACTGCTTCATGAACTCTGCCCGGCCATCGCGCACCAGCGGGGCCAGTTGCTCATGGTGGTCGGCGAAGTAAAAGAACGGTGACGATGAAGCGAACTCATCCCCCTGGAACAGCATCGGCGTGCCGGGCATCAGGATCGTGTAAGCGGTCATCGCCCGGAAGCGGCCTGGCGACGCCAACTGGTGGCAGCGCTGCCCTGTAACCGAGTTGGCTATCTGATCGTGGTTCTGAAGGAAGTTGACGAACGCCGCCGGGTTGGTCCCCATCGAGGGCGTGCCGCGCCGAGCCTTCTGCCACTTGTAGCGCTGGCCCTGATAGAGGTAGCCCCACTTGGCGGCACTGACGAATTCCTGCGCACCGCCGAGATAGTCGGTGTAGTACGCTTCGTTGCGGGCAGTTAGAACAGTCATCGCGCTGTGGTGGTAGTCGTCGTTCCAAAGCATGTCGTGACCGTAGCCGCCCTGATCGAGCGGGCGGACGAGCTTCACGTGCTGCGGCTCATTCTCGGAGACCAGGATAATCGGCTTGCCCTTCGCGGCGGCGCGAGCCCGCTGGCCGATCTCGACCAGCACATGCACCTTCGATGTATCCTGAATCGCCTGCGTGGCATCCAGTCGCAGACCGTCGAGATGGAACTCGTCGATCCAGTACCCGGCATTGCTGATAAAGAACTCGCGCGACGGGCCGTTGTTGTCGCCGTCGTAGTTCAGCGCTTCGCCCCAGTCGTTCTTGTGCCGATCGGTGAAGTAGTCGGGCGCGAACGCCTTCATGTAGTTGCCGTCCGGCCCGATGTGGTTGTAGACGACATCGAGAATCACGCCGATGCCGAGCGAGTGCGCACGGTTCACGAAAGTGCGGAACTCGTCGGGTTGGCCGTACAGCCGGGTCGGCGCGTACAGGTTGACGCCGTCGTACCCCCAGCCGAACTTGCCGGGGAAGTCGTTGACCGGCATCACTTCCAGCACCGTCACGCCGAGTTCCGCCAGTGCAGGCAGTTCGCGCTTCGCGGACTCCCAGGTTCCTTCGGGAGTCAACGTTCCGATGTGAAGTTCATAGATGATCTGTCCTTCAAGCGACGTGCCTTTCCATTCGCTGTCGCTCCATGCGAATGCAGCCGGATCGATCACCTGTGACGGCCCATGCGGCCCTTCCGGCTGAAAACGCGAAGCCGGGTCGGGGTAGCGCGCGGGCTCGTCATCAAGCACGAACTTGTACTGTGTGCCCGCGTCGGCCGTCTTGACCGGGCCGCTGAAATAGCCGTTGCCCTCGGCGACGAGCGCTACGGTCTGCCCCGCCCCGGGTCCGCCTTCCAGCGCGACCGCCACCTTCTTGCGGATCGGTGCCCAGACGCGGAAATGCACTCCGCCCCCCGGCAGGACCTCCGCTCCAATCGGCACCCGGCGTTGTGGCTCAGTCATGTTTGTTATCCCTTCTACACCGCTTGCGGCGGTTGCGGTCAGTTCTTCGTCATGTGCTGCGGCGACATCGCCGGGTGCGGTGCCTTCGGTTGCTCGATTTCCTTTCGCAGTGTCTCGACCTGCATCGTCGTGACGGTCTGGCCGGTTTCGTCGAGCGGCACGGTGCGCAGCACGGCCATCGAGCGGTCCTTCAGCAGGTACTCGGCCCCGCCGACCATCGGCTTGAACAGGTCGTTCGGATCGTACGTGTCGACCAGCACTTCCCAATGGTGCTCGGGCTTGGTGTGGGGGATCTTGAACGGGATCGCTTCGTGATGGGCGTTGAGCAACAGCAGCAGCGTTTCGCCCTTGATCGCTTCGCCACGTTCATCGACGTCGCCAATGACATCGCCGGCGAGTCGCACACCGAGGCACTTGATGAAGCCGGCATCCCAATCGCCATCGGACATCTCCACCCCGGCGGGAGTGAACCACGAAATGTCCTTGATATCCGACCCGCGGATCTTGCGACCCATGAAGAAGCGCCTGCGCTGGAAGACGGGCTGTTCCTTCAGGATGCGCGACACCCTTCGCGTGAAATCAAGGAAGTCTTTCTGGGGCTTGCTCAGTGCCCAGTTCAGCCAGGTCAGTTCGCTGTCCTGGCAGTAGGTGTTGTTGTTGCCGTGCTGCGTATGACCGAACTCGTCGCCACCGCAGATCATGCCGACCCCCTGCGACAGCAACAGCGTGGCCATCAGGTTCCGCTTCTGCCGTTCGCGCAGGGCGAGGATGTTCGCATCATCCGTGGGGCCTTCCGCCCCGCAATTCCAACTGTTGTTGTCGTTGGCACCGTCGTTGTTGTTCTCGCCGTTGGCGTCGTTATGCTTCTCGTTGTAACTGACGAGATCGTGCAGCGTGAACCCGTCATGACAGGTGATGAAGTTGATGCTGGCGTACGGCAATCGGCCGCTCCATGCGTACAGATCGCTGGAGCCGGACAGCCGGCTGGCGAACTCGTTGGTGGTGCCGCCGTCGCCCTTCCAGAAACGGCGGACGCAATCGCGGTATTTTCCGTTCCACTCGGTCCACAGCACGGGGAAGTTGCCGACCTGGTAGCCGCCCTCGCCGACGTCCCACGGCTCGGCAATCAACTTCACCTGCGACAGGATCGGATCCTGGTGAATGATGTCGAAGAACGCGCCCAGCTTGTTCACTTCGTACAGTTCACGGGCCAGCGTGCTGGCGAGATCGAAGCGGAAGCCGTCGACGCGCATCTCAGTCACCCAATAGCGCAGGCTGTCCATGATCAGTTGCAGCACGCGCGGGTGCTGCATGTTCAGCGTGTTGCCGCAACCGGTGAAGTCCATGTAGTGGCGCGGGTCTTCCGGCGACAGGCGGTAGTACGCTGCGTTATCGAGCCCGCGGAAACTGAGCGTCGGGCCCATCGGGCTGCCTTCGCCGGTGTGGTTGTAGACCACGTCGAGAATCACTTCGATGCCGGCCGCGTGCAGCGACCGCACCATCATCTTGAACTCCTGGATCGACTTCCGCGGCGACGGCGAACTGGCATACTTCAACTCGGGGGCGAAGTACGCCAGCGAGTTATAGCCCCAGTAGTTGCACAACTTGCGTTCGCCCAGATGCCGATCGTTGACGAAGTGATGCACCGGCATCAGCTCGACCGCGGTCACGCCCAGGCTCAGCAGATGCTGAATGGCCGCCTCCGTGGCGATGCCGGCATAACCGCCTTGCTTGTCCTCGGGCACCTCCGGGTGCCGCTGCGTGAAGCCCTTCACGTGCAGTTCGTAAATCAGCGTCTTGTGCCAGGGGGTACGCGGCGGGCGGTCATCGCCCCAGGTGAACGCGGTATCAACAACAGCGGCCAGTGGGGCGAACGGCGCGTTGTCGCGCGTGTCGTAGGAAAGATCATTGTCGGGATGGCCGATCTGGTAGCCGAACAGCGAATCATCCCAGCGGATATCCCGGCCGATCGCCTTGGCGTAGGGGTCGAGCATCACCTTGTGCGGATTGAAACGGTGCCCCTTGTCCGGTTCATACGGTCCGTGAACGCGATAGCCGTACAACTGGCCCGGCTCGACGTCGGGCAGATAGCCGTGCCATACCTGGTCGGTATTCTCGGGGAGCGTGATCCGGTGCGTTTCCTTCTCCGAATCCGGGGAGTCGAACAGGCACAGATCGATCTTGGAGGCGTTCTCGGAGAAGACGGCGAAGTTGACGCCTGCCCCGTCCCAGGTGGCTCCCAGAGGGTAAGGTCGGCCTGGCCAGACGCGCATGGATGTGTTCCTTCTATTTCGATTTCGATGCGGGTCGCGGTAGTTCATCAGTAACAACAGCCGGACCTTCCGGCTGACCTTTGTACTCAGAGCAAATCGGGTGCCAGTGAATAGGCCTACAGAAAGGAGAGAGGCGGGCGCTTGTTCCGCGAGTTCCTATCGCTTATGGTAGCGAGACAGTTGAAATCCTCTTCCACGAAGCAAATGATCATGAAAACTTCAATCGGGTTCGCTGTCGGCCTGCTGCTGAGTGCCACTTCCGGGCTTGTCGCGGCCGAGCCGGACAAACGGCCGAATATCCTGTTCTGCTTCGCGGACGACTGGGGCCGATATGCGAGCATTTTCGCGGAGCATGAGAAAGGGCCTTCTCCCAATCAGGTCGTCAAAACACCGAACATCGACCGCGTGGCCCGTGAGGGGTCGCTGTTCCGGCGAGCGTTCGTGAATGCCCCATCGTGCACGCCGTGCCGCAGCTCGCTGTTGTCGGGGCGGTACTTCTTCAACACCGGTCGCGGGGCGATCCTGCAGGGAGCGCAATGGGATGCGAAGATCCCGTCGTTCCCGCTGATCCTTCAGGAATCGGGCTACCACATCGGCAAAACATCCAAGGTCTGGAGCCCCGGCACACCGGCCGATGCGCCCTACGGCGGGCAGAAGTTCGCCTACGAGAAGGCCGGCACGCGCTTCAACAACTTCTCGGAGGAAGTGACCAAAGCGGCGAGAACGGGAACAACGGTCGATGCGGCGAAGGCGGAGTTGCTCGAGCAGGTGGGCAAGAACTTCGATCAGTTCCTGGCTGCGGGCAAGCCGGGCCAGCCGTTCTGCTACTGGTTCGGGCCGACAACAGTGCATCGATCGTGGATCAACGGGTCGGGCAAAGCGCTCTGGAACATCGACCCCGATTCTCTGAAGGGCAAGCTGCCGAAGAACCTGCCCGATGTCCCGGAAATCCGCGTTGACTTCGCCGACTATCTCGGCGAGATCCAGGCGTATGACGCCTACATCGGCGTGCTGCTCAAGAAGCTGGAAGAAACGAAGCAACTCGACAACACGCTCATCGTCATCAGCGGCGACCATGGCGCGCCGGGCTTTCCGGGCGGCAAGTGCAACCTGTACGACTTCGGGACAGGCGTGGCGCTGGTGGCGAAGCTTCCCGGCCAGAAGCCGGGACGCGTGATTGATGATCCGGTGTCGCTGATCGACCTGTGCCCCACGTTTCTGGAAGTCGGTGGTGCGAAGCTGCCCGACGGCCTGAACGGCCGCAGCCTGCTGCCCGTGCTGAAGTCGGACAAGTCGGGCCAGGTCGACCCCGAGCGCACCTGGGTGATCACAGGGCGGGAACGCCATGTGGGTGTCGCCCGCGCGGGCAACCTGCCGTACCCGATGCGGGCGCTGCGCACGCCGGAGTTCTTGTACATCCGCAACTTCAAGCCGGACCGCATGCCGATGGGCGACGGGTTGGGCATCACCGCGGACAAGGCACCCGATGACGGAGCACTCTCCGGCGATACGCGCGTCGCCTTCGCGGACATGGATGCCAGCCCCACGAAAGCCTGGCTGGTGAAGCACCGTAACGACCCCGAATGGCAATGGCACTACAACTACGCCTTCGGCAAACGCCCGGGCGAAGAGCTTTACGACCTGAGCAAAGACCCCGACCAGGTGAAGAACGTGGCCGCGGACCCCGCGTATGCGGACGCCAAAGCGAAGATGGCCGAGCGCTTGTCGAAGATCCTGAAAGACGCCGGCGACCCACGCATGGCCGACGGCGAATGCGTGTACGACCTGCCGCCGTTCAGCGATCCGGAGGTGAAGAAGGGGAAGAAGTGATGGTGGCGTTGAACGGGCGGAAGCGGGACGGTAGACTTTGAGGAAGGAGCGATCCATGCGCACATCCGTCGAATCTCATTCTGGCAATCTGGCAGTACTCATTCCCGCCGAAATCGCATCGAAAGCGGGGCTGATTGCCGGTGGATCGGTCGATATCGAATTGACGAACGGCCGTCTGGTGGTGCGGCCCTCAGGACCGGGTTCTTTGCAGGAACTGCTGGCGGGTATCACGCTTGAGAACATCAACATCGCATGGGAGGATGGGCCGCCTGTCGGGAAGGAACTGCTGTGAACGACCGCCCATCTACTGACTGCCCTGATCGCGGACATTTCGTCTGAATCTCCTTCGATCCACAGGCAGGCCATGAACAAGCGGGCCGGCGGCCCGGTCTCGTTCTAACTCCATCGGACTACAACGGACCCGTTGGGCTTGCTGTTGTTTGTCCGATCACGACTCGTGTCAAAGGGTATCCCTTTGAAGTAGCCTTGCCGGCGGGGCTGCCCGTTTCCGGTGTCGTTCCCGCTGATCAGGCTCGAAGTGTTGACCGGGTGGAACGCGGAGCAGTTTTCGCGGGTACCGCGCCAGCCGATATCGTTTCCGAGGTATCACGCCTTCTCGGCTTGCTTGTCGGGGCCGGTGTTGCGCCCTTTTGATGCAAAGTCGCGCGGATCATGATTCACGGCAGGCCGTGCACGCGTGACGCGTGCACTACGGATTCTGCAGCATTCCCCTTCTTGTCTCCCCCAACTCGTTCGCCTGCCAATAGTCGCCGCTGCTGGTATCCAGGCAGGTCAGCCAGCCGCCGCCGTAGGCCCAGGTGTCGATGCACACGGCATGCTTCAACTCCAGCGGGATGCCGCTGCGCTGTTGCGTGTGGCCGCAGATCATCGTCTTGCCTGACATATGCGGGCGATGCCAATTCGGGTTCAGTGCTTCCCATTGGAGATAGTCCGCCTGCTGGTCGGCGAGCGGGAAGTCGTGGCAAAGATTGGCATGCACGAAAATATGCGTATCGGTCTCGTACCAGTCGGCACAGGTGTGCTTGAGGAAGTACCAGTGCGACGGCGGGATGTCTTCCAGTGCTGCTTCCGCGCCGTATGAGGTCAGCGTGTTGATGCCGCCGCATTCGAGCCAGAAGCGGATGAGCGCCTCGGCCCCGCGGTCGGCGGCCAGCATCATCAGTTCATGGTTGCCGCGCAGGGCGACCAGCTGGCCTTCCCCGTGCATCTCGATGAGCCGATCGAGCACGCCGGCCGAGTCGGGTCCACGATCGATGTAGTCGCCGAGCGTGACAATCGTTTCCCCCGGCTTGGGAGCGACGAACGCCAGCAGGTGATCGAGCGATGCCCGACAGCCGTGAATATCGCCGATAGCGAGGGTACGCATGCGTGTGATTCCGTTACGGCCGGTCACAAGGAATCACGTGAAGCCGCAACGCGCAGCGGAGCGCTTGGGCGAGCGCTCTGCCGCGCGTCGCGGCTTCACGGGTTACAACCATCGTCATCAACGACGTTCTCTCCGGGTGGCAATATACAGCAGAAACGCGCTGATGATTCCGAACATGATGACCGCGACGATGCGCGGGTTCACATCG
>Ga0105047_10014350_pt1 | contig 12577 bp, 12 predicted proteins | sample MAT04_FD_78384 | JGI IMG/M metagenome (GOLD analysis project Ga0105047, IMG submission 78384) | Freshwater microbial communities from Lake Fryxell liftoff mats and glacier meltwater in Antarctica - MAT-04 (megahit assembly) | ecosystem: Environmental > Aquatic > Freshwater > Ice > Liftoff... | reverse complement strand
CCCTGTATTTTTATCGGCCAGTCCATGGCCTTGTATATTATCCTTGCTGCTTGCTTGAGTCCAGAAATTTCTTCAATTTGATGCAAATTCTTTAGAGATCATCACTTTTTTGTATTGCACCCTGTTGTACGAAATATGTAATTTTATTTCTTTGTCTTCTTTAAATGATCATCTTCTTGTTATGGTAAATATTGTTGTTTTCTTTACAGTGCCTTACGCATTGGTTTTTCTATACGGATTGAGAATAAGATCATTTTCTTCTAATGAATTGCTATTTCATATGTTCTTTGTATTTATTGTATTTATTGTTTATATTGCTATAGGGTATTTAACATGTGGGAAAATTGTCGTAACTCAGGCGTTTAAATATCCACCAACCGCCTATTATTTATCTTATGCCATATTGGTATCTATTCTTTTATATTATATAATAACATTTCACGATTTAAGAGTTCAAAACTTAAAAGTTGTTCAATTTATAGGTAAGTCTACTCTTTTGGATATATCTATGGCATTGGTTTTTTATGCGAGTATACAGTTATTTATTATTAAATTTAAATTTCGTCTTAAAATATATTCTAATCTTATCGGTAACAACGGTTTTTGTTTATGCCCAAACACGTATCATTTTATTTTTAACAAAAAAACTGTCACTATCAAAAAAACAACAATATTTCATGATTAAAGTATTCACTGGTTAGAATAAATATATACCAACTTGATTGATTCTACTATTTCCAATAGTATCTTGTTACGTAAGCGACCTGAAGTTATAGGGGGACACCTTGTCAATTGTTGAAAAGCTATCAGTAAGGTGTCCCCGGTTTCAGTACCGGGCTTTTGAGGAGCAGTACAGAAATGCAGATTTATAATCTCGAATTTTCCGAGCAGGAGGTCCGTGAGGCCGTGGCTGCAGACAGGCTGCTTTCCATGGAGATAGAATTTAGCCGGATCTGCAATTTCCACTGCTCCTACTGCTATGTCGGGGACAAAATCGAGTGTAAACACGAACTTTTCCTGGCCGAAATCAAGAATGTAATCCTGCAGGCCAAAGAACTTGGCTCAAAAAAAATCATCATCCTCGGCGGCGAGCCCTCAATCTATCCGCATATCGTAGAGATGCTGCGATTTATCGGTAACAATGGGTTGAAAATCGAGATGTTCACCAATGGTTCGGGTATCGATACAGCCCTTGCGACTGTCCTGGCTGAGGAAAAGGTGCGCATTGCCTTGAAATTGAATTCCCGGGATGAGCATATCCAGGATGCTCTTGCGGGAAAGAAAGGGGCATTTCAGATAATCCACAAGGCACTTGCCGGGTTGCGGGAGGCGGGATATCCTTCGGCAGAGCTGTTTCTGGCAATCAGCACGGTTATCTGCCAACCAAACATCAAAGAATTACCGGCGATGTGGCAGTGGCTGCGCGAGGAAAACATCGAACCGTTTTTCGAAGTCATCACACCCCAGGCCAATGCCGCCATAAAGACCAAAAAAGGGGACAGATTTATTTTCCTTGTTTTTCCTATAATTAATCGTATTGTTGAATTATGCCAAGATCAGCACGAATACTAATGCCAAACACTCCTCACCATGTCGTTCAAAGAGGACACAATCGACAAACGGTATTTGTCGGAGAAGACAACTTCAACTATTACAGGGAAAATCTCATTTTCTTCAAACAGGAGTTTGGTTGCAAGATATTCGCTTATTGCCTGATGACAAACCATGTTCACCTGATAATTGATCCCGGAGATAATCCTGAAAAGCTTTCTCAACTCATGAAGCGAGTGGCAGGGCGCCAAACGAGATATGTCAACAAGCTTGAAAAGCGTACCGGCAGTTTATGGGAAGGTCGGTTCAAATCAAGCATCGTTTCTATTTCAGAATATTTGCCGGCCTGCTGTCGGTATATCGAACTAAATCCTGTACGTGCAAGCGTGGTGGTAAACCCAGCGGACTACAAGTGGTCAAGTTTCAATTGTCTGGCTAATGGCAAGAGCGATCCCGTTGTCGATCAGCCTCCTTGTTATAAATCCCTTGGGAAAAATGGATCTGAAAGACAAGCGGCATGGAAGACATATGTTTATGATACCATTGTTGATTACGAGCTAAAATTGATTCGTGATGCCTTGCAGCGTGGGCAAGTGACCGGTGGAGACAAATTCCAGAAGAAAATATCAAAAAAGCTTGGTATTCGTTTGTCCAACAAAGGACCAGGCAGACCAAAGAAGGTAAAAAAATAATTCAGTCCTTTTTTGCCCATCGAAAAACCTCGCTCGCTGACGGTTCAGCCTCGTAAATTGTTGCGTTATAGTGTTGCTCATGCAACTATTTGGGCTTTTTACGAGATTGTCTTTTTTGATTAATTGATTCCAAGAATTGAAAAGGGAAACGCTTTAAGGAGAAATGCGAGTGACACAAGATACAGTATGGCATATGCCACCAAACAAAGAGCGATCATTGATGTTGGCAAAACGTCAACTCTCTGAACTGGTTTACGATGCGGTAAATCTTGAAGGTATACTTTTCACCCTGCCGGAAATTCAGACGTTGCTAGATGGCATAACTGTCGGGGGTCATAAAGTTACCGATCAAGAAATAGCCTTGAATCAGGCAAATGCCTGGCGCACTCTTTTTCGATGGGTGGAGCAAGGGGACTTCTCCATATCTGCGCAGAGGGCTTGTGAATTGCACGCAATAGCCGGTAAAAACGAAGCACTTGCCTGGGGCAAGTTTCGCACCGGGTCGGTTACTATTGCCGGAACCGATTATATGCCGCCGAGCTCCGAGGATCTTCCGTTATTGTTTGAGTCTCTCATCAATGAAATACCACAAATTGTTGACATTTATGACCGGGCCATCCATGTCTTCCTCACCATGGCGAGATGTCAATTCTTTTATGATGTGAACAAACGCATGGGACGGTTTATGATGAATGGACTTTTGCTAAGCGAAGGATACCCAGCCATCAATCTTCCTGCAAAACGCCAGTTGGAATTTAATAATTACATGTTGGAATTTTATCAGACAGATCAACAGAAACCTATGAACTGCTTTTTGCGGTCATGCCTCGATGAGAGAACAATCAAAATAATGAAGGAAGACTAAGGAAGGTTCGTTAGAGCAAGCATTGTTCCCGAAATTCCCGGTACCAGATGGGGCGGACCACGGTAATGTCTTGATATAGCGATGCCCTTTACCCAAAACCAGATGGAGATAAAATTCCTTCATCGCGCAGAGAATAGCCTTCGCACATTGCCTGCAGCAAGGCATGGCCATGCCACATGGTATAAATGGGGTCAGAGTCAACTTATATTTGATGATAAATGATTTTCTAATTTGACTCCGACCCTATTTACTATTCAACAACAAAGCAATCAGAAGAGTACTGCTAGGAGCGAGGTACAGCGATAATAACCTGGACTGGATAGCTTTTTGGTTGAAGAATTATGCGCCAGCTCGACGCATACCGATTGTGAGAATGAAGTTTGCTTCAACTGACTACAGCCTTTATGAAGAAAACGAAATGCAGGGAAAAACAACAAGGATCGGCTAACCATCGCATCCACAGGACGGCTTACAGCCGCCGGTGATGCCCCCGTTCACGTGGAGAAACAATATAAACATGGCACAAGCACTAGATAAACTAACGATAAAAGGCTTCAAGTCGATTCGAGCGTTAGAAAATTTTGAACTCAAACACTTGAACGTCCTCATTGGTGGAAACGGCGCTGGAAAAAGCAACTTTATCGATTTTTTTCGTATGCTGCGGGCCATGATGAAATTATCCTTACCGGGTCTATCCAGCGCAAATTTGCAGGCATATATCGCTGATGGTGGTGGCAGTGATGATTTCCTGTTTAATGGCCCAAAGATAACGGACCATATAGAGGTAGAAACAAGATTCGGCCCTAATGGATACCGCTTCAAGCTCGCTCCTACTGCTGATGAAACATTTATCTTCAAAGATGAGGCAAGGTACTATGAGGGGGGCCATACTGGATGGTGGGACTTGGGAAGTGGGCACTCAACGCCTGAATTACTGAGAGATAAGGGAAAAAGTGGTGCGGCTGGAGGCCGTAGCGTTGGCTCCTATGTCTATGAAGCTATTTCTTCATGGAAGATATATCATTTTCACGACACGAGCAAACTTGCTCCTATGCGACGTTATGAAACAATTGACGATAGTGACTATTTACGATTTGATGCGGCTAACATTGCCCCGTTTCTGCTTGATTTGAAGACTAAAGAAAAGAGTACTTATAACCAAATCGTTGATACGGTTCGTTTGGTGGCTCCGTTCTTCGACGATTTTATTCTGAAACCGAACAACAATGAAAAGGTCCGTCTCCGCTGGAAACAGAAGGGCTCAGACTATCCACTTAAACCATATCATCTGTCCGATGGTACGCTTCGCTTTATCTGTTTGGCAACGGCTTTGCTTCAACCTGATCCTCCATCAACCATTATTATCGATGAGCCGGAATTAGGGTTACATCCATATGCCGTCGAGATTCTGGCTGAGTTGATTGAGGCCACATCCAGAGAAACACAACTTATCGTATCAACACAGTCTCCTGCTCTCGTCGATTATTTTGAACCGGAAGATATTATTGTCGTGAATAGAGAAAAAGGGGCATCGGTCTTTAACAGACTGAATATAAATGAACTTTCTTCCTGGCTTAATGATTATTCACTGGGAGACCTCTGGCGAAAAAACATCTTCACCGGAGGACCTGCTCATGAATAGTATTGATATCTATATCGTTGTGGAAGGGCAAACGGAACAGACCTTCGTGCGCGATGTACTGGCACCTTATATGGCACATAAGAGAATATATTTACGTCCGGCATTATTAGGGAAGCCCGGCCATAAAGGAGGCGACATTCGTTTTGAAAGGGCTAAGAATGATATTGGCAATTTTCTCAGGCAACGTAATGACACGTATATCTCCACAATGTTCGATTATTTTAGAATCGATTCAAAGTGGCCGGGGAAATCGGAAATTCTGCGGCAGATACAACATGGGGTTACGCTTACAGCAATTGAAAAAGCAAAATTACTTGAGGACGCAACCCATATTAAGATCGTGCAGTCTTTTTCCGACTGTGATTCAGAAAATCGCTTTGTCTCATATATCGAAATGCATGAATTTGAGGCGTTACTTTTCAGCAATGCTGATATTTTGGCAGAAAAGACTGAGATAGATGTTTCGCTGGTTCGGCAAATAATTGCAAACTATGATAGCCCGGAAGAAATAAATGACGATCCGGCAAATACACCTTCAAAACGAATTGAAGCGTTAAAGAATGGATACCGAAAGATTGCCATGGGAAAAATGATTTCTGAAGCCATAGGAATCGAAGTGATACGAACAAAATGCCCTCATTTTAATAACTGGCTTACAAAATTTGAACATCTTAAAGAGATGTGAAAATAAGGGCAGCGACTGTTTGTGAAAAGAGTTCTGCGCGAATTCGGGCGACATCATATAGCATTCCAACAATTCAGATAAGCCCGTGATTTTCAAGCTAGCCGTAAAATAACAACAATTCCACTACAAAACACATATGAAAATCTCGAAATCCTGCTATGGAATAACAGGCTTTTCTGAGGAAACTCCATGGGCTGTCAGCTCAGGTTTTGTAATCGGAGGTCATTCGACGCTGATTATAGATACTGGCTCAAACTACCTCTCAGCACAAACCATCTTTGGCTATTCCACGGGCATTAACCAAGACAACAACAGTTTAGTTATAAATACCGAACCACATTTTGATCATATAGGCGGAACAGTTTTTTCCGCGAACGCGGGATTGATATATTTGCTCATCCCGGCATTCGAAGAACTCAAGAATTAAAGTTGCACTTGACAGAATGAGAAGTATTTTAAATACCGCTATCAAAGAATCAAAAGCCCCTACCTTGTAAATCTCTTACGAAGGCCTGGAGACGGATTCCATTCGAGAGAACTATACTTCTTATTTTAGAAGGCGATTCACTGAGAAATCAGGACGTAAAAACTATTATTCAAATAAACACTCACATCAACGGCAATGAACCGTAAAGATATAACAATTGCCCTTCTCGTGGTAACAATTTGGGGGGCAAACTTCACAGTAATCCGCCTTGGCCTTGACGGAATCCCCCCGATGCTTCTGGTATCACTCCGTTTTCTCCTGGCTGCATTTCCAGCTGTTTTTTTTGTGAAAATGCCGGCGGTAAGCTTCCGCTACTTGCTGGCTTACGGCCTGTCCGTCGGGGTTGGACAGTTCGGCTGTCTTTTTTACGCGATGCACATCGGCATGCCTGCGGGGATAGCCTCGGTTGTTCTGCAGGCGCAGGCTTTTTTCACCCTTCTCTTTGCCGTCACGCTGCTCAGGGAATCCGTTACCCTCAGGCAGCTTGCCGGACTTGGCTTGGCAGCCATCGGTCTGTATCTTGTGGGATGTGTCTCCGGCAAGGCAAGCGAAATAACTCCAGGGGCACTCATACTTACACTTGCAGCTGCCGCATGCTGGGGGATGTCAAACATCGTTGTAAGGAAAGCATCGGCATTTGCCGCCTCTCAAGGCAAGAAACTCGATATGCTGAGCCTGGTGGTTTGGTCGGCCCTGGTACCGCCGGCTCCCCTGCTTCTCCTTTCATACCTGATTGAAACCCCGGACAGAATTGTTCGCGCTTTCACCCATCTGAATGGTGTTTCACTGTTTTCAGTGGCCTATCTTGCCTTCGGTGCCACGATCTTTGGCTACGGCGCATGGAGTTACCTGCTTTCCCGGCATCCGGCCAACCGCGTTGCGCCATGGTCGCTCCTGGTGCCGGTGGCGGGATTAATCACCGCGCGCATAGTCCTTGATGAACGATTGTCGGCAATACAATGGACCGGCTGTCTGCTGGTTGTGGTCGGCCTGCTGGTGGCCTTTTCCACCTTTGTTCCATGGAAGCCTGCTGCCCGTTCGCTCTAAACAAAAAATATAACTCTTAAAAAAGAAAGAAATTTATTTTAAGAACTCCAAATCTCTCCTATAGATTTTGACTGATTGGTCTTACAGAAGATTTTTCCAGATTCTTTTGCGTACGTCATTCCGTGAAAATTCTTGAGGTTACTATTGCCAGAGTAAACCTCAAAAAAATTGAGATTTACTCTGAGGCAACCTTCCTTTGGTTAGTCTCTGCTTTCAAAAAAGTGAAAATTTGCTTTATTATAAATGGAGCCAGAGTCAACTTAGATTTGATGATAAATGATTTGTTAATTTTATTCTGACCCCACTTATACTAAATTTTACCTGGCCGCCATCAAAGTGGTCATATATGGCCACGTGGCCAAATATGACCACTGCCTTTGCCGATTAATGGCAACCGAAAAAGCCTAGATTTATAAATTGATGAAATAATATCAGAATGATGGTTTCAGTTATTGCTTGTGGGGAAAAACTGGCACAAAGATTGCTGCTTACCAATGAATGAGCATAATAATTGCTGGCAGCACAGTGTCCTATCGGACGGCATTACTCCTATCCTCATTTCATAGTGATTCTTGGCAAATTTAGTCATAATTCTTCCGGCCAGGTTGCCGGTACTGCCCCTCAAACCGCATTCCAAGTGGTATTCGGGTCGAGATGAAGACTAAATCGTAGGTCTCTCGTAAGTTGCTCCATCAAAATGCGTATGGCTGAATATTTGAAGTTATTGAGAAACATCGGCCACCAAGGGTTTACTCTTATTGAGCTGATGGTCGTTGTTGCCATTATCGGAACCTTGGCTGCCATCGCTACACCTAATTATCTCGGATATATCGAAACTGCTAAATTATCTAAGGTTATTGCCTACCTAAGGGTGGTTGAACTTGCCGCATACTCCTTCCAGGCTGATTATAGCCGTTTTCCGGACACTCTGGTTGAGGCTGGACTTGGCAACCCTGTCGATCCCTGGGGCAATCCCTATGTCTATTACCCCATGAGCAATGTGCCTGCGAAGGTGAAGATCCGCAAAGACAAATCGTTACATCCGGTCAATACCGATTTTGATCTTTATTCTATGGGGAAGGATGGTAAGAGCGTCGCCCCCTTCACTGCCAAGGCCAGTCAAGATGACATCGTTCGCGTCAATGACGGCGCCTACTTTGGTCTTGTGGCAAACTACTGAGAACTATGCAGATCGGAATTTCTTTTTTTAAAAGCAGAATCGCCCGTCGTTTTTTCATCTTGTTCCTTGGTTGTGCTTTTTTACCTCTTGCCATCTTGATCGGATACTCCTTCCAGAGGGTCGAAAATCAGTTATACGAACAGAGTACGCTCCGTATGGAAAAGGACTGCCGAGTCTTCGGCATGGCTCTTATGGATCGTCTCGTCCATATGAACAACCTTATCCAGATTTATGCCGCACATCTCGCCGGCGGGCAAAGTCCTGTGGACGCCTCTAACACACTGCACGATCAAGTTACTCCCCTGTTTGTCGGACTGGGGTTGTACAAAACCGGATCCGGTCTTGAAACACTTTCTGGCCGCATCGACCTGGAACCCGATGTTGCTCTCTTTGATCACTTGCTGCAACGACAGGGAAGGTCCACTATTTACACCAGAAAAACAGAGACTTCGAGCAGAACCGTGTTTCTTCTTGTACCGTTTACGGTTGCCGGTAGCCAATGTCTTTTTGTCGCCCAACCCGAATCCTCTTTTTTATGGGGGGTCGGGGTAAATTCCATGCTTCCTTCCATGACCGAATTGGCGGTTTATGACGAAAAAGGTCAGCTGATCACGGCAACACAGATCTCTCCTGGTCCTGCGCTGCCGGCCATGGCCAGCCGATCGGATAACCGTAATTACTTGCGCTTCGAGTACCAGAAAGATGGTGAAACTTACCTGGCCAGCGGCTGGGCACTCTTTCTTAAGTCCCAATTTGAAGCTCAGACCTGGACTATCATCCTCAGTGGTACTCGTACCAACATGCTCGGTTCTGCGCTTCAGTTCAAACGAACATTTTCCCTGATCATCATTCTCGTGCTGTGGAGCATTCTTTTCCTTTCACTGTTTTTCATTCGGAAAACGCTGACCCCCCTGGCAATACTCCAACAGGGAACCGAACGGGTCGGGAACAAGGATTTCAACAGTCGGGTGGAAATCGACAGCGGCGATGAATTCGAGCAACTTGCCGAGAGCTTCAACTCCATGACCAGCCAATTGAACAAACAGTTCAAGACCCTGGCCCTTATCGACGAGATTGACCGTTCCATTCTCTCCAGCCTGGATTCTTCTGTGATTATTCCCCTGTCTTTGCGCATGATTTCGGAATTCTTCTCCGACCATTTGATCATGCTGGCACAACGCACGCCGGGGGATTTGCATCGGCTGCGGTTGACTATTCTCACGGGGGGTCACCACAATGATATCGCAGAAGAATATGTCCTGTTAAGCAGCGAAGAACAAGAAATGCTTTTTACCGGAGAGTCGTTCGAGGTATTGAGCCGCGATATTACTCTACCCCGTTTTCTGACGGGCAGAGGCACCAGTGATTCTTTTCTCTTTCTGCCGCTGGATAGAGAACGGCAGGTCATCGGAGCCTTGATCCTGGAATTTAACACTTCGGATGGACAGAATTCGGTGGAACAAATCGGTCAGGCCCGACAACTTGCTGACCAATTAGGTATAGCTCTGGCCAACGCTCGTCTGGTTTCCGATCTTGAACGGCTGTCGATTGGCACAGTCGAGGCTCTGGCCCGAACCGTTGATGCCAAAAGCAAGTGGACGGCGGGGCATTCGGAGAGGGTAGCGGAATTGGCGGTAAAAATCGGTGAGGCGATGGATTGGAGCAAGGAGCGTCTGGAATCACTGTTTCGCGCCGGATTGTTGCACGATATCGGCAAAATCGGTATACCTATCGTCATATTGGACAAGCCTGGCAAACTCAGCGAAGAAGAATACGACACGATAAAAACGCATCCGACTCTCGGCGGCAAGATTCTAGAGCCGATCCAGGTCTACAAGGACATTCTCCCGCTGATAGTACAACATCACGAACATTTTGACGGCAAAGGCTATCCAGAGGGATTATCCGGCGAAGATATCGATATAGGTGCCAGAATTCTTTGTGTGGCTGATGTATATGATGCCCTCATCAGCCAGCGTCCGTACCGCGATGGATGGGTCAAGGAAAATGTCCTGAGCTTTATGCGGGAAAAGCGAGGAACCATGTTCGATCCAGGCGTGGTTGATGTATTTCTCTCCATGGATATCTGAATAATTTTCCTCGGAACATTGAGGCGAGAAAATCATATGATCCACGCAGATAGGTAGCAAGATGAGAATTCTTTCCATATTACTCTTGGTCATTGCTTTGTGGGCAACTGCTGGGTGTGAGAAAAAGTCCCCCTCCTCGCCCCTCGATTTATTAGAAGCAGCGGCTTATGGCAATCTGCCCGAGGTAAAAAACCTTCTTGATAGAGGGGTTGATGTAAATGCTAGGGATAAAAGCGGGATAACCGCTTTGATGCTGGCCTCTGCGGACGGCTATAAGGATATAGTCGAGCTGCTGCTTGCCCGGGGTGCCGACGTCGGTGCCAAGAACAATAACGGCGAAACTGCTTTGCAAATTACTTCCTCTACGGAAATAAAGGTATTACTCCGCGACTACGGACAATTAGCAATACCGGCTGATTTATGTTATGCTGCACGAGTTGGCGACCTGTCTGCCGTTACCAGCTACCTCGCCAGAGGAGTCGACGTTAATTCCAAGGACAACGAGGGGATGACCGCTTTGATTGAGGCATCTCAGGAAGCCAACACAGATGTTGTCGAGTTGCTGCTTGCCAAAGGGGCCGACATTAATGCCAAAACAGATTACGGCCTAACCGCATTGATAGCTGCTTCCCAAGCTGACCGCCGGGATGTCGTGAAGTTGCTTCTTACCAAGGGGGCCGAGGTCAATATCAAAAACATTTACGGCGACAGTGCGTTATCCGTCGCTTCCAGTCAAGGCCACCGAGACATCGTGGAGTTGCTGCGTCAGTACGGGGCGACGGCAAAATGAAGTGTGACTTTTACCCTCATCAATCCGCGTCCGATCTTTCAGGTCGTATAAATGGCGTTAGAGTCAACTTAGATTTGATGATAAATGATTTTTCGATTTGACACTGACCCCATTTACACTGACCCCATTTACAAGCCTTTTTTGACAACGCCTTAGGGCAAGCCTGCCACTTGTAGGCTCGCGACGATTGGTGTAAAATGTCAATCCTGTCGATCCTGTATTTGTCTCCACGCTGCCGGATCGTAGTCGAGCCTGCAGAGTGCCTTTGGAGTGAGCTATGCGGAAAGGATAACGCCACCAATATCAAAATTTTAATATCAGCATAAGAGGGGATGAGAAAATGACATTCAAAATGAAAAAATGGTTTTTCAGGGTTGCTGTAGCGGCATCATGCATCTTCGGGGCAGCTAATGCGACAGCGGCGGAACGGGTCGTCATAGGAACTGGTACCACCGCAGCCGGGAATATTTTCTTTCGAATCCAAGAACCAATTAGTATTTCAGATGATATCAAACTGGTAATTATTGCTGGTGGTCCTGTGCAGGCCCTCAAGGACCTCGACATTGGCATGGTCGAAGCCGCTGTAGGCGGTGCTCCTTTTTCCGACTGGATGACCATGATGGAAAATGCTGGGTACGCAGTTCCCAATTCCCAAGCATATAAAAGCCAGGTTATCGGCAAGGATATCATTCAGGTCATTACCAACAAAGATGTGATGGTTGCAGCCCTTTCGAAGGAACAATTGGATAGTATATTCAGCGGAAAAACCAAGAATTGGTCGGAGGTTGGAGGGCCGGACAGGTCGATTGTCCTGTTTATGAATACCAAGAGCCCCGGCACCCAATTTGTTTTCCAGAAACAAATACTTGGTGGTAAAGCATATGCCTCAGAGATGATTATGCTTAATTCCGACAGTGAATTAAAACCACGGGTGAAAGGCACTCCCGGTGCCATCGCCTTAGCTACTCAGGCGCAAATCGATGAATCGGTCAATGTGCCGACTATCCCGATAGTTGAACGCCCCATAACCCTTATAACAAAGGGCGCACCTTCCGACAAATTGGAAAAAGTCTTGGCCTTCATCCGCGGACCGGGGCTGCAATACATCGTCAAATAATCCGTCATGCAGGGTTTGTTCTTCGCGGATTAATGTCCGGGAAATCGGGTAATGATTGCAACCATACTCAATGTTGATCATGTAAGGTTTCCATAATCAACTCCATCCCGTACAAATCCTGGCCAACTTTATTTTCGTCGGCAAAGTTGCTTTTGTTCTTTGTGTTCGAACATACTCTCTTGATTGTCAAAGGAGCGGGTTGCGCAGCCCTGCATTTTCTGCCTCCAATGTACATGAGAGCTCCTGCAAACAAAAGCAGAACTGACCGACCATCCGCTTGGAATGGAAGCATCAACTTTCTCTCCCTTTCAAAATTCGAACATGGAGATCTTTATGGGTACGGATTGCCATTCAGTGTCGCTTGGGTTTACCGACGAGCAGGTTCCGGTGGGAACGCACATGGATGGCGTCAGGGTCAACTTAGATTTGAT